>Ga0214473_10011391_pt1 | contig 10436 bp, 5 predicted proteins | sample RVTome_7_FD_203509 | JGI IMG/M metagenome (GOLD analysis project Ga0214473, IMG submission 203509) | Soil microbial communities from uranium-contaminated site in the Upper Colorado River Basin, Wyoming, United States - RVT98D197 | ecosystem: Environmental > Terrestrial > Soil > Contaminated >... | reverse complement strand
GATGCTCGAGCGCAGTCGTGACCGCTTCTTCGACGATGCGGGCGCGACTCACGAGATGCCGCTGGATCAACACCGGCGTGATCTGGGCGTCGCGCACCAAGGGCGCCTCCCCGCCTACGACGACCGACAGGTCCTGCAGCAGCCGGTAGGGGTGCACCCAGATTTCCCGCAATCCGCGCTGCTCGCCGCCGGTGACGAGCGCGCGCCGTCCGGCGAGGATCACGGCTTCGTCGGACAGGGCTCGGCTGGCGACGTGCAGCGGGGATTCGAGCCCGGGGAGCGGACCGTCGAGCCGCACCCGGTCGGGAAAGACGAGATTCGTATCCTCCCGCGCCGCGTGCCCCGGCTCGGGCCACACGGCCGCGTCACCAGCGCGGCTGCGATGCGGAATCGCGTTACGGGCGATGGCGTTCTCGAGCACCGCCCGCAGCTGGCGCGCGAGCCTCGGGTCTGGGGCCCCCGGCGCTACGAAGGCCCCGATGCACAGCACGCCCCCGTCACCCACCGCGTACTCCCAGGCCACGATCCGGTCGGCGTTCACGTGAATGTAGGAACGCTCGCACGCGACCACGCGCCCCCAACGCGGACGCCGTCCCCGGGAGTAGGTCGACTGGCCGTAGGGCTCACCTTCGCTCGGCGCCCACGTATACGTGCCCTGCCCCAGGCGCTCGAACAGCGGATGCGGTCCGAACCCCGCGAGCCCGCGGACGTGGGGGAATTCGCCAAACTTGCGGAATTCCGGAAACGCGAGCTCGTCATCCTGATCCCGCCAGCGGCGAACCGCGGTGTCGTTCGGGCCGTCCGCTTCGAGGCCGAGGCCCACCACCCGCGCCGCGGCGCGGTGCGTGAGCAGCAGCCGTCCGCCGCGCTCCACCCAGGGCAGGAGCAAATCGGCGGGCAGCGGCGGCGGCTCGTCCTCGGTATGCACCCAGAGCACATCGACGGTCGGGAGCGCGTAGTTCTCATGAACGGCCCGGACCGGCGCCACGTCCGACAGACCCGCCAGAAGCTGCCAGGCCGCCTCGCCGACCGGCCCGGTGGACAGCAGTGCCACGCGCCGCATCAGAAGCTCACGCTGAGAGGCTCGCCCACACGCGCGCGTCCCGCCCGCCGGCCGTCCACCGTCACCGCGAACCGTCCCTCGGCGATTCCCACGTCCACGCGGTGCCCGGCGACCGGGAGTCCGGTGAGGCGCGCCCCGCCAATGCCCAAGCGCAGCGGGTGCACCGTGAGTCCGGTGCCGCCGTGCGGCAGCACGCCGATGAGATGAGAGACGATGAGGTCATTGATCCACGAATGCTGGTAGTCGTCGATGCCCCGGTACAGGCTGCCGCGGCCGTTCACGGGGTGATAATGCTCGTAGCAATTGGGGCGGTCGGCCTGGCCGTCGACGGTCATCATCCGGGCGAACTGGCTGAGCAGCCGGCCGAGTTTGGGAGCCCAGTCGGGACGAAGCTCGCGCACCACGCGTCCCAGGGCATCAGCGAGGTGCGAGTTGGTCATGGGCCACACGCGGCCGTTCCAGGGGCAGTTGTGCCGCATGCCGTTCCATTCGGCGTCCGGGTTGAATCGGGGGTCGTCCCGGCTCGACGATGGGACGGGGAACGGTGTCCAAAACTCTTCCGGGTTGAACAAGTGCCGTTCCAGGCCACGAACGTGTCGTTCGCCCGCGAGATCGGTGGCGTAGGGATAGAAGCACACCGCGGCCTTCACCCCCGTGCGACGCCCGCTGGCCGGGTCGACGTCGGAGAACAGCTCGTTCGCGGGATCCCACATGCGCTCACGCACCGCCTGGGCCGTCCGTTCGGCCGTCGTGTGCCAGCGGGCTATGGCCTCCGGCGCGACTTCATCGGCCAGACTCTCGAGCGCGCGCAGCAGCCGATAGGCGTAGACGGTGACATCGATCCCCTGCAGCCGGAACCGTCCCGCCCAACCCACCCGGTCGGCCGCGGGATCGACCGCCTGGTAGCGGGACATGTACTCCTGTCCGGTCTCGAACTGGTTTCGCACGTCGATCATCCCCACGCTGTCCGGGTCGCGCGTGCGCAGCAGCCACTCGGCGTAGCGGGCGAGCGCGGCGTACGCGTCGCGCCGGAACCCGGCGTCCGGATGGACGGCATCCAGCGCCAGCACCGCCCCGCCCCAGTCGGCGTGGTAGAAGTCGGTGCCCTCGAGATGGTCCGCGTAGACCCGACCGTGGAGGCTGCCGTCGGCCCGCTGGTGATCGAAGCACGTGCGAAACACGCCGCGCGCCCACTCGGGATCGGGATACCAGCGCAGCTCGCGCATGTGACATGGCGCGCTGTAGGTGATGGGTACGTGAAAGTAGCCGATGCCCTCGCACACGCCGGCGTGGCGGTAGTTCGGCGCGGCGCCGGCCGCGAGCCCGTTGAGCCGCAATCCGTACCAGCGATGCCACCAGTGACGTTCGAGATACGGATCGCTGCAACGGAACCCCGGTACCGTCGCGAAGAACCGCTCGGCGGACAACGGTACCCGAGGTGTCGTGGGCGCGTGACGACCCGTCTCGAGCCGCAGACTGATCCCAGCTGCGAAGCGCGCCGTGCCTCGCGCCGGCACGCGAACCCGGCGGTGGAGTCCGAGAAACACGGTGGCCGCGTCGCGGGAATCGCCGGCGCGCACCTCGTTGCCGAGCCGCCCCGACCCTCGCCAGCGATCCCAGAACGGAGTCAGCTCGAAGCGCGGTTGCGGCGCCGTGAGTTGGGACTGGTACACCGCGTGGGACTGCGCCGCGCCGAGGGAGAGCACGGCAGCGACCGAGGCCGGGTGCCCGTGGCGATCGGTGACCAGCCTGCTGAAGTGGAGCGCCTGTGTAGTCGGGCGTACATCGGCGAGGGTTTCCGCGTCCAGAGCCGTCCAGACCACGACGTCCAGAGGGATCGCCCGGCGTGTCGCGTTCCGCACCTCCCACTCGGAGACGAGCGCTCCCCCTGGGGCGTGGCGCGTTTCGCGGGCCCGCAGGGTGCCGATGTCGTAATCCAGGGTGAGCGCCGCCGGTGTCCAGTGCCGGGCCCTGGCCCGCCCGGGGAGCGTTACACCGTTCGTGACGAACGCGACCGTGAACAGTGGACCGACGGCGTATTGGAACAGGTGGGCCTCGTCCCAGAATCCCGGGGCATCGAGCCACACCGGAAACGGCGGCGCCCAGATCAATCCGTCGCCGGCGCCCAGATACCACTTGTCGGGGCGCGCCAGCAAACGGAGCGGGTCGCTCAGAGGGCCCGGATCACCCGGAGCAGCTCGGCGTCATCACGCCGGTCTCCGAGCCTGGCTTCGGTATGCATCCAGCGCAGCACACCCTGCTTGTCGATCAGGAAATACGCCCGGGCGGAATGAAAGCGGTCCTCCAAGTGCGCGCCGTAGAGGCGGCTCACTGTCCGCTTGAAATCGCTGAGCAGATCCTGGCGCACCTGATACTTCGACCTGTACTCCTTGAGCGTCGCCGTCGAATCGACGCTGATCGGGAGCACGACGGTATCCGTCGACGTGAACTGATCGTAATCCTCGGTGAACGCGCACACTTCGGCCGTGCACGTGCTGGTGAACGCGAGGGGAAAGAAGGCGAGCAAGACATTCTGGCGACCGCGAAACCCGGACAGCGTGACGTCCGAGCCGGTGGTGGACGGCAGCGTGAAGTCGGGAGCGGGCTCCCCAATGCGCATGGCCATGGCGGGCGACCCGCGTGAGTGGGCCCAAAATGTCGTTGCGGGAACTATCCGGCGCAACGGGCGGTTTGAATTCCGGCGCGGGGGGCGCCATAATGCGGGGCGACCGAAGCCCCCGATCCGACCACACTCCGGAGTGATCTCCATGCCGCATACGCTGCCGCCGTTGCCGTACGACTTCGCGGCGCTCGAGCCGCACATCGACGCGCAAACGATGCAGATCCATCATGGCAAGCACCACCAGGCCTACGTCAACAATCTCAACGCCGCCCTCGACAAACATCCGGAATGGCACGCCAAGAGCCTCGAGGACCTGCTGCGCGGCATCAATGCCGTCCCCGAAGACATCCGCACCGCGGTCCGCAACAACGGCGGTGGGCATCACAACCACTCGCTGTTCTGGACCATCATGGCCCCCAAGGCCGGAGGAGAGCCCAGCGGCAGCCTCGCGGACGCGATCAACAAGACCCTGGGCGGATTCGCGAAGTTCAAGGAAACCTTCTCGGCGGCCGGGACCACGCGGTTCGGCAGCGGCTGGGCGTGGCTCGTCGCCGCTGGAGGCAAGCTCGAGGTCTTCTCGACCGCGAATCAGGACAGCCCGATCATGGACGGCAAGACCCCGATCCTGGGTCTCGACGTGTGGGAGCACGCCTACTACCTGAAGTACCAGAACCGCCGACCCGATTACATCGCGGCCTGGTGGAACGTCGTGAATTGGACTGAAGTGGCGAAGCGGTTCGACGCGGCGCGCTGACGGAACGCGGTGGTGAGCTACGACAGCGGTTCGACGCTTACCACGGCTTCACCGTCCCGGCCGTAACGGACCATCACGCGCCACGGCCGGCAGCAGACCTGGCAGTCCTCCTCGTACTCTTGCCGGATCCCGCTTCCCGGATCGAGTCCGATCTCGTTGATCTGCCCGCAATGGGGACACTGGACGGCCGCCAGAGCATCGGCGGTCCCATCGCCCAACGGGAATTCCTCGTCCAGGGGATCGGGGGCATCGATCACGATTCGTCTCCTCCGGGGCGCAACCCTTCCCCTCGGCGGGGCATCTAACGTCGCATGAAGGCGATCGAAGCTTACCGCGCCTGGGAAGGGGTACAACCATGAGAGCGTTGCATACCGGATCGTGTCCCGCCGTGCCGCGCGTGCTCTCCCGCGCAGTGGCGCGACGGGCGGTCGTGCTCGGCGCGGAGTACTGTCTGCACGATGCCGCCGGTCGACCGGTGGGAACGATTCCCGCTCCGGCCGTGCGGCCGTTCACGGGTCCCTCCGCACCGACGTTCTACCTGCGCCGCAGCCATTGAACCCGTAGTGCCGCGGGGAATCGCCAGGGCGCGGGCGATTCCCCGCGTCCTCTGCCGTCAGCCTGTCGCAGAAACGCCCTCTCGTGTCGCAAGAAGATCCTTGCGTCTCGATCGTGCCCGGGGAAGCCTCAAGGCATATGGCGCACATCCTGGTGATCGACGACGACGCGGCCATCCGAGGCTCTGTGCGACGCCTGCTCGAGCGGGCGGGTCACACCGTGCTGGATGCCGCGGACGGAGCAGCCGGGATCCGGCAGTTGCGGACCGCGCCGGTCGCGCTCATGATCACCGATATCTACATGCCGGGAGAGGACGGATTCGCCACCATCCGACGCGTGCGGCGGGAATGGCCCGCCATCAAGATCATCACGATGTCGGGCGGGAGTCGCGCCGGGCCGGCCGACTTGAATGCGGGCGCCGCCGCCATGGGAGCCGCGCGCACGCTGAGCAAGCCGTTTGACGCCGGGGATCTGATCGAGGCCGTGAACAGCGTCCTGGGTGAAGGGCCGGGGCCAGAGAGGACGTAGGGAGCCAACCCCTCCCAATCTCTCCCGCCGCTCAGCGGCACGTTCTCCGTTATCATGTGAAATGAGCGCGCCGCGTCGCAGTCGCCTTGGCTGACCACCTGAGGTCGTTGCTCCGCCTCTTTGGGGGCGGCGGCCGTCCAAGGGCCGAGAAGCCGCTGCGCGGCGAGCTCCTGACCGTCCCCCGCTTGGAAGAACGGGCGAGGGCCCTCGCCGCCAGCTTCACCCTGGCCCGGGATTCGCGCCGCAAAGCCCGCCCATTCTTCTCGCGTGTGGATGACAACGCCCGCGTGCTGCGCGAGACCTATCGCGTCCTCGCCGACGACGTCCACCGTGGCGAGTTCGTCCCGCCGGCGGCGGAATGGCTGCTCGACAACTTCCACCTCATCGAAGTGGAGATCCGGGATACCCGGCACGATCTCCCGCCGCAGTACTACCTCGATCTCCCCAAACTGGCCTCGCGAGAAATGGCGGGCATCGCCCGGGTGTATGCCATGGCGTTGGAGGTGATCCGCCACACCGACGGCCGGTTGGATCGGCACCAGCTCGTACGATTCATGGCCGCCTACCAGACGGTGGCTCCCCTCACGATCGGCGAGTTGTGGGCGTGGCCCAGCATGCTCAAGCTCGCCCTCATCGAGAACTTGCGGCGGCTGGCGGACGAAACCCTCCAGGGCCGGGACGGGCGTCTCCGGGCCGATGCCTATCTGGCCCGCATCGGCGCCGAGGAAGCGGCACCCCTGCCTTTCCTCCCCGAAGTTCTGGAGACGACCTATGTCGTGCGGCTGCTCCAGCGGATGCGCGAGTATGGCCCGCTGGTCTCTCCCGTTCGAGCGGCCGTCGAGGAGCGCCTCACCGCTCAAGGCATGACGGCAGAGGATGCGATCCGGACCGAGCACCAACGCCAGGCCGCGGATCAGGTGTCCGTGGCCAATGCCATCACCAGTCTACGGCTGTGCTCCTCTCTGGATTGGACGCAGTACTTCGAGAACGTCAGCCTGATCGAACAGGTCCTGCAACGCGACCCGGCCGGCGTCTACGGCAAAATGGATTTTCTCAGCCGGGACCGCTACCGCCAGGCGGTGGAGGAGCTGGCGGAACCCACCGGGGAGGCCCAGCTCCGCGTCGCGCTTCGTAGTGTGGAGAGCGCCCGCCAGGCTGCCGAGCTGAAGTCGTCCAACGACCGCGCCGCGCATGTCGGGTACCACCTGATCGGGAAGGGCCGGCCCGACCTGGAAACCGACGTGGCGTACGGGCCGCGCCTCCCGGCCCGAGCCCGGCGGTTCTTCTTCGCCCACGCCACCAGCGGGTATCTGGGCTCCATCGGACTCGTCACGTTGGCGCTGCTGGCACTGGCTGTCGCGTACGTCCACGCCCTGGGCGGTGCCCCGAGGGTCCAAGGCTGGACGGCCGCGCTGCTCCTGCTCCCGGCCAGCGAGCTGGCGATCGCCTTCGTGCAACGCCTGGCCGCACATTTTGTGACGCCGCGACGGCTGCCACGCCTCGACTTCCAGGCTGGCGTGCCGGAGGACGCGCGGACGATGGTCGTGATCCCCACGCTCCTCACCAGCCTGTCGGGCGTGGCCGAGTTGTTGGAGCACGTGGAAATCCTCGCCCTGGGGAACGCCGACCCCCGCGTGCACTTCGCGATTCTCAGTGATTTCGCCGACGCCCCGACGGCCGAGCTGCCCGAAGATGCGGAGATTCTGGACGCCGCCCGCGCCGGCGTGCTCGACCTGAACGCCCGCCTCGGCCAGGGTCGCAGCGATCGATTCCACCTGTTTCATCGCGTGCGCCAATGGAACGCCGGTGAGGGATCGTGGATCGGTTGGGAGCGGAAGCGCGGGAAGCTCGAAGAGTTCAACCGGCTGCTGCGCGGTGCTACGGACACCAGCTATCACGTCCACGTGGGAGATCCGGAGGTGCTGCCCGGCGTCCGCTACTGCATCACCTTGGACAGCGACACCCGGCTTCCGCTGCACGCCGCCCGGAAACTCATCGGCATCATCGCCCATCCGCTGAACCGCCCCGTCTTCGATCCCCGTCTCGGCCGGGTCACCGAGGGCTACGGGATCCTGCAGCCGCGGGTCAGCGTGACGATGGCGAGCGCAGCCGGATCGCTGTTCGCGCGCGTGTACGCCGGGCACACGGGCGTCGATCCCTACACCACCGCGGTGTCGGATACCTACCAGGACCTGTTCAACGAGGGGATCTTCACGGGCAAAGGCCTCTACGACGTGGACGCCTTCATCGCCGCCCTCGAAGGCCGGATCCCCGAAAACGCACTCCTGTCCCACGATCTCTTCGAAGGATTGCACGCCCGGGCCGCCCTCGTGTCGGACGTGGAAGTGGTCGACGACTACCCCGCGAGCGTTCTCGCCCACGCCCGCCGCCAGCATCGATGGGCGCGCGGCGACTGGCAGATCCTGTTCTGGTTGTTTCCCGTGGTTCCAACCCGCAGGGGACTGGAACGCAACCGGCTCCCCGTCATCTCCCGCTGGAAGATCCTCGACAACCTCAGGCGCACGCTGGTCCCCCCGGCGACGCTTGCAGTGCTCGCGCTGGCCTGGCTGGCGCTCCCCGGGAACCCTTGGGTCTGGACCGGCGCGGTTCTCGCGGCGCTCGCATTTCCGTTGTATCCGCTGGCGGTCCGGCTCGGCGCCGGCCCCGCCCCGCGACAACCGCTGCGGGTGTTCCTGCGCATTCTCGGAGAGGACGCAAGGACCGCCGGCGCTCAGACGCTGCTGCAGGTGACGTTTCTCGCCTACCACGCCTACGAGATGGCGCACGCCATCGCGCTCACTCTGGTGCGCCTCGTGATCACGCAGCGCCGGCTGCTCGAGTGGGAAACGGCGGCCGCCGCGACCGCGCGGGCCGCTGGCCTCAGTCTCCGGGCCGGCGCGATGCTGTTCCACGCGGAGATGGCTGCCAGCCCCGTCATCGCACTGATCTTCCTCGCCCTGATCGTGGCGCTGCGACCGAGCGCCCTCGCCGTGGCCAGTCCCCTCCTTGCCGTGTGGGTGGCCGCGCCGCTGGTGGCCTACTGGCTGAGCCAGCCCGTGACGTCGCGGCAACACCTCCTGAGCCCCGAAGACCGAAGTTTCCTGCGCCTGATCGCACGCAAGACTTGGCGCTACTTCGAGAGCGTCATGGGCGCCGAGGACCACGGCCTGCCTCCGGACAACATCCAGGAAACGCCCAGGCCGATAGTCGCGCACCGGACATCCCCCACGAACATCGGCATGGGACTCCTGTCGACCCTGGCTGCCCACGACTTCGGCTTCATTCGCACATCCGAGCTGGTCGACCGGATCGAAACCACGCTATCCACCATGGAGCGGCTGGAGCGTTTCGAGGGTCACCTGCTCAACTGGTACGACACCAGAACGCTGGCTCCGCTGACTCCCCGATACTGTTCCACGGTGGACAGCGGGAATCTGGCAGGCGCGCTCTGGGCCTTGGCGGAAGGCCTGCGCCGCCTGGCCCGCGAGCCCCAGCCTGCCGCCAAGATCTGCGACGGGTTGGCCGATACCGCCGAGTTGGCCCGGCAGCGCGTGGCGCACCTGTCGGGCGAGCCACAGAGCCGAGGCGCCGCCCTCGCTGCCGCCCTGCAATCGGTCGTGAACGTGTTGGACGGCCCCGAGGACGGGGTGAGCCGGCTGGCGCGCAGCCGCACGCTGGTCCCTGCACTGAACGAGGCGATCGCATCGCTCGAAGCGGCGGGCTCGACCTCCGCGGATCTGGTCGAGGCGGCCCACTGGTCGCGGTCCCTGGCTGCCGGACTGTTGGTCCAGTCGACGGAAGCCGTGGCGTTCGCCTCCGAGCTCGAGGACCTCGCGCAGCGCGCCCTCGCGTTCGTAGATGGCATGAATTTCGACTTCCTCTACGACTGGCAGCGTCAGATCTTCGCCATCGGCTATCGCCTCCCGGACGCCGAGAGCACGGGTCGGCTGGATCCTTCCTACTATGACTTGCTGGCATCCGAGTCCCGGTTGGCCAGCTTCATCGCCATCGCCAAGGGCGACGTCCCCGACGGCCACTGGTTCCACCTGGGGCGGCTGCTGACCAGCGTGGATGGCGCTCCGACGCTCCTGTCCTGGAGTGCCAGCCTCTTTGAGTACCTGATGCCCCTTCTCGTGATGAAGAGCTATCCCGGAACGCTCCTCGACCAGGCCTGCCGCATGGCCGTGCGTCGTCAAGTGGAATACGGCAGACAGCAGGGCGTGCCGTGGGGGATCTCGGAATCCGCCTTCAACGTCGTGGACCATCATGGCACCTACCAGTACAAAGCCTTTGGCGTCCCCGGCCTCGGGCTGAAACGCGGCCTCGGCGACGAGCTGGTGGTGGCCCCGTATGCGACCGCGCTCGCCGCGATGGTTGACCCGGAGCGGGCCGCCCGGAATTTCCGGCGTCTGGCGCAGGAGGGATTGGACGGCGCCTATGGTTTCTACGAGGCCATCGACTACACGCACCGCAGGCCGGACGACGGCGAAGCCGTCGCTGCGTCTCACGCGGATGTCCCTCGCGGGACCATCATCCACGCGTTCATGGCTCATCACCAGGGGATGACGCTGGTGGCGTTGGCCAATGCCCTCCTGGACCATCCGATGGTGCAGCGCCTCCACGCCGATCCCCGGGTGCAGGCCACCGCGCTGCTGTTACAGGAGCGTGCGCCGCGACACGCTCCCATCACGAAGCCACGGCCCGCTGAGGAAACGCGGGTGGCCGCTCCGGTCTCCGCGGGCGCCGTACGCCGCTTCCGGACTCCCCACACTCGGCACCCGCACGCCCAGTTTCTGTCCAACGGCGCCTACACCACCGTCGTCACCAACGCGGGGGGAGGTGCCAGCTTCTGCCGCGGCCGCGCCGTCACCCGGTATCGCGAAGACCCGACGCGCGACCAGGGGAGCCAATTC
>Ga0214473_10011390_pt1 | contig 10436 bp, 8 predicted proteins | sample RVTome_7_FD_203509 | JGI IMG/M metagenome (GOLD analysis project Ga0214473, IMG submission 203509) | Soil microbial communities from uranium-contaminated site in the Upper Colorado River Basin, Wyoming, United States - RVT98D197 | ecosystem: Environmental > Terrestrial > Soil > Contaminated >... | reverse complement strand
AGGGCGCGGGGGCAAAAGACTGCAAGACTTTCCGGATCCTTTCCGAAGCCGATGGGTCGAGCTGGGGGACATCCAGACCCCAGGACACGGCGGCTTCGGCCATGGTTACGCAGTAGCCGCCCCCGCCGGAGATTATGGCGACCCGGTTGCTTTTGGGCAGCGGCAGGCTGGCCAACGCCATGGCCATGTCGCAGGTATGCAGGGGGTCGTAGCAGCGGATCAGGCCGGTCTGGCGACAAAGGGCTTCGAAAATCTGGTCGTTGCCGGCGAGTGAGGCCGTATGGGAGAGAGCCGCGCGCGCTCCCACCTCAAACCGCCCGGCTTTGTATACGACGATGGGTTTCTTGCGGACGACCTCCTTGGCCGCCCGAAAGAATCGGCCGGCATCCTGCAGGCCCTCAATGTAGAGAATGATCGCCCTCGTCCCTTCATCGTCGCCGAAGTATTCCAGGTAATCGGTCACTTCCAGCATGGCCTGGTTACCGCTGCTGACGAAACTGTGGAATCCGTATCCCTTGGCCTTGGCCAGGAGCATCAGGTAGTTGCCCAGGGTGCCGCTCTGAGAGACAAAAGTGATGGAACCGCGAATGGGCATCTCTTCGAACGCCAGGTTCAAATTGACCGGCGCGCTCCAGAGCCCCATGCAATTGGGTCCCACGAGGGGAATGTGGGCTTGCGCAGCAATGCGGACCACCTCCTCCTGGAGCTTCTGCCCCTCCCGGCCGGCTTCCGCAAAGCCGGCGGAGATGATCAACGCGCCCCGGATGCCATGCTGGAGGCATTGCCGCAAAGCCTGCGGAACCTGCTGGGCGGGAAGCGTAAACACCGCCAGGTCAATATCCCGCGGCAGGTCGGAGATCGTGGCAAAAGTTTTCAGGCCGGCCACCTCTTTCGCGTTGGGGTTGACGGGGTAAATCATCCCGCGAAAGGCGGTGTTCAAGGGGCGGGCGACCATGCGATGCCCCCATTTTTCCACCTGGGTCGAAGCCCCGATGACCGCAATCGCCCTGGGCTTGAAGATGGGATCGAGGAAATTTGCAACCGCCATGAAGAGAACTCCGCTTGAAAAATCCCTACACCCAAATTCCAAATTCCAAAACACAAATCCCAAATAAATCTCAATAACCAATGACCAGAAGTATCTTTTTTTCAATTGGGATGTGATCATTGGAACTTATTTGTTATTTGGTGCTTGGGATTTGGTGCTTCTCCTTTCTCGTCCATCTGACAGCGAATTAGCCTCCAAGCGCCGAGAGACCCAGCCGGCAGCGGTCGGAAGTAGAAACGGGAGCATGCAAATGAGGTCTACAGGCGCAAATAATCTTCCCGCGGCGGGGAGAAGATGTCGATGATCTCGCAAGACGAATCCAGCGTCCTTCCCCCATGCTCGATATTGGAAGGAAGGATGATAACGTTTCCTTTCTTCAGGAGATGCGTTTTATCCTCGACGATCTCCTCGATCTCTCCTTCCACTACGATCATCAACTGCTCCTGGGAATGTTGATGGAGCGGGAAAAAGGTGTGGGGCTCGATGTGCAAAAAACTGATCAGGGCATTCCGCCCGGCCACCAGGCGGGTCAAACAGCCTTCGTGGAGTTTCTTCGGGGTAATGTCCGCCACTTTGTAAATTTTTGCTTCCATGATCCTACCGCTTTTTTCTCCTCCCCCTGCGATCATTCAACCGCTAGACCTAAAGATATTTTACGACCAAATCCCCCACCTCCTGGGTGGTATAGCCCATCTCTCCGGCGGCCATACTTTTCACATGTTTCCCCAGGACCTGAACGATGGCGTTCTCCACGCGCTGGGCGCCTTTCTTTTCTCCCAGGTAGGTCAGCATCATCTGGCCGGCGGCGATGGCCGCCAGGGGGTTGATCATGTTCTTGCCGGTGTACTTGGGGGCAGAGCCACCCATGGGTTCAAACATGGAAACCCCACCCGGGGTGGGGTTGATGTTCCCGCCGGCGGCAATCCCCAAGCCGCCCTGGATCATCGCTCCCAGGTCCGTGATGATGTCGCCGAAGAGGTTGTCCGCCACGACGACGTCGAACCATTCCGGGTTTTTGATGATCCACATGCAAAAGGCGTCGACGTGCGTGTAGTCGGTTTGCACCTGCGGATAATCCCTGGCCACTTCCTGAAAGGTCCGGGCCCAGAGGTCGGAGGCGTAAATGAGCACGTTGGTCTTGGCGACGAGGGTCAACTTACGTCGCCGGTTGCGCTGCAGGCAAAAATCGAAGGCATAACGGAGGCAGCGCTCGACTCCTTTGCGGGTGTTGATGGACTCCTGGATGGCCACCTCATCGGGCGTCCCCTTTTTGAAAAATCCCCCCGACCCGCTATAGAGGCCTTCGGTATTCTCGCGGATGATCACAAGATCGATGTGCTCCGGCCCCTTATCCTTGAGAGGGGTATCCACGCCGGCATAGAGCTTGACGGGACGAAGGTTGATGTACTGGTCGAGGGCAAAACGTAGACGGAGGAGAATGCCCTGTTCCAGAATACCGGGTTTTACATCGGGGTGACCGATGGCCCCGAGGAAGATCGCCTGCACTTTCCTGAGTTCCTCGAGGACTGAATCCGGAAGGGTCTCTCCGGTCTTGAGGTAATGCGCGCCCCCCAGGTTGTAAAAACCAAGGTCGAGTTGGAAGTTCTCTTTGCCGGCGACGGCCCGCAGGACTTTCAGAGCTTCGTTCACCACTTCCGGCCCGGTGCCATCTCCGGGAATGACGGCAATTTTGTAAGTCATTTTACCCCCTAATAAAAAGTGTCTAAAGTGCGTAAAGCTTGAAGTGCCTAAAGTGCGCTAAAGTGCCTAGAGTGCCTAAAGTTTGGAATGCCAAAAATTCCTGAAGTGTCTAAAGTTCGGAGTGTCTTCAGTGCCTAAAATTGAGCGGATAAAAAAATTCCTATGTGCTACTAACGTTCAAATTCTTTAAATTTTGTAAAGACTTTTTGTGAACTTTAGGCACTTCAGGCGCTTAGCGCGCAACAAATACTAACATGTTGGTAAGAATGGATTTTGCCATTCTCAAGAAAATCCCCCCTCCCCCCTTTGTCAAAGGGGGGTTAGGGGGGATTTGGTCCGTTTTCGCTTACCCGCAGGGGGCCCCTTTTTCCGCGCCTCGTCGCGGAAAAAGCGTAGTCCCTTACCCGTTAATGTGATCGCAAAATGGTATCAAATTGTAGGGGCAACCCGGCGTGGTTGCCCTTATTGCGGGCGGCCACATAGGGCCGCCTACAAAATCTTGTTTGGTTCTGGCTGTGCCAGGTTAGGCATTTTAGGCACTTTCTTTGGTTGCGGCTATGCCGCGCTGTGTGATTCTGCCTTTTATTGTTTCATCTTAAATTTCTTGATGTAATTCATCAGCCCGCCGGCTTCGATGAGCTGTTGCATGAAGGACGGGATGGGCTGGGCCTTGAAGGTTTGCCCGGTGCTTATATTTTTTATATCCCCGCTCTCGCTGTCCACCTCCAGCTCGTTACCCGTTTGAATTCCGTCCACGGCCTCGGCACTCTCGAAGATGGGCAAGCCCATGTTGAAGGCGTTGCGGTAGAAGATGCGGGCAAAGCTTTTGGCCACCACGCAGGAAAGCCCGGCAGCTTTGATGGCCAGGGGCGCGTGTTCCCGCGAAGAGCCGCAGCCGAAGTTGTCTTCAGCCACGAGGATGTCTCCGGGCTGGATCTTTTCGCGAAATTGCGCGTCCACATCCTCCATGAGATGCAAGGCCATCTCTGCCGGGTCGGTCGTGTTGAGGTAGCGGGCGGGGATGATGGCGTCGGTGTCGAAGTTCGTCCCAAATTTCCAGGCTTTGCCTTTATAAATCATAAATCCTCCTACTTAACCTAAACGTTGCAGAAAATATTGTCTGCGAAATGCCCCCTCACCCCGCCCTCTCCCCCGAATCCGGGGGAGAGGGGAAGGGTGAGGGGGTGTTTTCGGGTGTGGGATGAAATCACCGTGAGTGCAGTCTTTGCTTTATCCTGCAAACCCTTTTTTGAACCCGCAGGGCTTTGGAAATTTCATTTCTTACACCCAATTTTTTGCACCTATTGAGTTAACTTTAGGCACTTTAGCGCACTTTAGGCATTCTAGGCACTCTATCCAAATTCCTTCAAGTGGGTATTTCCACTTCTTCCGGACCCCCGATCCTGCCCAGGACAGCGGAGGCGGCGGCCACGGCCGGGTTGGCCAGGTAAACCTCGCTCTCCGGATGGCCCATCCGGCCCACGAAGTTCCGGTTGGTGGTGGTCACCGCGCGCTCCCCCTTGGCCAGGACCCCCATAAACCCGCCCAGGCAGGGGCCGCAGGTGGGGGTGCTGATGACGGCGTTGGCATCCATGAAGATTTCAAAGAGACCTTCTTTCATGGCCTGGCGGTAAATCGCCTGGGTCGCCGGGATGATGATCAGGCGGACAAAGGGTGCGCGCTTCTTCCCCTTGAGAACCCGGGCGGCGGTGCGCAGGTCTTCCAGCCGGCCGTTGGTGCAGGAGCCGATGACGACCTGGTCGATGGATATCCTGCCCACGGCGCTGATCGGCTTGACGTTCGAGGGCAAATGGGGGAAGGCCACCTGGGGCTCAATGCGGGTGACGTCAATATCCAGAACCTGACTGTACTTGGCCTCACTATCGCTGTGGAAAAACTTGTAGGGGCGTTTGGCCCGGCCTTGCACGTACTCCTTGGTCACTTTGTCCGGGACGACGATACCGGCTTTTCCTCCCGCCTCGATGGCCATGTTGGACATGGTGAGCCGGCTGTCCATGGAAAGATTGGAGATCGCTTCGCCGGCAAATTCGATGGCTTTGTACCGGGCGCCGTCCACGCCAATCTTGCCGATCGTGAAAAGGATCAGGTCTTTTCCGTCCACCCAGGGACGCCGCCGGCCCTGGTAGATGATCCGGATGGTCTCGGGGACCCGAAACCAGGACTCGCCGGTAATCATGGCGGCGGCAAAGTCCGTGGAACCCACGCCCGTGGCAAAAGCCCCCAGCGCACCGTACGTGCAGGTGTGGCTGTCCGCTCCGATGACCAGGTCACCGGGAAGGACCAGCCCCTGCTCCGGGAGCAGGGCATGTTCGATCCCCATCTCCCCCACTTCGAAGTAATGAACCAGGGTCTGCTCCTTGGCGAATTCGCGCAGGAGCTGGCACTGCTGGGCCGATTTGATGTCCTTGTTCGGGACGAAGTGATCGGGAACGAGGACGACTTTGGCCGGGTCGAAGACCTTGGTGGCCCCGCTGCGGCGAAATTCCTCGATGGCCAGGGGTGCGGTGATGTCGTTGCCCAAAACGAGGTCCAAGCGAGCGGTAATCAACTGCCCGGGTTCCACTTCTCGCAGGCCCGCATGTTCGGCCAGGATCTTTTCGCTGATGGTCATAGGGCGACTCATTCTCAGACTCCTTTGATGCGTTTCTGGTATTCCAGTTTGTTCAGGCCGTTGATGTACGCTTTGGCCGCGGCCATGATGATGTCGGTATGGGCCCCCTGGCCGGTAACCCGGATTGGCCCCTCCTCCAGGATGACCATGACTTCACCCTGGGCATCCGTGCCGCCGGTGATGGCATTGACCGAGAACTTGAGCAGGCGGCTCTTGGTCTTGGTGATTTTGACGATCGTCTTGTAGGCGGCATCTACCGGGCCGTCCCCGAAGCCAGCCTCCTGGTAGAGTTTCCCGGCAATCTCGATCTGTACCGTGGCGGCGGGTACGACCGCGGTTCCGCTGACCACGTTCAGGTTGATCAGCCGGTAAAAGTCGGGGATGCGCAAGATTTCGTCGGCGATAATCGCCTCCAGGTCTTCGTCAAAGACTTGCTTCTTTTTATCCGCTACTTCCTTGAAGCGCTGGAAGGCCTGGTTCAGGTGCGCTTCGCTCAGCTCGTAGCCGAGGGCTTTGATACGCTCCCGGAAGGCATGACGGCCCGAGTGTTTGCCCAAGATCAGGGTGGACTGGGAGATGCCCACGGATTCGGGGCGCATGATCTCGTAGGTTAGTTTTTCCTTCAGAACCCCATCCTGGTGGATGCCGGCCTCGTGGGCGAAAGCATTGGCGCCGACGATGGCCTTGTTGGGAGGAACCGGGATGCCGGTGATACTGGAAAGCAGACGGCTGGTGGGGTAAATCTGCTCCGTAACCACTCCGACGTCATAGGAGAAGAAATCACGCCGCGTCTTCAGAGCCATGACGATCTCTTCCATGGACGCATTCCCGGCGCGCTCCCCGATGCCGTTGACCGTACATTCCACCTGGCGGGCCCCGTTCTCCACGGCGGCCAGGCTGTTGGCTACGGCCATTCCCAGGTCATTATGGCAATGGATGGAAAGGATGGCCTTGTGGATGTTCTTCACCTTTTGGCGCAACCCGGCGATCAGCTTTCCGTACTCGGTGGGGGTGGTATAACCCACGGTGTCCGGGATATTGACGATGGTGGCTCCGGCGTCGATGGCCGCTTCGACGACCCGGGCCAGGTAATCCGGGTCCGAGCGGGTGGCATCTTCGGCAGAAAACTCCACCTGCTCCGTGAAGCGCTTGGCGTAGGCGACCGCGCGGCCCGCTTCTTCCATCACTTCCTCGCGGCTTTTGCGCAGCTTGTGTTGCAGGTGAATGTCGGAAGTGGCAATGAATACGTGCAGCAGCGGGTTGCGGGCATACTTCAGGGCTTCCCAGGCACGGTCGATATCCCCCGGCGTGGTGCGGGAAAGTCCGGCGATCTGGGGCCCGCGGATCTCCTGGGAGATGCGCCGGACCGACTCAAAGTCCCCCGGGGAGCTGCTGGGAAACCCCGCCTCAATCACGTCCACGTTCAGGCGTTCGAGCTGTCGGGCCAGGCGGATTTTTTCATCCAGGTTCATACTGGCCCCGGGGGATTGCTCCCCGTCGCGCAATGTGGTGTCGAAGATGCGGATTCTTTCCATTGTTCAAAACCTCAAAAAGGAAAAAGAATAAAAGACAAAAATATTATAAGCGTATTTGCCACAGAGGTCACCGAGGCCACAGGGGAATTTACGTTCAAAAACCAAAAGGAAAAGGCGAACGCTTGCGGAATCCGCTTTGAGGGTGCAGGGTCAAATTCTTTTCCATTCTCTGCTTCCATATCTCTATGCTCTCTGTGACCTCTGTGGCTAAACAATTTCTGAAAACTGGAAATGATTTCCCTTCGGGCCTAGGCCTCGTTCCCTCCAAAGTCCCATTAGGCGGCTTTTTCCTCCGGCATCAAAGGCTTGGGTGCGCGGCGGCGTCGCAGGAGGACAAGGGTCAGAATCGGACCGGAGATGACATAGAGAAGCGAGAGTCCGAAGAGGGTATATTCGGGTTCAACAGCGATCACGATGATCAGCAGAATGGCGATCACCAGCCAGCGAAAGGGCTTGCGGCGGAAGAGCTCGATGTCTTTGAACCCGTAGTATTTCACGGTGCTCACCATCAAAAAAGCCAGAATATAGGTAGTGACGAGAATGGGGAGATGTTGGCTGACGCCCGTGTCCCCCACTTTATAATAGACCATAATGGCCGTGGCGACCAGGAGGGCTGCGGCCGGAGTCGGCAGACCGCTGAAATATCGGCTCTCCACGGTATTGATCTGGATGTTGTAACGCGCCAGGCGCAGGGCCCCGCAGACGACGAAGAGAAAAGCCGCCAGCCAGCCCAGGCGCCCGAAAGGCTCGAGGGCCCAGGAGAAAACCAGGATGCCCGGAGCCACGCAGAAGGCGATCACATCCGCCAGGGAATCGTATTCCACGCCGAAGCGGCTGGTGGTGTTCGTATAGCGGGCAATCTTCCCGTCCATGCCGTCCAGGAGGCCAGCGGCCAGGATCAAGATGGCCGCGGAAAAGAAATCTTCCTGGAGCGTGCGCAAAAGGGCAAAAAACCCGCAGAAGAGGCTGCCGGTGGTAAAGAGGTTGGGAAGGATGTAAATTCCTTTCCGCATGCTGTTTAATTTTTTCCGGCGCTCTTTCTTTTCCCGCCTCATGGAAGGTACCCTAGGATCGTTTGCCCGGCCAGGGCTTTCTGCCCGAGTTGAACCTGGAGGGCGGTGTTTTCCGGCAGATAAATGTCCAGCCGGGAGCCGAAACAGATCAACCCGAACCTCCGGCCTCTTTCTACCGTATCGCCCTTTTTCACCCAGCAGACAATCCGTCGGGCAATCAGCCCGGCGATCTGGACCACCAGCAGCCGAACCCCTTCGGCGGTTTCCACCAAAAGGGCATTCTGTTCATTGGAGAAAGAAGCCTGATTCAGGTCGGCCCGGAGGAATTTTCCCCGGGCGTAAGCGGCATCTACGATTCGGCCCGTCAGAGGATTGCGGTTTACGTGAACGTTGAAGACCGACATGAAGACACTGATTTTGATCGCGGGTCCCTTTAGAAATCGTTCTTCCACACAGGGCTGGACCTGGACCACTTTTCCATCCGCCGGAGAAAGGACGGCCTTTTCCCCGGGGGGGATGAGCCGCTCGGGGTCCCGGAAAAAGCAGGTGACGAACAGGGTGAGGAGAGTGAAGAACCCGGCACCGACCCGGGACCCCAGGCTCCAGAGGATCAGAGAAATCCCGGCCAGAGGAATGATGAACCTCATCCCATCCCGGACAATGGGAAATTTTCGGTCTGGCTGGCTCAAGGGTGCTTCCCGCCCTTTCGCAGGATTTCTTCTTTCCTCCCCTGCTGAAGTAATTTTCCCTTCTGCAGCCGCAGCACATGGGTAATACAGGGCAATATTTCATCCCGCCGGTCGGTGATATAGAGGAGATTGGTTTGCGTTTGCCCGATCCTTTCCAGAATCTTCAGGATCCTTCTCCGATTGGCCACATCCAATCCATGGCAGGGTTCGTCGGCGATGAGCAAGACAGGACTCTTCACCATGGCCCTGGCCAGGAGGATCATCCTCTTCTGTCCGAAGGATAACTGATGGTAGGGCTCTTTGGCAAGATCTTTAATTTTCAGGAGATCCACCCACCGTTCTACGGCTTCTCTTTGTTGGGGGGTGGGAGCCTGGTATAACCCGATGGAATCGAAGAATCCGGAGGCAATGACCTCATCGGCACTCATCTTCTTCCGGTACTGGACCTGCAATTCGGCGGAAACGACCCCCATCCGCTTCTTGATCTCCCAGATGGTTTCCCCCGAACCTCTCCGCTTGCCAAAGAGGAAGATTTGATTGGCATAGGCCTGGGGATTTTCTCCCAGGATCAGCTTTACCAGGGTCGATTTGCCGGCGCCGTTCGGGCCCAGGATCGCCCAGTTCTCCCCCCGATTCATGGACCAGTTCAGCCGGTCGAGAGCGACGAGGTCTCCGTATTTCACGGTGGTATCTTTCATCTCGACCAGCGCTTCGCCCCCATCCAGCAGAATCTCCTGACACTCCTGGGGTAGGTCCACTTTTTTATCTTTCTCCGCGCCGTAGGATAGAGAGTAGCTCCCATTATTTTTCCCCAGGAGAAGCTCACATCCGTAAAGCTGGCTCAGGCCCTGGGAAGTTAAGATTTCTTCCTTGGGCCCCTGCCGGAACAGCCGGCCATCTTTCACTAAGAGTACATGGGTGATCCGCGGGACAATTTCCTCCAACCGGTGAGCCACCAGGATCACCCGCATGGGACCGGACATCAGGTGATCGATCGAGTGGGCCAGGATTTCTCTGGCCTTCTCATCCAGCCCCTCAAAGGGCTCGTCCAGGATCAAAAGCCGGGGTGATTTCATCAACGCCCGGGCGATGAGGATCTTGCGGATTTCGCCGGTGGATAAAGAAGGAATCGGGCGGGAAAGGAGATGCCGGATATCCAGGAGTTCAGCCACCTCAGAAAGCCGGGTCTCATCCGCGGGGTGCAGCTCACGCTGGGCCAAAAGGCCCGAAAAAATCACCTCTTCAGCCGTGGTTCCCTCGCTGCTTTCTCCGGCGTAGGCCCGGAATTCTTCCCGGATCTCCTCCTGTTCCATCAGCCTTTGATGCATCTCGAGGGAGACAACCCCGATGACCTCACGGGGAGGAATGTCGTGGTGAGGGGAATCGGAGCCCAGAAAGTCGAAATGAATAGACCCGGATCGGAGCGGGACCCCGCCCCAGAGAGATCGGACCAGAGTGGTTTTGCCCGATCCATTCGGCCCCAGAACGGCCCAGTGCTCATCCGAGCGGATCCTCCAGAAGCTGTCTTCTAAAAGGAGCCGGTTGGGTAAACGGACGGTAATGTGATCGACGGTGATAACGGTTGACTATTCGCCATAAAAAAACACGTTGGGTGCTGGAAGTTAGGCCTTTAGGACTGAAATTGTGCGCAAATTGACAACAAAGTTCTGAAATCCCCCCTGTCCCCCCTTTGACATAAATCCCCCCTCCGCCCCCCTTTTTCAAAGGGGGGAACGGGTGGATTTTTTGGGCAAGATGCCTTTTGATTCCAGCTACGCCGGGTCAGGAGTTCCGGGTTTAAAAAGGGCTCGGGCGCCA
>Ga0214473_10011389_pt1 | contig 10436 bp, 6 predicted proteins | sample RVTome_7_FD_203509 | JGI IMG/M metagenome (GOLD analysis project Ga0214473, IMG submission 203509) | Soil microbial communities from uranium-contaminated site in the Upper Colorado River Basin, Wyoming, United States - RVT98D197 | ecosystem: Environmental > Terrestrial > Soil > Contaminated >... | reverse complement strand
GCAGGAGCCCGGCAATGGCGGCCAGCGGGACCGGCGCCGGGGCCCCGGCGACCAGCACGCCGACCACCTGCTCGCCCACCGCGAGCGGGGCGACGAGCTGCGCCCGCGCTCCCAGGAACCGGCTCAACCCCTCGTTCTCGCCGTCCCGCCCGGCGACCCACGCTCCCGCGCCGTGGAGCGCGCGCGCCATCGGCCCCTCCTCACGACCCGGGGGCGCGGCATCCTCGGGGACACCGAGCGCCGCGACCAGCCTGAGTCCGTCCGCCTCGGGGATCAGCAGCGCCACGTGCGCCACGCCCAGGCGCGCCGCCGCCGCGTCGACGACGGTTCTGGCCACGCGCTCGAGATCGAGGTCGAGGAGTCCCAGCGCCACAGTGCCGGTCTCCGCCGCCGGAGCGGCGAGAGGGAGCGCGAGGCGCTCGGCCACGAGGGCGATCGCCTGGAGGTCCTCGTCGCTGAACGCCGCCGAGCGCCGGCGCCCGGCGAACAGGACGCCGACCGCGGTCCCGTCCGGGGACCGCAAGGGAACCGCAAGCCCGTAGGCGAGGGCATGCTCTCGGAGGAGCCGATCCGCGGCCTGGTGCGCGGGGTCCGCGCGGATCACCTCCCGCTCGAGGAAGGCCCGGCCGACGATGCTCTCCGAGAGCCCCACCGTGAGCACGCCCGGCGGGAGCCCGCGTCGCGCCGCGACCTCGAGGAGGCCGCCCGGCACGGGGACGAAGAGCGCCGCGCAATCGGCGCCCGCTCGGTGGACCACCCGGTCGACGGCGAGGAGGCGGGCTTCCTCGGGAGAGAGCGACGGTCCCACCGCGAGGAGGCTCTCCAGGTCCCGGAGTCGCGTCCGCGTGGCCTCGTCGAGCGGCTCCCCGGGAAGCGTGCCGGGCGTCGGCCCCGACGGGTCGAGGCGGGCGAGGCTGTGCGCGAGGTCGTCAAGCCGGCGGGTGACGCGACCGAGCGCCGTCCGGACGTCCTCCGGCGAGCGCGCCTCGTCGCTCATGGGGTTCCTGTCGCCCCTGGATCTCGGCTTCCTCGACGACCTCCCACCGCCCCTCCGATTCCCCGACCGCCCGGGCGATCTCGGGGCCCCACACGGGCCGGTGCACCCGGATCCCCTCTGCGATGGTATCACCGACACCCGCGGGGAGACCCAGACTCGGGCCGGCCAGGGGAGCGCAGGCCGCGGCCTGGTGCGCCACGGGACGCGCGATCGCACCGGCGCCCTGAGCCCGCGGAACCCGAGCGCGGGCCCGAGGAGGAGGGTGCCGATCGTCTCCCCGGAAACACGGACCGCCCCGCTCGACGGGCTCGGGCGGAGCGGCCAGAGGACGGATCCGGGCTACTTCTTCAGCGTCCGGATGTAGTTCACCAGGTTCCAGCGGTCCTTGTCCGGAAGGCTCTGCCAGGGGGGCATGGGCGCGTTCCCCGTCGTGATCTTCCAGAAGAGCGATCCGTCGGTCTCGTCCTGCACGACCTTGGAGGTCCAGTTAGCCGGCTTCTTCGGGAGCGCCGCGGCTGCCGGCCCATCACCTTTCCCACCCGGACCGTGGCACGGGGCGCAACTTTGCTCCGCGATCTTCTTGCCCGCCGAGACCGAGTCCGGTGTACGAGCGACGGGATTTTTCTTGCCCTTCTCGGCGGCGGGCGCATCCCACTTCGCCTGGGCCCATCCGAGCCCCCCTGCCCCTCCAACGGCCAGCAGCGCGCCCGCGGCGACAACGCCGACAAGGCTCCAGAGACGTCTCATCGCCCTCCTCCTCTTCGTGCGGGGATTCACAAGCCTGGCGCGTGTATGTAACACCCGAGCCGGCACGTGGTCAAGCGGATCGATCGGTCGCTCAAGTCCCCGCTCCACGGCGTACACGGCCGTGCCCACGACGACCGCCGCGAGCGCGCCCGGAACCCGTCCCGGCAGTGCGATCCGTTCGAACATCGACGGGGTACCGATCCCGAACGGGATCGCCGTGACATCCGCCCGTCCCGTCTCGCGGGCGCGACGCACGGCGAGCCACGTGTAGACCAGGTCGCCGATAAGCACGCCGAGCGCGGTGCCGGGAACGATGCGGTAGAGGACCAGGTCCGCCGGCAAGCGCAACACGCCCACGAGCAAGCCCGACAGGACGACGAGGTTGGTCAGGTTGACGACCACGAGGCCTTGAGATGGAATGTATCCTTCAGATACAGTCGTATACGAGAACATATCTCACGTCACACATCAACTGCTGGCCGTGCCGCCAGACCCCCGGGCTCCGGAAAACTTGGTCTCGCCCGGGGGGTGGACATAGAATCGGGCTCGTGCCACCCCAGGAGACAGACACCCTGATCGTGATGGGGCCTGACCAGGCGTCCTTCTACGAGTTTCTGAAGTCGCGCCAAGAGGCGGGCGGGCGGACGGTGGTGATCCTCGAGCGCCGCCAAAAGGACCGCCGCGCTGCCGAGCGCCGCACTCAACGGAAGGCGCGAGGCGAGCGCCGTGCCGCCGAGCGCCGGGCCCGAGCGCCGGAAGCCGCCCTGGCGCTGATGTCGGTGCTCGGCTTCATGATCCTCCATCGGGGCGGCGACCGCTGGACCGCGTAGCGCCGCGGGCTGAGGAACCCCTGCCGCTCAGGCCGAGCGGCTCCCCCCGGAGCGAGCGACCGCAACGAGACTTCGCCCCTCGTCCCGGATCCGTCGCGCCAGCGCCTCGCACCACGCAAACCGCGTGCGCCCCTCCGTCACCTCGGGGTACGGGAACTCCATCGGCGCCTCGCCCGCCAGCGGCCGCCTCGCGGTGCCGAGCACGAGACGGAGGCCGTACGACCGCCCCTCCCGAGCCTCGTCCGCCAGGACTTCCACCTCGAGCCGCGGGTCCTCGCGCTTCACGTGCGAGGCGGCGAAGTTCCTGAGCCAGCGCCCGATCTCCCGGTAGTCGGCGGAGATCGCCGGGTTCATCCTGGGAGGCGGGGGGGCGTCAGCACTCGTTGAAGCCGCAGCCGTAGCACTTCTTGCAGCCTTCCTCGTAGACGAAGGTGGCCTGGCCGCACTCCGGACAGATGTCGCCGGCCGTGAGCTTCGTCCCCCCCGCGGGCGTCTTCGCACCCGCGGCCGAGGCAGGCTCCCCGCCCGTGACCACGCCCACGTACTCCGACAAGACGCGCGCGATCCCGTCGGGCAACGACAGCACCCGCTGCGGGCCGAAGCCGAGCGGTCGGCCGCCACCGATCCCCGCGAGCTGGGCGATGATCTCCGCGAGGCGCCGCCGTGGCGAGAGCGGCGAGGGCAGCCTGAGCGCGAGCGAGATCAAGCGGCCCATCGCCTCGGCCACGGCCATGGTGTCGGACCCCGCCTTCCCAACGGAGACGAAGACCTCGAACGGCTCGCCCTCCTGGGTCTCGTTCACGACCACGTAGGCGGTCCCCAGCGGCGTCTCGACGCGATAGGTCCGGCCGGAGAGGCTCCGGGGGCGCGGCTTGACGACCGCCGGCACCGGGGCCACGGTTGGCGCGGCGTCGCGGGCTTCCCCGCCCTTGCCGCTCTTCGTTCCGAGACGGAGCACGCCCTCCTTACAGCCGTCACGGAACACGGTGATCCCGAGGCACCCGAGCTCCCAGGCGACCCGGTACGCCAGAGCGACGTCGTCCACGGTCGCCGAGTTCGGCAGGTTGATGGTCTTCGACACGCCGTTGTCCGTCGACTTCTGGAACGCGGCCTGATGTCGCACATGCCACTCGAAGGAGACCTCGTGCGCCGTCACGAACACGCGCTGGACCTCCTCGGGCACCCCGGCGAGACCGTGGACCACGCCCCGTCGGGCGACCTCCTCCATGAGCGCGTCGGAGAAGAAGCCGCGCTCGCGCGCCACGTCCGCGAACAGCCGGTTGATGAACGGGAGCACCCGGTTCCCGACCTTGTGGGTGAAGGCGATCGCGAAGGCGGGCTCGATCCCCGACGAGCACCCGGCGATCATCGAGATGGTGCCGGTCGGCGCGATCGTCGTCACCGTGGAGTTCCGGAGCGGGCGGTCGTGCTTGTAGATCGACCGCGACCAGTTCGGGAACGGTCCCCGCTCCTCTGCGAGCTTCGCCGACTGGTCGTGGCCCTTCTCCTCGATGAAGGCCATGAGCCGCGAGCCCAGCTCGAGCGCCGGCTGGCTGTCGTAGGGGATCCCCATCCGGAACAGGAGGTCGGCCCACCCCATGACGCCGAGGCCGATCCGCCGGTTCGACTTCACGGTCGCGTCGATCTCCGGTAGCGGGTAGGGGTTCACCTCGATGACGTCGTCGAGGAAGCGTACGGCGAGCCGGACCACGCGCTCCAGCTCGTCCCAGTCGGTGGCCCACTCCCCGTCCGGCTGGCGCACGGCGAACCTAGCCACGTTGATGGACCCGAGGTTGCACGCCTCGTTGGGCAAAAGCGGTTGCTCTCCACAGGGATTTGTCGCCTCCACCATCCCGACCTCGGGCGTCGGGTTCGCCGGGCTCGCGTTGATCCGATCCAGGAAGACCATCCCGGGATCGCCGGTCCGCCACGCGGCCCGCACGATCCGCTCGAACACCTCGCGCGCGTCGAGCCGCCCGACGGCCTCCCCCGTGTGGGGCGCGATCAGCTCGTACGCCTCGCCCTTCTCGAGCGCCTGCATGAACCGGTCGGTCGCCGCCACCGAGATGTTGAAGTTGGTGATGCCCCCGTCGAGCTTGCAGTCGATGAACTCGACGATGTCCGGGTGGTCCACCTTCAGGATGCCCATGTTCGCGCCGCGGCGCGTCCCGCCCTGCTTGACCGCCTCGGTCGCCCCGTTGAACACCCGGAGGAAGGAGACCGGGCCCGAGGCGCGCCCGCCCGTCGAGCTGACGATCGCGTCCTTGGGACGGAGCCGGGAGAAAGCAAATCCCGTGCCACCCCCAGATTTATGGATGATCGCCGCCGCTTTGACCGCGTCGAAGATCTCCTCCATCGAGTCACCGATCGGCAGCACGTAGCAGGCCGAGTACTGGAGGGAGTTCCCCTTGCCCGCGTTCATCAGCGTCGGGGAGTTCGGCAGGAACTGCCCCTCGACCATGAGGTCGTAGAAAGCACAGGCGATCTCGTGCACGACCGCCTGGCTCTTGCCCCACCGCTCCTCCGCGCGCGCGATCGCGCCGGCGACCCGCCAGCACATCTCTTCCGGGGTCTCCCGGACCTCGTCGCCATCTCGGTCGAGATACCGCTCGCGCAGGACGCGGAGCGCCTGCTCCGTCCACTGCCCGACCTTGGGGGGCCGCGTCTCGGTGCGCATCAGACTCCTCCTTCTTCCGGTCGTTCCGGGGCTTCATCGCGGCACACGCCGCCGCTCTCGAGTCCTTCGGGGCGGGATCGGCGCTCGCGGGGGCCGGGCTCGGCCGCGGCTCCCGACTCGGGCGAGCCGACGGCCCCGTGGTAGGGGCCCGTTCCCGTCCGCCACCGACGGGCCCGCACGCGAACCCGCTCGACCGGCCTCCGATCATGTTGGCTATCCTAAGACTACCCTCGGTTGTGGCGACGCGCATCCTGTCACACGGGATTTTGGGTGTCAAGAAAAAAGGTCCCAGATGTTGCGCATCTCTTCACAAGAGCCCCAGCCTGTTGTGGCCGCGGGGGCGACCCGCGTCCGCCCCGCGGGACCCAGACCCGAGGCGCCGGAACCCCCCGCGTCCATGCCACGGAGCCACCCGACTGTCCCGGCGCGCCCGCTCACCGGAGCGCCCGGTCGCTTGACAGGCGGCCGGCCGGGCGCTACATTGAAACAGAACTGACCGGTCAGTTCTATTTCTCATGCCCGACCGAACGCTCGCGCCGCGCGCCCGTCGCGCGCTGAGGCACGCCCGGAAGCGCGCCACCATCCTCGACGGGGCGTCGCGGATCTTCGCCGCCCGAGTCTACCACCACGTGACCATGGACGACATCGCGCGGGGGACGCGCGTCGGGAAGGGAACGCTCTACCGCTACTTCCCCTCCAAGGATGACCTCTACCTCGCGATCGTGGAAGAGGGCTTCGACCTCCTCATCCGCCGGCTCGACACCGAGCGGGCGACGACGGCCCCGGCCGCGACGGTTCTGCGCCGCATGATCGAGTCCATCGTCGAGACCTTCGCCCAGCACCTCCCCTTCTTCCGGCTGGTCCACCGGGACGAAGGGCGGCTGCTCCTGCGGAAGAAGCAGGTCATCCAGTCCCGGCGCGCCCACATCGTCCGGTTGCTCGCCGAGGTCCTCGAGCGGGGCGTGGAGGAGGGCATCTTCCGCAAACTCGACCCCGCGCTGGCCCCGTCGATGCTCATCGGCATGGTGTGGGGCGCCACGCTGAATCACGCCAACGACACGCCGGCCGCGATCCTGGCCTCCCGGATCGCCGATCTCTACCTGAACGGCCTCCTCCAGGCCGCGGAGACGCCAGCCTGATGGCCTTCCTCCGTCGATACCGCGTGCCGCTCGTCCTCCTGATCCTCGCCGGCGCCATTGCCGCGCTGGTGGCGCTCAGGCTTCGCGAGCAGCAGGCCCGCGCCGTCACGCGGCCGCCCCGGGAGACCCTGGTGGGGGTCATCAAGCCGGAGCAGCGCGACCTCGAGGTCACGCTCTCCTACACGGGCGACATCCTGGCGAACCGCCAGACTGCGATCTTCTCCAAGACCTCCGGGTACATCCGCGCCATCCACGTCGACAAGGGACAGTTCGTCCGCGCCGGCCAGCTCCTCGTCGAGGTCGAGCCCACCGAGCTCGAGCATGCCCGCGACCAGAGCCAGGCGGCCCTCGCCACGGCGCTCGCCGGCATCCAGGTGGCGCGCTCCAACCTCCAGGCCGCGCGGGCCAACCTCCTCAACCAGCAGGCGACGCTCGCCCGCACCCAGGCGGTGGCCGCGAACGACCGCCGCCAGGCGGAGCGGATGGCCGAGCTGTTCGCGAAGGGCTTCGTCTCCCAGCAGGAGCGGGACAACGCCCGGACCGCCGCCGAGTCGTCGCAGGCGGCGGTCCGCGCCCAGGAGGCCCAGGTCGAGGTGGCGCGGGTCCAGATCCAGACCGCGGAGAGCCAGATCGCGCTCGCCGAGTCCCAGGTCGAGCAGCAGCGGGCAACGCTCCGCATGGCCGAGATGCGGCTCGACGACACCCGGATAATCGCGCCGTTCTCGGGCTTCGTGTCGCAGAAGTCGCTCGAGGTGGGCGCCGCCGTCAGCTCCCAGGCGGCGGCCACGAGCAACGCCTCGGTCGCGATCCTGACCCTGCAGGACATCGACCCGGTCAAGATCCAACTCGAGGTCCCCGAGCGGGACGTCCCGCGCGTCCGTCCCGGGAACCGCGTGCGCCTGACGAGCGACGCCTATCCCGCCGGGCGCTTCGGCGGCACCGTCGCCCGCATCCTCCACACCCTCGACCCCCGCACCCGGACCATGGGCCTCGAGGTCGATATCCCGAACCCCGAGCAGCTCCTCAAGCCGGGCATGTACGCCCGGGTCGAGCTGGTGCTCGAGGTGCGGCCGAATGCGCTCCTCGTCCCGCTCGAGGCGCTCGCCGGGACCAACGACCGCCCCATGGTCTTCGTGGTTCGCGAGGGAAAGGTGGTGCCGGTTCCCGTGACGCTCGGGGAGCCGGACGGGACGCGGGTCCAGATCACCCAGGGTCTCCGGCCGGACGACCAGATCATCGTGCAGGGCAAGGACCTGGTGCGCGAGGGCCAGACCGTCCGGGCCGTGCCGGCCAAGTCGGACTGAGGAGGCCTCCCCATGTGGTTGACCCTGCTCGCGATGCGGAACGCCATCGCCGTGCTGATGGCGGCGCTGGCGATGGTGGTGCTCGGCGCCGTGTCGCTCAGCCGGATGCCGATCGACCTCTTCCCCAATATCAACCAGCCCGTCATCACGATCGGCACGGGTTACCCGGGCGCGAATGTCCAGGACATCGAGAAGACCGTCACCTACCCGATCGAGAAGGCGGTCAGCGCCGTCGCCAACGTCCGCCACGTCGAGTCGAAGAGCCGGCAGGGCGTCTCCGTCGTCCAGGTGTGGTTCAACTACGACGCCGACCTCAACGCCGGCCAGACCGAGATCATCCAGCGCATCCAGCAGATCATCAACACTCTGCCCTCGGGGGTGAAGCAGCCCTTCATCGTGCGCTTCGACCTCTCGAACATCCCCGTCTGCCTGATCACGGTGTCGGGCGGCGGGTTCGACGAGCGCCGGCTCTACGACCTCGCCTTCAACGTCATCGAGCCGCAGCTCGAGCGCCTCCCCGGCGTCGCCTCCGCCAACGTGGACGGGGGCAAGATCCGCCAGATCGCGGTCAACCTGAACCGCGACCTCCTCTACGCCAAGGGCATCTCGGTCCTCGACGTCGTCCGCTCCGTCAACGACGCCAACTTCCTCCTGCCGTCGGGCGACATCAAGATCGGCACCGTCGACTACAACCTCTTCACGAACAACCAGTTCCAGGTCGTCAAGCCGATCGAGGACATCGTGGTCCGCAAGGTCGGCGAGGTCCCGATCCACGTCCGCGACCTCGGATACGTCTCCGACTCCCACGAGCGGCAGACCAGCGTGGTGCGGGTCAACGGCGAGCGGTCCGTGTATCTCCGCGTCAACAAGCAGCCGGGCGCCAACACGGTCGAGATCGTCGACGCCGTCAGGGCCGCGATCCCGACGCTCCTCGGCGTCCCGCCCGGCGTGAACGTCGGCCTCACCTTCGATCAGTCCACCTACATCCGCCAGTCGATCGAGAGCCTCTGGCACGAGGCGAGCCAGGGTGCCGTCCTCGCCTTCCTGGTGATCCTCGTCTTCCTGCGCAGCGTGATCTCGACGTTCATCATCTTCGTCGCCATCCCGCTCTCGCTCTTCGGCACCTTCATCGCGATGTACTTCCTCGGCCAGACCATCAACGTGTTCACCCTCGGCGGCTTGGCGCTGGCGGTCGGCCGGCTGGTGGACGATTCGATCGTGGAGCTCGAGAACATCAACCGCCACCTCGCCATGCCCGGGAAGGACCGCCGCAGGGCCGTCCTCGATGCCGCCCGGGAGGTCGCGATGCCGATCTTCGTCTCGACCATCACCACCATCGTGGTCTTCCTCCCCACGCTCTTCATCGAGGGCCAGTCGAAGCTCCTGTTCCTCCCGCTCACGTTCACGATCTCGTTTTCCCTGTTCGCGTCGTTCCTGGTCTCGCGGACGGTCACGCCCCTCATGTGCCTCAAGCTCGTGCGCCCGGAGCGGCATGCGGATGCGGGGAGCCGCCGCGTCCGCGATCGCCTGATGGCCGCGAGCCAGCGCGCCTTCGACGGGCTCGATGCCATGTACCAGGAGGCGCTCGGCTGGACCCTCCGCCACCGCAAGACCGTGGTCGTCGGGGTCCTCCTGCTCTTCGCCGCCAGCCTGGCCCTGGTTCCGCTCGTCGGGACGGAGTTCTTTCCCGCGTCCGACGAAAGCCAGTTTCGCGTCTTCGTCCGCGCCCCGATCGGCACGCGGGTCGAGGAGACCGAGAAGGTCGTGGCGCGGATCGAGGAGATCATCCGGGCGAACTTGCGGCCGAGCGAGCTGAAGACCATCGTCGCGAGCGTGGGCATCCCCGCCGGGCGCTCCGCGATCTTCACCGCCAACACGGGGCCCCACGCGGCCCAGGTCCAGGTGTACCTGGAGACGCCCGACCGGCGGACCCGGAGCGACGTCCAGATCGTCAACGCGATCCGACCCCGGTTCGCCGGCGAGTTCCCGGGGACGGTCACGTTCTTCAACCTGGGCGGCATCATCAACCGCGTGCTGAACCGGGGGTCTCAGAACCCGCTCGAGGTCGAGGTCCTGGGCTACGACCTGGCGGACGCCCAGACGGCGGCACGCGAGGTGGCGCGCCTCATGCGCGAGGTGCCGAACGTCACCGACGTCCAGGCGAGCCGCGAGGGGGACTACCCGCAGTACAGCGTGGTCGTGGACCGCCCCAAGGCGGCCGCCGCGAGCCTCACCCAGCGGGACGTGGCCCAGGCCGCGCTGTTCTCGCTGAACTCGAACGTCAGCGTCAACCCGTCGATCTTCACCGACCCGCGGACCGGCAACCAGTACAACATCGTGGTCCAGCTCGACGAGCCGTTCCGCGTCCGCCCCGAGGACCTCGGCAAGATCTTCGTCACGGCCCCCGGCGGGCGCCCCGTCGTGTTGTCGACGATCGCCGAGATCAAGCGGAGCGTCGGCCCCGTCGAGATCGAGCGCAAGTACCAGCAGCGCCTGGTCCGCGTGTCGGCGAACCCCGCCGGCCGTGACCTCGGGGCGGTCTCCGGGGACATCGAGACGCGCCTCGGGTCGCTCCAGCTTCCGCCCGGGTTCGAGGTGCGCATGGGCGGCCAGACGGCCCAGCAGCGGGAGGCCTTCTCGAGTCTCACCTTCATGACTATCCTGGCGCTCCTGCTCGTCTACATGGTGATGGCCTCCCAGTTCCGCTCCCTGAAGGACCCGTCCATCATCATGTTTTCGGTG
>Ga0214473_10011388_pt1 | contig 10436 bp, 10 predicted proteins | sample RVTome_7_FD_203509 | JGI IMG/M metagenome (GOLD analysis project Ga0214473, IMG submission 203509) | Soil microbial communities from uranium-contaminated site in the Upper Colorado River Basin, Wyoming, United States - RVT98D197 | ecosystem: Environmental > Terrestrial > Soil > Contaminated >... | reverse complement strand
TGGTGACCGATGACACGGCAGAACGGCTCGGCGTGCGACACCTCTCCGACCTGCGCGACCACGCCGCGTCGCTGAGGATCGGCGGGCCGCCGGAGTGCCGCCTTCGACCGCTGTGCCTCGCCGGGCTCGAGGACCGCTACGACCTCCGGTTCGAGAGGTTCATCGCGCTCGACGCCGCCGGGCCGCTCACCCTCCAGGCGCTCGACGAGGGCTTCGTCGACGTCGCGTTGCTGTTCAGCACCCATCCGCGCTTGCGCGGCGGCGGGCTCCGCGTGCTGGTGGACGACCGGGGCTTGCAGCCCGCGGAGCAGATCGTGCCGCTGGTGGCTGCGTCGGCGGCCGCACGATTCGAACCCGCGCTGTCCGCCGCGCTGGATCCGGTGTCGGAGGCTCTCACCTCGCGGTCCCTCCGACTGATGAACGGACAGATCGACGAAGGAGCCCCGATCGGCGACGTTGCCCACGCATGGCTCGCCGGACACGGGTTGGACTAGGGTCCTTCGAGCGATGACGACCTCCTCCGACCCCGCGGCCACCACCCCGACCGTCGCCGACAAGGGGTCCGGCGGGGCACCGGTCGAGTTCGGGACCGGGCACCGCCGGCGACGGCCATCGGGAGAGCCGCCGCCGCTGCCCCGGACCCTCGGTCGCACCGGCCGGCTGTGGATCGTTGCGGTCGCGTACTTCGTGCTGACCCTGCTGGGAGTGATCCTGTTCGATCCGCTCGAACGGATCTTCAACTCGATCGACGGAGCCATCGTGCGCGCGTTCGCGGAGCTGCGGTTCGATCCCCTGGTCTCTGCGGCGCTCGGGATCAACGTGCTCGCCTCACGCTGGATCATCCGGCCGCTTCGCTGGGGCATCCTGCTGACGCTCGTCGTGTTCCGCCGCTGGCGGCACCTGTTCGTCGTCGTCGCGGCCATCATCGTGCTCGAGATCGTCACGTTCGCGGCGTCGCTGATCATCTCGAGGCCGCGCCCGTTCGGCGTGACGATCCTCGGCCCCTGGAACGGCTTCTCGATGCCGTCGAGGCCGCTCGCCAGCCTCGCCGTGACGCTGATCGGCGTCCTGTACTGCCTGCTGCCGCACGGGCCGTTGCGCAACGCCGGCAAGTACGTGACCGGTGCGGCCCTCGTTCTGCTGGCGCTCGCGAGGCTCCTGCTCGGGATCGAGGCACCGACCTCCGCGCTGTTCGGGGCCATCCTCGGCATCGCGATCGGCCTCACGGCGTTCCGGATGTTCGCCCCTGACGAGGTGTTCCCGGTGACCTACCGTCGCGGGCGCGCCGCGCATCTCGATGTGACGGGCGCACGGGGAGACGCCATCGTGCGCGCCGTCGAAGATCAGCTCGGCGAACGCGTGATCGCGGTGAAGCCGGTCGGCCTCGAGGGCTCGGGGGGGTCGACGCCGCTCCGCCTCACGATCGAGCGCGACGACGGCAGCCACCGTTACGTCTTCGCGAAGCTCTACGCGATGAACCACGTGCGGGCGGACCGCTGGTACAAGCTCGGCCGCACGATCCTGTACGGAGCCCTCGAGGACGAGACGCCTTTCGGCACGGTGCGGCGGTTCGTCGAATACGAGGACTACACGCTGCGCCTTCTCGACGAGGAGGGGTTCCCGTCGCCGCGGCCGTTCGGGGTGGTGGAGATCACGCCGGAGCGCGAGTACATGATCCTGATGGAGTTCTTCGACGGGGCCGTCGAGATCGGCGACGCGGAGATCGACGAGACGGTCATCGACGAGGGCCTGAAGCTCGTTCGCGACATGTGGGATGCGGGGATCGCCCACCGGGATGTGAAGCCGGCGAACCTCATGGTCCAGGGCGGGCACCTGCGCGTGATCGACGTGTTCTTCGTCCAGGTGCGACCGTCACCGTGGCGCCAAGCGGTCGACCTCGCGAACATGATGCTCGTGCTCGCCCTTCGCTCCGACGCGAAGACCGTGTACGACCGCGCTCTCCGCGTGTTCTCTCCCGAGGAGATCGCGGAGGCCTTCGCGGCGACCCGCGGCGTCGCGAGCCCCACCCAGCTCAGGAGCCAGCTCAAGGAGGACGGCCGGGACCTCATCGCCGAGTTCCGCGCCCTGGCGCCACACCGCGAGCCGATCCGGATCCAGCGATGGAGCGTCCGGCGCGTCGCGCTCACGGTCTGGGTGGCGCTCTGCCTGTTCATGGCGTTCGGGTTCGTCGTGTCGAATTGGGCGGTGTTCGCGTGACCCGCCGGACGCCGGCGGCGGTCATCGTCGCCCTCTCGCTGCTCGCCTTGCCCGCCTGTGTGTCGGGAGGAAGTGTCGCCCCCGAGTGCGGTGACCCCGGCGACCGCACCATGGTGCTCGTGGCCCAGACGGTCCCGAGCGCACCGCAGCTGCCCTGCGTGGAGGCGCTGCCGCCCGGATGGACGGTGAGCGGGAGCAACTTCGTCGACGGCTCGACGACGTTCTGGCTCGACCTGCCCGTCGCCGGCATCCATGCCGTCGAGGTCAAGCTCACCGAGACGTGCGACACGTCGGATGCGAGCCAGGTGGTGCCCGCACCGGATGAGGCCGGCGCCGAGGTGTTCGTCGCGCCGACGAGCCTCGACCCCTTCCAGAGCGTCCGCCGGATCGTCTATGACGGCGGATGCGTGACGTACCGCTACAGGTTCGCGGGAGGGGCACCGGCCGCGGTGTCCCTCGAGGTGGACGCGGCGCTCTCGTTCATGGCTCGGCAGGACGTGGTCGACGACGTGTGGGCCACCTCCGGCGAGAGGTTGTGCGGTGCAGGGGCGCCGCCCTGCGAGGACCGGCGGTGACCACGGCACGGCCCTCGATGCTCGCCGATCACCGGCGGGCGTTCGCATGGGCGCTGATCCTGCTGATCGGCTCGATCGCCGCGCTCGGACTGGTGGGGCGGCACCCCGCCGAGGCCGCTCCCACGACCACCGTGCCCTTCGTGGGGAACTTCGACGACGTCGTCCACGGGTGGATGGAGACCGTGCGCAACACCCCGACCACGTGGGTCTCGAAGGCGCTCAGCGTGATCGGCGGCGGGCTCGTCACGATCCCGCTTCGGTTCGCCGCGACCTTCTTCCTCGCCTGGCGGCGGCGCTGGCGGCAGGTGGCGACGTTCCTGCTGACCTGGATCACCGCGGAGGTCGCGCTGGCCTTCCTCAAGGATTGGTTCCATCGCGGCCGTCCGACGGGTGCGCTGGTGGTCACCGAGGGGTTCTCGTTCCCGTCGGGTCACGCGGTCGCGGCGGCGGCCACCGCGGTGGCGCTGGTCCTCGCGTTCTTCCCGCCGGGCGAGCGCCGTCGCCGCTGGGAGGAACTTGCCGTCGTGTTCGCCTTCGTGATGGCCTACTCGCGCGTGTACCTGTCGGCGCACTGGCTCTCCGACGTCGTCGCGGGCACGCTCCTCGGGTCCGGGATCGGGGTCTTCTGGGCGGCGGCCGTCACGGAGATCCGCGACGTGTGGTTCAAGACGGAGGGCAAACCGATCCCACCCGACGAGGCGGAGCCGGAACCGGAGGAGCTACTCCGCGGCTGAGGCCGCGACCGGCGTCGACCGGCGCCAGTCGGCCTTGCCTCGCCAGATCAGGTAGGTCACCGCCCCGAGCGGGATCTGGATCGCGTACGTAAGGGCGCGGAACAGCAGCACCGCCGCGACCATCTGCGCCTTCTCCCCCTGGTCGAACGCCGCCAGTCCGCCGATGTACCCGAGGTCGATGACGCCGACGCCCCCAGGGGTGATGGGCACGGCCGACAGGAGCCTCGCGAACGTGTAGACGGAGAACGCCTGGACCGTGGACACCTCGTCCTCGGCGACACCCATGTGCCTGAGCGCGAGCAGGAGCACGACGAACAGCGCCACGTGGCTGAGCAGGGTGAAGAGCGTGAGCGGCAGCCATCGTCGCCCGACCAGTCCGATCGTGTCGGCGCGGAAGGACGCCGCCCGATCGCCCCATCCCTGCACGGGCGGCTTCCGGATCACGCGGGTGAGGGCGGACACCGCCCGGCCGAGCGCATCGCCGACGCGCCGAGCGAGCCTCTCGCTGCGGAAGATCAGCACGAAGAGCGCAACCGCCACGACCAGCACCCCGATGCCGACGGCCGCGGCCACCGCATACGCCGGGGTGAGGGACCCCGTCACCGCCAGCAGGACGAGCGCCAGGACCGGCAGCGCCAGCTTCGCGAAGATGTTCCAGATCCCCGTGACCCCCACGTACAGCGCGATCGCGTTGCCCGAGAACCCCCACGAGTTGAGGATCGAGTAGGTGAGGCCGACCGCGACGGCACCGCCGGCCGGGAACGTGTTCGCGATCGAGGTCGTCGTCTGGGTCACCACGGCGGCATGGCCGAGGCGAAGGCCGGGCAGCGCCGCCTGGTTCGCCCACCAGTAGGTGAACAGGTTGAACACCATCGCCGCGAACAGCGACCAGAACTCGATCGGCGTGAGCGTGCTGAGCGCCGCCCATACGTCGTGGTAATCGGCGAACTGAGGCACGGCCCACACGAAGATCCCGACGACGATGAGGATCGAGGCGACGTAACCCGCGATCTTCTTCGGGGTCAACTGCTTGCGTGCGGGATGCGGTGCATCGGCAGACATCCGGCCGAGTCTAGCCCCGTGCGCCGGCTCGAGCGCCGGCGCGCCGAGGCCCCAGCACAAGATCGACGCCGACCCCGATCGCCGTGCCGAGGCCGAACCCTCCCAGGACGTCCAGCGGGTTGTGGGCGCCGAGATAGATCCTCGACCACCCGACGAGGGCGTCGATGACCCACGGGACCGGTCGCCAGCGGCGAGGGAGATACGGCATGACGACCCACGCCAGCCCGGTGACCAGCACAACGTGCCCGGAGACGAACGACACCCCTTCCGCCGGGACCCCCGCCCGCAGGATCGCGTTCGGTTCCGTGACGCCCGGCCGCTCGCGGTGGATCCCCACCACGTTCCAGACCACGCGCTCCGCGAGCAGCTTGAGAGCCGTCACGGCGAGCGCGGCGACGGCGAGGCGGTAACGGCGGGCGAGCAGGGCGGCCACCGCCACGACCACCCCGACCGCGAGGACCCCGAGCAGCTGGATCCACGACGCCGGCACGCTCAACCAAGGGGGAAGCTCGTTGATCGCCTCGAAGACCGTCCGTTCGGCCGACGGCGCCCGCCCCGAGGACGCGATCGCCGCGCACAGGCCGAACAGAACGAGGCCGCCCACGATCAAGAGGAGGCCGCGCGTTCGTTCCTTCGAAGTCGTCACGTGCGGCATCGTATGCCGAGGTCGTATCGGACCCTTCTTCGGTCAGGCGTCACGCTCGAGTACATAGCCCATCCCGCGGGCGGTGCGGAGCCGGTCCGGTCCCAACTTCTTGCGCAGATAGCTCACATACACTTCGACGACGTTCGAACCAGGATCGAAGTCGTAGCCCCAGACATGGCTGAGGATCTGTTCCTTGCTCAGGACCTGTCCCGCGTGCTCGAAGAACAGCTTCGCGAGGGCGAACTCGCGAGCCGACAGCTCCACCATCCGCCCGTCCACGAACGCGCGCCGAGTCCCGAGGTCGAGAGACATGCCCGCGGCCTCGAGGGTCTGGGCATCGCTGATCCGCTCGGGTCGTAGCCGGGCCCGCACACGCGCAAGGAGCTCGTCGAAGTGGAACGGCTTCGTGATGTAGTCGTCGGCCCCCGTGTCCAGGCCCTCGATGGTGTCCGCAACGCTGTCGCGGGCCGTAAGGATCACCACGGGGAGGCTACGATCGTGCTTCCGCAGCTCGTGCAAGACGGTCAGGCCATCCATCTCGGGCAAGCCGAGGTCGAGGATCAGCAGATCGAACTCGCCCGAGCGCACGAGGACGAGCGCGAGGTCCCCGGCGTCCGCGACCTTCGCGGTGAACCCCTCGGACTCGAACCCGCGCTGCAGGAAAGACGCGATCCCCGCTTCATCCTCGGCGATCAGGATCCGCGTCATGGCGCCTCCACGACCGGCTGGTCTACGGGCACCGTGACGGTGAAGGTCGCCCCCTCACCTGGTGTGCTCAGCACCGACACGCTCCCGTGGTGCGCTTCGACGATCGCCCGGACGATCGCGAGTCCGAGACCTGAGCCCTCTCCGCGTCGCCCGTCGGATCCACGCGAGAAGCGTTCGAAGATACGCTCCTGCTCGGCGAGTGGGATCCCCGCGCCTTCATCCCGCACCCAGAACCTCGCGGTGCCGCTCGTGACCGAAGACCCGATCGCCACGCCCGCGCCCGGTCGCGTGTGCTTCACGGCGTTGTCCGCGAGCTGCATGAGCGCCTCGGTGAGGCGCTGGCGGTCGCCGACGATGACTCCACACCCGACCACCTCTCGTTCCCATCGCCGGTCGCCGAGCGCTGATACCTTCGCGACCACCTCGTCCGTGAGCGCAGCGACGTCGACCGTGTCGAGGCGCAGGAAGTCTGCCCGTTGCGCCTTCGCCAGGAGAAGCAGATCGTTCACGATCCGCGTCATCCGGTCCAACTCGTCCATCACGAGCGCGAGCGCTTCCTGCCGCCGTGACGGGTCATCCTCGAGCAGCTCGAGCTGGCCGGTCACGATGGTGATGGGCGTTCGGAGCTCGTGGCCCGCGTCGTCGAGGAAGGCCCGCTGGGCAACGAACGCCGACTCGAGCCGGTCGAGCACCCCGTTGAAGGTCGCGGCGAGACGCGCGATCTCGTCGTCGCCGTGCACTGGGATGCGCTGCGAGAGGTCGGTCTCCGAAATCGTGCGCGCGGTATCGGTGACGGCCGCGACCGGCCGCACTACGCGGGTCGCGAGGCGCCAGGCGAGGACCGACCCAACGAGCAGCGCTATCAGCGCCACACCCGAGGCCGCCGCCACTGCGCGCGACACCTCGTCGAGCTCGGCGGCGCGGGAGAGCGCGACCGCGTACACGCCCTGGTGGTCCCCGCCCCCATCGATCGGCGCGGCGATGTACTCGTACGTTCCAGTCGCGGTCGTGATCGCACCGCGGACGCGATCGTCGACCGTCCCAAACGCGAGGGTGACGGCATCGGCGAACTCGAACGGCGGCGCGACCTTCGGGTCGCCGACCTCCCGCATGTGCGGTTCGCCATCGACGAACGTGAGGTCGGTCTCAGCAGGCTCCGGGGGATCGGTCGGAAGGAAGTCATGGAACATCCTGCGGACGTGCAAGCCATATGGCTCCCCGGTGGCCGGGTCGGTCATCGCGGCGATCGCCTGCACCTCTTGGACCTCGTGGATGAGCCGCTCGTCGATCCGGACGTCGACTCGTGTCAGTAGGACCTGTTGGACGATCATGATGGAGGTGAGCAGGGTGAGGCCGAGCAGGAGCACGTAGCGCGTCAGCAAACGCGCACGGAGCCCGGTGAGCGCGCGGCGTGCCGCGAGTCGGTCCTCGCCGGACCGCAGCATGTGCTCCGGATGCGCGGCCACGATGACGGGGACGCTCAATGCTTCGCGGACAGAACCCTCCCGTCGACCCATGGAGAAACCTCGGCTCCCTTCTGAAGCCCGAGTGTAGGTCGACGTCCCGCCGCAACCTGGGTCCTGTCGACCCGCGATCCGCGAGTCGCTCAGCCCGCCGATCCTCCTTCAACTCGATAAGAGCAGGTCTCACGGTCCTCTCACCGAGGTCTGATGTCCCGGCTGTCTCATGGACATGGGAGGAAGGGGTTCCTCCCGGAAGGGCTCGGAGGAGCCACGGGCAGAAGGAGGAGACCGATGAGGAACCGAAGGTTCCGCGCGATCACTTGCGCGATCGCAGCCCTCATGCTGGTCGGCACACAGTTCGCCACCGCGGCGTTCGCCGACGACGGGCGTGAGGTTCGCAAGCACGGCCTCTGTAGCGGAGCCGCGCTGTGGCAGATGGAGGCTGAGGACGAAGGCGCGCGGCTCGAGTTGGAGTTCGACGTCAACTCGAGCATCGCCGGCCAGGAGTGGCGTGTGAAGCTCCGTCACGACGGGGAGGTCTTCACAAGGGTGATCAAGACCACGAACAGCCACGGTAACTTCGAGGTAGATCGCTCGGTGTACGACGGTCTCGGGGCGGACGCGCTCGGTGCCAGGGCGGTGAACGTGGGCAGCGGCGAGGTGTGCGAGGGCCACGTCACCATCTGACCGAGTCAGACACCAAGCCCGGCGGCGAGAGCCGCCGGGCTTCCTCGTTCGGAGCACCCGCCATCATCACGGTTTCGGGCGACACGTGAGGAAGCTCCTACTGCGCTCCGTCAGTCCGATTCTCTGCGCGGTGACCGCGGTCTCCGCGCAGAGCTCCCGCGGACTCGAGAGCATGCCGGTGCCGTGCAGTCGCCTGGCGCTAGCCCTCCAGCGACCAGACCACCGTGACGGTCACCTTGGTCTGGAGCTCCTGCGGCGCGACGATGGACGGCGCGGCTTGGAGGGTGAATCCTCGCGCATAGCCGACGGCATCGAAGGACGGCGTGCTGACATTGCCCTCCTCGATCCGGACGACGCCGCCCAGGTTCGCGCCCGCCGCCTCGGCGGCGGACTCCGCCTTGGCGCGGGCCCCGCGGACGGCCTCGGCGATCGCCTCGTTCCGCGCCACGGCTTGATCGGACACCTGGAACCGTACGCCGTCGATCCGGTCCGCTCCACCCTCGACGGCCGCGGAGACGACGTCACCGACCGTGTCGAGGTTCGTCACCGTGATCGACAGCCGGTTCCTGGCAACGTAGACGGTGTGCTCCTGCGGCGTCTTCCGGTCCCTCACGACCCGCTGGAGCCCGACGTCGGTCGTCTCGATGTCGTCGCGGCTCACGCCGGCACCCTCCACGGCGGTCAGCACCGCGTCGGTGTCCGCCTGTCCCTTCTCGTACGCGGCGGAGGACTGCGGATCCTCCGCGAGCACCTCGACGGTGACGACGGCCTCGTCGGGCGCGGTGCCCACCGAGGCGGTCGATGCGACCGACACGGTGGTGGGCCCGTTGGACGATCCGTCATCCCCGGTGAGCGCGACGACCCCCACCGCCGCGGCGATCAGGGCGACGACCAACGCCGACACGGCGATCCAGAACGAGCGCTTCTCCACGACACACCTCCCAGGTTCCACTCCATCATGCCCCCGGACCATCCCCTCGTGACCCTGAACGGGGTACGGCGCCCGGGCGTCGACCCATCACGCGGTCTTGGGATCGAGGGCATCGCGGAGACCATCGCCGACCAGGTTGAACGCCAAGGTCGTCGCGAACAGGAACACGCCGGGCCAGACCATGGTCCACGGGGCGACGCGGTAGAGCTCCGCAGCCTCCTCGAGTTGGGAGCCCCACGATGCGGTCGGAGGCTGGATCCCGAGCCCGAGGAACGACAGCCCTGCCTCCGCCAGGATGTTGGTCGGGATGATCAACGTCGTGTACACGATGATCGGCGCGAGCATGTTCGGGAGGATCTCCTTGACCATGATGCGCAGGTTGGACGAGCCGAGCGAGCGAGCGGACTCGACGAACTCCTTCTGACGCAGCGACAGGACCTCTCCGCGGACGATCCGGAACAGGTACGGCCAATCGAAGAACCCGATCAGGAAGGCGATCAACCCCATCCCGGGTTTCACGAGACCGCCGACGCATTCCTGGCCGGGAGGCTGTCCGCCGCAGGCCGCCGAGATCCCGAGGATCAGCAGCAGCGTCGGCAGGGCCCAGAACACATCGCCCGCGCGCGAGATCACCGTGTCGGTCCGCCCGCCGAAGTACCCGGCCGCGACACCGAGCACGATCCCGAGGCTCACCTCGATCACGGTGGCGCTCAGCGCCACGATCAACGACGTGCGCGCGCCGTAGAGCACCCGCACGAACAGATCCCGTGCCGTCCCGTCCGCCCCGAACAGGAACACGCCGGCCTCGTTGTGCAGGGTCGGCCCCTTCGGGACCCCGATCACCGTCGTCATCTGGAAGACGTACACCTGGTTCGGGCCGTGCCCGACCCAGCGCGCGAACAGCGGTGCCGTGATCGCCAACGCGGCGATGATGAAGATGACCACCACCCCGACGAGCGCGAACCTGTCCCTGCGGAATCGACGCCAGAAGAGCTCGGTCGGCGACCGGCCGATGATCTCAGCATCGACCTCCACGCCGGTCGGCCCGACCGGCACGACGTCGGCTCTCGCCATCGATCCCTCCTTCCGGGTCATCCAGAACCAACCTACGCACGAACCTCACGTGCGTGGTCGCCGACCGCACCGCGGGGACAGGACCACTCGGCCGACGCGGGTCGTTGCCCGCTGCTCCCCCTGGCGGGGCCATCCGCTGCTCCCGAGCCGGGGGTTGGTAGGTGTTGCAATCGGGACGCGGTGGGAAAGGCCTTGACGCACCAGCCCATGCCCGGTAAGAGGTTGGGGTTGCCTCCTGAGTCGAAGGAGGATGGCGTGGATTCCGCGGAGCGCAGGGAGAAGCTCATCGAAGAGCTGGCCGATGCGGCGCGGATGTACGAAGACGACGAGGGTGGTCAA
>Ga0214473_10011387_pt1 | contig 10436 bp, 4 predicted proteins | sample RVTome_7_FD_203509 | JGI IMG/M metagenome (GOLD analysis project Ga0214473, IMG submission 203509) | Soil microbial communities from uranium-contaminated site in the Upper Colorado River Basin, Wyoming, United States - RVT98D197 | ecosystem: Environmental > Terrestrial > Soil > Contaminated >... | reverse complement strand
CGATTGGTCATTGGTACTTGGGATTTGTTTAGAATAATTAGAGTAATTAGAAATTAGAGCTTGTCCCCTTCCGGCTTCCCCACCGCCTTCACTCCACCCTCCATACTCCTGACTCCCTCCTCCGTACTTCCCAAACATGAGCCGCATGAACATGCGGCGGATGTTGAAGCTGTGTCCTTCCGCCCAGCGCATTCGCTGGCGTATTAAACGCTTCAGGGTGGAGGCACATTCTGCGGGAGCTTGGATGTAGGGGGTGTAGACGACTTTGTAGCCTTGTTCATAGAGCTTGAGGGTGAGTTGGAAGTCTTCGGTGATCGAGGTTCCCCAGCCGAAAGTATCAAGAAGGTCCCTGCGGATCATGTAGACGGAACCGGCAATTTGTTTCAAGCCTCCATAGAGTTCGGCTCCCGAGCGTTCAATGACATAGGAGCCGGCGTATTCGGATCGCACTCCCCTGGTGATCCAGTTCTCTGATTTGTTCAGGACATGCCATTGATAACCCTGAATAGCGGCGACGTTGGAGTCTTGGTAGGCGTAACGCTGGGAAGAAAGCTGAGCTTTTCTTTGTTCAAAGCTCAGCTTTCCCAAACTCCCAGCGTTGACCTGAAAATATTTGAGGAACAATTCCAGGGTATCCGGATAGGGGACGAAATCAGCGTCAAAGACCACGATGAATTCGGCTCTGGGATCCGTGTGCTTGAGGGCTTCTCGCAGTGCTCCTCCCTTGAAGCCTTCTCTGGTATTTCTGTGGATGACTTTAATAAACGGCGTAGAGCCGAGGGCGTAGCGCGTAGCGTTTTCTTCCCCTTTGCCCTTTGCCCTATGCCCTATGCGCTGTGCATTCCATTGTTCGGCAAAAGCCTGAGCAATTGAGGTTGTGTCATCTGTGCTGTCGTCTGCCACTACCACTTCATAGCGGGCAGCTTGTCCTGAGCCTGCTTGCGGTGAGCCTGTCGAATCCGTCGAAGGATAATCAAAGCTCGTACACGCCCGCAGAAGCCGCTCTACAACTCTCGGTTCGTTATACAGGGGAAGATGGACCGAAATGAAGGGTTGACGCTCGAGTTCAACTTGGGAAAGATCCGGTTCAAGACCGCTTGCCCGCCCAAACAGCGAAGCTGTTGTCGGTCCGGCTGTTTCAGTGATGCTCTTAATTCCAAATAACCTGCCCAGCCAACCACCTGGTCCGGAGGATAAAAGCTGAGCCTTTCTTTGTTCAAAGCTCAGCTTTTGGGAATCCGCGGCATCTGCTTCCCTTGAAAAAGAGAGCACTACGGCAAGTGTAAAATAATATTTCAAACTATAAATAAAGAATACAGAACCCATCAGTAGAGCTCCCGAAGCAAATATCCAACCCAGCGCTTGAATCAGACTCTCAGCATTGCCGATGAGCCGTCCCCACGCAAAAAACGCATAGAGGAAAAAGAAACCGAGAAAAACAAAGATGGAAAAATGTCGAAGCTGTCTGAAGAAAGGAGCCGCCGGACCAGAGGGCCTCAGGCCTGGAGGAGGACCTGCCTGCCGAAATGCGAAAGCATTTGGCGGGGGTGCCGGTGCCAGGGAAGGGAGAAATTGATCTGATACCTGGCTGATCCTATCCTTCCATGAAACAACCGGACGGACGGAGGGAGCAGAGTAGCCGTTCTCAAGCGCATATGCCAGTCTTTGTGAATACGTATTCAAACCATACCGGTACAAGACATTCTGCGCGCCATGATTCCCTATTCCCAAGAGTTTGGCGATTTTCCTGCTCGACAGTTCCGGTGTTTCGATAGTGAGTGAAATGATTTGCTTTTCCAGATGAAGTGGAATTTTTCGGGGATGCCTTGCCAGCTTCCACTCATGATCCCGAAACTGCTCAAGCTGAAAATCTTTATGCTCTTGATGCCTTTTTAACCATTTATAATAGGTCTTTCTTGATATTCCGATTTCCCTGCAGGCTTGTGCGACCGTTTTCCCTTCTTCTTGAGTCGCCGCGAAGAGTAAAAAACGATCTTGCTTTGCTACGCCATTACTTTTCTTTTCCGTCCTGAACTGAAGTCTCGCGTTCTTATCACCGAGGCCGAATCTGGATAAGATATTCTGGATCCCGTGTTTGCTTAACGTGGTTCCCGGGCTGACCACCGCCATCTTGTTCCTGATGTTGCGATATCCGATCTCAGGATGATCTGAAACGATATCCAGGACCTGCTTCTCAGTTGTAGTGGGGGTTTTCCTGCCATGTCGTCGCAGCTTCCAAGGACGATTGGAGAGCCTATCAATTCCCTTGCCGCTGGGGGCGGTATCGTATCGCCTTGACCATAGATAAAAGGTCTTTCGCGATATCCCCCAATCCAGACATGCTTGGGTAACTGTCTTTGTACCGGACCGTACGGAGTGAATGAGATTGAGACGATCTTGGGCAGTAAGATTCATCTTGAGGTAAATATATGTTACCCCCACATGGGTACCGTAGTCAAGCCCTGTAATTCTCGAGGAACTTCAATCTTCTCAACCAATCTGTAAAAAAATGAAAGAAGTACGAATAATACCCAACAGTAAAACTACTCATATCTATGCATATAGTCAAGGAGTGATATGAAATGACACCCGGGAAATAAATTGGGCATCATAACAGAATAAAGACCAATGGAAAAAAAATCAGCCCCTAGGCTGAGATTATTTCGGAAGAAGGCGAACTCTTAAGAATAGACTGTCGCTCGTCAAGTAAATAGGCATAAGAGAACCACCAAAAAAACACCATCCAGATAAGCGCCACAAACATCGCAAAATAGTCATGGACGATCATCGCCGCCACATTGTTCCAATAAAATGCCAGAGAAGTGATCAGCGCCATGCGAAAAAGATTTGATAAAAACGTTCCCAGAACCCCAAAGGTAATCACCTCAAGCTTAGAGAACAGCGTGTACGGACCGCGAAGCCCGGTAACGAGCGTCAGACCGAGAAGAATCAGGCTCTGCCAACCCAGGCAGTTCCAGGAAAGCTGTACCGGCAACCACTCGGCTCCCGGCCGCTCAAGGAGCATCGCGAAGGTTTGTCCGGGGGTCACGACTCCGTGAATGCCGACCGCGCGCAGCAGCACAGCGACCAGTCGGGCTTCAAAAGGCACCACATTGTCTTGAATCCATATGTACCACTGCATCCGATTGAATACACTGGTGAGAATGGCAGAAAAGGTCACCAAAACAGGAAGCACTGCCAGAACCACGGCTGTCACCGCAAAGATTTTCTTAAAAACCTGTTTACTTCCTCGCATGGTTTTTCAATCGTATACCATATCAGGAAAACCGGCAACCTCTCTCTTCACATTAAATGTGGGTTTCCGACACATTAAATGTGCGCCTCAAGTACAACTCCCTACACATCAAATGTGGGGAACAATCACATTGAATGTGTAAGTAAAATTTCCGAGCGGAAAGACGATGGCGGTATAATGAAGCAAACATGAAGAAACGATTGAAAATCGCCATTCCCCTGATCGCAATCCTCGTTCTTCCCCTGCTTCTGTTCCACAAGGCGGTCACCGGCAGTTCCGTCATCGTCTCCGGAGACTTCTCAGGTTCCGACCTGCTTGACCTCAATTACCCGTTCAAAGCCATCCTCGAGAAAGCCATTTCTCATGGTCATCTGCCCCTCTGGGAACCGAATCTGTCTCTGGGTTTTCCGGTCCTCGCCGAAGGTCAGATCGGCGCTTTTTACCCGATCAACATTTTGCTCACCCTCCTGCCGGCTCACCTAGCCCTCAACTACAGCGTCATCGCGAGTTTCATGCTGGCCGGGTTTTGGATGTTCATCTATGCCCGATCGCTGAAGCGAACCAACTTTTCAGCCTTCATTACGGCAATCACCTTTATGTTCTCCGCCTTCTTCGTCGTTCGAGCCAAGCACGTCAACATGATCGCTTCGGCTGCCTGGGTGCCGTTTCTCTTCTGGGCAACCAGAAAGCTGTTTCAAGAGAGAAAGCTTCGCTACGCGACCCTGATCGGTATTGGCCTGGCGCTTCAATTCCTCGCGGGCCACCCGGAGATGACTTTTTTCTCCCTCTTTCTCTTCCTTGTCTATCTGGTTTTCGAAGCATTCCTGGCAGTCCGCAAAGACGGCGTCGACACAATACTCCCGTTGGCGGTCCTGTCGCTTTGCACCGCCTCCGTGGTCGCAGCCGGCCTCTCGGCAGTCCAGATCCTTCCTTCACTTGAATTCACCCGGCTCACGGAACGCGAAGAATTTACCGTCCAAACCGCCACCGCCTACCCCTTCCACCCCAAAAACCTCATCACCTTCATTTCCCCATACTATTTCGGTAACCCGGCAACCGGAAGCTACAGAGAAGACATTCGGACAACCGGTATCTTCTGGGAAAATGCATCATACTTCGGCCTTCTTCCCTTAGTATTGGCGATCTGGGCAGTGGTCTCAACGATCCGAAAAAAACCGCGCAACCCATACATGCTCTTCTTCATGCTTTTTGCTCTTCTGGCACTCCTCCTGACGCTCGGCCGCTACACTCCGATCTACGGCTGGCTCTGGCAGCTCCTCCCGGGCTTCCAGCTGTTCCGCTTTCCCAATCGCTTCAATCTGTATGTGATCTTTTCGCTCACGCTGCTGGCTGGAGTCGGCGCCGACCTGCTGGTCACCAAACTCATGAAGTATCGATTTGCTTCCATAACGGCCAAAGGTCCTGAAGGCTTCAAATTTACCTGGCCGCTCAAGGCTATCCCCACGCAAACGCTGATCGCCGGATTCATACTCGTGGATCTTTTTGTCTTCGCGTCTTCCTACAACGGAACGTTATCAACTCAGGATTTCCTTAAAACCCCTCAATCCGTTGAACGAATTCGGCAAGACGAGAGCGTGTTCCGTATGTACAGCCTGACCCAATACGGCCCGAGCCCTTACGCCGCCTTGGGTTGGAAGAAAGACCCCCGGGCTATTCTGGCAATCAGGCAAGCCATCCCTCCCAACAATAATGTTATGTTCGACCTCGCGGCATTCAACGACCGCAGCTGGTTCGAAGGCGGCTTGGGTGTCAAACGGCGCGGCAAACTCGAGAACTGGCTTCTCAACGAAAACCAAAACGCTGTCCTTGTCGGTAAAGTCCTGGGAACCTTCAACGTCAAATACATCCTGGGATTTGCCGAAGAAATAGGCATCGAAATTGAAAAGATCGAAGAATACAACTTGGGAGAGGATTTTGCCGTCCCGCTGAATTTGTTTGAAAACAAACAGGTTATTCCCAGAGCGGTTTTTGTCCCGGAGGCAGAGGTGGTCCAAGACGAAGATGCGGCCTTCGACCGCTTGATTAGTCTTGAGTTTCTCCCGACAAAGACTGTGATACTCGAGAAAGAACCGCAAGAGATTCCTCCTCAATTCACCGGCGCCCTCGATATGTTCCGCGAGGAGAACCCGGTGACAATCGCCAAGTACGAAGACAATGAAGTCACGATCGAAGCTGACATCAAAGACCACGGCTTCCTCGTGCTCTCGGACCTCTTTTATCCCGGTTGGAAAGCGCAAATCGATGGAAGCGATGCCGAAATCCTTCAGGCTAACTACCTCGTACGGGCGATCGAGCTCACACCCGGCACCCACACCATCCGCTTTTTCTACGACCCGCTCTCGTTCAAAATCGGCGCAATTGTCTCCGGTTCAACTATCGGAATCATCTTGCTGATCATCATTGTACGGATTGGGATCAAGTTTCTGAAAAGAAAGCCGACTTCATCATTGCATGTCTCATCAGTTACGCGGCAAAAGTAATCCCGAACGAATTGTCAGGAAAAAAACGATCAGGCTTCTTTACGTTTCAGTTGTTTGAGGTAGCGGGAAGCGTCGACGAGAACCACTATGAGAAAGACGAACAGCGAAACAACAACCACCCAAATACCTCTGTTAAACATTCTCTGCATGTAGCGCATTTCAATCGTGTGCGCCCCTGCCGGAACAACCACCGCCCGCTGATTGACGTTTGCCGGAAGAATCTTGGTAGGCTTCCCGTCAATCCACGCTGACCATGCGGGATAATAGCTATCGGCGACGACCAGGATCGCAGGGTTATCGGTCTTGATTTTCAATGCCAGATGTTGATCTTCATCAGCAACGACTTCCAAAGCGGCGCTGGCCGACGCCTCAAAAACGACCCCGGGATCCGACTCCAAGATGACCGACTCGGTGAACGGGTATTGTCCCTCATTGATCAAGGCAGCCGCCTTTTCAGGACCCTCGACCACCGAATAGTCTGCCACAAATCGGAACCGGCTCAAACGATCCGTATTGCGATAGACGGAGAAAGTCGGAAGATCAGTGCGGGGAGCGGGAACGGTAGCAACAGGTTCCATGGTAGGATCGCCCGCAAGTGTTGTCGGCGTGATGGCAAAGTCAACCGAGTTAAGGTCAAGCGTTTGCGGGCTGATCTCCCCAATCGTAGCTTGGCGCTGTGTTGCCAAACCCGCAAGCCCCCGGACATTCGCCCGATCAAACACATAGCTCACATTTCCATACAGGCTGTTCTTCAGGTACACGAATGCAGTCGGGTCCTTCCATCCGTGAGAAAGATACGCCCTTTTCCATGAATCAAGGTACGTGAGATCCGTCCAAATCCGACCGCTTGAGGAAATGAGCCTCGCTGACACGGGAGGGTCTAAGGCTTCACGAACCCCAACCAACGAGTGATACGGATAGGCGAAGCGGAGCACATCTCCGATTTCAAGCAAAAGTAGCACTATGCCAACAACAGTGACAATACGCTGATTGCCGATCCTTTGGGAAAAAAACTCCAAACCCCGATCCAGTCCCGATCCCGCCAAACCCCCGACAGCGAAGGTCGTCAACAGGAGAAATCTGGCGGTGACGCGAAAGTTATTGAGGATCGGCCACGTGTGTACAAAATAGAGCGGCGAGCTTTCCCCCAGCGCCAAAAGCAGGGAAACGTTTCCCAAAATAATCATCCCCCACTCCCACCCTCGCTTTTTTCGCGAGAGAATGGCAATCGCGGAAAACAAAAGCGGCAGGACCCCCATGTACGCGGTATTCTCCCAAAACAGTCCCAAGCTTGGGTCAGTCGAGTAGGTGCCGTCCCTCGGCGTTCCGTAGTAATCGGGAAAAACAAAGGTGAGAAGGTTCCGTATTCCATAGGGAAAGGCGAAAACTTGATCCTCCGAAAGCCCGCTGCTCCTCGCACTCACCTGTCTTAACTGCCAAGTTTCAAGGATTTGCGGTGCAGCCAGAGCAAATCCAAATGTGAGCGCCAACGCCACCACAACCAGCTTCTTCGGCAGTTCCTTTCCGCCCTTTTCAAACAGATGGAATGTGAGAAACAGGACAAACCCGATAAGGGTAATGATGACCCACTGCAGATGGCCGGCAAAGATTTGTTGGGACAACACGAAGGCAAACAGCAACAACCGCTTGGGATCCGGTCTCTCCCAGAGATACTCACCCGCCAGAAATACCCAGGGCAACAGTGAAGCGGTCTCAAGCGGTGCCATATGGATAATGCGGGTCACGAAGTATCCGCCGAAGCTGAAAGCAAATCCCGAAAACAGACTCCCGATTCGCGACACTCCGAGCTTTTGGAAAAAAAGGTAGCTCCCCAGAAAAAGGAGAAAAAAAGTGAAGACCAGGCTAAAATTCCACGCCAGCCAGGTCGGAAACAGCCAATACAAGATGAGATTCGGAAGATAGAACGTCCCGACCTGCCCTTCGGCTTGTACCGGCAAACCTATCCCCAAGTCTTTGGACCAGAACGGCAGGTTGCCGGCCTTTAATGATTGCGACAGAAAATGCTTGACGGGATAGTAGACGTTCCAGATGTCAGAACCGATGATTTCCACGCTATAGATAAGCTTCGGCTCGGGATAAAACATCCGCCAAAAGAAAGTAATGACAACAACAAAGATAAAAACAGTCGGCAAAAAACGTTTCATACTATGCATTTTTCCTCCCTTTGATTGCCAACAGCAGTATACCGACTAAGGTAACAGCCGCCGTTGCAAGAGTAATTCTTACCCCCCACCAAAAACTCTCCGGTTCATAGCGGAATACCACGTTATGCTCCCCTGCCGGAACCGGTACAGCCCGAAACAGATAATCCGCACGCAAAATAGTTGTCTTTGCCCCATCAACGTATGCATTCCACCCGGGATAGAAGGTATCGGTAAGCACGAGCCATCCCGGCTCTGATGCTTTGGCAGTCACCATCACTTCCTGCTGATTCTCATTTCGCATAACGCCGATGACTTCGCGGTCAGACGAACCCGACCCGGCAAAGTCTTCTGTCAAAAGTCCCTCCTCACCCTCAAGAAGCACCTGGGCCAGCGGATCAAATTCCTCACGAAGAAGTTCGGCAAAAACTGCCTCACGATCGGAGAAACTTCGCGCTTCCGCAACAATGAAAGCCTCCGGCAACACCGCAGGGTTCTCATACACCCGAAACACCGGCTCTTGTGTTCCATCCGTATTTCCCACCAAGGAAACCGTATCGTCAAAAAGTTCAACAGCAGAAATGAAATACTTCACCCCCAAAAGGTTGAAGAGCTTTCGCGCAGTGGGGTTAAGACGCTCCTCACCGACCTCGCCGGTCAACGCGCTTGTTCGAACACGCGAATCAACCCGCTTGACCAGCTCCAAAGACAACGCCATGACACCGCCGGCATGATCGATCTCATAGAACAGATTTGTCTTGGGCATGAGCCAGTTGAGGAGGTGCCGGTAAGTATGGAGATCCCCGGACCATCCCCGCTCCTTCTTCCGGGCTTTAAGATACACATTCTCTTCGTTCACGGAAGACAGCCCGATGTCAAAGATTCGAAAAAAACCAGTATCTTCCTGCAATATCTCAACGGTCCGCGGTTTCTCAAGCCACTCCTGCGCCGGATACACGGGATTATATCGGTACCCAAAACGAAAGAGATCCGCGACGACCAAGGAGATCGCAGCGAGGTGAATAACAAAGAGCTTCCCGGATGAAGTCGGGCGATGAGTACTAATCAGGCGGCCGATCAAATGATCGAGGCCAAAGCCGGCAAGGATCGCCAACGCAAATGTCGTGAAGTACAAAAACCTTGATGGGATCCGAAAATACCCGAATGGCGGAATGGTCAATAGGGAGCTGAGCGGTCCGATCCCTCCCATCGCCATGATGAGAGAAAATAAAAGCAGAACATAGAGAAACACTTGGATACCGCTGCGTATCCGCAAAAGGGAAGCGCCGGCCAAGAGGAGCGTCAAAAGGCCGACGTACGCTGTCATCTCCCAATAGATGCCTTTATCCTGAAACGGCGGATTGTGCGTGAAGTTCACCGGGGTACCGTTGTAATTCGGGAAGACAAAGGTAACCAGCTCCTTGAAATGGAACGGGTGTTCGTTGATGATCTCAGAGCTCAAACCCCCGGCGCGCTCCGATAGTCGAAAGTACTCCAAGCTAGGCAGAATTTGGATGGCAGAGAGTCCCAGAGCCACAATCGCCGAAAGCGCCATTGAAACAAGACCAAATCCCACTTGCCTCTGCCGCAGAGCCCCCGACCAGAGGCGGAAAAGAAAATACACGCCTGCAAAAAAAAGACTGTAGACAAAAAATTGTGCGTGCCCGGCCAGGAATTGAACGGCAACCACAACCCCCAAGACCAGCGACAGAAGCAGGATCGATGACCGCTTGGACGCGCGGACAAACCGCTCCAGAAGATAGATCTCCACCGGAAACCAGGCGATGGTATCGATCACGATATTATGCGTGATGTGCGTGACCCAAAACCCTGAGAACGTAAAAGCGATTGCTGAAAGTAAACTCGCTCCCCGCGATAGCTTGATCAATCTGCAGAAGAGATAGGTAAAAATCCCGGCGAGAAAAAACGCGAAGGCGAAATTGACATGGAACCCCAGTACTGCAGGCAGAAGGGTAAAAAAGACAAGATTGGGTGGGTAGAAGGCAGCGATGGTTGTCTCGGCAAGCAGCGGATAGCCAGCATACAGCCGCTCCGTCCACAGCGGCAAACGGCCCGCTTTCAACTCCTGCGCAAGGTAAAAACGCAAAGGCATGCTACCAATGGTAATCTCTCCCACCCCGAGATTCGGCGTTACAAACATCTCACCCAAGAAGAGCGTCCGCCCAAAAAAGACCAGAACCAGAAAAAACAGGATAAGTATCGGCAAGTACTCTCTCTTGAACGGTGACTCCCTGAAAGGTCTAATCATAGCGCATCTCTCTCCACATACCTTTAAGGGATCCTACCTTAAAGGTATGCCGCTAGCGTGCGAATAAACGGACAAATGCCATCTTCCCAACAAAATACAGCAAAAGCTTCAAGTAAAAAAGCACCCGCTTAAGCCTTGAAATCGAATATCGTTCTCCGTACTCAGCGAGCAGTTTCCGGTGCTCGGCAACCGATCGCTGCAGAAGTCCGACCGTCCCCGCTGAATTGTGCAAACGGAAGGAGCACAGC
>Ga0214473_10011386_pt1 | contig 10436 bp, 13 predicted proteins | sample RVTome_7_FD_203509 | JGI IMG/M metagenome (GOLD analysis project Ga0214473, IMG submission 203509) | Soil microbial communities from uranium-contaminated site in the Upper Colorado River Basin, Wyoming, United States - RVT98D197 | ecosystem: Environmental > Terrestrial > Soil > Contaminated >... | reverse complement strand
GTCCATGGCCACGCCGGGGTCGTTCACCACCACCTTCGCACCCTCGGCCGCTGCCATCATGGCCAGCGCCCGGCCGATGCCGCGGCCCGAGCCGGTGATGACTACGCTCTTTCCCTCAAGCCTCTTGCTCATGGCAGATTCACCTCACTCTGGCTACGACGCGGCGTCCACCTGCGCCTGGGGCCGGCCGGGGATCTCCAGGTCCTCGGGCGGCGGCGCCGGGTTCGGAACGCCGACCATGACGGTCGGCACCATCTCCGAGAGTTCGTCCAGTGTCCACAGCCCGTCGCCCGGCTTGAAGATCGTGCGATAAGGGGTGGGGTGGGCCAGCAGGCTCACCGTGCCACCGTAGACCAGGAAGATCTGGCCGTTGATGTTCCAGGCGTCGTCGGTGGCCAGGAAGCAGGCCATGGGCGCGACGTAGTCGGGTGGCATCTCAGCGAACACTGAGGCAGATAGAGCGCCCGCGGCGCCACCGCCGAGGTCGCCGGTCATACGGGTCAAGGCCCGGGGCGCGATGGCGTTGCAGGTGATGCCGTAGCGCCCGAGATCGCGGGCGACCACGCGGGTGAATCCGGCGACGCCTGACTTGGCCGCGCCGTAGTTGGCCTGGCCGGCATTGCCCACGAGCCCTGACTGGGAGGAGAAGTTGACGATCCGGCCGTAGCGCTGCTGGCGCATGAGGACGGCGGCCGGCTTCGTGCAGGCGAAGTGGCCCTTGAGGTGCACGGCGATGACGTCGTCCCACTCCTGTTCGGACATGTTGTAGACCATGCGGTCGCGTAGGATGCCGGCCACGTTGATGAGGCAGTCGATCCGCCCGAAGCTGTCGACGCAGGTCTTGATAATGTTCTCGCCGCCCTCCACGGAGACGACGGAGTCGTAGTTGGCGATTGCGGTGCCGCCGACGCTGCGGATGGCGGCTGCCACCTCCTCGGCGGGACCTTTGTCGGAGCCGGAGCCGTCCTTGGCCACTCCGGGGTCGTTCACCACCACTTTCGCACCCTCGGCCGCCGCCATCTCCGCCACCCCTCGCCCGATGCCCCGTCCGGCGCCGGTCACCACCACTGCTTTGCCGTCTAGCATGCCCATAGCAGTCCTCCTATCCCCCTCGTGCGGGCAGGGCGACTACGGCCGTGCCGGGCGTAGTCTTCTGTCCCTGGGGCGTCTCTGTCCAGACGTCCAGATCCACCAGGTTCTCGCCGCCCTCCTGGTACTTTCGCTTCACCGCTCCGTGGCAGATCACGTCCTCGTTCACGATGTCCATGCCGCGGTACTGGCAGGCCACCTTCTTCACCCGGCCGCCGTCTCCCGCCCACTCGTGGAGCAGGCGCCCCAGGAGAGCGTGCTTCAGGGCGCCGTGGGTGATGCGGTCGGGCAGGCCCGTGCCCTGGGCGAAGTCCTTGTCGTAGTGGATCTGGTAGAAGTCGCCCGAGCCGGCGGCCCACATCACCAGCCGCTGCGAGGTGCACTTCTCCGTCAGGGTAGGAATTTCCTGACCTTCCTTCACATCCTCGAAGTAGACCTGGGTCATGTACAGCCCTCCGTCTGTTCGTAGCTGCAGACCTCCAGGTCTGCCTGGTCCGGCAGGGCTGAAGCCCTGCAGCTACGTAGTACGCTCCTAGTACTGAATGAGGGTGCCGCGGAACTTGGCCACCGCACGCCCCTGCTGGTTCTTGTAGATCGTGTCGCTGGTGATGAACAGCATCGGGCCGGCGCTGCCCTCCCGCTCGACCATGTCCACGACCTTCGTGGTTGCGGTGAGCACGTCGCCGGCGCAGACGGGCTCGTAATACTCGAAGTCCGTGCCGCCGTTGAGCACCCGCTTGTAGGGGGTCTGGAAAGGCATCACGTAGGCCGGGCGCGACGGCCGGTCGGGCCGGAAGATGGGTTGGCCGACGAAGCCCATGGGGCAGGGCAGGCTGCGATAGCCCTTACTCTTCGCATACTCCTCGTCGTAGTAGATGAGGTCTGTGTAGCCGACGGCGCGGGCGAACATACGGACGGCCGTCTTGTCGACCTCGATCGTGACGGGCTCGGACTCCTTCCCGATGGCCGCGCGCATCTCATCGCTGATGGCTGAGGTTTCCGCCATAAAGTAACCTCCTTGGGCAGTTCTCGCATGCCGACGGGAGAATACATCAGGCCACATACAGTGTCAATTTTGCGGCGCCCGGCCGGTCTGCTCCACCTTCGAGGATGTCGCCTCGTACCCAAGGTCGCCCTCCGCTTTGCCGCTGGCTCCGGCCCAGTGACGGCCCAGCGCAGACCATTGGTCTCCAAACCTGGTTTGCAGGCCTGCTTCGGCCATGGCCGCTACCACCCGACCTGGTACGCCCGCCGCGCCTTGACGCCTTGGAGACTGTCTGGGATGATACCCGCGCTGGTCACAAGCCTTTGGCATAGATACAATGATGCGCATGATCCGGTCGATCGGCTTCGTGTTTCTGGTGGCCATCGCGTGGCTGGGGTGGCAGGCAGCCGGGGGCGCCTACGCCCAGGAGAATCCCCGCCTGGCAACTTTGGAGATTGACATCTGGCCCGAGTACGACCAGCCCGCAGCGCTGGTGATCCTTCACGCCGAAATCGCGCCAGACGTGACCCTTCCAGCCGCGGTTTCGCTGCGCATCCCGTCTTCCTCGGACGGCCCTGCAGCACTAGCGTACGCGGCTTCCGCGGATGGCCAGCTGCTCAATCTCGCCTACCAGCGCAGCGATGCCCAGGACTTCATAACGCTGACATTCTCCGTCCCGGAACGGTTCTTTCAGTTGGAGTTCTACGACCCCGTGCCCGCCGGCGTGGCCGAGCGGAGCTACACCTACGTTTGGCCCGGCGACTTCCCAGTAGATAAGCTGACTGTGGAGCTCCAGGAGCCCGCAACGGCCACGGATCTCTCCGTGCAGCCGGAACTCGGTGCCGGCGTGGCCAGGCCTGACGGCCTCACCTACCGCCGGGCCGACCTGGGGGCCTTTGACGCGGGTCAGACGCTTACCATCGACGTCAGCTATCGAAAGGCCGACGCGCGCAGCTCGGCGGAGATCCTCGGCTTAGAGCCAAGCGCCCCGCCGTCAGCAGCGAGCACGGGGTCGGAGGAAGGGACGCCTTTCTGGCTGCTGGTGCTAATTGTGTTGGCCGTGCTCGTCGTCGGTGTGGCGGGTGTCGTCTTGTGGCGCTGGCGTGGTCGGGTACCGGCGACCTCGGCCCGAGGCGCAACGCGAGCAGCCCGCAGACGCGAACAGGCTGCTGCGCAGCGAGAGAGCGGGACGAGTTTCTGCCCGCAGTGCGGCACCCCCTTGCGCTCCCGCGACCGCTTCTGCCCTGAATGTGGCACCGCGGTCAGGAGGAGCTAGCACAGGCTCGGCACGCCAGGAGGCGGCGTCAGGATGAGAGACCAGCGTCGTCCGGCTCCGCCTTGGCCCGCAGGTTGACGGCGTGGAAACGCCCGGCCTTTAGCTCGCGCACAAGGTCGCCGACGTGGGCTATGGGGTGCTGGAAGCGGGTGGCACAGGTTCCCACCTCTCGTGCGTGGTGGGCGTCGCTGCCGGCCACCCCCGGCAGGCCCAGGCGAGCGCAGAGCTGCCAGGAGAAGAGGTTCTCGTGCTGCGAGCCGTGGCCGTTGATGGCCTCCAGGGCACAGACTTGGTGAAAGGCGGGGCTGACCACCGCCCGCTCGAGGGCTAGGCTCCAGAGCTCGTCGTCGGCCGGGTAGAAGGGCATCAACCGTCGATAGGGATGAGCGGCGATGATCGCTCCGCCCGCCTGTTCCACCAGTGTCGATAGCTCCCGCATCCGGTGCATGCCGTAGACGTAGCGGTCGATGCCGAAGACCAGCATGTGTCCGTCCTCGGTGTTCACTTCGACGCCGGGGAGGACCAAGAAGTTGTGGCGGCGGGCCAGTTCGCGGGCGTTGGCCGGTTCCCAGAAGAAATCGTGCTCAGTGAGGCAGACGCCGTCCAACCCCACCGCCTTCGCCTGTTCGACGAGCTCATCGGGCCTGAGGAAGCTATCGTTCGAGAGGGGGAACGTGTGGGTGTGGAGGTCGATGAGCATGGGGGTTATGAGACCGCGCCGACCGCGTCGGGGAGGCATCGAACGGATAATACGCCCCAGCCTTCTCCGCCATCCGCAGAGGCGGAGTCCGCATAGCGGACAGGCTGGGGTCGTGAACCGATTCTCATCACTCCTTGACGTCGGCGACGACGGCGCCGCTGGCTTCGGCGAGCCGGCGGGGCTCGACGGCGAACACGGCGTTGGGCGTCCCGCCGGCTGCCCAGATAGCGTCGTACTGGAGGAGGTCGCGATCGAAGAGAACGGTCAGAGGTTGGGTGTGGCCGAAGGGAGGCACGCCGCCGATGGCGAAGCCGGTGGCCGCGCGCACCTCGTCCGCGGAGGCGCGGCGCACCTGGCTGGCGCCGAGGTGCCGCGCCACCTTCGCCGCGTCCACTCGGTTCGGGCCCGAGGTCAGCACCAGGACGGGCTTGCCGTCCGCCATGAACACCATCGACTTGGCGATCTGCCCCAGGCTTGCCCCGACGGCCTGGGCCGCTTCCTGGGCAGTGCGGGTGCCCTCGGCAAAATGGCGCACTTCGATAGCCAGGCCGAGTCGGCGGGCAGCGTCCAGCACCTTCTGGGTGGATGGATGGGCGGTGGGTTTGGCGGGCATGATCAATACGGGCGAGCCTCTGGGTGAGTGACACCTCCGCGGGTCAAAACCCCAGCCTGCCGGCAGGCACGGCGCGGCTTGGACGGAAGCTGCGGGTTTCAACCCGCAGAGTCGCTCCACGCCACAGGTGCGCTCCTAGCCCCCGAACTGCTCCTTCACTATCTTGAACGCCTCCTCCGTGGCCCCCAGCGCCTCGTCGATGTCCCGCTCGGTGTGGGCGGTCATGAGGAACCAGTTGTGGTGGGGGTGGAGGAACACGCCTCTCCGGGCGGCCTCGCCGCAGAACAGGCGGCTCCGCTCGAAGCCGGCGTCCTTCTTGAACGTAAGGAAGGGGATGGCCGGCGGCCCACTCTGGGTGATCTCGATATCGAGCGAGCGCGCCTGCTGGTCCATGCCGTCGCGGAAGCGCTGGCCCATGCGCCGCATGTGCTCGATGCCGTCCTCTTCGCGCAGGGTATTGATGGTGGCGATGGAGGCCGCCATAGGCACCGCAGCGCCCCAGTAGGTGCCGGTAAAGAAGACGTTCTCTGCCGAGCGCCGCAGCTCTTCGCGGCCCAGGCCGACGGCCAGCGGGTAGCCGTTGGCGATGGCCTTGCAGTAGCAGATCAGGTCGGCCCGCACGCCGTAGGGTTCCCACGAGCCGCCCAGGTTCAGCCGGAAGCCGGCGCGCACGTCGTCGATCACCAGGACGATGCCCTCCTGGTCACAGAGGGCGCGGGCGCCCTCCAGGAAGCCGGGGGCCGGCATCTCCTGGTCGTGGAGAAGTTCGTGCCGGAAGGCGTTGATGATGATGGCCGCCACCTGGCCCTTGTTCTCGGCCACGACCCGCTTCAGGCTCTCGAGATCGTTGTACTGGAAGGTGGCCACAAGGGCTCGCTCGGCAGCGGGGATGCCGGTGGGGATGGGTGCGCACCAGGGATGGGCGCCGTGATAGGCGCCTTGGGCCATGATGACCTTGTCGCGGCCGGTGTGGGCGCGGGCCACGGTCAGGGCCCAGCTGGTGACGTCGGAGCCGTTCTTGGCGAAGACCGCCCAGTCGGCAGCGGGGGTGATCGACACCAGGAGCTCGGCCAGCTCCACCCACTTCTCCGAAGGGAAGTTCTGGCAGTCGACGCGGGCGTGCTGGGCCATGGCCGCCTCCTCCACCTTGGGGTGGCGATGTCCCAGGACAATGGGGCCGTAGGAGCACATGAAGTCGATGTACTCGTTGCCATCCACGTCCCAGATGCGGCAGCCCTGGCCGCGGGCCAGGAACTTGGGATAGGCGCCGAAGGTGAGCATGGTGGGACTCATGTGGCCGTAGATGCCCGAGGGAATTACCTTGCGGGCGCGGTCCATCAGTTCCTCGCTGCGAGTAAAGGTGTAGAGATGGGCTCTGGTCATGGCAATCCTCCCTGGAAACGCATCCTCTCTTGCCTCTGAACCTTACGTCGCCCCGAAGACACTGTCAATCCGTGTTGTGGCTCAGGGCAGGTGAGGAGCAAGGGGCGTGAAGCAGGGCCGGGCCAGTGTGTGGAGCGAGGGCTGCGCCGCTACCTGCGCTGCTACAACCCCGAGCGGCTCCACCGATCGACCACCGCACTCCTCGGCAGCACCATCAACTGCGCTTCGTTGCAGGCGCCTCATCTCTCACCTACCGCGAAGCGTTGTGGACAGTGTCAATCCGCGCCGATGGCGGTTGCCCATCGATAATCGGCCTGTTATACTACGCCAAGTTTCGCGCCGGAATTCACATACACCTGACGCGGAAGGTAGGCGATGCTCGGGGATTACGGCCAAGTAGGTTTCCTGCTTGTTACAGCCCTTATCCTTCCTTTGTCCGCCATCGTCGGCTCCTGGCTGCTTCGCTTCGTCAACATCCGGCCCGACCGGCCGAACTCCATCAAAGAGGACGTCTACGAATGCGGCGTTACCACTGAGGGTAGCGCCTGGGTTCAGTTCAACTTCCGCTACTACTTCTTTGCCCTGCTCTTCGTGATCTTCGATGTTGAGGCCGTCTTCCTCTATCCCTGGGCGGTAGCCTTCCGCCGGGTTGAGGTGTACGGTTTCATCGAGGTGGTGGTCTTCGTCATCATCCTGGCCATTGGCCTGCTTTATGCTTGGCGAAAGAACGCCCTGGAATGGAAATAGAGTATGTCTCGCGCGCTGACGGGCACAGAGCTGGCGGAGAAGGTCGGCCGAGGCTTTCCCGGTGCGGTGGCGGAGGCGAACGAACAGTGGATGACTGTGGGCGCGGAGCAACTGGTGGCCGTGGCCACACACCTCCGCGACGACCCGGAGCTGGACTTCCGCTACCTCATCGGTGTCTGCGGCGTCGACCGGCTCGACCACTTCGAGGTGGTGTATCAGCTCCAGTCTCTGAGCCGCAATCACACTGCTGTCTTGAAGACGCGGGCACTGGACCACCAAGAGCCGCAGGTGCCGTCACTGGCGCCGGTGTGGCAAGGCGCCCAACTTCAGGAGCGCGAAGTGTATGACCTGATGGGCATTCGCTTCGAAGGGCACCCGGACCTGCGGCGGATCTTCTTGTGGGATGGCTTCCCCGGCCATCCCCTGCGCAAAGATTGGCTAGGCATGCCCGGCGGCCGCCACGCCGGCCTGGGCAAGTTTCCGCGCGAGGACTAGAAGGAACCTCCGGCGATGAAGACCGAGCCCTTCGTGGTGAACGTGGGGCCGCAGCATCCTAGCACTCACGGCGTCTTCCGTCTCCGCGTCACCCTGGACGGCGAGAGGATCCTCGACGCCGACATGATCGTCGGCTACCTCCACCGCAGCATGGAGAAGCTGGCGGAAAGCCGCACCTACACCCAGAACATCCCCTTCACCGACCGGGTGGACTATCTGGCAGCCATGGCCAACAACCTGGCCTACTGCATGGCGGTGGAGAAGCTGGCGGGTATCGAGGTGCCACCGCGGGGCCAGTTCCTGCGGGTGATCATGGCCGAGCTCCAGCGTCTCGCCAACCACGCCATGGCCATCGGCGCCTTCCTGAACGACTGCGGCGCTTTCTACACGCCCTTCCAGTGGATGTTCCGCGAACGGGAGCACATCCTCGACCTGTTCGAGATGGCCGGCGGCGCCCGCCTGACCGTGAACTACATGCGCATCGGCGGCGTCTCCTACGACATCCCTCCCGAGTTCATGCCTGCCGCACGGGCCTTGCTGAAGGAGATGCCGCAGCGCATCTCCGAGTATGAAGCCCTTCTGCTGGAGAACGAGATCCTCATCGCCCGGACCCGAAACATCGGGGTGCTGTCGGCCGACCGGGCGATCGGTTCCTCGGTGAGCGGGCCTGTGCTGCGGGGCAGCGGCGTGGCCTGGGACATCCGCAAGGCCGATCCCTATTGCGTTTACGATCAGCTAGACTTCGACATCCCCGTGGGGACCCGCGGCGACTGCTACGACCGGTTCCTGGTGCGCATGGAGGAGCTACGCCAGAGCGTGCACATCCTGGAGCAGGCGCTGGACATGCTCCCCGGTGGCCCTGCCAGCGTGCCGGTGCCCTTGGCCCTGAGCCCGCCTCCCGGCGAGGTCTACGCCCGCATCGAGGCGCCCAAGGGCGAGCTTGGTTTCTATGTGGTGAGCGACGGCAGTCCGCACCCCTATCGCTGGCACATCCGGGCGCCGTCCTTCATCAACCTTACGCCGCTGAAGGACATGGTGGTCGGCCTGACGATAGCCGACGCAATCATCACGCTTGGCAGCATCGACATCACCCTGGGCGAGGTGGACCGCTGATGCTCTTCCTGGCCGAGTGGTGGGACCTGCGCGACCTGGGGAACCCCGTGGGCAAGTTCCTCGAGGTTTTGGGCGACCACGGCCCGGGCTGGCTCCCCTACGTTGCTTCCGGCATCATCGGCTGCCTGGCCATCGTGCTGTTCCTGGTGCCCAGCCAGATGGTCATCGTCTGGGCCGAACGGCGACTCATCGGCCGCATCCAGGCCCGGCGCGGGCCCAACCGGACGGGGCCTTGGGGCATATTCCAGACAATCGCCGATACCCTCAAGCTGCTGGCCAAGGAGGCCATCACCAGCCGCCACGTCGACCGTTGGGTGTTCTGGCTGGCGCCGGTCTTCATCTTCGTCCCCGGAATCACGGTGTTCGCCGTGCTGCCCTTCGGTGAGGGCATGGTGCTGGCCGACCTGAACGTCGGCGTGCTGTTCCTGGCCGCCGTGGGATCGATCAACGCCATCATCGTCTTCATGGCCGGCTGGTCCTCTAACAACAAGTACGCGCTGCTGGGGGCCATGCGCGAGGTGTCCATGCTCATCAGCTATGAGGTACCGCAGGTGCTGACGCTCTTGGGCGCGGTGGTCTTCACCAACACCATGAGCCTCAGCGGCGTCGTGCAGTGGCAGGACCACTACAATACCTGGCTCATCTTCCTCCAGCCCCTGGCCCTGGTCATCTACCTGATCTCAGCCGGAGTGGAGATCAATCGCAGCCCCACCGACATCGCCGAGGCGGAGTCGGAGATCGTGGCCGGCTATCACACCGAGTACTCGGGGATCAAGTTCGGTTTCTTCTACGCCGGCGAGTACTTTGCCGGCTTCGCCATCGCCGCCGTGGTCGCGGCGCTGTATCTGGGCGGCTGGACCTTCTGGGGGTTGGAGGAATGGGTGCCCGGCTGGCTCATCTTCCTCGGCAAGCTGTACCTGCTCTTCTGGCTGTTCATCTGGCTGCGCGGCACTTTGCCCCGCCTGCGGGCCGATCAGCTTATGGCCTTCACCTGGAAGTTCCTCTTGCCCTTGACCCTGGTGAATCTTTTTGTCGGCGGTCTGGAGGTGCTCATCTGGCAGGAGAACGACCTGTCGGCGGGGGTCGCCTTGCCCGTCTTCGCCGTTATCAACCTGGCTCTGGCCGTGGGGCTGGTGGTGGGCTGGGCCCGTTTCCTGGGCCACGCGGGCCCCGATTCGCGACCGCGACGGGCGCTGCTCATGAAAGAGGTGGGCGCAATCGTCTACGGGCAGGAGTCCTAGGTGATGATTGACGGGCCTTCTCTTTCGAAGTTCTCGCGCGACCCCAGTCTCAGCCTGAGGCTGATCGGCCTCCGGCCGATGAAGGCTGGGGCATGTGAAATCGAATTGATGCCCCCGCCTTTAGGCGGGGGTCGAGAGCAGACCGGGCAGGAGTCCTAGGGGTCGAGCATGGACGACACCGGCATCGTCTTGGCCTTCTGGATCCTAACGGTCATGACCTTGGGCGCGGCTCTGATGGTGGTGATTGTCCGCAATCTGCTGCACGCGGTGCTGTCTCTGATCCTGAGCTTCATCGGAGTCGCAGGCCTGTACATCACCCTCTCCGCCGATTTCGTGGCCGTCACCCAGGTGCTGATCTACGCCGGTGCGATCTCCGTTTTGATCCTGTTCGCCATGATGCTCACGCCCCGGGCCGCCCGGGACAACTCCGAGACGTTTCTCCAGGGGACAGCCCTGGTCCTGGCGGGGCTGATGGCGGCCACCATCGCCGGTGTGGCCGCGGCTACGGACTGGAGCGAGGCATCGCGCGGCCCCTTTACCGAGACCGCGCAGGCCATCGGCGAGGCGTTGCTGAACACCTACGTGCTGCCCTTCGAGATCGCGTCGGTGCTGCTACTGGTGGCCATGGTCGGCGCGATAGTGCTGGTGCGGGAGGACTAGTGTGTCCGTAGAGCTGACCCACTACCTGGTCGTAGGGGCGCTTCTCTTCTCCATCGGCCTCTACGTGGCGCTGGCCAAGCGCAACGTCGTGGGCATCCTCATGGGCATCGAGCTCATGTTCAACGCCGTGAACC
>Ga0214473_10011385_pt1 | contig 10436 bp, 19 predicted proteins | sample RVTome_7_FD_203509 | JGI IMG/M metagenome (GOLD analysis project Ga0214473, IMG submission 203509) | Soil microbial communities from uranium-contaminated site in the Upper Colorado River Basin, Wyoming, United States - RVT98D197 | ecosystem: Environmental > Terrestrial > Soil > Contaminated >... | reverse complement strand
CCGGGTCGGACATCCGGAACGGCAACGCCCTGCCGCTGCAGGAGATCCCGCTGGGCACGACGGTGCACTGCGTCGAGCTCAAGCCGGGCCGCGGCGCCCAGCTCTGCCGCTCGGCGGGGACGAGCGCGCAGGTGATGGCCAAGGAAGGACGGCACGTGACGCTGCGGTTGCGCAGCAGCGAAGTGCGCATGGTGCTGGGTGTCTGCTGGGCGACCATTGGCGAGGTCGGCAATGCCGAGCACGAGCTGGTGCGCGTCGGGAAGGCGGGCAAGTCCCGCTGGCTCGGACGGCGGCCGCACGTGCGGGGCGTGGCGATGAACCCGGTGGATCACGCGCTGGGCGGGGGCGAAGGCAAGACGTCGGGCGGCCGGCCGGCCGCGTCCCCCTGGGGCAAGCCGGAGGGCCGCAAGACGCGGAAGACCAAGAAGGCCAGCACGAAGCTCGTCGTGCGCGGCCGCAAGCGTGGCAAGGCCACGCAGTAAGCGGGAGCGGGGATGGCACGGAGCATCAAGAAGGGTCCGTTCGTGGAGGGGTCGCTCCTCCGCAAGATCGAGACGCTGAACGCCGCGAACGAGAAGCGCGTGATGAAGACGTGGTCCCGGCGCTCCACGATCACGCCCGACTTCGTCGGGCACACGATCGCGGTGCACAACGGGAACAAGTTCATCCCGGTGTACGTCTCGGAGAACATGGTCGGTCACCGGCTCGGCGAATTCGCGCCGACGCGGCTGTTCCGCGGCCACACGGGCGCCAAGGCGGCGGCGGCCGCGGCGGCCGCGGCAGCGGCCGCGCCGGCCCCGGCGCCGGCCGAGAAGAAGTAAGGAGCGGACGATGGCGGCGAGAGCGATCCAGCGCTGGGTGCGCCAGTCTCCGCGGAAAATGCGGCTGGTCGTGGACCAGATCCGCGGCACCGACGTGAACGCGGCGTACGCGATGCTGAAGTACTCGAAGAAACGGGCGGCGAAACAGATCGAGAAAGTGCTGCGGTCGGCCGTGGCCAACGCGGAGCAGGACGCGCTGCGCGAGAACCGCGGGTTCGACCTGGACCGGCTGATGGTCTCCTACGCCGTGGTGAACGAGGGACCCGTGCTGAAGCGGTGGACGCCGGCGGCCCACGGGCGGGCCACGCCGATCCGCAAGCGCATGAGCACCGTCGAGATCCGCGTGGCGGACAAGAGGGGGGCATAGTGGGGCAGAAGACCCATCCGTACGGCTTCCGGCTCGGCATCGTCAAGCCGTGGCGTTCCCGCTGGTTCGCGCGGGGCGAGATGCCGGCGCTGATCAAGGAGGACGAGCTCGTCCGCCGGTACCTGAAGACGCGGCTCGGGCACGCCGCCATCTCGGACGTGCACATCGACCGCCGGCCCGGGAAGGTCGCGGTCACCATCTTCACGGGGCGCCCCGGGGTCGTGATCGGGAAGCGCGGCGCGGAGGTGGACAAGCTGCGCGACGAGCTGGCCCAGCTGACCGGCAAGGAAGTGGGGATCAACGTCGAGGAGATCAAGCGTCCCGAGGTGGATGCGCAGCTCGTCGCGGACAACATCGCCCACCAGCTGGTGCAGCGCGTGTCGTTCCGCCGCGCCATGAAGCGCTCGCTGCAGAGCGCCATGCGCATGGGCGCGCAGGGGATCAAGATCCGCTGCGCCGGGCGGCTCGGGGGCGCGGAGATCGCCCGCAGCGAGATCTACCGCGAGGGGCGGGTGCCGCTGCACACCCTTCGCGCGGACGTGGACTACGCAACGAGCACCGCGAAGACCACCTTCGGCACCATCGGCGTCAAGGTGTGGGTCTTCAAGGGTGAAGTGGTCGACGAGGCGCGCGGCCGCACGTACAGCACGGGAGCCTGAGCCATGCTGGCGCCGAAGCGGGTGAAGTACCGGAAGATGATGAAGGGCCGCACGAAGGGGCACGCGACCCGCGGCGGCACCGTGGCGTTCGGCCACTTCGGGCTGCAGGCCACCGAGCCGGGGTGGATTTCGAACCGCCAGATCGAGGCGGCGCGCGTCACGCTCACGCGGACCATGAAGCGCGGCGGCAAGATCTGGATCCGGATCTTCCCGGACAAGCCGATCACGAAGAAGCCGGCCGAGACGCGGATGGGGAAGGGCAAGGGCAACCCGGAAGGGTGGGTCGCGGTCGTGAAACCGGGCCGGGTGATGTTCGAGCTCGAGGGCGTCACGGAGTCCGTGGCCCGTGAGGCGCTGAAGCTCGCGGCCGCCAAGCTGCCGGTCGCCACGCGGTTCGTCATGCGGGAAGAGGGCTGAGGTCATGGCGCTGAACGCGGAGAAGAAGCCGCTGGACCTGGTGGCGCTGCGGGAACTGTCCGAGCAGGAGTTGCGGACCGAGCTGGGCGCCCTTCGGGAGGCGCAGTTCCGCCTCCGGTTCCGGTCGGCGACGGAAGACATCTCGTCCGAGAACCCGATGCGGTTCCGGATGATGCGCCGGAATATCGCGCGCATCCAGACGGTGTTGCGGGAGAGGACGCAGGCATGAGCGAGCAGATGACGGCCCGGGCGCGACGGAAGACGCGAACCGGCCTGGTGGTGAGCGACAAGATGACCAAGACGGTCACGGTCGAGCTCACGCGGCGCCTGGCGGACGCGATGTACGGCAAGCAGGTCAAGCGCACGAAGCGGGTGGTGGCCCACGACGAGCGTGGAGCGAAGGCCGGGGACACGGTGCGGATCATGGAGACCCGCCCGCTGTCGCGGACGAAGCGCTGGCGGGTCGTGGAGATCCTCCAGCGGGCCCGCTAGGGCGGAGGGGGAACTGTGGTACAGCAGGAATCGATCCTCAAGATCGCGGACAACTCCGGCGCGCGGAAAGCGCTGGTGATCCGCGTGCTGGGCGGCAGCAAGCGGCGCTACGCGGGTCTCGGGGACATCGTCGTCGTCACGATCAAGGACGCGCTCCCCACCGGCCAGGTGAAGAAGGGCGAGGTTGCCAAAGCGGTCGTCGTCCGGACGGCCAAGGAGACGCGCCGGCGGGACGGCAGCTACATCCGGTTCGACGAAAACGCGGCGGTCCTCATCAACGACCAGGGGGAACCGCGCGCGACCCGCATCTTTGGCCCGGTGGGCCGCGAGCTGCGTGACCGGAAGTTCATGAAGATCGTGTCGCTGGCCCCGGAGGTGATCTGATGAAGCCGCTCGTCTTCAAAAAGGCGCGGCGCCGGCGGACGACCACGGTCACCCGGCATCGGATGCGGATCACGAAGGGGGACCGCGTGCGGGTGCTCCGGGGCGACGAAGCGGGCAAGGAAGGGCAGGTGCTGCGCGTGCTCCCGAAGACGAACCGTGTCGTCATCGAGGGCGTGAACGTGGTGAAGCGGCACAAGAAGCCGACCCGGGCGGACGAAGAGGGCGGGATCATCCAGTTCCCGGCCTCGGTCCACGCGTCGAACGTGATGCTGCTCGACCCGAAGGGCAACGCGCCGACCCGAGTGCGGCGCAAGAAGAACCCGGATGGATCGGTGGAGCGCCTGGCGGTGAAGTCGGGCCAGCCGATCCCGAGGAAGCGGTAGGCCATGGCGAAGACGAAGACCAAGGACACGGCGCCCGCGGCGCCCGCGGCGCCGGCGGCCCCCAAGGCGCCGGCTGCGCCCGCGCCGACGCCGCGGCTCCAGGTGCACTACGTCCAGCACGTGCGGCCGAAGCTGGCGCAGCAGTTCGGGCTCCGGAATCCCAACCAGATTCCGCGGCTCGTGAAGGTCGTGCTGAACGTGGGCGAGGGCGAAGCCGCGAAGAACGCGAAGCTGCTCGACGCCATCGTGGTGGAGCTGGGGCAGATCACGGGCCAGCGGCCGGTGGTGACGCGGGCCAAGAAGTCCATCGCGAACTTTGGGCTGCGTGAAGGCATGGCGATCGGCGCGGCGGTGACGCTGCGGGGCGCCCGGATGTGGGAGTTCCTCGACCGGTTCGTCAACATCGCGATTCCGCGCGTGCGCGACTTCCGGGGGCTGCCCTCCCGGTCGTTCGACGGGCGGGGCAGCTATTCGATCGGCATCAAGGAGCAGATGATCTTCCCCGAGATCGACTACGACAAGGTCGAGAAGATCCACGGGATGAACATCACGTTCGTGACGAATGCGGGGCGGGACGATCTCGCGATGGCGCTGCTGCGGGAACTGGGCATGCCGTTCCGCGGCGAGACGCCGGTCGCCGTCGGCTGAGGGGAGCATACATGGCGAAGAAGTCGTGGATCGCGAAGTGCAAGCGCACGCCGAAGTTCGGAGTGCGCAAGTACACACGGTGTCAGCGGTGCGGGCGGTCGCGGGCGTTCCTGCGGCGGTTCGGTGTCTGCCGCATCTGTTTCCGCGAGTTGGCGCTCCGGGGCGTGCTGCCGGGCGTACGCAAGGCCAGCTGGTAAGGAGTCGAGACGGACGCTATGAGCATGACAGATCCCGTCGCCGATATGTTGACCCGCATCCGGAATGCCTGCGCGGCAGGCCACCGGAGGGTCGACATGCCGGTCTCGAAGCTGAAGGTCGAGATTGCCCGCCTCCTGCGGGACAATCACTACGTCCAGGACTACAAGGTGCTGGACGACGGCCGGTTCGGCGTGCTGCGCCTGTACCTGCGGTACCACGGCGAGCAGCCGGTGATCCGCGAGGTGCAGCGCGTGTCGACGCCGGGCCTCCGCCGCTACGTGAAGGTGCGGGAGATCCCCCGGGTGCGGAACGGACTCGGGATGGCCATCCTCTCGACCCCGCGCGGCCTGATGACCGATCGTGATGCGCGGACCGCCCATCTGGGCGGCGAGCTGCTCGCGGTGGTCTGGTAGGAGGGGCCATGTCGCGTATTGGCAGGAAGCCGGTGCCGGTCCCGAACGGGGTCACGGCCACCGTGGATGGCCAGACCGTGGTGATCAAGGGGCCGAAGGGGAGCCTGACCCGCACGTTCCACCGGGACATGCGGATCGCCCAGGAGGATGGGCACCTGGTCGTGAGCCGCCCGTCGGACGATCGGTCCCATCGGGCGCTCCACGGCCTCACCCGCGCGCTGCTCGGGAACATGGTCGAGGGCGTGACCAAGGGGTACCGGAAGCAGCTGGAACTGCACGGCGTGGGGTACAAGGCCGAGGCGCAGGCGAAGGGCGTGAAGCTGGTGGTCGGCCTGTCGCACCCGGTGCAGTTCCCGGCGCCGACGGGCATCCAGATCTCGGTCGAGAACAACACGCTGGTGAAGATCGAAGGCATCGACAAGGAGCTGGTCGGTCAGGTGGCCGCCGAGATCCGCAAGGTCCGGCCCCCCGAGCCCTACAAGGGCAAGGGGATCCGGTACCAGGGCGAACACGTGCGCCGCAAGGCCGGCAAATCGGGAGCGAAGTAATGCGGCCCATTCATAAGCCGAAGACGCGCGAGGAGCACCGGTACCGGCGGCACCTGCGCCTCCGGAAGAAGGTCGCCGGGACGGCGGAGCGCCCGCGTCTCGTGGTCTTCCGCTCGCTCAAGCACATCTACGCGCATCTCGTAGACGACGACCGCGGGATCGTGCTGCTGGGGGTTGCGGATCGGACCAAGGGCGTCGCGGTAGAAGGGGCGGGCAAGGTGGCCAGCAGCCGCGCGGTCGGCAAGCTCCTCGCGGAGCGGGCCAAGGAGCGCGGCATCACGCGCGCGGTGTTCGACCGCGGCGGCTACGAGTATCATGGGCGCGTCCGGGCGGTGGCCGAGGGCGCACGCGCAGGCGGATTGGAGTTCTAGGCATGGCGGCTGACAAGGAGCGGGGCCCACGGCGGGACCGCCGGGATCGGGAGCGGGAGCGGGAATCGGACCTGCTCGAGAACGTCGTCGCGATCAACCGGGTCGCGAAGGTCGTGAAGGGCGGCCGGCGCTTCTCGTTCACGGCCCTCGTGGCCGTCGGCGACGGGAACGGCTCGGTGGGTGCCGGGACCGGGAAGGCCAACGAGGTGTCGGAGGCCGTCCGGAAGGCCGTCGAGGCCGCCCGAAAGGCCATGGTGCGGGTGCCCCGCGTCGGCACCACCATTCCGCACGACATCGTGGGACAGCATGGCGCGGGGAGGGTCCTGCTCAAGCCCGCGACCTCGGGAACGGGCGTGATCGCCGGCGGTCCCGTGCGCGCCGTGCTCACGTGCGCCGGCATCACCGACATCCTGACCAAGTCGCTCGGGTCCTCCAACCCGTACAACATGGTGTGGGCGACGCTGGACGGGCTGACCCGATTGGTCACGGTCGAACAGGTCGCGCGCGAGCGCGACGTGCCGGTGGAGTCGATCCCGTTCCGGGCACGGCAGGAGGTGGCCCGTGGCTGAGACGGTCAAGCGCGCCGCCCGCGCGCCGCGCACCCGGGTTGCCGCGAAGGGCGGCCGGCTGCGCGTCAAGCAGGTGAAATCGGGCATCGGGCACGCGGAGACGTACCGGCGGACGCTGCGAGCCCTGGGGCTCCGGCACCACCAGCAGGAGATCACGGTGAACGACACGCCCTCGGTGCGGGGCATGCTGCACAAGGTGCGGCACCTCGTCCGGGTGACTGAGGAGGCGTGATGGCGGAGAAGGATACGACCCTCGGGCTGCACAATCTGGCCGCGCCGCGGGGCGCCACCAAGACGCCCAAGCGAAAGGGGCGCGGACCGGGCTCGGGCCTGGGGAAGACCGCGGGACGCGGCCACAAGGGCCAGCGCGCCCGGAAGAGCGGCAACGTCCGCCCCGGCTTCGAGGGCGGGCAGATGCCGCTCGTGCGACGACTGCCCAAGCGCGGGTTCACCAACCCGTTCCGCGTGGCGGCGCAGCCGGTCAATCTGCGCGACCTGGTCAAGCTGGCCGGCACCGAGGTGACGCCGATCACGCTGCTGGCGGCGGGCCTGATCAGCCGGGCCAACCGTCCGGTCAAGGTCCTCGGCACCGGAGAGGCGTCCCGCGCCTACGCGGTGGCGGGCTGCCTCATCTCGGCCAGCGCGAAGGAAAAGATCGAGCAGGCGGGCGGCAAGGTCGAGGCGTGAGCCGATGACCGCGCCGAACCTGCCCAACTTCTTCCGCGACCCGGAGCTCAAGAGGAAGATCCTCTTCACGCTCCTGTGCCTCGCCATCTACCGCGTGGGAGCGCACATCGCCACGCCCGGCGTCAACGTGGGCGTGCTCGCGGACTTCATGCGGAACCAGGCAGGTCAGACACTGTTCGGCGTCTACGACCTGTTCGTGGGCGGCGGGCTCTCCCGGGCCACCGTGCTGGCCCTGGGGATCATGCCGTACATCTCCGCGTCCATCATCTTCCAGCTCGCCGGCGCCGTGTTCCCGACGGTGGACAAGCTCCAGAAGGAAGAGGACGGCCGGAAGAAGATCACCCAGTGGACCCGCTACCTGACCGTGGCGCTCGGCGCCGGCCAGGCCTACGGCTTCGCCATCTTCATCGCATCGCTGAACGCGGTGGCCATGCCGTCCCTGTGGGGCTTCCGCCTGCTCACGGTGCTCACGCTCACCACCGGCGCCATCTTCATCATGTGGCTCGGCGAGCAGGTCACCGAGCGCGGCATCGGGAACGGCATGAGCCTCCTGATCTTCTTCTCGATCATGGAGGGCATGGTTCCCGGCTTCTTCCAGACGATCGGCTTCCTGCGGACCGGGATCATCACGTGGCCCCGGCTGTTCATCCTGATCGCGGTCATGGTGGCCGTGGTCGCGGGCGTCATTGCGATGACGATCGCCGCGCGGCGGATTCCCATCCAGATCCCGCGCAAGGTGATGGGCCGCGGCCGGATCCGGGAAGGCCAGAAGACGTTCATCCCGATCCGCATCAACTCCGCGGGCGTGATGCCGATCATCTTCGCCCAGTCGCTGATCATCGTGCCGGGCACGCTGGCGGCGTTCACCACCGTGCCCGCGCTGCGCGCGTTCGCGGACGTGTTCGCCCCGGGAACGGCGGCGTACTACACGACGTACGCGGTTCTGATCGTCTTCTTCACGTACTTCTACACGTCCATCATCTTCAACCCCGTGGATCTCGCGGAGAACCTGAAGAAGCAGGGCGGGTTCATCCCCGGGGTGCGGCCGGGTGCGGCGACGGCGGACTACATCGACGACGTGCTGAGCCGGGTGACCCTGCCGGGTGCCCTGTTCCTGTGCCTCATCGCGCTGCTGCCGTTCTTTATCTTCGACTGGTTCAACGTTCCGTTCCAGTTCGGCGGCACGGCCCTCCTGATCGTGGTGGGCGTGGGTCTCGATACGTGGATCCAGATGCAGCAGCACCTGCACCTGCGGCACTACGACGACTTCATGAAACAGGGCCGCGTCAAGTTCCGCGGGCGCCGGCGCTTCATGTAGACACGGACGGTCAAACACGGACGGTCATTCGATCGCCACGGATGCTGTCCAAGACGCGGGCAGGGAGGTGGGGATCGTGGATCTGATCATTCTCGGTGCGCCGGGTTCGGGAAAGGGCACGCAGGGCGCCCTGCTCTCGACCCGGCTTGCCATTCCCAAGATCTCGACGGGCGACCTGCTGCGGGCCGCCGTACGTGACGGGACTTCTCTCGGGAAACAGGCCCAGGGGTTCATGGACCAGGGGCTCCTGGTGCCGGACGAGATCATCCTCGGTCTCATTGGCGAGGTCCTGCGGTCGAAGCAAGCGTCGCGGGGCATCATCATGGACGGGTTCCCGCGCACGCTCGCGCAGGCCGAGGCCGTGGATCGGCTGCTCGCCCCGCTCGGTCGCAAGGTGGACCGGGTGCTGCTCATCGACGTGGCGGAGGAAGCCCTGATCGACCGCATGGTCAAGCGGGCGCAGATCGAGGGGCGGGCCGACGACACGCCCGAGACGATCCGCCGGCGCCAGGCCGTGTACGGAGAACAGACGGCACCGTTGATCGCGTTCTACGACAAGCGGGGCGTCGTCACCCGCGTGGACGGGCTGGGAACCGTCCAGGAGATCGCCACGCGCATGGAGACCGCCGCGGCCTGATGATCACGATCAAGTCGCCCCGCGAGGTGGAGATCATGGCGGTCGCCGGCGGTATCGTCGCCGAGACGCTCCAGCTCGTGGCGCGTCACACACGTCCGGGCATCTCCACCGAGGAGCTGGACGACCTGGCCGAGGACTTCATCCGCAGTCACCCCGGCGCCCTGCCGTCGTTCAAGGGTCTCTACGACTTCCCCAAGTCGCTGTGCACCTCCATCAACCACGAAGTCGTGCACGGCATCCCGTCGCGCAAGCGCGTGCTGCGCGAGGGCGACATCCTGAGCGTGGACTGCGGTGTGCAGCTCGAGGGCCTCCACGCGGACTCGGCGGTCACGGTACCGGTGGGCGAGGTGGCCGAGGACGTCCAGCGGCTGCTGCGGGTCACGCAGGAGGCCCTGGAGGCAGGGATTGCCCAGGCGCGCGTCGGGAACCACGTCGGCGACATCGGGCACGCGGTCCAGAAGGTGGCCGAGGCCGCGGGCTGCAGCGTGGTGCGCGAGCTGGTGGGCCACGGGATCGGGACCAGCTTCCACGAGGAGCCGCAGGTCCCGAACTACGGCAAGCCCAAGCGGGGCCCCCGGCTCATGCGCGGCATGACGATCGCCATCGAGCCCATGATCAACCTGGGACGGCCCGAGATTCGGACGCTCGAGGACAAGTGGACCGTCGTGACACGAGACGGGAAATGGTCGGCGCATTTCGAGCACACGGTGATGGTGAATGAGGGTGGCCCCAGGATCCTCACGCTGCTGCCGGTGGGGGTGAGGGGGTAGGGGGAGACGAGAGGGGCAGAGGGGCAGAGAGAAGGACAAAGAGGGCAGGGACCTGGTGGGTCGCCTGCCCTTCGTGTTTCAGCTGGCCTCGTTCGTTGCCGCGACGGGGAGGTGGGAGGACGTGCGCACGTGAGGATGCGTTGGTTCCCGCGTTGAAACGCGGGCTCGGCGTTCAGTGCGCGCTCATGACTCCAAGGAGCCACGCGTGCATCGCCGGATTCCCCGCGACGAAATCCCCGTGCGCCACCGGCGACGGCCGGCCCGCGAAATCGGTGACCAGTCCGCCTGCCTCCCGCACCAGCACGATCCCCGCCGCCGCGTCCCACGGAGCGAGCCCGATCTCCCAGAACCCGTCGAGCCGCCCCTCCGCCACGTGCGCGAAGTCGAGCGCGGCCGAACCCGCGCGCCGGATGCCGCTCGTCGCGTGCAGGATGCGGCGGAACTGACCGAGGTACTCCTCAACGCGCTCGCTGGCCGGCGCCTTGAACGGAAACCCCGTTCCCATGAGCGCCAACGCCGGCTCGGTGATGCTCGATACGCGGAGCAGCCGGTCGTCGCACCATGCTCCCTCACCCGCGACGGCTCGATAGGTGAGGCCCCGCACGACGTCCACCACAACGCCAGCGACGAGCTGATCACCCACCGCCGCCCCAATACTGACTGCATAGGCCGGGTAGTTGTGCAGGAAGTTGGTCGTCCCATCAAGCGGATCGACGATCCACGAAACGCGGTCTCCCGTCGCTCCCGTCGCTCC
>Ga0214473_10011383_pt1 | contig 10437 bp, 11 predicted proteins | sample RVTome_7_FD_203509 | JGI IMG/M metagenome (GOLD analysis project Ga0214473, IMG submission 203509) | Soil microbial communities from uranium-contaminated site in the Upper Colorado River Basin, Wyoming, United States - RVT98D197 | ecosystem: Environmental > Terrestrial > Soil > Contaminated >... | reverse complement strand
TGGTCCAGCCCGATCACGCTCGGGACGACCACCGCTCAGCAGGAAGGCGCCGCCTACGGGTGCTCGGGCTACGCGAACATCGCGGCCGTCGGCAACATGATCTCGGTCGTCTGGATCGCAGCCGATGACGGGACGATGAAGGTTCGCTCGATCGCGGCCGGCAGCGCCGCGGCCCCGGCGACCCTGGCGAACTGGAAGGCAACGGTGACCCTCACCGACAAGATCGCCACCGGCCAGAACGGCTACCCGATCGCGTCGGCGTCGCCGCTTTCTCCCGACGTCATCACGATCGCGTACAACACGACCGCCGCCCAGAAGTTCACGACGTTCACGGGTGGCGGGTCCGCGGTCGCAGCGGGGACCCTGATCTACACCAACGGCACGATCGGGGGCACCGTCTACGCAGGTGGCTACTCGACAGCCGTCGAGCCCGCGCCGGGCGGCTACGTGGCCATGTGGGCCGGTTGCCGCGACGTGGGGATCGTCAACCCCTGCAACTACAGCAGCGCTAAGGCGAAGTTCGATCTGCTGGCGGCCACCTCGAGCGGCGGCGCGTTCACCGCGCCGACGAAGGTCGAGACCAGCGCCAACACGCAGATCCTGAACGACGAGCCGTCGATCGTTGCCATCCCCAACGGCGGCAGCAACGTCAAGGTCTTCGCCCAGTACAACGCGTACCGAGCCAACTACTCGTACTACGACGTGTGGATGCAGATCGGAACGGGCACGCTGTAACCCGAACCGGGTTCGTACGCGAGGAGAGGGCGGGGCACGAGCCCCGCCCTCTTCCTATGCTCGGGCGGTGTCCCAGCTCGAGCGGATCCAGGACGACGTGGTCGCATGCCGTGCCTGTCCCCGGCTCGTCGCGTGGCGCGAGGAGGTCGCGCGCGTCAAGGTCGCGCGCTTCGCCGACCAGGAGTATTGGGGCAGGCCCGTGCCGGGGTTCGGAGATGCACGGGCGAAGGTGCTCGTCCTCGGCCTGGCGCCGGCGGCGCACGGGGGGAACCGGACGGGGCGGATCTTCACCGGCGATCGGTCCGGCGATCTGCTGTTCGCGTCGCTGTTCCGAGCGGGGCTCGCCAACCGGGCCGAGAGCGTCGGGCGCGACGACGGCCTCGGACTCCGCGGGGCCTACGTCAGCGCCGTCAACCGGTGCGCGCCGCCCGGCAACAAGCCGACGCCGGACGAGCGTGACCGCTGCCTGCCGTTCCTGGAGCGGGAGCTAGCCGCCCTTGGCGACCTGCGGGTGATCGTGGCCTTGGGGTCCTATGCCTGGGACGGAGCGCTGCGGGCCCTGCGCAGCCTCGGGCACGAGGTGAAGCCCAAGCCGCGCTTCGGCCACGGAGCTCGAGCCGACGTCGGCCCGGTGGTGCTCCTGGGCTGCTACCACCCCAGCCAGCAGAACACGTTCACCGGCAAGCTCACCCCGGCGATGATCGACGAGGTGATCCGACTGGCCGTCGGCCTGGCGGGCGCCTGAACCGAGCGTTCGGGGGCATGGGGGAATAGCTCGCTGTATCCACGCGTATCTTGGAACCGTGGGTCGTCACGCGCGCATGTTCATGGCGGCGCCACGCGACGAAGACCCTCGGCCCATCAAACGGGCCACGGTGCGCCGCGTGGTGGCCACGTTCCGCCCCTACCGGCGCAAGGTGACGTGGGTAGGGGTCGCCATCGTCGTCACGTCGGGCCTGGGCGTCGTGAACCCGCTGCTGATCAAGGCGATCTTCGACAAGGCGCTGTTCGGTGACCCGCCAGGGAGCTGCGGCGGCCTCCCGTGTCCGCAGATGCACACGCTCTACGTGTTCGTCGGACTGATGGTCATCATCCCGATCATCACGAGCGTGATCGGCGTGGGACAGACCTACCTGGCCAACTGGGTGGGCCTTCGGGTGATGCAGGACATCCGCAACGCCCTGTACTCGCATCTGCAGCGCATGCCGCTGCGGTTCTTCACCGGCACGCGGACGGGCGAGATCCAGTCGCGGCTGGCCAACGACGTGGGCGGCGTGCAGACCGTCGTGACCGACACCGCTTCGTCGATCCTGTCCAACGGCGTCGTCATCATCTCGACGCTGATCGCGATGGTGTGGCTGTCGGTGCCCCTGACGCTGCTGTCCCTCTGTCTGCTGCCGTTCTTCCTGTGGCTGACGGTCAAGGTCGGGCGGGCCCGCCGCGAGGTCGCCTCCAGCACGCAGAAGACGATGGCCGACCTGACCTCGATCACCGAGGAGACCCTGTCGGTGAGCGGGATCCTGCTGTCGAAGTCGTTCGGCCGGCAACGGTACGAGATCGACCGGTTCCAGCGCGAGAACGAGCGACTCACGGGCCTGCAGATCCGCCAGACCATGATCGGCCGCTCCTTCTTCGCGATCGTCGGCACGTTCTTCTCGATCACGCCGGCGCTCGTCTACCTGGTCGCCGGCTGGGTCCTTCGGCGCGACCCGAGCGCGATCACGGCGGGCACGATCGTGTCGTTCACGACGCTCCAGTCGCGCCTGTTCTTCCCGATCGGCTCGATGCTGCAGGTGACCACCGAGGTGCAGTCCTCGATGGCGTTGTTCGACCGCATCTTCGAGTACCTCGACATGGGGAACGAGATCGAGGACGCACCGGATGCGAGGCCGCTGCCTTCGACTCCCGGCTCCGGTGCCGTCGAGCTGGATCACGTCCGGTTCCGCTACGAGTCGCCGCCCGGGGACGGACTGGTGCCCGTCTCACCGGGCGCCGAGACGGGGGAGCCACCCCGCGAGTGGACCCTCGACGACGTGTCGCTCCGGATCGAGCCGGGACAGCTCGCCGCCTTGGTGGGGCCGAGCGGCGCCGGCAAGACCACGATCACGTACCTGGTGCCCCGCCTGTACGACGTCCAGCACGGGCAGGTGCGCATCGACGGTCGCGACGTGCGCGGGGTGTCTCTGGAGTCGCTCGGGGACATGATCGGCGTGGTGACGCAGGAGACCTACCTGTTCCACGACACGATCCGCCGCAACCTGCTGTACGGGCGCCCCGACGCCACCCAGGAAGAGCTCGAGGCCGCTGGCCGGGCGGCGAACATCCACGACCGGATCGCCGAGCTTCCCGAGGGCTTCGACACCGTCGTCGGCGAGCGCGGTTACAAGCTGAGCGGCGGCGAGAAGCAGCGGCTGGCGATCGCCCGGGTGGTCCTGAAGGACCCCCGGATCCTGATCCTGGACGAGGCAACGTCCTCACTGGACACGACGTCGGAGCGCTTGGTCCAGGCCGCACTGGTGCCGCTGATGGAGGGGCGGACCACGATCGCGATCGCGCACCGGCTCTCCACGATCCTGGCCGCCGACGTGATCTTCGTCCTCGACCGCGGACGGGTGGTGGAGCGCGGCACCCACGAGGAGCTGCTGGCCGAGCGCGGCCTGTACGCGCGCCTGTACGATCAGCAGTTCCGCGAGCAGGTGCTGGAGCCCTAGAGCTCCTTGCGGTAGCCGAGCAGGACGAACCCGTCGGGGAGCACCCGGTCCTCGATCCGCCCGTACCCGAGCCGCTCGTACATGCGCTGGGCGCCCCTCATCAACCGGGTCGTATTCAGCGTCATATGCGTCTTGCCCGCCGCTCGCGCCGTGAGCTCCGCCTCGCCCATCAGCGTTCGGCCGATCCCGCGGCCGCGCGCGGCCGGCTCGACGCCGAGCATGCGGATGTGCGCCTCGCCCTGCGCCAACGGCGGATCGCCCGCCATGTCGCCGATCCGCCCTTCGAGCTCGAGCGTCAGGGTTCCGAGGATGATGCCGTCTTCGACCGCGACCAAGATCGTCGTTCGGTCGGCGCGCCCCGCGACGTTGCCGATGTGCGACAGGTAGGCGTGGTCCTCATCCGGCGAGCCGTCGGCGAAGAACTCGCGGTACGCGTCGGCAGTGACGCGTCCCGCGGCGTCGTGCTCGTCGGCGTTCGCTTCGCGGATCTCGATCGTCATCGACGCCGAAGGCTACCGCGTCTCACGATGGTCAATCAGGTTGACCATGTGCATCGCAAACCTCCATGATGGGTGCGTGACGGATCTGCCACGCCTGTTGCTCGAAGCCCGACGTTCGGTCGCCGATGAGCTCGATCGCGATCTCGCCGAGCGCGGCTTCCCCGAACTCCGTCCCGCGCATGCGGCCGTGTTCACGTCGATCGATCGCCGCAGCGGGTCGCGCGTCACCGACCTCGCCGAGGAAGTACGGCTCACCAAGCAGGGCATGATGGCGTTGGTCGACGACCTGGAGTCCCGCGGCTATGTGCGCCGTGTGCCCGACCCGGCGGATTCGCGCGCCAAGCTCGTGCGGTTGACGGCGCGAGGCCGGCGGGCCGCCGCGGAGAGTCGACGGGCCGTGCAGGCGCTGGAACAGCGAACGAAGCGGCGGCTTGGCGAACGGACCTACGAGTCCCTGCGCGACACGCTGGAGGAGCTCGCGGCGGCCGAAAACGACGAGGAGTTCTGAGCCGTGTTCCACCTCGCGACGCCCGCCTGGGAGATCGTGCTGCGGACCGGGGTCGTCTACGTCGTGGTCGTGCTGGGGCTGCGACTGTTCGGGAAGCGCCAGCTGGGACAGATGGGCGTGGGCGACCTCGCGATGATCCTGTTGATCGCCAACGCCGTGCAGAACGCGATGGTGGGGTTCGACGCCTCGCTCGGGGGCGGATTGATCGCGGCGGCGACCCTGCTCGTGCTGAACTTCCTCGTCGTTCGCGGGCTGCGACGCAGCCGCTGGGGCGAGCGCCTCCTGGAAAGCGGCCCGACCCTGCTGGTCAAGGACGGCCGCACGATGCCCGAGAACCTTCGCCGCGAGGGCCTGGCGCTCGAGGACGTCGAGATGGCGGTCCGCGAGCACGGCATCACCGATGCCTCGGGCGTGCGCGCCGCGTACCTGGAACCCGACGGCACGATCAGCGTCATCCCGATCGACGCTCCCATCCTGCGAGGCAAGCGAAAGGTCCGCCAGATCAAGCACGGGAGCTGAGCCGCCCCCGGAACCCGTTCGTCCCCAGCCGTTACCATGGGGTGCATGCCGACCGAAGCCTCGGGCAAGACGGGCGTTCCGAGCCCCAAGCGCCAGAAGCCCGAACGCCCCCGTGACCACCTCGGGCGACCGCTCGCGTGGGGAGCGGACAACGTCTTGCAGCTTCCTGATTTCGACGCGATGAGCATCGAGCAGAACCACGAGGCGGCGCGCCGGTTCGTGGCGGAGCGCGAGTTCTTCGGCGCCCACGAGGCGTGGGAGACCGCGTGGAAGCAGGCTCGCGGCACCGGCGACGAGGAGTTCTTCAAAGGCCTGTCGCAGATGGGGGCGGGGTACGTTCATCTGTTGCGGGGCAACTCACATGGGGCAATCACGCTGCTTCGGCGCGCTGCCGGCAGGGTCGGGGGCTACCCGGATGGCCATCGCGGCGTTCCCACCCGAGCCCTCGAGGCCCGCCTGCGAGCGGACGCCGACCGGGTTCGCGCGGGTACGCTGATACCGGGCGAGGAGGCGACGTTCGAGCCTCCCGCGGTGTAGCCTTGACCTGCGGGTTCGTACCTTTCGGCGGTTGACCGGAAGCCCCGGGACCCCCGACCATAGGAGCCCACATGAGCCAGGCCGCAGAGATCCAATGGAAGGGCCGCACCGGCCCGTTCCCCTTGCTCCTGGGCCCGGGGGTGTTCAGCCCCACCAGCACCAGCCGCACCCTCGCCGACGCGATCGAGATCGGTCCGGACGACACCGTCATCGACGTCGGTTGCGGTAGCGGCGTCCTGGCATTCGTCGCGGCTAAGCTGGGCGCCAAGAAGGTCTTCGGGTGCGACCTGTCGGCGCCCGCCGTCGAGATGGCTCGGGAGAACGCCAAGCGGCTGGGCCTGGAGGACATCTGCGAGTTCCGCCAGGGGGACCTGCTGGAGCCAGTGCGCGACGTGCGGGCGACCGTCCTGATCGGAGACGTCTCGGGCATCCCGGACGAATTGGCCCGGGCGTCGGGCTGGTTCGAGGAGATCCCCTCGGGCGGTCCCACGGGCGCCGAGCTCCCCACCAAGCTTCTGCACTCGATCGGCGACACGCTCGCACCCGGTGGGCACCTCTACCTTCCGACCGGGACGATCCAGGACGAGCGGGCGATCCTGGCCGCCGCGCGAGAGGTGTTCGGCGATCGCATCCAGCGCGTGCTCGAGCGCGAGTTCCCGCTGCCGGACCTGGTGGCCAAGTCCAAGGCCGCCGCCCGCCTGATGAAGGAGGGCTTGCTGACCCTTCGTCAGCGCGGCAGCCGCTTCCTGTGGCAGTTGCGGATCTGGCGCTGCGACGCCGTCTGAACCTCGCCGCTCAATCGGTCGGGCGAAGCACCGCCACCGCGTCCACGTCGTAGCCGGCCTCCCGCAGCAGGTCGGCCCCGCCCCGGTCGATCGCCAACACGATCCTCGCGACGCGCGCGCCGGCTTCGGCCAGCACCTCGGCCGCGCGCCGAACCTGGTGTCCGGTCGTGCTCACGTCCTCGATCAACGTGGTGGTCGCGCCACGGGGGACTTCACCCTCCACCTGCTGGCGGGTCCCGTACTCCTTCGCCTGTTTGCGGACGATCGCCACCGGCAGGGCGGTATCCAACGACACGGCGGCAACCAGCAACATGGCCGCACCCTCCGGCGCGCCGAGCAGGGTCGTGCCAGGTGCGAGCCGTTCGGCCACGGCGCGGGCAACGTCGCGCAGGAGATCGGGTCGGGTCAGGAAGCGGAACTTGTCGAAGTAGGTGGAGGAGCGCTGCCCCGAGCTCAGGACGAACTCGCCGTGCAGCTCCGAAGTCTCGACCATCCGGGCGATCAGGTCGTCGTCCATCGCCCCATGGTGCCATGATGAAAGGCCGATGGGCTGGTACGAGAGCGTGGGCCGCCGGGCGTTCTTCGCCGTCGAGCCCGAACGTTCCCACCGGCTGGCGCAACGGCTCCTCGGTCTCCCGCTTCCCTGGCGGCGCATCGGGGGAGCGGTCGACGATCCCGCGTTGACCACCACGCTCTCCGGCATCCCCCTGCGCAACCCGATCGGCCTGGCCGCCGGGTTCGACAAGACCTGCCGGCACCTGGACGCGCTCGGCAAGCTCGGCTTCGGCTACGTCGTGGGCGGCACCGTGACGCTCGCGCCTCGCCGGGGGAACCCCGCGCCCAGGATCGCTCGAGACCCTGCGGCGATGTCGTTGACGAACGCGATGGGCCTGCCGAACCCGGGCGCCCGGGTCGCCGCCGCCAACCTGGCGCGACGTCCAGCCGCGTGCCCCCGGCTCGTGAGCGTCGCCGACGAGGGGATCCCCGACGTGCTCGAGGCGCTCGGAGCGATGGAGCCGCTCGTCGATGGCCTGGAGGTCAACGCCAGCTGCCCGAACGTGTCGTGGGGTCGCGATGCGGACGACGAAGACCATCTGCGCCAGTTGGTGACCGCGATCCGTTCGGCGACGTCCAAGCCCGTGTTCGTCAAGCTGCCGCCGTTCTCGACCGACGCCGAGCGGTCGGCCATCGTGGCGCTGGCCGACGTCGCGCTCGGGGCCGGAGCGAACGGTTTGACGGCCTCGAACACGCGCCCGGTGGCCGACGGTCGTCTAGCCGTCGGCAAGGGGGGTGTGTCGGGACGAGCCCTGTGGGATCGGACGACGACGATCGTCGCCGAGCTCCGGGGCGCGATCGGTCCGGCGGTCGCCCTGAACGCCTGCGGGGGAGTGTTCTCGGCCTCAGACGTCGTGGCCTGCCTTGAGGCGGGTGCGACGACCGTACAGGTCTACACCGCGCTGATCTACGAGGGTCCGGGACTGCCCGGCGTCCTGACCCGCGGGCTGCTCCGCGACCTCTCGGCGCGTCATCAGATGCTGGCGGACCTGGGAAGGACGGGTTAGCGGGGCACGAGGCTGCCAGGCACCTGTGTTGCAGGTCCTCTGGTCCGCGGTCAAGATGTGCGGGTCTCAGCCCCAGGTTCAGGAGCCTCCTTGGTCGAAACCGCTGTCGCCACGAACGAACCCGAGACGGGTCGGGTCGCCGTTCGCCTGGAAGGGGTCGTGAAGCGGTTCGGCGACGTCGTCGCCGTGAACGGGGTCGACCTGGACATAGGCGAGGGCGAGTTCTTCTCGATGCTCGGCCCCTCGGGGTCGGGCAAGACGACCTGCCTGCGGATGATCGCCGGGTTCGAGCGTCCGAGCGAAGGCAAGATCTTCCTGTACGGGGAGGACGTGTCCGGGCTGGCGCCCTACGACCGCGACGTCAACACCGTGTTCCAGGACTACGCCCTGTTCCCGCACATGACGGTGTTCGACAACGTCGCCTACGGGCTGATGGTCAAGAAGGTGGCCAAGGACGAGCGGCGCCGGCGCGTCGCCGAGGCGCTCGAGATGGTGCGCCTACCCGAGTTCGGCGACCGCAAGCCGGGGCAGCTGTCCGGCGGGCAGCGGCAGCGCGTCGCGTTGGCGCGCTCCCTGGTGATGCGTCCCAAGGTGCTCTTGTTGGACGAACCACTGGGCGCGCTCGACCTGAAGCTCCGACAGGCGATGCAGATCGAGCTGAAGGAGATCCAGCAGGAGGTCGGCCTGACGTTCATCTACGTCACGCACGACCAGGAGGAGGCGCTCACGATGAGCGATCGCTTGGCGGTGTTCAACCACGGCGCGATCGAGCAGGTCGGCGCCCCGGCCGACGTCTACGAGCGTCCCGCGACGGGGTTCGTGGCGGGGTTCGTGGGCGTGTCGAACGTGCTCGAGGGCGAGGCCGCGAAACGGATCGCCGGCGACGGGCATGCGTTCACGATCCGTCCGGAGAAGATCGCGTTGGTCGAACCCGGGGCGCAGGTCGGCCCCGACGACTGCTCCGCCACCGGCCACGTCGCCGAGGTCGTCTACTTGGGGGCCGTCACCCGCTACATCGTCGAGCTGGACGGGGGAGGCAGCTTGGTCGTCATGCAGCAGAACCTGTCGACGTCGTCGATGGAAGCACTCCAGGTGCGCGGAAAAGCCGTACAACTGGTGTGGCGTCGCAGCAACAACCGGCCGGTGGAGGCACCGGCCGGGGCATCCGAAGAGTCGATGGATCAGGAGGGGGCGGGATGAGCAGAGGTACGAGATGGTTGGCCGTGTTCGGGGTGCTGACGGTGGTCGCTGCGGCGTGCAGTTCCGACACTACGAGCCCGGGAAGCAGCGTCAGCGTCGAACCGGCGAAGGTCTTCGACACGATCGGCGAGGGTGAGGGTCAGCTCAAGCTGATCGCGTGGAACGGCTACACCGAGGACGGGTCCAACGACCCCGCGTACGACTGGGTGACCCCGTTCGAGGACGAGACGGGTTGCAAGACCGAGGTCAAGTACGCGGACACCTCCGACGAGATGGTGACATTGATGCGCCAGGGCGGCGGCTCGGTCTACGACGGGGTCTCCGCTTCGGGCAACGCGTCGAACAAGCTGATCGCCGGCGGCGACGTGGCCGCGGTCGATCCGGCTCTGTTCCCCGAGTTCTCGGATGTCATCTCGCCGCTCCAGCCGGAAGGCGGGACGAACAACGGCCACTACGTGGTGGGGGGCAACGTCTACGGCACGCCGTACATGTACGGCCCGAACTTCCTCATGTACAACACCGATGTCGTCAAGCCCGTCCCTGAGAGCTGGGACATCACCTTCGAGCCGGAGATCGACGGACAGCCGAACCCCTATGCCGGGCAACTGACCGCGTACGACGACCCGATCTTCATCGCCGACGCAGCCATGTACCTGATGGCCCACAACCCCGACCTCGGGATCACCGACCCGTACGAGCTGACGACCGACCAGCTAGATGCGGCGGTCCAGTTGCTGCAGGCCCAGAAACCGATGGTGACGAAGTACTGGTCCCTGTACACCGACGAGATCGACGGGTTCATCGACGGCTCGATGGTCGCCGGGACCGCATGGCCCGTCAACCTCACGTACTCCAAGGACGCTCCGGCGGCGGCCGTGATCCCCGACGAGGGCGTGACCGGGTGGGCGGACACGTGGATGATCTCCGCCAACGCCCCGCACCCGAACTGCATGCTCCAATGGATGGAGTACACGATGCGGCCCGACGTCCAGGCCACCGTCGGCATCTGGTACGGGGCCGCGGGCAGCAACACCCAGTCCTGTGACCTCATCGCCAAGGGCTTGGGCAAGGGCGGCGCCGAGCTCGTCGATTCGGTCGAGTACTCCTTCTGCGGGAAGGTCGAGTTCCTGAACTCGCTGTACCTGTGGAAGACGCCGGAGGCGGACTGCGGCGACGACCGTGGCACGGTGTGCGCAGACTATTCTGTCTGGCAGCAGAAGTGGACGGAGATCAGAGGGAGTTAGCCAGGTGCGAGGGGCGGGCGGCGCGTCGCCGCCCGCCCCTCGCATCCAACGTCGGGTGAACATGGCCTCAGCCACCGCGGAACCCTCTGCCGTCCGGCGTGTCTCGGCGTTCTTCTTCCGCCACCCGCGGCTGAAG
>Ga0214473_10011382_pt1 | contig 10437 bp, 6 predicted proteins | sample RVTome_7_FD_203509 | JGI IMG/M metagenome (GOLD analysis project Ga0214473, IMG submission 203509) | Soil microbial communities from uranium-contaminated site in the Upper Colorado River Basin, Wyoming, United States - RVT98D197 | ecosystem: Environmental > Terrestrial > Soil > Contaminated >... | reverse complement strand
GCGAGGAACGACACGCCCCACCCCCCCGGCGACCAGGCCGGCGCCGCCTCCGCCGCGGGGGGGGGGATCGCAGGGGTCCAGGCATCCCTTGATCTGGCTGAATCCGGCTACTATGTTTATCTCGTGGAGTCCTCGCCAGCCATTGGCGGGGTTATGGCCCAACTGGATAAAACATTTCCTACCAACGACTGCTCGATGTGTATTCTCTCCCCGAAATTGGTCGAGGCAGGCCGTCATCTCAATATCGAGATCATCCCGAGCGCCGATTTGCTTTCTCTCAAAGGAGACCCCGGGCATTTTACGGCCGAGATCCGAAAGCGCCCTCGCTATGTCGACCTGAAGAAATGTACGAGCTGCAATGACTGCGCACAGGTTTGCCCCGTCGTATTGCCAAATGAGTTTAATAGAGGATTGAATGAGAGAAAAGCCATTTATTGTCCCTACCCGCAGGCCGTGCCGAATGCCTTCCTGGTGACCAAACGGGGAACGAGCCCCTGCAAGAATACCTGCCCGGCGGAGACAAGCGCGCAGGGCTATATTGCGCTCATTCAGGCGGGCCGCTACCAGGAGGCCCTGCAGGTGATCAAAGAGTATAATCCTTTCCCGGCGACGGTGGGACGGGTGTGCAATCATCCCTGTGAAGAGAGCTGCAATCGCGGGAAGCTCGACACTCCAGTTGCGGTCTGCGCCTTAAAGCGATTTGTGGCCGATTGGGTCTATGGGCATCTGGCGGAATCGCCCGGATCAAAGGAAGAAAAGTTATCGTTTGAGGCCGGCCCAGAACGGCCCATGGCCAGGATCGCAATCGTGGGATCCGGGCCTGCCGGTCTGAGCTGTGCTCATCATCTTGCCCGAATGAGCTATGGAGTAACCATCTTCGAAGCGCTCCCTGCAGCGGGCGGCATGATGCGAGTCGGCATCCCTTCCTATCGTTTGCCCAGGGACGTACTGCAGAGGGAGATCGACGATATCCTCTCGCTGGGAGTGGAACTCAAGCTGAATGCACCGATCCGAGATATCAACAAACTCTTCGACGAAGGATATTCCGCGATTTTTATGACGATCGGAGCGCACGAGCCACAGAGGTTAGGAATCCCCGGGGAGGACGTGACGGGCGTCTTTCATGGTGTTCCTTTCCTCCAACAGGTGAGCCTTGCTGAGAAGACCGGAGTCGTTAAAGGATTTGAATCTGCCGGACTGCCCAAAGTCGGAAAGAGGACGATCGTGATCGGAGGAGGCAACACTGCGGTGGACGCTTCACGAACAGCCCTCCGGCTGGGTGCAGAAGAGGTTGTTCTGGTCTATCGGCGTTCGCGTGAAGAGATGCCTGCAAACTCATGGGAGGTCGAAGATGCGGAGAAGGAGGGGGTGAAGCTGCACCTTTTGAGCGCTCCCATTGAGGTTTTCTCCGAGAACGGCAGAATTTCAGCGCTTCGATGTATCCGGATGGAGCTCGGTGAACCGGATACGTCTGGCAGAAGAAGACCTATCCCGATTCCGGGTTCGGAGTTTGTCATCCCGGCGGATACTCTGATCGCTGCCGTGGCCCAAGCGCCTGAAATCTCATTCCTCGACGAATCTCACGGCCTTACGATTACACGTCAGGGGACATTCGAGGTGGATTCCCGCACCCTGACCACGAACCGACCCGGCGTCTTCGCAGGAGGGGATGCGGCAAGAGGGCCCGGGATGCTTATCCAGGCCATTGCGGATGGCCGGAGGGGCGCTCTTTCCATCGACCGATATCTAAAGGAAGAGGACCTTCTTACGCCGCGAGAACTGATCCCTCTGCCGGTCGCCGAACTTTCGAAAGAAGAGATCGATGAAAAGATCGCGCGCAAAGAAGTCAACCTGAGCCCGAGAACGATCATTCCCACCCAGCCGATGGAAGAAAGGATCAAAGACTTCCGGGAAGTGGAGATGGTTCTCACGGAGGAGCAGGCGAAGCAGGAAGCTTCCCGATGCCTGGCCTGCGGCATCTGTTCGGAGTGCCATCTCTGTGTCGAAGCCTGCAAACGTGAGGCCATTGACCATCAACAGGCTGAGGTAGTGGAAGAGCTGGAGGTCGGCTCGGTGATCCTTTCGCCGGGCTATGACTGTTTCAACCCGGAGGCGAGGCCGGAATTGGGTTATGGTCGTTATCCCAACGTGGTCACCAGTATGGAGTTTGAAAGAATGTTGAGCGCTTCGGGTCCGTTTGGAGGACATATTACGCGGCAAAGCGACCATCGCGAACCCAGGAAGATCGCTTTTATTCAATGCGTGGGTTCGAGAGATCGCGAACATGACTACTGCAGTTCTGTCTGCTGTATGTACGCTGTGAAGGAGGCCGTCATCTTTAAAGAGCACCACCCGGATGCAGAGCCAACCCTCTTCTATATGGACGTCCGGGCCCAGGGGAAGGATTTCGATGCCTACGTGGACAGGGCCAAGCAGGAGTACGGCGTCCGCTTCGTGCGTTCAATGGTTTCCCGGGTTGCAGAACTGCCAAAGACGAAGGACCTGATGATCAGCTTTGTGGATTCCAGTGGCAAAGTGAGAGAGGGAGTCTTTGACCTCGTCGTCCTTTCCGTGGGCTTTGCGGCATCAAAAAGCGCCACTGAACTCGCTCAGCGGTTGGGCCTCAAGCTGGATGGTCATGGCTTCTGTCGAACGGAGGAGTTCTCACCGCTCGAATCCAGTCGCCCGGGGGTCTATGTCTGTGGGGCGTTCCAGGCGCCTAAGGATATTCCCGAGACCGTTACCCAGGCAAGCGCCGCGATGGCCGCTGCCTCTGCCCTTCTTACCGATGTTCGCGGTACATTAACGAAGAAAAAAGAGTATCCCCCTGAAATCGATGTGGTCGGCCAGGATCCCCGCATCGGCATTTTCGTTTGCCATTGCGGGATCAACATCGGAGGGGTGGTCAAAGTTCCTGAAGTCGTCGAATATGCCAGGACGCTCAAGGGTGTGGCATTTGTCGAAGAAAATCTCTACACCTGTTCTCAGGATACCCAGGAGAAGATCAAAAAGGCAATCCAGGAACACGATCTGAACCGGGTCGTCGTGGCATCCTGTTCACCCCGGACACATGAACCCCTGTTTCAGGAGACCATTCGAGAGGTCGGATTGAATAAATACCTTTTCGAAATGACGAATATCAGAGATCAGTGCTCCTGGGTTCATATGCATCAACCTGAGGAAGCCACGGAGAAGGCAAAAGAATTGCTTCAAATGATCGTGGCAAAATCGGCGAACCTGCGCCCCCTGAAGGAGCCGATCTCCGAGGTCAAAAGGCGGGGACTGATCCTCGGAGGGGGCCTCTCAGGGATGAGAGCAGCTCTTGGGTTGGCCCAGCAAGGCTTTGAATGTGCTCTGGTTGAGAAGGGCGAAGAGTTAGGTGGAAATCTCCGAAAGATCTACTATACCCTGGAAGGCAATGATGTCCAGGATTTCCTTGACAGGACGGTCCAGGAGGTTCTCTCAAACTCTCGCATTCAAGTCTTTACCCATACGGAAGTGAAACAGATCAATGGTTACATTGGAAATTTCTCCACCCTCCTGTCGGTCAATGGCGCCGAGAAAGAGTATGAACATGGAGTGGTTGTCGTCGCCGTGGGGGGAAAGGAGAACGTCCCGAACGAATACCTCTACGGCCAGGACTGCAGGGTGTTGACCCAGAGTGAGCTTGAAGAGAAGATCATGCATCAATGGGAGGAAATCGGGCCCTGCCAACGGGTGGTCATGATCCAGTGCGTGGGATCGAGGACTCCCGAACGCCCCTATTGCAGTCGCATCTGTTGTTCTCTCGCGGTGAAAAACGCCTTAAAGATCAAGGAGAAGAATCCGGGGGCAGACATCACGGTCCTCTATCGGGACATTCGAACCTTCGGCTTGATGGAACGGTTCTACACGGAGGCCAGGAAGCAGGGGATTTCCTTTATTCCCTACGATCTCGATTCGAAACCCGATCTCCGTGTGGAAGACAATCTTCTTCAGCTGAAAGTGAGAGATAAGATTCTCGGCGAGGAGGTCATTCTCAGGCCGGATCTCGTCGTTCTGGCAAGCGCCATCGTCCCTTACGAAAACGAGGGGTTGGCGAAGATGCTCAAGGTGCCTTTGAATTCGAACGGTTTCTTCCTTGAGGCTCACATGAAGCTAAGGCCCGTCGATTTTGCGACCGATGGCATCTTCTTGGCCGGACTGGCGCACTATCCGAAGGGGATCAGCGAATGCATTGCCCAGGCTGATGCGGCGGTGGCCCGGGCGACAGCTGCCATCGCCAAGGGATATGTCAACGTCCTACCGATCATCTCTGAAGTGGATCCGCAGCTTTGCATCGGGTGCGGCCTCTGTGAGATCCTCTGTCCCTTCAATGCGATCCGGGTGGTGGAGACCGAGAAAGGGCAGAAGTCTGAGACGATCGCTGCCTCGTGCAAGGGATGCGGCGTTTGCTGCGCAAGCTGTCCACAGATGGCGGTCACGATCCACCATTTTTCCGACAAGCAATTGACCGCACAGATCGATGCACTCAGGGCTGAGAAGGAGGAAGCGGCATAATCGATTGCGGATTTCGGAATGGGGATTGCGGAATATATGAATATGAAACACCAAATACCAAGCACCAAATTCCAATCAAATCTCAATGACCAAAATTCCAAATTCAAGACTTTGTTTGGGTCATTTGAATTTGATCCCGCCTAGGCGGGATTGGAATTTGTCTGTGATTCGGGATTTGGGATTTTGAATTTTGAATGGTGAGTCCAATGGCCTTTGAACCCAAAATTCTGTCTTTTCTTTGTAACTGGTGTGCCTATGCAGGTGCGGACCTTGCCGGAATATCCCGATTTCAGTATCCGCCCAATACCCGTGTCATACGGGTGATGTGCTCCGGGAGGGTCGATCCGGCCTTCGTCCCCAAGGCTTTTCTTGCGGGTTTTGACGGACTGATGATCCTCGGATGCCATCCCGGAGATTGCCACTACCTTACCGGGAATTTCCAGGCCGAGAAAAAGATCCACCTGACCCGCAAATTATTTGAGATGGCCGGCATTGGATCGGAGAGGATCCTTCTTGACTGGGTCTCCGCAGGCGAGGGAGAGCGTTTTGCACAGGTGGTTCGGCAATTTGTGGAGAAGGTACGGCAGCTCGGGCCCTTTGTTCTTGATCCGGACGCCAAGGAGAGGCTTGGCGCAATAGGGGCTTCCCTTGAGGGGGAAAAGATTCGGTGGATGGTGGGGAAGGGGCCGGAACTGCTCGAAAAAGAGAATGTCTACGGGGAACGCCTCCCCAAGGAAAAGATCGAAGAAGTCATCGAGGGAACCATTCGGGATGAGTTCATCAAGAATAGGATCATGCTCCTGGTCGCGTCCAAACCCCTGGCAGCCGCCGAGATCAGTACGACCCTGAATCTCCAATTGAAGGACACTCTTCCTTATCTCGTTTCCCTGGTCGGGGAAGGGAGAATAGGGTTCGACCCATCGGAAGAGGGGAAGGTTCCGAAATACATAAGAGCATGAGGAAGAATGGAATGGTGGAACATTCCATTCTTCCAGAATGACTGATCAGACTCCAGTAAGATTCTGATGGTGGCACAGATGAACAAAGCAGATAGTGGTCAGCCGGTGGGTGCGGTGATGGTGGTCGGGGGGGGCATCGGTGGAATGCAGGCATCTCTGGACCTTGCGGAGTCCGGATTCTTTGTCTACCTTGTGGAGAACTCCCCCACAATCGGAGGGGTGATGGCCCAGCTCGACAAGACCTTTCCCACGAATGACTGCTCCATGTGCATCATGTCTCCTAAATTGGTCGAATCCGGAAGGCATCTCAACATCCGCATTCTTGTCAGTTCAGAGATCGAGAGCCTTGAGGGCGAGCCGGGCCGATTCCAGGTGACCCTCACTAAGAAGCCGAGATACATCTATCCGGACCGGTGTACGGGCTGTGGGGAGTGTGCTAAACACTGCCCGGTCAGCGCTATCGATACATACAACGAAAGACTGAGCAAACGGACGGCCATCTACCTCAAATATCCTCAGGCCGTGCCCAAGGTCTTTCTTATCGACCGGGAGCAGTGCATCGGGTGCGGACTCTGCGAAAGAGTCTGCCTGGCAAAGGCGGTCAACTACGGCGATAGCCTGTCAAAGGAGAAGATCGAAGTTGGCTCTGTCATCCTGGCCCCCGGCTATGAGGTCTTTGATGCCCGTCTTCGTCCGGAGTTCGGATACGGGGTCTATCCTAACGTGGTGACGAGCATTGAGTTCGAAAGGCTGCTGAGTGCGACGGGCCCCCATCGGAGTCACCTCCTCCGGCCCTCGGACGGAACCATTCCCGAACGGATCGCTTTTATCCAATGCGTCGGCTCCCGGGACACGAGCTGTGGAAACGATTACTGTTCTTCCATCTGCTGCATGTATGCCACCAAAGAGGCAATCATTGCCAAAGAACATGTCCATTTTGTCAAGCCGACGATCTTCTATATGGACGTGCGAGCCTATGGCAAGGGGTTTGACGCTTATTATGAAAGGGCGAAGTCGGAGTATGGGGTCCGATTTATCAAGTGCATGGTCTCTCGAGTGAGAGAGCAATCTAAAACCAAGAACTTGTTGCTAACCTACTTAAATGAGGAGGGAAAGATTGAAGAAGAGGAATTCGATTTAGTGGTTCTCTCTGTAGGGATGGTTCCCTCCAAGGGGACCATGGAAATGGCAAAAGGGATGGGCGTGGAATTGGACAGGTATGGATTCTGCAAGACCCGGCCCTTCGAGCCTACTGCCACGTCGAGGCCGGGAGTTTACGTCTGTGGGGCTTTTGAGGCACCCAAAGACATTCCGGAGACGGTTTCCCAGGCCAGTGGTGCCGTAGCGGATGCGACCGGTAAGATCGCCGTATCCCGGGGAACGATGGTCGTCCGGAAGGAATATCCTCCGGAGGTAGACGTCGCTGGCGAGGAACCCAGGATCGGGGTATTTGTCTGCCACTGCGGAATCAATATCGGAGGGGTCGTCAATGTTCCCGGGGTAAAAGAGTATGCCCGCACTCTCAGGAATGTAGCGTATGTGGACGAGAATCTTTATACCTGCTCCCAGGATACCCAGGAAAAGATCAAGAATGCGATCAGAGAGCACAAACTCAATCGTGTCATCGTAGCCTCCTGTTCGCCAAGGACCCATGAGCCCATGTTTCGTGAGACCATCCGGGAAGCGGGGTTGAACCGGTTCCTCTTTGAAATGGCCAATATTCGAGATCAATGCTCCTGGGTCCACATGCGCCAGAAGGGGGAAGCCACAGAAAAAGCCAAGGACCTTGTCAGGATGGCTGTGGCCAATGCCCGGCTGATTCGATCCCTTGACCAGTTGACAGTGGACGTCGTTCCGAGGGGATTGGTGATCGGAGGCGGCGTTGCCGGGATGACCGCAAGCCTCAAACTCGCAGAGCAAGGCTACGAAGTCTATCTTGTGGAAAAAGAGCCCCAGCTTGGAGGGAACCTGAGGAATCTTCATTACACGCTTGAAGGTGAGGATGTCCAGACCTATCTGAAAGATCTGATCGGCCGGGTGACGAATCATCCCTCCATCGAGGTGATTACGAACGGCCAGGTTGTCAGCTTCAGTGGTTCGAAGGGAAACTTCTCAACAGGATTGAAGGCCGGTTCTTCCATGGAATACCGAAAGATTGACCATGGGATCACTATACTGGCCACGGGTGCCGAGGAATGGAAGCCTGCCGAATATCGGTATGGTGAAGACCCCCGCATTCTCACCCAGCTCGATCTGGAGGAGAAAATTGCAACCCACCCTGAAGAGATCGCCCGTGCAAAAAGAGTCGTGATGATTCAATGCGTGGGATCGAGGGATGAGACCCGGCCTTACTGCAGCCGAACCTGTTGCGCTTCCGCAGTCAAGAATGGACTGAAGATCAAGGAACTCAACCCCGAAGCCCAGATCTATGTCCTCTACAGGGATATGCGAACTTATGGACTTTTAGAATCTTACTATGCCAAGGCCCGTAAAGAAGGGATCCTATTCGTCAGGTATGTACCGGAAGAGAAACCCGAAGTGAAGAGGAATGGAGACCGACTCTCTGTCCATTTCACAGATCGAATCCTCAAGGAACAGGTCGAGGTGGGGCCAGATCTTTTGGTCCTTTCTTCAGCCACGGTGCCACGGCAGAATGAAGAGCTGTCAATGCTGCTGAAAGTCCCGCGGACCGCAGAGGGCTTCTTTTTGGAAGCCCACATGAAGCTGAGGCCTGTCGATTTTGCAACCGACGGGATCTACCTGGCCGGCTCCGGGCACGGACCCAAATTGATCAGTGAAACCATCTCTCAGGCGAGTGCCGCAGTCGCTCGTGCCTGCACCATCCTTTCAAAGGAAAAGATGCTGGTGGGCGGTGTCGTGGCGGTTGTCGACAGTGAAAGATGCGCCGCCTGTCTGACGTGTGTGAGGGTCTGTCCTTATGAAGTCCCGGTCATCAATGCCCGTGGAGAGGCGGAAATCGACGTATCCAAATGTAAGGGCTGCGGCAGTTGTGGGGCGGAGTGTCCGGCAAGAGCCATCGAACTGATGCATTTTCGGAGTGATCAGTTGGAGGCCAAATCGCAGGCCCTTGTCCTGGAAATCAGTTCGGAGTTCGGAGCATTGAGTTCGGAGAATTAAGGTTTTTACTCCGAACTACGAACTCATGACTCCGAACGAATAGGAGATAGGATGGAGGCAATTCAGAAGAAAGTTGAGATATCACCGACGACCGGGACGGTAGGGTTTGAGCCAGAGATTCTGGCGTTTTGTTGTGAGCATTGAGCTTACAGCGCGGCGGACCTGGCAGGTTCGATGAGGCTCAACTATCCCAGCAACGTGAAGATCGTAAAAGTTCCTTGCACAGGAAGGGTAGATAACCTGCTTATCCTCAAGGCCTTCGAGTCGGGGGTGGATGGGGTCTACTTGGCAGGATGCTTGGAGGGGGAGTGCCATTTCCTGAAGGGGAATCTGAGGGCCAAGAAGAGGGTCCAATATGTAAAGGGTTTATTGGAAGAGGTTGGACTGGGAGGGGATCGTCTGGAGATGTACAATATGAGCTCGGCCCAGGGGCAGCGCTTTGCAGAAGTCGCACGGCAGGCAACAGAGAAGATCAGGGCTTTAGGGCCCTCGCCCGCCAAGAAAACCGTTAAAGGCTAGAGGATCGTCCCGCAAACGCCATTGGAGGTTGCTGATGATTGTAGCGAACCGCAAGTCACTCGAAGAGATCCTCAACATGATCAAGTCCTACAAGAAGGTGCTCCTCTTGGGTTGCAATGAGTGTGTGACGGTCTGTGCGGCGGGCGGGGAGAGGGAGGTAGGGGTTTTGGCCTCAGAGATCAAGCTCGTCAGAGCCAAAGACAGCCAGGAGATGGAGATCAAGGAACATACTTTAGAGAGACAATGCGACCATGAGTATATTGATCAGATAAAGGGATTCGTGGAGGACTACGAGGCGATCCTCTCGATGGCCTGCGGGGCGGGGATCCAGTATGTCGCGGAGAAATACCGGACCAAACCGGTCTTGCCGATGGTGAATACGGTGTTTTTAGGGGTTACCCTTGAACAGGGAGTGTGGAGCGAACGGTGTCAGGGATGTGGCACCTGTATCCTGGACCAGACGGGAGGGGTCTGTCCGATTGCGAGGTGTGCGAAGAGCTTGCTAAACGGTCCCTGTGGAGGATCTTCGAAGGGGAAGTGCGAGGTGGACAAAGAGATCGACTGTGGATGGCAGTTGATTGTTGATCGGCTGAAGGAGTTGGGGCAGTTGGATCGTTATGAGGAAATCATCCCGGTGAAAGATTGGACAACCTCCAGGGATGGAGGACCACGGAAAAGGATAAGAGAAGACCTAAAACTATAAGTTCGGAGTTCAGGGTTCGGAGTTCGGAGAGTTTATACATGAATGACACAAATTCCAGCAGGTTTGTCATTCCGGGCTTGCCCCGGAATCTAATGTTTTCCTGGATTCCTGCTTTTGCGGGAATGACGTGCTCTATCGTGATTAACGATGCTGTGCACGAGTGTTTTACTCCGAACTACGAACTCATTACTCCAAACTAAGCGGAGAGGACATGAAAACCAAATCCAACATTGAGCGGATACTAGAGTCGGGGGGCTTTGTAGTAACCTCCGAATGTGGGCCTCCCAGGGGGGCAGACCCTGAGGTGATACGGAAGAAGGGGAACTTGCTCAAAGGGGTGGCGGATGCAGTCAATGTGACGGACAATCAGACCTCCATGGTCAGGATGAGCTCTCTTTCTTCTTGCATCATTCTCAAAGAGATGGGGTTTGATCCGATTCTTCAGATGGTCTGTCGGGATCGGAATCGGATAGCGATTCAAAGTGATATCTTGGGAGCGGCAGCATTGGGGATCAATAACATCCTTTGTCTATCCGGGGATCATCAGAAATTCGGAGATCATCCGAAAGCGAAGAATGT
>Ga0214473_10011381_pt1 | contig 10437 bp, 7 predicted proteins | sample RVTome_7_FD_203509 | JGI IMG/M metagenome (GOLD analysis project Ga0214473, IMG submission 203509) | Soil microbial communities from uranium-contaminated site in the Upper Colorado River Basin, Wyoming, United States - RVT98D197 | ecosystem: Environmental > Terrestrial > Soil > Contaminated >... | reverse complement strand
GCAATACCGCAAATATTTCAAGCGCTCTTGCAGAAGCGGCCTGTTGAGATGGCGCCGCACTGCCGCGCGGCGTTCAAAAAGCTGATCAAACATTTTCGACCTCCAAAGTTGAGAATGGAACAAACATCCCGACTATAAGGAGGTCGTAGTAACTTATGTTGCGATGGCCAGAAATTAGGCTCAGGAAATTGGCCCCTTTTTAGTTCCTCCGCCACATAACAGGAATCGCAACAAAATACGACTTTTGTTGTCGACAACAAAAGTCGTACACCCGAATCCATTTATTCAGCGCCTCAGCGAACAGGTGATAAAACGTCGCGGGCAACTGGTAATGAGATTTCTCAAGTAACTCCAGTGTAGGGCTGAACACGACGTAGCCTGAACTGCCTGGATCGACAGTGAGGTAAAGCACGGTTGGGTTTGCTGGCTCTCTCTCGGTGTAATCGTCAAGGCAACTGGTGATCGCGGCTGTGAACACAAAGCGCCGCTTGATGGCCTCGACGCCGTGTTTGGCGATCCAGCGCGCCAGTGTCCGCCCAATATAGGCCGTCGGATCGCGCTTAGCTTTTTCCCAGTCTTCCGGAACTGCGATGTCCAGGTTCAACAAAGTCTTCGCGAGCGCGACGGACAGTTCGTCGCCCGCGCACAAGCTGTGCTCGACCGGTATGCCATCCAATCGCGGCAGGGCCAGATTGTCGCCGCTTCCCATCAACTCAGGGGCGGCAACCAGCCTGCGGGTGTCGCGAGAGGTGTTCCGCTGGACCAGCGCCCGTTTTCCTCGACCGCTCTTGCCAAAATCTGTATGCACCTTTGATTTCGGGGGCATCGCGCAAACCTCCTGACTAAGCTCCGGTTTCGTTGTCACTTTAAGCATAAGTTGGCCGAGTTAAGCCACAAGCTGGCTGCGGTCAGCACAACGGCGGGAGCCAGCCAGGGGGAGGTGAGAGGAACGCTCCATTACGGTCATGGGCGTTCATGTTGAGAGCGCGCGCTAAGAGGTGGGAGGCCTTCTGCCAATTGGGGCATCTTTGAAACTTGCCAACCAAATCGCCGCGCCGCCGCCTGCTCAAATGCGATGATAAGGCTCGGAGAACTTCGGATCGGGAACTCTGCGTCTTGCTCTTGGGAACGACGCGAGACTTAGACACATCAACCTCCTCTTGGCCTCCCCGATAGCTCCCCTCACCAGGTTCCAGTCCCTAATGGAGCCGTTGCTGAGCAAGGGAAGAACGCGTTCCAATGTCGGCGCGTTGCCTTGGCGAACCAGTTGCGGGACAATTTGGAGGACTTCCTGCTGCAATATTTCCTTGCGCTTGGCGCTCCTTTCCTGAAAACCCTGCCAGTAAGCGGCAGTGATCTCGCGATACAAGTCGGGAAATCTCTTGCGCAGATGAGACTGTGAGAACTCGAACTTTCGGCAGACGGTGGCCAGACCCCGGGTTTCTGTCTCAGACAGGAATTTTTTTATGTCCGCCCGGATCCGCTCTCTATTTTCTGTTTCCCACGCCTTGCGGCGAGCCAGGAGGGCGTCGCACAACTCAGGAAATTTGTTTCGAAGGGCAGTCGCACTCCTAAAACCCAAGCGATGACTGACATCCTTTAATGTCGGAGCGGGTTTTTCGCCGATGGCTTCTCTGAGAGTCGCCTTGATTGCTTTCCTGCGGCGCTTCCTGCTTTCGGCCTGCTTGGCGATATTGGCACTGCATAGTTCCGGGAACTTCTGTCGCAGGGAAGTCGCACTGTCATACCCAAGGCTGGCCGCGATCTTGGGAATCGATGACGGGGTGGCCTCGGCTAGCGAGGCTTTCAGCGCGTCCTCTATTTGATTTGCTTCGCAGATCCTCTTACTGCCGTGTACTCGCCAGCGATTAGGGGAACCCGCCTTCCGGTAATTGGCTGATAGTTGTTTGCAGCACTCCGCATCGAGCTGCCACAAAAAACTTCCATTTTGGTAACCGAAACGACGTGCGATCTCGGCAACACTCGGAGGAGGCTCCTCGTACAGGCCGGCCAACAGAGCTTGGCGCACTTTATCAGTACGCGGTTGCCTGCTGTAGCAACTTCGCCGACGCGTGGATGAATCCGTTAAAGGGGAATCAAGTTTCCAGTCTGTCGACAGATCTCGAAGCAATTGAGGGGTTGAGACTCTTAGGTGATAACACGTACGGAGCAGGCTGTCGATGCGCGGAAGATTCCTGCCCGACAGCCAGGCGCCCAGAACACTATATGAACATCCAACCGATTCACAGAATGCTGCCCGATTCGCTCCTGCTAGCTGGTCGACACAGCGAGCAAGGTTTTTCCTCAGTGCGTTTTTCAAGGAACCGAGCGCCAATTCCGGAGCAGCCGCAACCAGTTCCCCCAGTGCGCGAGCCCACCAGCCGGCGTGAGCGGTATCTGCGCGGTTGTAGTCGGCCTGCTGCTGTGCCACAGAGCGGAAGGCAGCTCCAAGCCATCGCCGGCAATGCCCACAATAACCAGGCCGAGATTTCGCAAGAAGCGGCCCAAAGCTTCGCGAACAATAGGGGCAGATTTCTACCAAAGGTTGGCTATGAAGAGCACAGACCGTCACGAGCCGTAAGTTCCAGAGGAGAGGCAAATAGGCCGCTTCTTCCTTGCGGCCCCTTTCGTGAAGGCATTGCGGGCACCACGCCTGCACTGAACGGAACAGGGATTTGTGGTCGGGCAGTATCTCCCGAAACGGCAAGAGTGTGAGGAAGCGGAGATCGCTGCGCGAAGTCGCCGCTTCCAAAGCGTGTAACCACCTTGCCGCGTTTTCTCTGACCCCGTTGATGGTGTGGGAGCCGGGCTCGAACCCGCTTGCCGCACCCCGACCGCGTCTGGCTCGTTCGGAAATAATCGGAGAATCCGCCGGTGCAAACCTTGCAAGCACGCGTCCAACCAGGTCTCCCACGGAAACCGTGTGAACTGCGGCAAGTCTGGAAACATATCCGGTCAGGCTCTCCACGAACGGCGTTCCAATTCCTATGGGCGCCAAGGCATAGAGTTGACTTCGCCCTGGTAGAACCGGTTTTGACAAATCCCACGATTCAAGTAGCTGAGTTCCCTGCATGGGCGATAACCGGCTCCCCGATTGGATCGCGCATCGGCCGCCGGTGTCCAGGGCGCTTCCGGAATTTTGCGGCCGTCATCGGTGAGGCCTGACCTGAAGGAGATGCCAGTCCCAGACGCGCACGTAGACGGGAGCGGACTGCTTCGCCTTCCCCCAGCCGCAGCTCACCCTCCGTTGCCTCGGCAAGCATCTTTTCACACTGCGAAAGAGACAGCACGTGGTTCTCCAAATCGCGCAACGTCAGTACATCCTTTCCTTGTCTCAAGACAGCAGACGCTGTTTTCACCAACCATTCCTTCAACACACCAACACAGCCGATACTCCGTTCGTAAAGATACTCCCAGTCTCTGACCAGGTCCGGCGGATCCGCAAATGGCATCTGCTGCTCGAAGGATCGCACTACATTGACAAAGATCCTGCGATCATCATTCCTGTCAGCTTGGTACCTTGGGAAATGGACGTCGATGCTTCGGCGACTCAATTGGCCACTCAGGTTGCGAAAAGCCAGCAGATCGTAAGTGCCAAACAGCACATGCACCGTCTGCGTGCGGTTGGCTATCGATTTAATGACATCGAGTTGGTCCAGCAGCTTCCGTCCCGACGCAATCTTCGCCAAGTGCTGCGCTTCGTCGATCAGCACCGCAAGGGGCCGTCTGTGGCTGAGGGTCTGTTCGACCGCGTACCGATACTCCGAACCTGCCGCCCGACTCCATGGCGCGAACCGCAGTCCCGGCCGCCCTTCTCCGTCCGATTCCCGTGGGGATCGCTTGAAATCCACCAACGATTCGTCCATCTGAAAGAGCAAGCGTCTGAAGTGATCGCGCCAGTTGAAACTGCCCGATTCCGGCGCCACTGCCTCGATGCTCACCACGGGAAGCCGTTCCCGGTCCGTTTCCAGTTCAACAAATATCTCCTGTAGCAGGACCTGTTCAACTCTCCTCCGAAGAGTAGTCTTGCCGACTCCGGTCGGCCCTAAGACGAAGATGAGCGAGTTGGGAGGCGACTCGCGGATCGCGCCCATCAGCCGATCCTTTGCCTCCACAAGGTAAGGATGGGCGACTGTAAAGTCCTGAAATTGCCTTACTCTTGAGTCCACTGGACCGCCGGAAAGTTGGCGAGAGAATCCAGGCGCTGCGGCTGTCATCAGAACTCCCCGTAGATCTCGCAATCGCTGATTTGTTCACTAGCCGGTACCGGCGAGCTGATGCCGGAGTCCGGGCGAGTACTCGGCGCCTGGGAAACGTGAATCCCAATCACACCAGAGATCTGGCCTCGCAGGGTCCGGCCATCTCTGTCCCGCAGCCTCTGTGCCAGCAGCGCTTCATCCGCCTCCACCGATTGCAAGAAATCCGCGAGCTTCTTGCCGCCGGCCTTGAACTGACGCGTGTGATCCTGGTGACGCCGATGAAGCTCCTGGGTCGCCAACTTCACTTCTTTCTCGGAGCGGCCCTGGAAGGTTGTGTAGTGTTCGGAGTGGCATTGGACCCAGTAATTACCGATAAAGGCGTAAGCCGTTCCTGCATCGAACGGGTCGTAGCGCACCGCTACTTGTTGCTGCTCAACTTCCGGATCACGAAACACATCCGACCAGTAGTAGATGCAATTAATCTTTATGCCTCGGCCCGGCGAGACTTTGGCCGTCCCCTTCGCCGTCGTAGGCAACGTAAAGATCAGAAAATCTTCGTCATAAGCGATCGCTCGCTGTGGCCGCAGGCCCGTCCTGCTCAAGCCGATACGGCAAGCTTCTTCCGGACTCTGTCCCAGCGCCGGGTGGTTCGCCGTGTCGTAGATCTTGTACAGGTAATAGCAAAGACGATCGTAGAACTCCGTGACCGCCCATACGGCTTGGCCCTTGGGATTCACCGATTTGGTCACCTGCCGAACGTTACGAGTGATCTGAGTGTTCCCGAGTAGATTGTGAATGAACTGCGTATTCGTGGTTCCGAAAAGCCGCTCACAGACCGAGCCGAATCTCGCCTTTGACCTTGGTCGGGTCTTCTTGGTGCACTCATACCGGGCCAGCAAAGTCTCGAAGTAGGTGCTGGCGAATTCCGGGCCGCCGTCTACCACCAGGCATTCGGGTAATCGGTTGCGGAGGCGAACGCATTCCCGAAGCACCATCATGCATGACCGGTAACTCGGCTCGTCGAAATCTAGGTACACAGCCAAAGCCCGCCGCGAAAATGCATCCATCATTAACGTCATCCACGGCCGGCCGAGAACATGTTTTCCCGTAGGATCGGTCAGTTCCACGTCGATCTGGGTATGGTCTGTGTGACAGATCTCAAATGGCCGGTCTCCATGGCGTGGAGTCTTCAAGCTCAACTCGAAGTAGAAAGGTTCCTGGGAATAGGCAGCTCGATGCCCCTTTCGCTTCAATGTCTGTTGGAACCCCGCTCGCTTGCGCACCGCCGAACAGAAAGCCGTGTAGCTAGGCGTCATCACGCCTCGCTGGTCGCAAACTCGCTGAAGAGCAATCCAGCACGCATAACGGCTTTTTTGCTTGCTCTTTTCGTACTGCGTTTCGATGACTTCGCTCATAAGTCGCAGCGAGTCATCAGGCAGTCGCGGAGTCTGGTTGCCGGGACGTTGTCTCGGCAAGAGCCCCAAGTAGCCTGCGCCCCACAGGCATTCGGCGCTGCGGTACCGCGACAGCCAACGCCGCAGGGTGCGCGGTGGAACTTGTCCACCTCCGACCGGTAATAAGTCCCCCTGGAGGTGGCGTCGGACTACATCCGCCCGGTAGTTTGCAACTTTCAGATGCTCCTCGCTGGCCCGGAATAACTCGTTAGCCAGGCTGAGAGATCCGGGGCCTTGAGTCAGTGGGGCAGCGGTACACGGAGCCTGGAAAATCGAACCAGGGGCGTGCCGGGCAAGGTGTTCCGACGAAGCCCCTGAGTGTGCGAGTGCGATGTCTCGACAGGTAAACACCCTGACGCCCGCAGGCTCAGCAAGGGAAGATGCGTGCAGGTCAACATAAAGCTTACCTGTCGCGATCAGAAAATAGATGTCGTCCGGTGTAGCCATCGCGGTGGTGTCCTCGAGAAGTTCTGGCAGCGTCACAGCTGGCCGAGCCAACACATAACCGAGAACTCTGTCGAGGACGGAAGGAGGAATACGAGCGGAATCAAAACGACGGTAATCTTCCAGAAATTGAATGTTCCGTTGAAAGACCCAGTTGATCTCCCGGGAAGATCGCACGCGGTAATACAGCCCCAACTGGCGGGCGGATTCCTCGCCAGGTGGGCAGCACCATCGCTGACCATCTTCAAGCAGATAGCGGTGTTGGTTCTTCTGGGTAAGCCTGTTGAGATCTTCTTCCGTCTTCCATTCTTCCCATCCCGCCGTATTCTTATGAATGACGAAATAGTCCGGCGTATGCATTACCGCCAGTCGTCTGCCTTTCGCACTCGGGTAACGCAGCGCGATTGAAGGTGGCTGGTCGTAGTATTCCAATACGTCGCTGTCGTACTCCATCTCGTAAATGCCGGCGAGTTCGACACGATGGCTTTCGAACTGGATCGTGACGCCCATTTTCCGGCTCGGATACCGGCCGCTGACGTTGCCGCGACCACTTTCCACCCGGCGCGAAGGCTGAGTCGACCGAATACGGTCAATGGCTGTTCGGGCCTCTTCGGATAAGCCCAAGCGCTGATACCATCCCAGCAAGTCTTCGCGGCTGAGCACGGTCAGCAGCCTCCCGTTTCCGACACTTATCTCTTTCGTCTTCGAGAACTGTGGTCACCTTTGATCGCATGCACGTAACGAACCCCTGCATCATTCATCAGTTGTTGCAGCCGACGGCCATTCTCCAGAGCTTCTTCAACCTGTGGCACCAAGTCCTCAGGCACGTAGATAGAAAAACGCTGCTTCCCACGGCGGCCATACAGCACATAGCTGAGATGACCTTCCCCCTTCGCACACGCCTTACAGTTCCTGCGGATGCAAGGGCTCTTCCGCAATGAAAGAGAACCCTCCGCAACCGGCCAAACTTTTTGGACAGTTGCCCAAAACCAACTTCTCACTTCCTTCGGGGTTTCTCGCTTGCTCATATATGTATGTGCGTATTAGTACACACATATATGCCTGGGGCAAGTACCTTTTTAAATACTTTCTACAAGGAATACCCTCAGGCGGTTACCGAGCCTGCCAAGGACGGCTGTTCCGGAGCTTCGTTCTCGATGGTGTAGCCGATGGCGCTGTATCCCCTCAGCCGCCGCTCATACATTTTCGCAAGCATGGGGACACCGGCGTCTACGTAGTCGTAGACTCGAACGACATGCTTGTTTTCATGAAGACGATGCAGGCGCCCCGCGTACTGCTGCAAGGTGCCTCGCCAGGAAATCGGCATTGCGAGGAAGAGCGTATCCAGCCGGGCATCGTCGAAGCCTTCGCCAATGTAACTTCCGGTCGCCAGAATCACCCGCGGCTCGCCCTCCGGTACGGCCGCCAGGGCTTCGGCAACGGCGTGGCGTTGCTTTTTGCCCATCCCGCCCTTCAGAACGAACACGTTCTTAAGCACACTGGAGATCTCGGCGGCGAAGTCCTTCAGATGTTCCGTTCGCCCGGTCAGCAAAAGCGGTGATCGTCCCGCTTGCACGGCCCGGATGAGGTCACTGGCAATCAGTTCGTTCCGCTGACGATCATGCACTAAAGCTGAGTAAACGTCGTGGATCGTTACGTCGGCCAGGTCTGGCGCCAGGCGGAACATCGTATACCGCGGGAGTACTTTGTGCTCGAAGGGCGTTTCCTCGGCCATTTTCCGGGCGCTGAAACTGAACTGGATTGGCCCGCACTGCATATAGATGATCGGGTGATGGCCGTCCTTGCGAGTAGGTGTCGCCGTCAAACCCACAACGTACTTGGCCTTCACCTGCTTCATCACCCGCTCGAACGTGAAAGCGGAAATATGATGACACTCATCGACGATCACCTGGCCGTACTCCGCAACGAAGTCTTTGACTTCTTCTTTCCGGTGGAGGCTCTGGAGGAGAGCGACATCGATCCCGCCGGTTCGATCCGTTTTACCGCCGCCGATCTGGCCAATGGACTTCACGGGCAAGTCAAGAAACATCGCCAACCGCTCTCGCCACTGGTCCAGCAACTGCTGTCGGTGAACCAGCACAAGGGTATTGACCTTTCGCTGAGCAATCAGCCAGGCTCCCACTGCGGTCTTCCCGAACGCCGTTGGCGCGCACAAGATACCGTTGTCGGCTTCGATGATCTTGGAAACAGCGTCCTGCTGCAGGCCGCGAAGTTGTCCTTGGAACTTCGCCTCAATCGCCGTGCCGGCGAACCGCTCGTCGCGCACCTCCGGCTCAATACCGTGGGCTTTTAGAAGTGCGATGACATCTGCCAAGCATCCGCGCGGAAGCGCGATGTGGTTGGCAAACTCCTCTCCGCAACTGATCACCCGTGGCTTGGTATAGGTCGGAAGACGCATCGCTTGTGCCTTGTAGAACTCGGGATTCTGAAAGGCGGCGATACGCAAAAGGCGGTTCAGCATGACTGAAGGCAGATCTTTCTTTTCGATATAGAGAAGGTTCGCGCGAACAATCTCAACGTGCTTCGGAAGCGGCCCCGTCACAGGTCTCTCCAACCGCTTTCTGGAAGGTGGCAACGTCCAGGGGTCCTCTTGATCCTCGTCTGCCAGACTGATTCTGACCCCGATGACGTCGCCCTTCCGCATGGCTTCCCGAACCAACTCCTCCGCGGCTTCGGCTTGCATTCGCTGAATGCTCGCAAGAAAGCTCCACTGGTCCGGATATGGTTTGAAATCCGCGTCCACGAATACGCTGTTTCCCGCTTCCCGGGGAACCTTCTGAAGCGGAAGGGCGATGAGGTTTCCGAATCCGCCCTTGGGGAGGGTGTCCTGGTTGGGAAAGAACCGGTCATAGGAGTCGAGCCCGATCTGGTGACGGTGTTCCATAGTCCTGGTCAGAATCGAACAACCAAGTTTCCTCGCCGCGGCTGCCGGAATGGCGCAATCGAAGAAGATCCAGACGTGGCTACCATTGCCGGATCGGGACCGCTCCAGCACCGCGGGCACTGCCATCTCGCGACATGTTGCAAGGAAGGCGGCGGCATCGAGCTCCCAGTTTTTCTTGTCAAAATCGGCGGCGAGAAACCAGCAGGTCTCGTCAAGTAGCAGTGGATAAATGCCTATTGTGAGATCGCCCGTCAAGTGCTGGCGAATCACTTCGTCAGTCAACGGCCAGAACTTACGCGTCTTGCGGTCCACCTTCTTTCGGTCTTCTGGTTTACTCGCAGAATAAGCCTTCCAGTCGCGATCCGCCTTCGGCTTGTAACCGTAGCGGCCGTCTGGACTCTCCCATCGCACCGCGTAGACATCCTCTCGACCGTGAAAGAGGTTTCTAAACAGAGCGATCTTCACATCGGGATCCGATTGGTGATCCACCGCGCTCCGATCCCCCTTGGGTATATCTGGCTCGCTCAGGGCGACTCTTTCAGGCGGCGCCGGAAGAGCAACGTCGTGTTCTGAAAGCACCCGGCGGAGGCGGTCGTTTTCCTCTCGCAGGCGTGCGCACTCTGCGATCGCCGATTCGAGTTGTGCTTGCAGATCCCTGCCACTCACGATTGCAGACCCCTTACAGTCCCTGCCTCTATGATTAAACAACAAGCGGGCTTTCGCAAAGACCACTGCCGCCCTGGATGCCTTTTCCGTAGGCCTGCTGAAAATGCGGGACCGATTGTCAAAATACACTGGCAACAACTCTATGGTTCCATTTTGCACTCTCGGCCACAATATGCTTCCAGGCCCTCCATCCCGCGGAAGAACCTTGTTGAAAACAAATAGCCCCGTTCACTTCATTGGCCATCTTATGCTTCCACCCGCGGCCAAATTATGATTAAAGTCACATTCGTGGGTGGCGGTCTTGGATCAATTGTTCGAGTTGGCGCAGGACCGCCGTCTTTGCTGCCTCCTTTCTCCGCTTGGGGCTCATGGTTTTTACCCCTTTGACCCGATGGCCCGAACGAAACTGTAACGCAGCTTATCGCCTTCGGCTTCCGGCCCTGTGATCGACGCTGTGGTTATGTCCGGAAATTGCGTCGCGAAAAATTGACGGACTTCCTCCGGCGCCATTGCGGGATTTGGGTCGGGCAACTTCACTTCATTGTAAGAAAATTCTCGAGACATGCGCGTTTCGGTGATCATGCTGAGATACCTCCTGAATTTTCTGCCGCTGCAGTGGCCTCCGCCACCGGAAACAGCGTCATGCTTGTGGCGGATGGTGGACTAGCAGGCTGCGGAACCGACCCGGCAACCTTCTCCGCCTTACTGTCGGGTGCCTTCTTGTTCCGTTCCGCAGCCTTGCGCTTGGCTTCTTCTTGCTCGGCCTTGG
>Ga0214473_10011380_pt1 | contig 10438 bp, 9 predicted proteins | sample RVTome_7_FD_203509 | JGI IMG/M metagenome (GOLD analysis project Ga0214473, IMG submission 203509) | Soil microbial communities from uranium-contaminated site in the Upper Colorado River Basin, Wyoming, United States - RVT98D197 | ecosystem: Environmental > Terrestrial > Soil > Contaminated >... | reverse complement strand
CGAAGAGGAAGATTCTCTCGGGATCGACGTCCCCGAGCTCCGCCTTGTACACATAGCCCTCGGCCTGCTCTCCCTTGAACGCCATGAAGATCGAGTGGAGAAGCGTCGACTTCCCGGAAGCGTTCTCTCCCTGCAGCAAGATCAAAGGATGAGAGAGGTCGACGATCATTGGCATGTAAAAGCCCAGATCGGTGAAGACCGGATGCGCCAGGATCTTCAGATACATGTTCATGGGACTACATTCTCCTTAACCGCAGGTCGCTTCTCGCTCCGCCTACTTTACATTAATAATGCCGGCGAGCAACAGGGTTCCCTCAGGCAAGGCGTCCGCAACCACGAGCCGAGCCCTGGGGAGCCGGGGAGGCGGCGCGCTATCTCAGCCCGGACACGATCTCGAAGGGATAGTGACGATGCCCGCGCTTGACTTGGTAGGCTCCGAAATCGCTACGATCGAAGGTGAAGACCTTTCGTGTGCTCAGTTTCTCTGCCGCCACCACCAGGGAGGCGTCGGCCAGGTCCATCGGGTGATGGCGGTATCGCTCCATGAGCTCGAACGCACGCTCGAGCGCCGCTCCATTCAGAAACCAAACCGATAGACCTCGGACTCTGACAAAACCGGGCGAGCGCTACCTCTGTCACCGCCACGATGGAATCGACCTGCGCCTGGACTACGCTCGCGACGTGCTGGTCACCTTGCACAAGATCTGGAGCAGGCGCGTCAACCTCGAGACCGTGGTCGAGTGGGCCCCCCGACCGCTCACCTTCGACGGCCAAGAGCAGAAGGACCGAGAGCTCGAGGGATCGCTCCGGCTTCAGTTCTGCGCACGACCTCCCAATCGGAGCGCTATCCCTCGCTGCCAACGTTCCCGCTCATCCGCTAGAACCGCAACTCAGTCCCTTACCGCCGCAGCTCATGCCCAGAAACCGCCGCTTGACCTGCAGTCCCGGTTTCCTCGCGGTCTCCAGGTCCTTGCCTTCAATTCCCAGCGATGTTAACCTCACTCCCACTCCTGTATGAACGTTCTGCTCCTCCGTCCCATCCCCGGTAACGAACGGTTCGGTCTCGGCCCTTTCTTTCGCATCGAGCCGTTGGGCATGGAGTACATCGCCCGGGCTCTAGCGGACCGCAACCATAACGTCGAAGTCCTCGATCTGCGTTTCACGCAGCCGGTGGAGTTCCATCTTGAGCGCCGTCGTCCCCGGGTCGTCGGTATCGCTTGCATGCATGCACTCGAAGTGGAAGACGTCCTGGCCCTCGCCCACCGTGTTCGCCAGGCGGCTCCCGACGCGTTTGTGGTCGTCGGCGGGCATGCTGTGGCGGCCTACCCGGCGCCGTTTCGCGTTTCCGGGATCGACGCCATCTGCACCGACGACGGTGAACGAGCCGTACCCCTGCTCGTCGAGGCGCTCGAAGACGGCCGACCGGCAAGCTCCGTCCCCGGGTTTCTCGTTCGCGAGGGCCACGACTTCATCAACACCGGCTCACACGAGGAAGCGTTCGCGCTCGACGACGTTGAGCTGCCGTTGCGCAATTCCGTAGAGCCGTGGAGAGCAGAGTACGCCTGCTTGCAGTACCGGCCCATGTGGCTGGTGGAAACTGCCCGGGGTTGCCCGTTTCGATGCTCTTTCTGCTCGGTCGCGCCCTTGTTCGATCGTTCCGTCCGCGAGCGCTCGATCGATTCGGTTTGTCGCGATCTCGCCGACGTGGGTCCTAACGTGTTCGTCGCGGACGATCTTTTCTGGTATCACGAAGCCAGGAGCCGCGAGCTGGCCAGCGAGGTCGTGCGCCGGGGCATTCGAAAGAACTATCTCCTTGTCCAGAGTCGAGTCGATCTCGTGGCGAACCATCCGGAGCTCCTCGAGGCATGGCGCCCGCTTGCCAAACGCATCGATATCTTCTTCGGTTTCGAGGCGAGCACGGACGAGGGGCTCGAGGCTCTGGCGAAAGATACGACGGTAGATCGGACCGAGGAGGCACTTCGGGTTTGCAAGGAGCTCGATTACGGATTCACCGGGAACTTCGTCATCGACCCCGCCTGGGACGAGGGGGATTTCGAGCGCCTGTGGGCCTTCGTCGACCGGCACCGACTCTCGAGGGCGGGGTTTACCGTGCTGACCCCGCTCCCCGGGACCCCTTACTTCGAGGCGATGAAGAGCCGTATTCGTGCGGAGAGCTGGTCGCAGTTCGACATGCACCACCTGCTCTGGGAGCCAAAGCTCGGCCCGCGGCGTTTCTTCGAGCTCTATTCCGAAACGTGGCGGCGCTCGGTGCTCAACTTGCAGGGTGACAAGAAATGGTGGAAGTGGATTCCTCAGACAAGAATCAGGGATCTCTTCTTTCTTGCCAAGCTCGTGAAGCGAACGCAGCACATGATGAAGCCCGAGTCCTATCTGATGGAACATCGCCTTGCCGGCTCTCCCTTCGATGTCGCGACCCCCGCCGACTCTCACTTGCGACTGGCCTGAGATCGAGCTTCCAGATCACTCTTGACCCACCCGAATTAATCTCCTAGGATTACCCGTCCTGACCCACGAACGTAGTCCGTGTCGAGAGTCGAAGGTGACGATGCCAGCGCGCACGGGCGATCTCATCCGAACCCCCGCGACCGCGCCCGCGCCTCCGGCCTGGGTCAGCCGCATCTTTAAGCGCGCCTCCTGGAAACTTGTATCGGGCGAAAACGACCCCATTCGAATCCAGGTGGTCGATTCCCAGAGATGGGCACAGATCAAGGTCACGTTTCCCATCCACGGCGTGAGCCACGAGATTTTCGAGCAGCTCGTCTGCCGCGCCTACCGGGATTTGGCTAGCGAGCTGAGCAAGCATCGTGCGCGTCACGCTGTGAGGCTGTGGGCGTTCATCCCCGACATCCGTGCTCGGATGGGCTCCGGTCTGGATCGCTACAAGGTTTTCAACGCTGGCCGCTTTTCTGCTTTCCAGAGCTGGTTTGGTGGAGCCGAGAAATTGCGAATGGTTCCGGCCGGCACCGGTGTCGGGTGGGGTGACAGTCAGCTGGCGTTGCACTGCCTGAGCACAATTCGTCCGGGAGTAACGGTGGAGAACCCGCGGCAGATTCCGGCGTACCGTTATTCAAAACGATACGGACCGAAGCCTCCGTGTTTCGCCCGGGCGACCCGCATTCGGATCCCAGGGGAATCGCCCGTGCTGTTCGTAGGCGGAACCGCGAGCATCTTTGGAGAAGATTCTCTGCACCGAGGAAACATGAGGGAGCAATTGGCTGAGACGTTTCGTAATCTCGCCAGTGTGGCACGGTCTGCATTCACTCCCGTGATCACGAAGCCACCCACTCCGGAAGACTGGCTGCAGGTTTATCGGTACCTGCGCGTCTACTACTTGAACTCTGCTGATCTGGACACCCTGACGGGTTTGGTCGCTGAGCGCTGCCCCCTCGCGGAAGAAATCGAGTTTGTTCAAGCAAAACTCTGTCGACCGGAGCTGCTAGTCGAGATTGAAGGATTGGCCAGGGCGGACTGAGATTTCGTGGCCCAGCCGACTGAGCCAGGTGACCCCGCTGAACCTCATGCAGCACCTTCAATCGCTCTCGCTCCCTCTCGCTCAACCTTTGCGCACCCAGGTTTCTGGATGAGCCATGACGCCATCGGCCGTTGAGCACGAGAGACCCGAGGAAACTACCCCACCCTCGACCATCGCACGTCTGGGCCACAAGCTGCGGACCGAGGCGGCAAGCCCTGCACGGCAAGCGGCAGCGATCGGAGTCGGATTCCTCATTGGGTGCAGCCCCTTTTTCGGACTGCACTTGCCCCTGTCGCTTTTCGCGGGCTGGCTTTTCGGACTGAACCGGCTCAAAATCTATGTTGCCGCCAATATCTCGAACCCATTGGTCTCACCCTTCCTCCTCTTTGCCGAAATCCAGGTGGGGAGTTGGTTGAAAACCGGCTCGTTCTATCCCATTTCGGTCGAAACGCTCCGGGAACTCGACATCTGGGACTTCGCTGGAGACCTGCTCCTGGGGAGTGCAACGGTCGGGCTGGGGATGGGCGCCCTGGGTGCTCTGGCAACTTATGCCTTTGTGAGCCAATCGCGTCTCGAACCCGCAGTAGGCCTCCTGCTCGAAAAAAGCGCGGAAAGATACCTAAGCTCGGGTCTGCTGGCGTGGGAGTTCGCACACAGCAAGCTGCGTTACGACCCGGTGTATCGGGAGATTCTGCGGGAGGGGATGCTCCCCGAGACAGGGACCTTCCTTGATCTGGGTTGTGGCCGCGGACTCCTTCTCGCGGCCCTGACCGAGGCACGGAGCCAGTACGAAGCCGGCGAGTGGCCGGACGGATGGCCTGCTCCTCCACGACTCCGGCTCGTCGGAATCGAGACCCAGGCTCGAGCTGCGAAGATTGCTCAGACGGCGCTGGGCGAAGGTGCGGAGATCGACAACAAAGACCTCACCACGGCTGAACTGCCTGTTTGTCACGCCACCGCCCTCATCGACGTGCTTCATTATTTGCAACCGGAGGATCAGCACGCACTCTTGCATCGCCTGGCGGAGACAATGCTTCCCAGAGGTGTCTTGCTGATCAGGGAAGCGAACGCAGATGGAGGCAGGCGGTTCTTCTTCGTAAGAGCCTCGGAGCGCTTGCGAGCTCTCCTGCGGGGTCACTGGCGACAAAGGTTCAGCTATCGAAGTACTCGCGATTGGGCGGCGCTGCTCGAGCTGGCCGGGTTCTCGGCGCGTTGGGAGAACATGGGTCAAGGAACGCCGTTTGCGAACGTTCTGCTGCGCGCAGATCGCAAACCGACGATGGCTAGCGCGGCGCTCATAGATAAATCCGGCATGGAGACACGGTGAAGACCGGTCGACTTCTAGGAGGAGAGTCCGCGCCACTGGCGGTTACCGGGATCGGCGTAGTCAGCGCTGCAGGAGTCGGCGAAGTCCTCTGATGGCGGCACTATAGGGTAAACGTCCGCACCCCTCTGAGTGGGTGCCACCTGCGGACACACCGCTTCCAGCCATGGTGGCCGGCAATATAGCCGACGAATAGCTCGGCGTCGAAACGGAAAAGCAAGGCCAGCAAAGAGCGCTTCGGATGGCCTTGCTGGCGCCGGAGAAAGCGCTCTCCGATGCATCGAATGTGAACTCATCTCCCCGCTAGAGTACGAGAGGAGGTATCACGCCGTTGCTTAGATCGGTTGTCGAGCTTTGCACAAAAGCGGCTGCGGTGTTGAAACGTTGCGTCTAGTTGGCGCCCACCGTCCACGAAAGCGGGTCAACTCCAATTTCCGGTTTGGTCGCTGAGCGCTGCCCCCTCGCGGAAGAAATCGAGTTTGTTCAAGCAAAACTCTGTCGACCGGAGCTGCTAGTCGAGATTGAAGGATTGGCCAGGGCGGACTGAGATTTCGTGGCCCCGCCGACTCTCATTTGCGACTGGCCCGAGACCGCCGGCCAAGTGACCCTCAACTAGGGCGGCGAGCGAGCTCGTGGCCCTTGTTCTTGCCCAGAGCGAAGCCAACAGAAGCGAGAAGCGTCAGGAACACCACGAGAATCGGCGAGAATTTCACGTGGGCAACGATGTGTTCCGTCACCGTGATTCCTGCCGGTTGCATCACCCCCGGCGCGTGGAAGTAACTCGATACACCCAGGCCTTCCGTAACTGCGATGCCGTAGGCAACGAGCTGCAGCGCCACGAATCCCACCATCACCCCCACGAGAAGCATATGCGCGTAGCCGTTGAAGCCCCGCGAGGGAGCCCGGTAGCCGTAGTAGGCAGCCAGAGCCAGGCTAAGGAGGGTGAGGCTCGTGGCCCAGGACCCCACGCCGTAGGGCACTCCGAGGGCTCCCGCGAGAAAACGCAACACCGCCATCGCCGCCATCAACAGGAAGGCGTTCCTGAGATATACGATGTGGCGCGACAGCAAGTATCCCAAGATCGAAACACCCAGGATCGAGATCGTCATAATGGGCAGCACGCTGAGTTGGCCCACGATATGCTCTACGAGCTCCATCCCTGCCGGGGCATAGCCGGATCCCGGCGCGTGGAAATATCCCCTAATTCCGCTCAGGCCCTCAACCGTGATGGCAAGGATAATGAAACCGTACATCGTGAAAGAGAGCAGGAGAGTGAGCGGGATTAAATGACGATACCCGCCGAATCGGCGGCTCGCCACCCGCTGACCATAAATGATGGCGAGGAGGAAGGTGAGAATCGTCAGGCTGACCAGGTGCGTAGCTTGAACGTAGGAAACTCCCGACGCGCCTACGGCGAAGCGCGCCACACCCATCGCGACGATCAGAAGTAATCCTGTCCGCACGAAAACAAAATAGTCCCGGACGTTCTTGCCGAAGATGGACACGAAACCGCGCCGCTAGCGAACCGCAGTCAAATCGTCGACCAATGCGAACATCGCGTCAAGGGAGGTCGCACATTAGACGGACGTCGAAGACCCTTGCAAGCCGAGCTTGACAGGGCTCTTCACCACCTGCTTCGGCGCCTGATTGGCGGTGTCGTACCCGCTGGGGGTCGGGCTGGACGCGTGGATCGGCGAGCCGGGTCCATTCACTTTCAGCGAGACCGCCCCGGGGTACAGGGGTAAGGGCACCTCTTTGAGAGGGTTCGCGTAGACGGCGTGACGGCCGCGGGTCTTGTACCACTCCGATACCGTGGCGGTCTGGTGAATCTTTTCGACGATCTGCCGCCATCCCACACCGGTGTTGTAAGCGCAGAAGGAGATCTCACCCATCTGGGTCGCATAGGGAATGATGCACATTTCGGTGCGCCGGAAATCATAGGTCCACAAATCCTGAAACCACATCCCGGCGATGAATAAAATCAGCCACTCATCGGCCTTGCGATCGTCATTGTCGAGTGCACCCAAACGGCCGCCGAGAGCGCCCCCGCTCTGCTTGTCGAACTTCTTGATCAGATCGATGAGCCGGAATCCCTTCGGTGCCAGCCGCGGGTCGTAGTTGCGAACCACGGAAAGAGCCGTCTGGAGCAACGTCAGAAATCTGCCACGCGAGGCATCGGTGATCATCCGCGCGTCGGCGAACAGACGTTCGACGTCAATGAACTGGGTCAGCGGAGCCCATTCCTTGGTTTTCTTGCTCACCATGAGTGCGGTGGCGATCCCGCAGTTGGGATGGCAGCCGCACTTCATGGTTCCCCAGTCCGCACCCGGACCCTTCAGCATGTCCGTGAGGTCGGACATGGCTCCCGCTGCAGAAAGCGGAACCCAATCTCGGAGAGGCTCTGTCACCCCCGTCTGCCGTTTAACGTCCTCAGCGAGATGAGACAGGGTGTAGCGTTGCTTGGCGCGCGTCTCATCGGAAATATCCTCGTCGCGTCCGGTGAAGGAAACGGGCTGGAACGCCACGAAGCTCACCTTGTCGCTATTCTCCAACGCAAAACGAACCACCGGTCCGACCTGGTCGTTGTTGACCGTATTCACCACCGTGACCACGAGAACCACGTCGATGCCCGCTTGGTATAGGTTCTCGATGGCCCTCAGCTTCACGTCGAACAGGTTCTTCACCTTGCGGTGCGAGTTTGCCTCGTTGCCTACACCGTCGAATTGAAGGTAGGCGAACCGGAGCCCCGCGTCCCTCGCTCGGCGGGCGAAGTCCGGATCCTGTGCGAAGCGAATCCCGTTGGTAGCCGCTTGGATGCTGTAGTAGCCGAGCTTGCGGGCGTAGGCGATGGCGTCGAGAAAATGCGGCGAGATGGTGGGCTCGCCGCCCGAGAACTGTACCGACATCTGGCGTTTGGGCTTGACGGTGATCGCATCATCCAGGAGCCGAGACACCTCTTCGAGAGTCAGCTCGTGGACGTAGCCGACTTGATTGGCGTCCATGAAACAAGGATCACACATCATGTTGCAACGGTTGGTGAGATCGATAGTGAGCACCGAACCCCTGCCGTAGCGAATCGAAGAGGTGCCGTGATCGTGAAGCCCGGTCTTGGCCAGAAAATCTCGCCCGGGAAAGAGCCTTTCCATGCGTGCCAGAAACTCGGGATTGATGGCGAGAACGTCGGTGAACGTCCCGTGTTCGGAACAGCTCTTCTCTATGATGACTTTTCCATCTCGCTCGAGAATTTGGGCCTTGATCTCACCCACGTGGTCGTCGATGAGAGACCGGTAGTCCTGCTCCCCCGCCAAAATGCGTTTGCGGGCGGATTTGACGCAGCCGGGGCACAACGAGTCGGTGGTGCGGGGCCAGCCGAACGGCGGGGCGGAGCGCTCCCAGCTCTTCAGCAGGGGAGCGGGCGCCCAGGGGGGTCGGAAGGACTTGCCGACGAAAAGCTGGTTCACCGATTGGAACGCCACCCAGCCGAGATTGGCTACCCAGCGGAGTAGGAGCTCGAGCGGTCGCCACGAGTTCATAAGCGAGGCCTCCGGGGCGGGATGCTTCCCTGACACCCCAACTAGCGCCGTATTATGTCCGATCGTCGAACCGCAAAGAAAGACTTTTCTTAACAAGAAAGATAGGATTAGTCAGGGTTCCGGGAGGCCGCCGCCGGCGAAAAACGAGCGGTGAGGCGGACACAGCTGGAGCGCGCTGGAGAGGGTCAGGTGGCCATCGCAAGATACTCGCTGAAGATCCATCGGTTTCGCGCCTCGATTCCCCCGAAACCCGCCCCACGGAGTGCTTCGAGGACGGCCGAGGGCGGCACGCAGCCCTCGACCGTGTCCCAACAGTACTCCATGAGTTTCCGGGCTTCCGACCCGCCGGGACCGAGCTGCGCCACGAGCGGGACCAGTTGCTGCAGATACACCCGGGCGAGCGCGTCGCGCCAGCGGGAGCCGGTTGGACGCGTCAGCTCCAGAACCATGAGCCGGCCCCCTGGTCTCAAAACGCGGTGATACTCCCGGAAAGTAGCCTTCAGGTCGTCCACGTGTCGAAGGGCGTAACCCATTGTCAGAAAGTCCACCGAGTCTGTTGCGACGGGCAAATGTTCCGCCAGTGCTCGCACGAGAGGGATGCCGACGGAGCGTGCCACGTGCAGCATGCCCGCGCTGGCATCCAACCCGATGACGGACGAGGAGCCGCCCGTCACCTCGAGCGCGGCGCGAGCCGTCAGGCCCGTACCCACCGCGATATCGAGTACGCGCATGCCGGGAGCCAGTCCCGCTCTTTCCAGTGCATCTCGCCGATAGCGAAGGCCCGCGCCGAAAGACATCACCCCCTGGATCCAGTTGTAGTGAGGAGCGGTGCGATCGAAGAGGTCGATGACAAAGGCCCGATGCTCGTCCCCAGATGCGCCACCATCTGGATAGTACCTTCCGAGCGGCGGATGGGGTGGGAGGGGCTCCGAATTCATTGGTGCATATTATCACTCGGGCCATGCGTCAAGCGTGTCGAATCTATTCGGGTTGAAAAAGCCAGCCCCCGTGCTAAACTCTCTAGTTCGGGCTCGAAATCCGTGCGGAAACTGTGTGCCATCGAGAAGATTCGAGACCGGCTCGGTGCTAACGGCTCTCGATTCCGCCCATCAGGAACTTCGCTACGATGGTTAATTCGATACCTGACCGCCTCCTCGAGGGACGCGTGGCCGCGGTTACCGGCGGGAGTCGCGGGATCGGGCGGGCGATCGTGCTTGCCCTCGGAGGACACGGAGCCTCGGTCGCCTTCAACTTTCTCCAGAACGAGGCCGCGGCACGCGAGGTCGAGGCGGAGCTCGCCGCAGCGGGACCCTGCTTCAGCCAGCAGTGTGACGTGCGTGACGAGGGGCAGGTCAAAGAGTTTTTCGGGCAGGTCGAGAAGCGGCTCGGACCCGTGGACATACTCGTCAACAACGCCGGTCTCACACACGATAGCCTCTTCGTATTCATGGACAGCCGGAGTTGGAGAGATGTCCTCTCCGTCAACTTGGACGGACCGTTTCACTGCATTCGAGAGGTGGCTCGCGGCATGATGGTTCGTCGTTGGGGGCGAATCATCAATATCGTTTCTCCCAGCGGGTTGCTGGGCGCCCCGGGTCAGGCCAATTACTCAGCGGCCAAAGCGGGGCTCGTCGGGCTCACGCGTTCGCTGGCGAGAGAGTTCGGTCCACAGCGGGTACTGGTGAACGCCGTCGCTCCAGGACTCATCGACACCGACATGGCGAGCCAGTTGCGGCCGGAGGAGCGTGACAAACTGATGGCGCTCGTTTCGCTCCGCAGGGTGGGAAGCCCGGACGAGGTCGCGTCGCTCGTGGCGTTTCTTGCCTCCGAGAAGGCAAGTTATATTACCGGGCAAGTCATTGCAGTCGATGGAGGATTATCATAGTCAGACGTAAGCTCACTTCCGGGGAGGCCGAGTGGCATGGATGACAGCAGTTTGAGCCAGCAAGTCAAGGAATCCATCGTCAGGAGCCTCCGTCTTCGCATCGAGCCGAAGGAGATCTCGGATGATCTAACCCTCTTTCGGACAGGACTGGGATTGGACTCACTCGATGCCTTGGAGCTTGTGCTCGAGCTCGAGCGCAATTA
>Ga0214473_10011379_pt1 | contig 10439 bp, 5 predicted proteins | sample RVTome_7_FD_203509 | JGI IMG/M metagenome (GOLD analysis project Ga0214473, IMG submission 203509) | Soil microbial communities from uranium-contaminated site in the Upper Colorado River Basin, Wyoming, United States - RVT98D197 | ecosystem: Environmental > Terrestrial > Soil > Contaminated >... | reverse complement strand
CCCCCGGCCAGTATCCTGGAGAATCAGGGTGGCGTGGGTCTGATCCACCGCGGTGGTCACGTGAATCTCCCCCTGGGCGGCGGTGGCTTCCAGGGCATTGCGCACCAGGTGGGCCAGGGCCACCTTGAGGAGATGTTTATTCACCTGGCAGTAGACCGGATAAGGATGGAACCCGGTCACCAGGTGAATGCGCCGCCGCTCGAAAACTTCATGCAGCATTTCCAAGATGCCCCGGACAATCTTACTCAGGTCTTCTTGGGAAAAGAATGACTTCTTGTCCTGGGCCAGGATTTCAAACCGCTCGACCATCTGCTCCAGGCGCTTGGCGGCCTCGGCGATGGCCTGGGCCCAGTTGCGGGCCGGATCATCCGCGGCTGCTTTTTTGAGTAAACGGTGGCTGAAGCCGCCGATGATATGCAGGGGGTTGCGAATGCCGTCCGCGATCCCCAGGGCCATCTCGGACATGGTGCGTTCCATCACCAGGGCCTCCATCTCCTTGTTAAGCGTCAGGATTTCATGGCTGGTGGCTTCCATGTGGTGATGATCGGCTTCCATCCGGCGGTATAATTTCTGGATATTATGGAAAAATAGGGTGACCGAGGCGATGACGATGGACAGGATGGCGTTCAAACCGCCGCCGTAGGGGCGCACCTGGTCCGACAAAGCTCCCTGATCGGCAAAGACCAGGATATGCCCGAGGATATGCCCCAAAGCCCGTGACACCCCAAAGGCCACCAAGGCCAGGGTGAGCCAGTAGAGGAAAAGCCACAAGGCATTTTCCGGGTCCCGGGCCAGCAGTCTCCGGGAACGGCTGAAAGCGGCCCCACTTAGCACCAAGACCAGGGCCGAACCCAAAATATCCACTATTACCAGGGGGAAAATGGGCAGGGTAATCATCGCGGCCCCTCCTCCACTTCCCGGCTGAAGGCCATGATGCCCCGGTAAAAATAAATGAAGGCCGGCACCAGGAGCAGGTGGTCCAGCTTGGTGAAATAATTTATCCAGTTGCCCAGATTGGCCATGAGCAATTGTTGGGAGAAAATACCCGCCGCCCTATCTGTGACCTGGGCTTTGAAATACAGCGCGATAAATTGCCCGATGAAACAGTCGAAATTCCACAACGCAAAAAACACGCTGGCCCACGCCAGCAGACGGAAGCCTCGCTGTTGCTGCAATCTCTCCTGCTTGAGTTCGTAGATGAAGAAGATCATGGCCACCATGAAAAACAGGTAGGAAAACTGGCGGATGAAAAACGCTTCCTTGGGGTCCCAGTGTGGGATAAAAGCCAGGGCCGGCGAGGGGAAGAGCACCACCCCCAACAGCACCAAAATTACTCCAGGCAGTAATCGGGAATACCCATATCTCAGGCTCGACCTTCCCCGTTCCATGTCCTCACTCCGGGTAAAATGATCTTAACTTACCGATAATATCTTGCGGAATCCTGGCAATAAGTACGGGCATAATAAATCAATCCGGGTCATTCCTCATCCTGGGGTAGGCAGCGCCACCCCCATGGCAAAACCTCAAGCCGGCGCCTGACCCTTCCTCTTCATTCCCGGGGCACCAGGCGGTAGACCTCGAGGAGCGGCAAGCCATGCTCCGCCGCCAGCTTCCGGCAGGCCTCGTATTCCGGCATGACCCGGCGGCGGCCGCCGTATTCCATGACCTTCACCAGGAGCGGTCCGTAGGGCGTGTCCACGGTCTCCTGCCAGCGCCGGGCCGCCACCCGTTCCCATTCCATGAGCCGCACCCCCAGGGTGGTGGAGTCGGCAAACAGCCGCTCCAGCAGCCCCTCCCGGGCCGCGGCCGGCGCCACCACGGTGAGCCGCACCCCGGGGCGGTTCTTCTTCATCTGGATGGGAGACAGGGCCACGTCCAGGGCCCCGGCCCCGAAGAGTCCCTCCATCAGGGGCTCGTACAGCTCCGGGTTCATGTCGTCGATGTGGGTTTCCAGGACCAGCACCCGCTCTTTGAGGCCCGGGGCCGCAAGCAGCGGCTGCCCCAGGTAGAGGCGCAGCAGGTTGGGATGCCCCGGCAGCTCCCGGCTCCCGGCGCCGTAGCCCACCCGGGTCAGGGTCAGCGGCGGGCAGGGCTCGGCCTGGGCCTTCAGGCCCTTCAGGATGACCGCGCCGGTGGGGGTCACCAGCTCCCCCGGCAGGTCGGTGCCGTAAATGGGCAGGCCCCGCAAAAGCTCCAGGGTGGCCGGGGCCGGGTTGGGTAGCCTCCCGTGGGCCGCGGCGATCATCCCCCAGCCCATGGGCAGGGGGCTGCAAAAGACCCGGGTGATGTTAAGGCGCTCCACCCCGTAGGCCACCCCCACGATATCCAGGATGGTGTCCAGGGCCCCCAGCTCGTGGAAGTGCACTTCCTCCAGGGGCTGGCCGTGGACCCGGGCCTCCACCTCCCCCAGCAGCCGGAACATCTCGAGGCTGCGCCCCTTTACCGTCTCGGTCAGCGGGGCGGCGTTGATGAGGGCGCAGATTTCCCGGTAGCTCCGGCTGGGCTGCGGGCTACTAATCTTGTACTGCGCCACCACCTGCATCCCCGCCAGGTGGTCCTTCACCACCCGCCGGGCCGTCAGGGTGAGGTCCGCCAGCCCCAACATCTTCAGCATTTCCTGCAGCTCAGCCACCGGGAGACCCAGGTCGATGAGGGCTCCCAGGGTCATGTCGCCGCTGATGCCCGCGAAGCAGTCAAAAAAAGCCCAGGACTCAGCTTGGCTTGCCCTCGACAAAGAGTTCCACCTCCTTCACGGCCCGGGCCTCGGCCTGCCGCACCGTGAACTTGAGATTGCCGTAGCGCAGCTGCTCTCCCCCCCGGGGCAGGTCCCCCAGTTGGGAGATGAGGAAACCGGCCAGGGTTTCGTAATCTCCGGGCGGCAGGTTCAGTTGCAGGGCTTCGTTCAGGGCCTTGATTTCCGTGCGGGCGCTGATCAGGTAATGGCCTTCGCCCAGTTTCTTGAAGGGGGCCACTTCCTGGTCGAATTCATCGGTGATTTCGCCGACGATTTCCTCCAGCAGGTCTTCGATGGTGACGATGCCCACCGCGCCGCCGTATTCATCCACCACCGCCGCCAGGTGGATGCCCTGGCGCTGCATCTCCGCGAGCAGGCGGTCGATCTTTTTCAACTCCGGCACATAGGTGATGGGGCGCACCAGGGGTTTGATAGCGCGGTCCGAGGCCTCTTCGCCCAGCAGATCGAAACCGTGCAGCACCCCCACCAGGTTGTCGATGCGGCGGTGATAGACCGGCAGCCGGGAGAAGCGGGTGGTGCGAAATTCCGCCAGGGCCTGTCCGGTGGTCATGGTGTCGGGGATGGCGGTGACCCGCACCAGCGGCATCATGACTTCCTTGACGGTGCGCAGGCTGAATTGCAGGATGCGGTGGATAAAGATGCGCTCCTTGCCCTTGAGGTCCACTTCGGGCCCGCTCTTGGTCACCACCAGCCTAAGGTCCTCCCGGGTGATGAAGGGCAGATGCCCCGTCTTGGGGGCCCCGGTAAGGCGCAGCACCATCCGGCTCAGGGAGGCGAACACGATGGTGATGGGATAGATGACCCAGGACGCGGTCCACAGGGCCGGCGCCAGGCGTTCGGCCAGCAGGTTGGCCTGCTGGCGGCCGATGGATTTGGGGATGATCTCCCCCAGGATGAGGATCACCGGCGGCATCACCATCATGGCCGGCACCGTCCCGGCATCGCCCAGCATTTTCAATAAAAAGGCGGTGACCATGATGGTGTTTGCCGCCCCGGACATGTAAGCCCCCAACAGGGTGGTGGCCAGCAGGTATTCCGGCTTGGCCAGCAGCTTGAGAGCCAGCCTGGCCCCCCGGTGGCCCTCGCCGGCCCGGTGGTGCAGGCGCCGGCGGTTCGCCGACACCAGGGCGATCTCCGAGGCCGCGAAGAACCCTTCCAGGAGCAGCAGCGGGATAAAAAATATCAGGAACCCGTAGGTCATGGCTGCCGCCGCACCTCTATTTCCAGGATGCGGGTGCCTTTCATGCGCAAGGCCCGGAAGGTCAAATCGTGGTATGCCATCAGCCGCCCTTCCTTGGGCACGGTGCCGAAGAGGTTCAGGACGAAGCCGCCCACGGTGTCGAATTCCTGGTCGGGGAGCGTTACCCCCAGGGCTTCGTTGAAGTCCGCCATGGACATGGTGGCCTTGACCCGCCAGAGGCCCGGGGCCACTTCTCTCAATAGTTTTTCTTCCACCTGGAACTCCTGGGGGATCTCCCCGCAGAGTTCCTCCAGCAGGTCCTCCACCGACACCAGCCCCACCAGGGCCCCGTACTCGTCCACCACCAGCGCCAGCCGCAGGTGCTGGGACTGCAATTCGCCCAACAGGTCGAAGGCCTTTTTGTTTTCCGGCACATAATAGGGCGGCCGCAGGATATTCCGCAGCAAGCTTTCGTCGCAGGGCTTCTGGTAACAGATGTCCAGGATGTCCTTGGCGTGCAGGATGCCCAGGATGTTGTCCGGACTTTCCTCATAGATGGGCACCCGGGCAAAACGGAGCCTCTTGATCTCGTCGATCATCTCCTCGAGGGGCATATCAATGGGCAGGGCGAACATGTCGGGCCGGGCCACCATGATCTGACCCACCCGCAGTTCACCGAAGCTCAGGAGATTTTGAATGAAGTCCCGCTCCATCTCCGCGATGACGCCCCGGCGGTGGCTGTCTTCCACCATGCGGACGAAGTCTTCTTGCTGCACCTTGGGCACCGGCATCTCCGGACGAAAGCCCAGGGTGGCCAGAAGGCCACGGCTGATCTGGACTGATACCACCCGGAGCGGCGTCAGCACCAGAATCACCGGGCCGACGAGGGGCGCCACCCAGCCGGCCAGGCGGGCGGGATAGGCCAGGGCCAGGGATTTGGGGACGATTTCCCCCAGGAACTGGAAAGCCGGGGCAAAGAGCAGCAGCACCAGCCACTCCCCCCGGTTTCCCCAGAGGGCCAAAGCCAGGGAGGTGGCCAGCACCGAGAACAGGATGCTGACGGTCTCCACCGCGATGAGCACCGTCACCAGCAAACGGCGGGGCCGGGCCAGCAGCCCCTCCACCAGCTCCCCTTGAGGGCGGTTCCGCTCCTTGAGGCGCAGCCGGTCCAGGGGGGTCAGGGCAAACAGGGAGGTTTCCATGATGGCGAAGAAGGCGCAGATGACTACCATCCCGCCCAGGACGAGCCATTGCCAGCTGTAGGGATCTGATAACCAGGATTCCAAAGTTCGTTGCCAGGGTAACCTGAGCTTTAGAAGTGCGGGAGATAGCTATCAGTTTTAAGCTTTAAGCTATCAGTGAAAAAACAATTCTTGACCCGGCCTGCTGGGAAAGTGGCTTTAAAATGGGCACCTGTAATAATTCCAGGTTCCTCCCCCGCGGTTAAAGAAAGACCCAGGCTTCAACCGGTCCTGGCCCAGGCGAGACCACTGCGCCACCTTCGTCCAACCAACTTTGCCTGGTTTGGGCGTGCCCAAGGCAGATGCATGACCCCAAAAGATTCTCAGCCACGCCTTCTTTGGCTGAAAACTGACTGCTGACTGCTAAAAGCTCTTTCTCAAACCACCGGCGGGGGAGTCCGCCGGGCCGCCAGCCGCCCCTTGGCGGGTTCCGCCTTTTTGGCCCCGGCAAAGGGCGGCCGGGCCAGGGCCTCCAGCAGCACTTCATCCATGTTGGTCACGGCCACGAACTTGAGGCGGCGCTTGACGTTTTTGGGGATCTCCACCAGGTCCTTTTTGTTGGCCTGGGGGATGATGACCTGTTTGATGCGGGCCCTAAGGGCCGCGATGGCCTTCTCCTTCAAGCCGCCGATGGGCAGCACCTTGCCCCTGAGGGTGATCTCCCCGGTCATGGCCACGTCCCGGCGCACCGGGATGCGGGTGAGAGCGGAGATCAGCGCCGTGGCCATGGTGACCCCGGCGGAGGGCCCGTCCTTGGGGGTGGCCCCGGCCGGCACGTGGATGTGGATGTCCAGCTTTTCATAGAAATCCGCCGGCAGATTGAGGCTCTCCGCCCGGGAGCGGGCGTAACTCAAGGCCGCCTGGCCCGACTCCTTCATCACCTCCCCCAACTGGCCCGTGAGGGTCAAATGGCCCTTGCCCGGCATCAAGGTGGCCTCCACCGACAGGGTTTCGCCCCCCACCTGGGTCCAGGCCAGCCCCGTGGCCACCCCCACTTCGTCCTTTTCCAGCTCGCCTTCAGGCAGGAAGCGGGGCGGCCCCAGGTAATGGTGGAGGTTGCCCCGGGTGACGGCAAAGGGCCCTTTTTCCCCTTCAGCGATGCGGCGGGCCACCTTGCGGCACAGCGAGCCGATCTCCCGCTCCAGGTTCCTCAGGCCCGCCTCCTGGGTGTAGTTGACGATGACCCGTTTCAGCACTTCCGGAGAAATCTTGAAATCCTCGGGGGTCAGGCCGTTTTCCGTGAGCTGCCGGGGCAGGAGGTGCCGCCGGACGATCTCCAGTTTCTCCTCCTCGGTGTAGCCCGAAAGCCGGATGGTCTCCATGCGGTCCTTCAGGGCCGACGGGATGGGGTCGATGAGGTTGGCGGTGGTGATGAACATCACCTTGGAAAGATCAAAGGCCACGTTCAGGTAATGATCGCTGAAGGAGTGGTTCTGCTCCGGGTCCAAAACCTCCAGCAAGGCCGCGGACGGGTCCCCCCGAAAGTCCATGCCGATCTTGTCTACTTCGTCCAGGATGAACACCGGGTTGTTGGAGCCCGCGGTTTTAATCCCCTGGATGATGCGCCCCGGCAGGGCGCCGATGTAGGTGCGGCGGTGCCCCCGAATCTCGGCCTCGTCCCGCATGCCCCCCAGGGAGATGCGGGTGAACTTGCGCCCCAGGGCCCGGGCGATGGACTGGCCCAGGGAGGTCTTGCCCACCCCCGGAGGGCCCACGAAACACAGGATGGGGCCTTTCATCTTCTTGTTGAGCTTGCGCACGCTCAGGTATTCCAGGATGCGGTCCTTGACCTTCTCCAGGTTGTAGTGGTCCTCGTCCAGGATGGTCTTGGCTTCCTTCACGTCCAGCTTGTCCCGGGTGCTCTTGCTCCAGGGCAGCTCCACCAGCCAATCCAGGTAGGTGCGCACGATGGAGGCCTCGGCGGCGTCGGGGTGCATCTGCTCCAGGCGGGACAACTGCTTCAGGGCTTCTTCTTCGGCCTCCTTGGGCATGCGGGCCCGGGCGATCTTGAGGCGGTATTCCTCCATTTCCTTGCTTTGCTCGTCGATGTCGCCCAACTCTTTTTTGATGGCCCGGAGCTGCTCTCGGAGGAAATACTCCCGCTGGGTGCGGTCCATCTCCTCCCGGGCCTGGGACTGGATCTTGGCCTGAATGGCCGATACTTCCAGCTCCTTGCGCAGGAAGTCGTTTACTTTAATGAGGCCCTGGATGGGGTCCAGCTCCTCCAGGACCATCTGGGCTTCGTCGATCTTGAGGCGCAGGTTGGCCGCCACCAGATCGGCCAGATGCCCGGGGTCCTCGATGGACTCCAGGATGGCCAGCAGGTCCGGGGAGGCGATGCCCTTCAGGGTCAGGATCTTCTCGGACATCTCCCGGGCGTTGCGCATCAGGGCCTCGGCTTCCGGCGAAATCTCCGTGACCGTGGTTTCGGGGAGGACCTCCAGGGTTACCCGGAAGTAGGGGCGCTCCTGGACAAACTTCTCGATGGTCGCCTTGGCCTTCCCCTGCACCAGGATCTTCAGGCGGCCGTCCGGCAGTTTCAACATCCTCAGAATGAGGCTCACCGTGCCCACGGAGTAGATGTCTTCCGGCTCGGGATTCTCGATGGTATGGTCTTTTTGGGTGGCCAGAAACAGCAGGCGGTCCTGGGCCAGGGCCGCTTCGATGGCCAGGACGGAGGACTCCCGCCCCACAAACAGCGGCAGCACCATGTTGGGAAAAACCACCACATCCCGCACCGCCAACAGCGGCAGCACCGGCGGAATGACAATTTGCTGTTCTTCGTCTTCGTTTATCGCCATTTCATCCCCTGAGAAGAATGGTTGCATCGGTCTTGGAACGAGGGTCGGTTGGCTGCTGGGGGAACTTGAAATGTGAGGGTGAAGGTGTATTCAATATGAGTTCCCCAATAGCAGAAATTCCCGATATAATCAACCATTCTTGCTTATCAAATCAATCCTTAAGCAATAATAATATCATTTATCTCCCCTGGCAACCAGCTTCGCCACCGACCCCGGTTTAATTTAACGGAGAGGTGGCGCCGGCCGGCCTGAACCTTGATGGCCGCGGCATACCGAAGGTGGGCCTTTTCCTCCCCCAGTCGCCGCAGGTGCGGGCGCCGCGGGGGCAAGCGACGCCCAACGCTCTTCCCGGGCTTTACCTAGTCTTCGTCCCTGCCGATAATCTAGGGGTCTGTTTCACAAGTACCTGGACTTTAAGAAATCCCTGGTTTCCCTCCCCCCTTGAGGGGAGAGGCTCAGGGTGAGGGTGATTCGGTAGGGGCGGTTCGCGAACCGCCCTACACCCCCCTAACCCCTCCCGCCAGGGGAGGGGATAAAGAAGCCGAATTTAGGCGCATAGCTATTAGTGAATCATACCACTAGGAGATGTTCCAGGAGAACCACCCCAAAATCCACCTGGCGGTCCGGAGCCGCGGGAACTTTTGCGTCATTGGGCAGAAGGTGGCCGGCTTCCTTTTGGGAGCCGAAAATAGGCCAATCCTATTCCAGGGGACTTTAATTGGCTGCCAAGAGTTTCCCCACCCTCCCTACGGTCTGGTTTGGCATGATTAATTCCAAAGATAAGTTAAAAATATTTGGTCCTTACGAGGGCTATGGTATATTATGCAGATTCAGAAGTCTATGCAGGGGGAAAACTTGGGGGAAACCATTTCGTCCGCCAGCCAGCAGCTCCAGCCCGAGCCCGCAGCCGCGATTCCCAGGATTTTTTTAAGCCGGATCGAGCGCGCCGTCAAGAGAGCCACCGCGGCCATGCTGGAAGGCCAGGACCCCGCCGGGTACTGGTGGGCGGAATTGGAGTCCAATGTCACCATCACCTCAGAATACATCATGCTCCACCGCTATCTGGGACTGGATGAGACCAGAGTCCCGGGGATGGTGCAGGACATCCTGGACAAGCAGCTGCCCAACGGCGGCTGGTCCATCTGGTACGGCGACGACGGCGAGATCAGCACCACCGTCGAAGCCTATTTCGCCCTGAAAATCGCCGGCCTGTCCCCGGATGACCCGCGTCTGGTGAGGGCCCGGCAGTTTATCCGGGCCCGGGGCGGCGCCCTCCAAACCCGGGTTTTCACCCGCATCTTTCTGGCCCTCTTCGGCCAGGTCAGCTGGGATGGCATCCCTTTGTTGCCGGTGGAATTCATCCTGCTGCCGCCCTGGTCCGGCTTCAGCATCTACGAATTTTCCAGTTGGACCCGGGCCACCGTGGTTCCCCTGATGATCCTCATGGCCAGGCGCCCGGTGCACCACTTGCCTCCGGAGCACGGGGTGGCGGAGCTCTTCCTGGACGCCCAGGAGCCCTTTATCCGGCACCGGGTATCCTGGAAAAAAGATGCCACCCTCCTGGAGAACCTCTTCGCGGTGCTGGACCGGGTCCTGAAGTTCTATCGCCGGGTTTCCCTGCCCTGGCTCCGGCGCTTCGCCCTGAGGCGGGCGGAGGAGTGGATCCTGAGTCATCAGGAAGAAAGCGGCGACTGGGCCGGCATCCAGCCGCCCATGGTCAACTCCCTTTTGGCCCTGCACTGCCTGGGCTATTACCCGGAGCACGACGTTATGCAACGGGGCCTCAAGGCCCTGGAGTTCTTTACCCTGCAGGAGGGCGATCGCACCCGGCTGCAGTCCTGCATCTCCCCGGTGTGGGACACCGCCCTGGCGGTGCGGGCCCTGGCCGCGGCCGGGGTTCCCCCCGGCCACCCCGCCTTGGAGAAAGCCACCTCCTGGCTGCTGGCCCAGCAGATCTTCAAGCCCGGGGACTGGTGCATCAAGTGCCCGGATTTGCCCCCCGGCGGCTGGGCCTTCGAGTTTGTCAACAATATCTACCCCGACGTGGACGACAGCTCCATGGTGCTGCTGGCCTTAAAAGAGGGGTTGGCGGACGCCGCCCGCCATCAGGCCGCCTTGCAGCGGGGCATCAACTGGTGCCTGGGGATGCAGTCGAAAAACGGTGGCTTCGCCTCCTTTGACAAGGACAACACCAAGGAATGGCTCAACGCCATCCCCTTCGGCGACCTGAAGGCCCTGGTGGACCCGCCCACCGAGGACATCACCGCCCGCATCCTGGAGATGCTGGGGGCCTTCGGCCACGGCCTGGACCACCCGCAGGCCGCCCGGGCCCTGGCCTTTCTGCAACGCACCCAACACCCCCAGGGGCCCTGGTGGGGCCGCTGGGGGGTGAACTACCTCTACGGCACCTGGTCGGTACTGGTGGCCCTGCAGCAGATCGGCGAAGACATGCGCCGGCCTTA
>Ga0214473_10011378_pt1 | contig 10439 bp, 6 predicted proteins | sample RVTome_7_FD_203509 | JGI IMG/M metagenome (GOLD analysis project Ga0214473, IMG submission 203509) | Soil microbial communities from uranium-contaminated site in the Upper Colorado River Basin, Wyoming, United States - RVT98D197 | ecosystem: Environmental > Terrestrial > Soil > Contaminated >... | reverse complement strand
GGCCGCCCGCGCGAGCGACCGAGTCGTGGCTACCAACGCGGAGGCTGCGCGAAGCCGGCCTCCGCGTGGTCGCGTTCCCACAGACGATCGCGGCTCGGCACGTAGCGGGGCAGCACCCCGAGCGCGACGAGCGCCGGACGGTACTCGTAGCGCAGCGTGACGCGCTCGGTCGGGCTCGTCTCCGACTCGAAGGTCACGAGCACGACGGGGTCGTGCGTCCGCTGGCCCCACCCGGTCCCGGGGTATGAGCGGGCGGTGCCGGAGAGCGTGGGCGCCTGGGCCTCGTTGGATTCGCGCTTTGCGGCGGGGGGTGCGCCGGCGTCGTCGCCCTCCATCGGGTCGACCGGGAGTGGCTGAGCCGGGGCCTCGACCCGCGGGACCGCTCGAACAAAGGGCCGGCGCTCGCGGAAGACCACGACCTCGATCCAGCCCATCTTCTCGTTGCCCTTGCCGGAGCGGGCCGCGTAGGACGCCCGCTCGTCGACGAAGGTGAACTGCCGGACCTCCCGCAGGGACGTTCGCCAGCCCTGGACGGTCGAGCTCTGCCAGGGGTCGAGCACGTACATGCGTCCGCGTCCCTCGTCACGCTCGCCGCTGATCGCGTTCAGCCCGTCCACGGTCAGGACGACCCCGACCCGCTCCCCGCTTCGGTTGGCGAGGGTGACCGCGTAGCGGCTGCCCCGGTGCGCCTCGAGGTAGAAGCGCCCCGAGCCGTCGGGGGCGGGGTAGAGGGAGGTCGGCTGCCCGTTCACCTCGACCGAAACCGACACGAGGGATCCCGGGGTCTCGGGGAGGCCCCGCGGGTGGGCGTAGGACGTGCAGGCGAGAAGCCCGCCCGCCATGAGCAACGACGCGATCCGGTAGGGGTCCATCTCGTCACCTCGCTCGCTTCGGGCCGGCAGCCCCGGTCGCTTCCGGCCGCTCGACGGGGATACCGGCGCGCGCGTCCGCTTATTCCGGTCTCTCCGGCAGGCCCGGCCGCGCGGCAGGCGGAACCGGACGCTAGGGCTGGCGGCGGACGACGACGAAGGTGTGGTCGTCGGTGCGCTGCCCGGCGCCGGAGCGCTCGTCGGCGGCGGCCTGGAGTGCGGCGAGGATCGAGGCCGCGGTGCCGGTCACGTCCGCGCGGACGACCTCGGCCAGGCGCTCGGGGCCGAGGTCGCTCGAGGCGGCGCGGGCCGCCTCCACCACACCGTCCGAGAGGAGCACGAGCACGTCGCCTCGTCCCAGGCTCGCGCGGCCCTCTGTCCAGGCTGCGTCGCGGAAGGCGCCCAGGATCGTCCCGCCCTCCTCGAGCCTCGCATGCGTTCCGTCGTTCCGCACGAGGACCGCCGGGGCGTGCCCGGCGTTCACCCACGTGAGCTCGCCCGGGGCGGTGTCGAGCCGGGCGAGGAAGAGTGTCGCGTAGCGGTTCTGGGGGACGGTCTGGCAGAGGTTCTCGTTGACGCCGGCGACGACCGAAGGGAGCGGGACCGCCTCCCGCCAAAGGGCCCGCACCGCCGCGCGGAGCGCGGCCATGAGCAACGCCGCGGCGAGGCCCTTGCCCGCGACGTCGCCGAGCGCGAGCAGCAGCTCTCCGTCGGCGAGGGCGAAGTCGTAGTAGTCGGCGCCCACCGCGCTGCAGAGGCGGCTCGATCCGGCCAGCTCCCAGCCGGGGATCTCCGGCGTCTCCTCCGGGAGCAGGCTGGCCTGGATCCGGGCGGCGCCCCGGACGTCCTCTTCGAGGCGCCGCTTGTCGGCGTTCTCCTCCCGCAGGCGCAGGCTCTCCAGACGGCTCGCGGCGAGGTTCGCGACGGCCGTCGCGAGCCGGAGATGCTCAAGGGCGAAGGGCGTAGGGTCGGCCGGCGCCTCGAGCGCCACGCAGCCGGCGAGGCGGTCCCTCCCGGGTCCCTCGCCTCCGAACCACAGCGGCGCGCAGAGAACCGAGCAGACCGTGCCGTCCCCGGCGGTCACGCGGGGGGCGAGGAAGGCGGTCTCGGTGCGGAGGAGCCGCTCGGCCACGGCGCCGTCGAGCGACGCCGACGGGGGGCCCTCGAGAGCCCTCGCCGCCACGACCGTGGGCTCTCCCTCGAAGAGCGCGACCAGCCCGCGGCGCGCGGGGACGGCGTCGAGGAGGTGGCCGAGGAGCGTGTCGAGAAGGATGGGCGCCGAGGGCAAAGACACGAGCGCGGCCGCGGCCCGGGTCAGGACGCCGAGGACGCGGCTCTGACGGGCGAGGGCGCTCGCGTCGAGGTCGGTACGGGTGGCGAGATCGGTGATGTCGCGCAGCCGCGGATTCGTCTCCGGATGGGGCTTGCCCCCGGGGGTGTCCTCTTCGCGGAACTCCAGCGTCCAGTCCGAGACCGCGATCACGTCCCCGTCGACGAGCCGCTCCTCCTCGGCGATGCGCATCCCGTTGACGCGGGTGCCGTTCAGGCTGCCGAGGTCACGGATCCTCCAGCCGTCCTCCACCCGCACGAGCTCGGCGTGGCGGCGGGAGAGGAGGATGTCGGGGAGGATGAGGTCGCACTCGCGGGAGCGGCCCACGGCGGCCCGCTCGCCGCGCAGCGTGAAGCGCTCCGGCGGCCCTCCAGCGGGCGTGACCACGAGGTGCGGCACGTTCGCCCCCTACCAGGCGATCCCGTAGTCCTCGCCGTGGTGGCTCGACCCGCCCCACATGGTCCCGTGGGCGCGGTCGAAGAAGATGGCGTTGATCGGCCCCGAGTTGATCCGCTCGAACTCCGGTGTATAGCCCTTGCCCACGAGCTCGTCCACGACCCAGGACGGCATCGACCCGGTGAGCGTGATTCGCCCGGGGCGGGACTCGTGGCGCCCGAAGGAGCTGCGCATCTGGTGGCTCGTGACGTTCGCCGCCTCCGCCGCCTCCTGCACGTTCATCCCGAACTCGACGACGTTCAGGAAGAACTGGAGCAGGTTCTGGTCCTGCGTGTCGCCGCCCTGGACGGCGAAGGCGAGGTGGGGCTCTCCGTCCTTCAGCGAGAGGCTCGGGGTGAGGGTGACGCGCGGCCGCTTGCCGGGAGCGACCACGTTGAACGGGTTCTCGGCCTCGTCGAGGACGAAGCTCTGCATGCGCTGGCTGAGGCCGATGCCGGTGTGCCCGGCGACGACCGCAGGGACCCAGGCCCCGCTCGGCGTCATGGAGACCACCCACCCCTCGGCGTCCGCGGCGACGACCGAGGTGGTCCCCGCCCGGAAGGCCTCGTCGTAGGGCGTCCTGTCGGAGGAACGGTCCTGGAGGGGGAGAGGACCCCCCGTCCCCGGCACCGTGTGCCACTTGTCCAGCAGCGCCCGGAAGGGACTCTCTCCGCCTTGGAAGGGGTAGGGGTCGCCCGGCCGGACGTCCGGGTCGTTGCGGTCCCATCGGATCTGGGCGTAGCGGTGTCTCGCGTACTCCTTGGAGAGGAGCCCCGCGACCGGCTCCTCCGGCGGGAAGGCCGGGTCGCCGTAGTAGAAATCACGGTCGGCGAACGCCAGGTTCATGGCTTGGTAGAGCGCGTGCACGTACCGGGCCGAGTTATAGCCCATGGCGGCGAGATCGGCGTTCTCGAGGACGTTCAGGGCCTGCAGCATGGCGGGGCCCTGCGTCCACACCGTGAGCTTGTAGACGTCGATCCCCCGGTAGCTCGTCTTAACCGGCTCCTCGAGCTTCACCCGCCAGCGGTCGAGGTCCTCCTTCGTGAGGAGCCCCCCCTGCTCGCGGGTGCCGCGCACGAGCTCGTCCGCGACGTCGCCCCGATAGAAGCGGTCGTAGGCGGCCTGCAGGGCCTGCCTTCGGTTCTTCCCGGCGGCGAGCGCTTTCTGCTCGGCCTCGATCAGCTTGCGCAAGGTGGCCGCGAGGTCGGGCTGGCCGAAGACCTCGCCCGCTTCCGGGGCCTGGCGCGCGCGCGCGTGGTGGGGCAGGAAGACGGCCTTGGAATAAGGCCACTCCGCGAGGCGGCCCTTGTGCCGATCGATCGTGTTCGCGAGCTGCGCCTCGATCGCGTAGCCGTCGGCCATCTGGAGGGCGGGCTCGAGCACGTCCTTCAGGCTCAGGCGGCCGTACTCGGAGAGGATCGTGATGAGGCCGCCCGGCGTTCCCGGCGTGACCGCGGCGAGCGGCCCGTACTCGGGGGGGTGAGAGAGGCCCTTCGCCTTGAAGAGCTCCGGTGTCGCCCCGGTCGGGGCGACACCGAGCGCGTTCACCCCGATCACCTTCTTCGTGCGGGGATCGTAGACGAGCGCCTGGGTCTCGCCGCCCCAGCCGAGGGTGTCCCACATCGTGCAGGCTGCGGCGAGCATGGCGCAGGCGGCATCCACGGCGTTGCCGCCCTTCGCGAACGCGAGAGCCCCCGCGGTGGCGGCCAGGGGCTTTCCGGTGATCGCCACCCAGTGCCGTCCATGCAGGACGGGCTTCGCCGTGCGCTCGGCGCCGGCCGGCTGGGCGACCCCGAACAGGGCAAAACCGAGGGCGGTGACGACGGCCAGGAGGTGGATGAATCGCATGGGGCCTCCTCGGGAGGCTACCACGGACCGGGGGGCGCGTGGCGGCGGTCGGTGTCCAACGGAGGGTATGATGCAAGAGGCGGCCGGCGCTGGCCACCGCCACTCATCCGGAAGGAGAAGCTCGCCATGTCTTCATCGCTCATGCGCGCCGCTCTCGCGGCGGCCGCCCTGGCCTTCGTCGCGCCCGCCCTCGCCGACGAGGGCATGTGGACCTACGACAACCCGCCGCTCACGCAGCTGAAGGAGGCCTATGGCTTCGAGCCGACGAAGGACTGGCTCGACAAGGTGCGCCTCGCCTCCGTCCGCTTCAACGACGGCGGCTCGGGCGCGTTCGTCTCCGCGGACGGGCTCATGATCACGAACCACCACGTGGGCCTCGGCTGCATCCAGAACCTCTCGAGCGAAGAGCACGACTACGTCTCGGCCGGGTTCTACGCAGAGGCGCGGGAAAAGGAGCCCGCCTGCCCCGGTTACGAGGTGAACGTCCTCATTGCGATCGAGGACGTGACTGGCAGAGTCCAGGCCGGCGTGACGCCGGACATGAGCGACCGGGTCGCGCGCGAGGCCCGCAAGGCCGCGACCGCGACGATCGAGAACGAGTGCAACGCGCGGACCGGCTTGCGCTGCGACGTCATCACCCTCTACCAGGGCGGCGAGTACCACCTCTACCGGTACAAGAAGTACACCGACGTGCGCCTGGTGTTCGCACCCGAGCAGCAGATCGCCTTCTTCGGGGGCGATCCCGACAACTTCACCTTCCCGCGCCACGACGTCGACATCTGCCTCATGCGCGCCTACGAAGACGGCCAGCCGGCGAAGCCTGGCTCGTACCTCCGTTGGAGCGGGCAGGGCGTCGCCGACGGCGAGCTCGTCTTCGTCTCGGGCAACCCGGGCTCGACCTCGCGCCTCGACACCATGGCCGAGCTCACCTCCGAGCGGGACACCTTCATCCCTCGGCTCCTGGAGCTCCTCCGCCGCAGGCTCGGCGTCGTCCGGGCCTATGCGGGCAGGGCGCCGGAGAACGAGCGGCGGGCCAAGGCCCAGATCTTCGGTCTTGAGAACGCCGTGAAGGCCTACGAGGGGCGCCTCACCGCCCTCCAGGACGCGAAGGCCTTCGCGCGGAAGGGCGAGGAGGAAAGGCACCTGCGGGCGAAGGTCGCGGCGGACGCGGAGATGGCCAAGGCGGCCGGCGAAGCCTGGACGACCGTCGCGCAGGCGGTGAAGGAGCACGACCGCCGCGCGTGGGACGGCTACCTCGCGGCCTTCTCCGGCTCGCGTCAGCTCGCGATCGCCGGGCAGATCGTGCGCTACGTGGTCGAGACGAAGAAGCCGAACGGGGAGAGGCTCGAGGAGTACATCGACTCGAACCTGGACTCGCTGCGGAACCGGCTCTATTCGAGAGCCCCGATCTATGACGACCTCGAGGAGACGACCCTCACCGACCAGCTCCAGATGGCGCTCGAGAAGCTCGGCCCCGAGCATCCCTTCGTGAAGGCCGCCCTCGGCGGGAGGACCCCGGCCGAGGTGGCGAAGGCGGCGCTCGCCGGGACGAAGCTCAAGGACCCCGAGGCGCGAAAGGCCCTCCTCGAGGGCGGACCGGAGGCCGTCCTGGCCTCGACGGACTCCATGATCGTCCTCGCCCGCCGGATCGACCCCGTCGCCCGCGAGGTCCGGAAGTTCGAGGAGGACGAGGTCGAGGCAAGGGTCACCCGCGCGGGCGAGAAGATCGCGGCCGCTCGCTTCAGGGTCTACGGGAAGACGCTCCCGCCCGACGCTACGTTCACTCTCCGGCTCTCGTTCGGCACGGTGAAGGGTTTCCCGGCCGAGGGCACGATCGTCGCCCCGTTCACCACCTTCTACGGCCTCTTCGACCGCTCGCTCTCGCACGGCGGCAAGCCGCCCTGGGGCCTGCCGGCGCGGTGGCTGGAGAAGCGCTCGGCGCTCGATCTCTCGACCCCGCTGAACTTCGCCTCCACGAACGACACCATCGGCGGGAACTCGGGCAGCCCGGTCATCAACCGCAACGCCGAGTTCGTGGGCATCGTGTTCGACGGGAACATCCAGAGCCTGGCCTGGGACTACTTCTTCACCGACGAGCAGGCCCGCTCGGTCTCGGTGGACGCGCGCGGGATCGTGCAGGCGCTCGAGAGGGTCTTCGGGGCCGATGCCCTCGTGAAGGAGCTCGTTTCTCCGTAGGGCGGGATCCGCACCCGAGCCGCACACACACGACCAGGAGAAGCCGGCGTTCGGGGCGTGGTAGCCTCATCGACCATGGCGACCCGAACGCCGGTCCTCGCCCTCGGTCTCTTCGGTCTCGCCGCGGTCCAAGCACCCGCGGCCGAGCCCAGGCCCACGCTCGCCCTGGTGGGCGGGCAGGTCATCGACGGCTACGAGGGACCGCCGATCCACGACGGCGTCGTGCTCGTGGCTGGCGACCGCATCCTCGAGGTCGGCCGGAGGGGAGAGGTGGAGATTCCCCCCGGTACGCCCACCCTGGATACCGCCGGGATGAGCGTCCTTCCGGGCCTCATGGACATGCACGTCCACCTCATGATCGTGGGCCACGCCGACTACCAGCACTGGGACACCACCTACCACTCCCGCCTGCGTGACGAGATCATGCCGGCCTCCGCCCGGCAGCTCCTGGCGAGCGGGGTCACGACGGCGCGCGACCTCGGCGCTCCCCTCGAGGACAGCCTCGCGATCAAGGGGAGGATCGAGCGGGGGGAGATCGCGGGTCCGCGGCTGTTCGTGTCCGGGCCCTTCATCCAGAGGAGGCCGTACGCCGAGCACGAGCGAGCCTTCCGCTGGGGTGTGGACGGCCCGGCCGACGCGCGCGCCAAGGTCCAGAAGCTGGTCGACGCCGGGGTCGACGTGATCAAGCTCATCGACCAGGACCAGCTCACCGACGACGAGGTCCAGGCTGTGGTGGAGACGGCGCACCGGGGGAGAAAGCCGGTCGTCGCCCACGCCCACCGCGAGGACGAGATCCGGATGGGCCTCAAGCACGGGGTCGACTGCTTCGAACACACCGGCCTCGGCACCGAGCCCGGGTATCCGGAGGACATCCTGGCCGGCCTCCGCAAGAGGAACGCCGCCCTCTACTGGTGCCCGACCATCGCTCCTCTCTTTCTCACCGAGTACACCGCCGGGGCGTTCCCCGACCGCCTCTTAGACCCGCGCTGGCAGCGGGACTTGCCGCCCGACGTCGTCGCCGACGTGCGACAGTCCCTCCGGCGGCTGACGTCACTCGACTACTTCACCCTGACCTTCCGCCGGATCCCCACCCTCGCGAACAAGTTCCGCCAGCTGCGCGAGACCGGGGTGACGCTTCTCGCCGGCACGGACAGCGGCATTCCGGGCAACTTCCATACCGACTCCACCTGGCGCGAGATCGAGACATGGACGAGGCTCGGAATGACCCCGATGCAGGCGATCGCGGGGGCGACCCGCTGGCCGGCGCGCTTCCTCGGGAAGGAGGGTGAGCTCGGGACGCTCGCCCCCGGGCGCTACGCGGACGTGATCGCGGTGCGGGGCGACGTGCTCGCGCACCCCGCGCTCCTGCAGCGCGTGGACGTCGTGGTGAAGGGCGGCGAGATCGTGGCCCGCGACGGTCGGCTCGTGAAATAGCCGGCCTCAGCGCCTCTCCGCGATGAAGGCGTCGATTCGCTCCTCGAGGACGTCGAGGGGCACCGAGCCGTTCTCGAGCATCGCGTCGTGGAGGTCGCGGACGTCGAACCGCGTCGAGAGCGCTCTCTCCGCCCGCGTCCGCAGCTCGCGGATCTTGATCTCGCCCATCTTGTAGGCGAGGGCCTGCCCCGGCCAGGAGATGTAGCGGTCGACCTCGGTGGTGATCTCGTGGTGCGACAGGGCGGTGTTCGCGGCCAGGAAGTCGATCGCCTGCTGTCGCGTCCAGCCCTTCGCGTGGAGGCCGGTGTCGACGACCAGGCGGCAGGCGCGCCACATCTCGTAGGTGAGCCGTCCGAAGTTGCCGTAGGGGTCGGTGTAGAACCCGGCCTCGAGGCCGAGGTGCTCGGAGTAGAGCCCCCAGCCCTCCCCGAACGCGTTCACGTAACCGTACCGGCGGAAGGGGGGAAGCCCCTCGAGCTCCTTTGCGAGCGCGACCTGCAGGTGATGGCCCGGCACCGCCTCGTGCAGGGCGAGGGCCTCGAGGGTGTAGAGCGGCCGGGTCTCGAGGGCATGGGTGTTCACCCAGAAGGTGCCCGCGCGGGTCCCGTCGAGCGGCGCGCCCACGTAACGCCCGCCCGTGTACTTCGGGGCGAGGTCGGGAGGAACGGCCTCGACGCCGTAGGGCTGGCGGGGGAGCCGTCGGAAGAGCGAGGGCAGGGCACCGTCCATGCGCTTCGCGATCCGGGACGCCTTCTCGAGCAGCTCGTCGGGCGTCTTCGCGTAGAAGCGCGGGTCGGTGCGGAGGAACTCGAGGAAGGCCGGGAAGCCCCGGTCGAAGGCCACCCCGCTCATGACCCCCTCCATCTCCGCCCGGATCCGCGCCACCTCGCGCTGGCCGATGACGTGGACCTCGTCGGGCGTGACGTCGAGTGTCGTGTATCGCTTCACGAGCCAGGCGTAATAGCGACGCCCGTCGGGGAGCTCCGAGGCAGAGGTCGTGGTGCGCGCTCCCGGCCGGTACTCCTTGGTGAAGAAACCCAGGAGCGCGCGGTAGGCGGGAACCACCGCCCCCTGGATGGCCTCGCGCCCCAAGACCCGCAGGCGGTCGCGATCGCCCTCCGAAACTCCTGGCGGGAACGATCCGAAGGGCGGCCAGAAGACGCTCTTCACCGGATCGTCGACCACGTGGGTGCTCATCGTGAGCTCGTACCCCTCGAGCACGACCCGGGGCGGCGTGAAGCCCGTCCGCAGGCCTTCCCGCATGAGGGTCATGTACTGCTCGAAATAGACCGGGATCGCGCGCAGGCGGGCGAGGTAGTTCTCGTAGTCGCGGGCGGAGGCGAGTGGCATCTCCTGCGGGAGGCGGGAGAGCCCGGTGTGGAAGCCGCTGTCGCTCGTGATGGGGATCCGCCACGTCCGGAGCTCGTGCTCGTCGATGTCCTCCTGGAGCGAGCGGTCGAACATCCGGTAGCTGATCCGGTCCGCGGGGGCGAGCGAGGACGCGTCGATCGCGCGCAGGCGGTCGAGGAACGCCCGCGCTTCGGCCGCCCGCCGGTCGAGGTCGGCGAGGGCCACATGGGGGAGCCGGTCGTCGAAGCGGTGGTCGCCGGTGGCGGTGGCGAGGAGCGGGCTCTCCTGAAGGGCCCTCTCCCAGGACTCGGCCAGGAGCGCGTCGAGCGCGCGCTTTGCGTCCGGCGCGTCCGCCGCGGCGGCGAGCCCGCAAGAAGCGAGGACGAAAACGAGCACGAATCCGGTCTTGAGCATCGGGACCTCCAGCGTCGTGGGTGGCGACCGCCGGTCAGCGGGCGGCGATCCGGTCGAAGGACAGGTTGAGTATGGGGTACTCCCTCCAGTGGCGGAAGTCGAAATGCCACCATTCGGAGGAGTAGACGGAGAAGCCCTCCGCCTCCATCGCCGCGCGGAGGAGATCGCGGGAGAGCCGCTCCTCGGCGGTGCCGCCCCGATAGTCCGGGGACGACCGCTCCGACATCTCGTCGTAGAGGCCCGGCATCCGGACGGCCTGCCCGTCGGCGAGGCGGTACAGCGTGAGGTCCACCGCGCAGCCCCGGTTGTGGCGGGAGCCCTCCTTCGGGTCTGCGACGAACCGGTGCTTGTCGGGAGGTGTCGCCTCCCAGAAGACCTTCGTGACCCACCACGGCCGGTAGGCGTCGTGGATCAGCAGGCCGTGGCCCTTCGGCCTCAGCGCGCGATGGACGCGGACGAGCGCCTCGGCCGCCTCGCCCTGAAGGAAGGCGCGGGCCTCCTCGTAGACCGGCGTGCCGAGGAAGTTGTCCTTCGTGGCGTAGCGGATGTCGAGGTGGATCGAG
>Ga0214473_10011377_pt1 | contig 10439 bp, 9 predicted proteins | sample RVTome_7_FD_203509 | JGI IMG/M metagenome (GOLD analysis project Ga0214473, IMG submission 203509) | Soil microbial communities from uranium-contaminated site in the Upper Colorado River Basin, Wyoming, United States - RVT98D197 | ecosystem: Environmental > Terrestrial > Soil > Contaminated >... | reverse complement strand
GCAACCCGCGACGTCTACGGCGCAACGTCCCGAGCCCCAGACCAACCAGGGCCTGCTGCCGTTTACCGGGTCAACGCAGAGTCCCCGAGATCCGGAGGTCTGAATTTGCGTATTTATGCATTGTCATGGGGCCAGGCCATGAGGTATAAGTGTTGAGCGAGGGGAGTGGGCATGGCGGGTGGAGAGGTACGGAAGACCTTCGTCTTGGACACGAACGTCATTCTTCATGACAGTTCCTGCCTGACCCAGTTCAAACATCACACCATCGTCATACCGATCAGCGTCCTCGAGGAACTGGATCACTTCAAGAAGGGCAATCAGACCATCAACTACCATGCGCGCGAGTTTCTGCGCTCGCTCGACGGCCGCAAGGAAGCGTCTCGCGCCCGGACATTCACACATGCCGCCCGGGCACGCCGAGGCGAATAAGCGAAGTGATACCGGCTCACCCGAGAATGCGAGCCGGACAGAAACGAAGCTGACGGCGGCGGCCTAGAACGCCATCGTCACGAAGCGGACCGCCAACATAAACACCAGCGTACTCACCGCCCCTACCAGCAGGAAAGCAACCGCAGCGCGTACCTCATTGTTTTCCATGGCAAGCCTCCACTCGGCTGTAAAGGCAACTCGCCCGATCACTGCGCTTACACAGTCACCGAGCTACATTTTTCAACTTGCCACCTCCGCAACCCAGCTGTGACAGTTGCCGCATACGCCCTTCCGGCGCGTTGGCGAACGTCAACCGGCATAAACCATGCTGATGTTTGGCATTGTTGCCACTGATGGGCGCCAGAAACTTTGATGTAGGTATCGCAAATAAGCCGGCCGGAGCGGCGGGTCGGCTGAGCCTTGGGCTCAGGCCAGAAAGGGCTCCAACACTCCGCGCACGTCGAGCCGGGCGCCCAGACGGGCACAATGCAGGAAGGTCCCCGCCAACTTGCGGTGCACGAAGATGGTGTCGGGTGGCGGCGCGCGCAGCAGACCGCGGCGCACGGTGACCTCGACGGCGGCACTGCGTACCCGCGGCGGCAGGTCGGAGCGCGCAAAGTCGTAGGCCCCGCGGTGGCGGAACGGCTCGCAGGCGATCAGGTAGAAGTCCACCAGACCTTCGACGCGGTCCGGGCGCTCGCCGTGCTCCAGAAACCCGATCTCCGCCAACACTCTGGCCAATGCCGCCCGGTCGCGTGCAATGCTGGAACGGAACAGGCGGGCGTACAAGGCGGAGAGATGCTCGGAGACTTCGCGCGCCGCACCGAAGTCGAGCAGCGCCACCTGCTCGCTGTCGGGAATCAGGAAGAAATTGCCGAAGTTGGGATCGGTCTGCACAAAGCGAAACTCGAAGAGCTCGCGAAAAAACAAGCGGTAGAGGTCCGTCCCAATGCGGTTGCGCAACGCCTGCGGCGACTCCCCGAGCCGATCCAACGGTACGCCGCGTACGAAATCCATGGCCAGGATGTGGGTGGTGGTCAAGTCGTCATGCACGCCCGGGACGATGAATTCGGGAGCTCCCTGCAAAAGAAGCGCATAGCGGCGCAGGTGTACGGCCTCGCTGCGGTAGTCTGCCTCCAGTCGCAGCTGCCGTTTGGCTTCGGCCAACAACAACGAGAGGTCCACCTGCCCGGGTAGCAAACGCGACAGACGCAGAATCGAGGCCAGATTGTCGACATCGCTATCGATGCTCTTGGCCACGCCGGGATATTGGATCTTGAGCGCGACCTCGCGCCCGTCGGCGGTGACCGCATAATGCACCTGTCCGATCGATGCGGCCGCAACCGGCTCCGAATCAAACCGCCTGAAGCGCCGTTCCCAGCCTTTGCCGTAGGCGTGACCCAACACCCGCCGCAGCTGCGACTCCGGCATGGCGTGCGCTTCGGAGCGCAGAATGCCGAGCGCGCTGGTGAACTCGGCCGGCAGATAGTCGTCCCCTTCGAGGGAGAGGATCTGCCCCAGTTTCATCGCCGCGCCGCGCAGGCTGGAGAGGCGCCGCGCCAGGCGCTGCGCATTGTTCCGAGTGATGAAGATGTTCGCATTCGCAGTGTTGCCGCCCAGCAGGCGGCGCGCCCCTTCAGCCAAACCCCCGAGCGTCACCTCGCCTGCCAACCATCCGACGCGAACCAGCCGCTCCAGGCGCCCGGACGGGACGCGCGAGCGCCGCACCGGCTTTGACGGGTGCTCTTTCACGCCCCACAGCGTAGAGGATTCGGGGGGAAGAGAACAGAGGTCAGACGTCTGTTGTCTGCTGTCCGAACCGCCTACTTGCTGGAGATAAATAAAGACAGGTACTCGCCGTAGCCTTCCGCCTGGAGCCTTGCGGCAGGTACGAAACGCAAGGCCGCGGAGTTGATACAGTAACGCAAGCCGGTGGGCGGCGGCCCGTCTTTGAATACATGCCCGAGGTGGGAGTCGGCATGCATGGAGCGGATTTCCGTGCGCTGGGTGAAAAATCCTTTGCTACGGTCAATTTTGGAGCGGATGTTTTCTGGCGCCAGCGGCTTGGTGAAGCTGGGCCAACCCGTGCCGGAATCAAACTTGTCGCGCGAGCTGAATAGCGGCTCACCCGACACAACATCGACGTAGATTCCCGCTTCGTGGTTGCTCCAGTATTGGTTTTGAAAGGCCGACTCCGTACCTTCCTGTTGAGTAACCTGGTACTGCAGCGGCGTCAGCGAGCGCCGCAACGCCCCGTCGTCCGGCTTGCGGAAACCCGAAGCGTCCCACGCAGCTGCCGGCCACGCGCCGCTAAGTACGGCGAGGGAAATGCCCGCTCCAATCCCTGCAGCGAGCCACCGCGGTACTGTGCGCCTAGAAGTCATCAGACCGATCCGACCTATCCGACTGATTGCACCGATCAAGTATCCTACCTTAAACCAGCCTTCAGACAAGCCGTGCCTCGCGGCTCCCGGCAGCGCATGGCTGGCTACTTGCTTTCCATGATCGTCACGCCATCCCACTTGGCATCGGGCGGATTCGCAACCATGTCATGGCAGCGCTGCAGGTAGTGCTTGGCAGGGCCGTCGTCTTTCCGCAATGCCAGGACCGCCTCGAACGCGGTCACCGCCTGACTCCACTGCCGTTGCCGATAGGCGGCCAGTCCCGACGCGAAGTCTTCCACCACCGACACCCAGGCGGCGCGCTCTTCAGCCGGAGCCAGAATTTCAAAGATCTTGACGGGGAGCCGCCGACCCTTGACCCGAACCCGGTCCAACTCTCTGGCGACCACGGCGTCACCCGCAGCGGCAATGGTCGCTTCGCTGGCGATGATGCGGGTGCCGTACATCTTGTTCAGCCCCTCGAGCCGCGAGCCGAGATTCACATTATCGCCGATGACGGTGTAACTCAGGCGGCGCACCGAGCCCATGTTACCTACCACCATCGCCCCAGTGTTGAGCCCGACCCCGATCTCCACCGTCGGCCAGCCCCGGAGCTGCCACTGTTGGTTGAGAATGGCAAGCCGGCTGGCCATGGCCAACGCCGCCCGGCAGGCGCGGGCGGCGTGGTCCGGCTGTGCCAGGGGGGCACCCCACACCGCCATGATGGCGTCTCCGATATACTTGTCCAGCATGCCCTCGCGCCCCAGAATGATGTCCGTCATCTCGCCCAGAAACGTGTTCAGCAGTTCCACCAACACCTCGGGCTCGAGTTGCTCGGAGAAGGTCGTGAATCCCCGGATATCCGAGAACAGCACGGTGAGCTCGCGCTTGTCGCCGCCCAGCGCCAGCATTTCCGGATGCTCGCTGACCAGCCGCGCCATTGAGGGGTTCAGGTAGCGTTCAAAGGCTTCCTGCGTCTTGCGTTTCTTCCTTTCCACGACGACGTACTGCTGCAGGGCGATTGCGGGATACGTCAGAGTGACCGCGAGCCCTGGATATATGACGCTCAGCAACAAGCCTGAAGACAGCAAAGCCCACTGGCTCAGCAGCAGATAAACCACGAGGAGGATGGTCGCGACCAGCGCCGCAACGACGCCACCGGTGTAGTGCAACAGGATCCCGAGCAATACCGCCAGGAAAAAAACCAGCACGGCCTCTGCCAGCCTGGTCCATTCCGGACGCATGATGAAGTCCCGGCGCAAGATGTTGTCGAGTACATTGGCGTGGATCTCGACGCCGGGGAAGGTGCCGTCGAATGGGGTGACCCGGATGTCGGCCACGGCCGTCGCCGTCACCCCGACCAGCACCATCTTGCCGCGCACCACATCGGGCCCGAGGCGGCCGTTCAACACCTCTGCAGCGGAGATATGGCGGAAGGTCTTCTGGGGCCCGCGGTAATTGATCAGCATCTCGCCGTCTTCGGCCACCGGTATGGCATCCGGCCCGAAGCGCACCGTTTCGACGCCGAACTCGGCAAAGCGTAGCGCCAGCGGTACCTGCGGCCGGTAGACTTGCAGCATGGCGAGCGACAGCGGCAGGGTCATCTGCTCCGCGAAGCGGATGGTCAACGGCACGCGACGGTAGGCGCCATCGTCATCCGGAACGAAGTTGAAGTATCCCGCACCACGCGCCGCAGCCGTCAAGTCGGGCAAGTTTCCCTTCACGACCAGCGCCAGCGGCACGCGCTTCTCGCCGCTACTGCCGCGGCTGCCCTGGACGATGTTGTAGCTGGGCAGCAGCGGCGCATGGTTCTCCGCCCCTTGCCGGTCGAAGTCAAAGAAGTAGCCGAGCACCGTGCGTCCGGAGCGGCGCACGGCCTCCACCAGCCGCTCTTCGTCCGCCGCACCTTGGTCGAGAAGACCACGAAGCTCCTTCCACATCCCCTCGTCCAGGGCAGCAAAGCGCTGGCGCACGAGCTCGATGTCGCGCTTGGCGGTGCTCTCCGACTGCACGATGTCGAAGCCGATCACGCCGGGCTCGCCGTCGGCCAGCCGATCGATCAGCTCCGCCATCACGGCTCGCGACCACGGCCAGCGACCGAACTGTTCCAGGCTGGCATCGTCGACCGCCACGATCAGAATGTCCGCGGATCCCGGCTGCACACCACGCTGCACCAGCCGGTAATCGCGCGCCCGCAGATCAATCTCGTCCAGATAAGCGCAGCCCTGATAGCGTACGACCGCCAGCAGCCCTCCCAGCAACACGGCGATACGCAGGGGCGAGAGCCGCAGCCAGTTCACGTGACTCCCAGGCATTGGCGATGGATGGTGCACAAAACCCAACCCCTGCGCAAGTGCCGTCAAGCGGAGCGGGCGATTTCGGTCGATTTTCCGGAAGGTCGGAATTGGTGCAGACTGGGAAGCGGAGAGGGAGGGATTCGAACCCTCGGTGGAGTGTTAGCCCCACACACGCTTAGCAGGCGTGCGCCTTCGACCACTCGGCCACCTCTCCAAGCAAAATTGGCTTGATTTCCTTACATTCGCCGTCATCTGATTGCAACCGGCTGCATCCAAATTCACACCGTTTTTCACACCACTCACACCAGTTTTCACACCACCCATCTGTGCGACTGCGGCCACCTCGGGGATCGCTCCCAACTCGGCTTCGAGGTGCTGCGCAACCGCCCACAACTCAGGCTCGACCGCGTGCATGTACCGCTCGGTCGCGCCCGTGTCCTGTTGCCCGAGAAACAGTGCCACTGCCTTTTTCGATTTGCCCATCGACGTGGCAACCATTCCCGCCCAATGCCGGACTTGGTGAAAAGAGTAGCCGGGGACTTCAATCCGCTCACACAGTCTGTGGAGGCTCCCCAACTCAGTACGATAGACCAGCGCGCCGCCGCTTGCACCCGTGAAGATCAAGTCGTCGTCCGCGCCGATCAACGGCTCGACGACCGACCAGGCAAGTGTCGTCAGTGGCTGTAAGCGCTTGCGCTCCCCCCCGCCGCGATTCTTTCGGGTCCTAAGTATGCAAGCCGGTCGAGCACCGGCCTTAGTGACTTCCGATGATCGCAGGCGCGCCGCCTCGATGAAACGTGCGCCGGTTTGGGAGAGGAATATCAACAGTGCTCGGAGTCGGGGCTCTGCTGCGAGGATCAGTTGCTGCAAGTGCGGTTTCGGGATCGGCTTCACCTCCGCGTCAGATTCTGGGGCCTTGGGGATGCCCGCAGCCGGGTTGGTCTCCAGCGCGCCCATTGCCACTCCGTAGTTGAACACCGCGTTGATGATCTTGCGGTACTCGTTCTGCGACCGTGGAGAGCTTCCGTCACGTGCCATTCGGTCAAGAACGGGCTCGATATGGCCACGGGTGATCGTGCGCGGGTGTAGATCGGCCAAATGCGGAAACGCCTTGTTTAATTTGACCTCGAGCTGGTAGCACCAGTCGGCGCGCTTCGTCCGCTGGCTAGAGGTCAGAAACGCCCCCACCATTTCGCGGAACGACTGGAAGGGGTCGGTACGGCCCTTTTTCAACAGGCGCTTGTAATCGTGCTCCGCGTCGCGGGCGGCGGTCTTGGTCTCGAACCCTCGCTTCGTATAGCGGTGGCCCCTGTACGTGAAGTCGTACCTGTACTGGTGCGTCGTCTTGTCTCGATACTCCGTCATGACTCATTCCCCCTTCTGACTGAAGAAAGGCGTCCAGCGCAGCAGGAAGTAGCCGCAATTTACCCGCGAGTTTCATCCAGGGCAATCGTCGCCGCAGATCACCGCGTATCACCGCTGCCACAGGGAGCTGCATGATCTCTCCCACCTGCTCCGGTGTCAGCAGCCGCTCCGCCATCCTCTACCCCGCAGCTCCCCACCTCGGACCGGCGTGGCCATCGTCCCCGATTCGGATTCTCTGGTACCAGCTTTCGTTGCGAACGCCTTTCTGCATTGTGCTGCCATACGCCTTCGCCAGCATGATCGTGTGGCAGTCAGCGCACACCCGAAGCCGCGGCCGACTGCCCTTCGCTTCTGCGTCCACGCTCGCCGCCGCCGGTATTCCAAATGCGACCAACAGCCCCACCAAGACCGCTGCCCACTTCAAAGTGCGACAAACGGCCATTAGCAGCCAGCGTCGGTTACGGTGTTCGTCGCAGTCGGTTTCGGCCTGTGCGTCCATTGCTTGCGCCCCTGCCGGAGCACGCTCCACATACCGGCCTGACCGACAGCATCCCCGTATGAGGCTGGGGCGCTTCAGTCCTCTCCAGAGAACGCCTCGTATGTTCATTGCGGCTCCCGGTATGAGGCCGTCGGCGCGTCGTATAGCAACGTAACTTTGCCCCGCCGTCCGATTTGGTGAAAACGAACCTTTTGAACATGGATGTCTACTTCGCGACGGTCGGACAACAGATCGCGCCAGATGCACAGCCCGTTATCGGCCTTGTTGTACCAGTGGGCACTCCCCTGGCAGTCATAGAGCGTCGGAATCGGGTACTTCCCATCCTTATCGCGATAGAGTTTGGTGGGATGCACAACTATGAAAATGTGAACGTCGTGGCGGCGACCGAACTGGCGCACGGTACGAAGCACCCGCGAGATGTATTCCGTCTCAGTTTCTTTCGCTGTGCGTTGCGGTTCCAATTCATTCCAGGGATCGATCACCAGGGCGCGTATGCCGTGGCGGTAGACCAGTTCGCGTGCACGCGCGAGAATCCAATCGATTTCCCAGCAGTTTTCATTGTCGGGCAGCACCCAGAAGAAGTGCTCATTCACCCACGCGAGTCCATTCCGCAAATCGCGCTCGGACATCCGCGGGGTGGGCCCCTCTGAGAATGGCAGCCCGACGTACTTTTCCACGATCCGGGCAATATGATCCTCCATCGGCTGATTCTCCGGTGAGAACATCCCGAACGACCAACCGTGCAGGCGCGCCAGGTTCACGGCGAGAGCATCGATGAAGTTGGACTTACCACTGCCGGGAATCCCGGTCACCACGGTGAACTCACCTGATCGCACCGTGTAATGTCCGTCCAGGCACGGCCAGCCGGTGCGTTCTCCTCGCTCCAAGCCGTTGTGGTACAGGGCCAGGACCTTGGCCTCTTCACCCAGGGCGGTAAACACGCCTTGGATCGGAAAGGGCTTGGCGTTGTCCAGGAACCACCGCAGATCCTCGGCGCCATGCTTGCGGAGCACGTCATTGGCATCCTTGCAGCCGTCCGGCCATTCCACACGCCAACAGCGCTCACGGCCCAAACGTCGGGCCAACTCCTCCTCCAGCAATTTGCCCGGTCCATCCTTATCCACTGCCAGGATGATCTTCTTCACGCCTTTTAGCTGCTGTTCGGCGGAGTTTAGGAAAGCGAACTTGCTGCTGTAGTCTTTCGTGCCCTCCGCCGGCGCGCCGTCGGGCACAGAGAGGCAGCTGGTGATGCCGGCGACCTCCACGGAGAGCTTATCCACCTCACCCTCGACGATCACCACGGTTTCGCCGATGTCATCCAGACCATACAAAATCCGCTCGGCACCCGTATCCATGCGGAACTGCTTATCGAGCGTGCGGTACTTGCGGTTAATCAACTCGGCACCGCGGAAATATGGGAACACGATGGTGTTGGCGAGATTTTCTTGTTCAGGCATGTACACCTGGACCCAGCTGATCTTGTTTCGGGCGAGCACCGCTTTCGTGATGCCACGCTCGCCAAACCACCGAACGACATGCGCCGGCAATTCGTCAGCCGGGTGTGGCGTCGGCTTCCGATACTCGGGTTTTCTCCATGCCCGTGACCGGCGCTCGTCACGGCCGGTTATCAGGCTCCCGGACCATCCGCAGTGATGGCATACCCAGAGGCCGCTTTCGACATTCGCGCTCAAGCACTTCGCGTTTTTCTTCTTGCGTTCGTGTGAGCACTTCGGGCAGGTCGCGTACACCTCGCCACCCGTACGGCCGGCGGGAATCTCGATGCCAAGATCAGCCCAAGAGCGCATCAGCACACAAACCCATTCTCGCCAGTCGCTTGCGACGGCGAACTGGAGTGATTCGCGCGATCCATCTGACCCTTCAGCGTGTCGAACTTCTCGCGCAGCTTGGCGGCGCTGAGAATGTTCGGGCGCCAGAAGCTGTTGGCCGTGGCCCAGTCGATCACCGCCCGGATGTCCTCTGGCCGGCGGCGATCACTGTCCCGCATCAACCGAAAGCTGATGGCCCACTCATCGAGCGACTGTGGCAACCGAGCGTCCGGAGTATTCCGCAGAATGGCCGCATAAAGATATTCGGCAAGGAACTGGCATTCGTCGTCTGGGCGCTCACAGTTGCGATCTCGTCGAGAGTGCTGCACCAAGGGGTGAAACTCTGATTCTTGACTAACTGTTTGTTGTATAGGGCAAGAAGTACCCAAGGGCTCGGGCACTTTTTTACCCCGGCCTTGGGTACTTGGTACCCAAGGGTCATTCCCAATTACATGAAGACCGTATTCCGTGGTCTGGTGTCCGCTCTTTGAGCTGAACCGCGTGGTCTTCGTAAGAATACCCATGGCCACCAAACTGCTTATAGCGCTTCGAATCGCCCGGCGGCTCAGGCCAGTGCCCCGGTCGAGAACGTCGCCGTTCTGGCGGTGGATGCCGCTCTCAAGCTGGCTCTTACTTATGCGATCGACGCGCTTTTTGAACCCAAAGGTGCGCCGAATGACGTACAGGAGGACCTTGAGCTGCGAACCGGAAAGTTCGGGTAGAAGCACATCGAAGAGCTCATCCGGAACCGGCGTGTAGTTGGGCTTTTGAAACCCGGAAAATCCCGAACGGTTAGATTGTGCCGGCTCGCAGCCGGAGGGACTGCGTTTCCCTACCATGGGATCACCCGTGCCGCTCCCCTCAACCACGCTGTCCTGCGACTTGCGTCCACCAATCCTGCCTCAAAAACAAAAAAGGGGCCCTCGCACGAGTGCTTATACGCCTCACCCGTACGCGGCCCCTAGTCCTCTTGCCGGCGTGACCTCACCAGCCTCCGCCGCGACCATCGGCCTCTACCGATATGTTGAGGAACGGTTTACGCAGCTTGGTGAAAATCGCAAAGGGGTGGGGTCATGAAGCGTTACAGTTATTGAACACACCCAGATGCGCTGGCGCTAGACGATCTTGCTGACACGCTGTACGGTTGATCGAGACACATGAAACCGCCTCGCCACACCGCTGTAGCTATGGTGAGTATCGTCTAGGCATTTGCATCCGAGCGCCTCGATAATCTGGCGGTTGCGCTGCTGACGCTTGCTCGCCGCAGCCGACTCCGCATACGGGATGCGCACGACCTGCCCTCCGAAGAGTTCCATCAACCGCTGTGCACGGCGAGGGCCACAGATAGCTATAAGCGCCTCTCGAAAGTTCTTCGCCTCAGGTTTGGTGCTCCTGCGGGATCGGCTCATTCGACACGCAATCTTGCAGAATTTCTTCAACAACGCTGTACAGTTTCGCCGATAGGCCGGCCTGTGACATCGGCGCAGCTGCCCCCTTTTCCGCCCGCTTTCGCGCCCGGTGTTTGCGCTGACGCTCGCGCTCATCTGCTCGAGCGTTTGTCCGGTCTGCCTCTCGCCGCCTCTTCTCTTGTCTGGCGCGCCGTCGCAGTCGGCACCTCTTGCCGCACGTCCTTTGGGTCTTC
>Ga0214473_10011376_pt1 | contig 10439 bp, 8 predicted proteins | sample RVTome_7_FD_203509 | JGI IMG/M metagenome (GOLD analysis project Ga0214473, IMG submission 203509) | Soil microbial communities from uranium-contaminated site in the Upper Colorado River Basin, Wyoming, United States - RVT98D197 | ecosystem: Environmental > Terrestrial > Soil > Contaminated >... | reverse complement strand
AAGCTATGCCGAACTGCGACCACGATCAAATGCGCTCGCTTGCCTCGTCGGGCCCGCCCCGTCTCGTGCCGGCGCAACGTTTCGGCCTACCAGCGGATGCGCACCTCGTCGAAACGCACGATGGCGCTGCTGGGCCAGGATCCGCCGAATCCGAGCTCGGCGATCGGACGCGCCAGGTCCGCCCGGGAGAGCGGCGCGCTGCCGTTTGTCATGACGCGGAGCGGGATCTGATACACCCGATAGCGCCGGTCGGCCCGAATCGTGAAGTGCTCGAGCGCGTACAGGTCCGTCGCGCCGCCGCCCGTCATCCATAGGCGCACGAGCGAGTAGTACGAGTGTCGGGTCGGATCGTCGACGAGCATGGCCCACTCGAGGAAGGCGGTCGGGAAGGCGCTCGCCGAGACCGCCGACGCGTCGACCGCGATATCGCTTCGGCGGAGGTTCTCGAAGCAGCTCGCCATACCGGGCCCACATGGATGGCGATACTCGTAGCAGTGCGTCCCCATGTAAGCGCCCGACGCACTGTAGACGACCTCCGCAGGTTGCGAGTACCCCGCCGTCGCAGCGTCCCGAAAGAGCACGACCTCGCGCGTCGGATCGCTGGTGGTCGTCGCAGGCGCCACGTTCGTCGCCGAGCGGAGTCCGGCTCGATCGATGGCGGTTAGTTGGCCGAAGTAGTCCGTCGCGGGACCGAGGCCGTCCGTAGTCGTGACGTTGGAGGGATCGGTTCCCCCCGTGAGCGGCAGCGTGAAGACCCCGAGCTCGGGGTTGTCCGCGGCCCCGATCACGCGGGCTGTCCCGACACGCCCGACCACGTCCGCCTCCGTGCGCCCCACGACGAGCTCCATCGTCGCGAAGCTCGCCGCCTCCCCGACCAGGGTCCAGCGCCATCGGATCGTGTTTGCGGTCGTCCACTCCGCCAGGAGCCCGGACACCGTGATGGCCGCGGGGCCGGCGTCTCTGCCGGCGTCGGCCAGGCCTGCATCGCGCCCCGCGTCCATGCCGCCGTCGAGCGCCGCGTCGCGTGGGGCCGCGTCGAGTCGCCCGTCCGTCCCGGCGTCGCGGCTGCCCGTGTCGGGGCCGCTCGGGGCGTCGGTCCTCGCCGCGTCCGAGGCGCCGTCGGCAAGGGGCAGCTCGGCGAAGTGCAGCCGCCCGCATCCCACAGCGGCCGCCGAAGCCAAGACGAGCGCTGCCAAGTGGGTTCGCGAATCCAAGATCCTCAAATACTAGTCCGTCCCTGTGCCTCGCGCACTGAGCCCGGCATCGCCGAGGAAGAGCGCGGTCGCGCGGGAAGCCCCCCGTTGCGCAGATAGGGTGATCATCCGTGATCGGTTAGGGAGGTTGGTAGTTTCCCTGCTGGGCTGTGCAGGGCAAGTGACGTTCGAGCCCATGCCGTCGTCCCCTTGGGGACCTCGGGGAAGACAGACGGAATGGGAGCGCGAAGGGAACTTTGGTTGGCATCTCTCGTATCATCCGTGTGATGACGCTACGCTTTCCGTCTCTTGCGTTCGTCCTGGTCCTCGCCGCTTGCGACAGCGGGGGAGCCCCGCCTTCGAGCGGACAGAATCCCGTGGCGGAGACCTCCAACGCGGTGTCCGCCGACCAGGTCCAGGAGGGACCCGCGCCCTCCGAAGCGCCGCCTCCGGCGCCTGCCGCGGTGGCGACGCTCGGCGATTGCTTCGCCGATTCACTCGGCGGGATAGCTATGCTTCGCATGCCGGCGGAGCCCGGGATGCCGTTTGCCCGCGCGTACCTTCAGCGCGTGCCCAGCGGGCGCGCGATCAACATCAACCTGTGGGATGCGTCGACGGACAACCTCGAGGGGCAGCTCACGCAATACCCGGTGATCGGACAGGAGGGGACCCGCCGCGCCAGCGCAAGGAGCGAGCGGGTAGGCGGGTCGTTCCACGGCCATCCCAGCGAAGCGATGTGGGAGGACCTGTCGACCGGCGGGTATCGGGACACGCTCGCCGTGCGGGTGTCCGACACGCGGCTCGTCTCTCTCAGCGTTCAGCCCGACGCGACCCGCGGCGTGGCGGCCGAGCTCTTCGAGACGCTCGATCTTGAATGCCTTGTGCGAGCACCGCGCTAGGAGCTCAGCGACGCACGAAGCCGAGGGGCGGGCCCTGACGTGGCAGCGGCGTCCCGTCGGTGGCACCGGTAATGCGCCATTGACCCACCTGGTGCCATGCGTTCGCTGGGATGCTCGTGAGTGGGAGCGCCCAGAACGGCTCGCCGATCGTGTGGATGTGGCCTTCGCGATGGGGGTTGGGCTGATTGCGAATGGCGCCATTGTCGGGGCTGTCGCAGAACGATGAGTGGCTCACGAGGGTGTCGTCGAAGCGTCCGTCCGGTGTGGTGACGCGAAGGTCGAGGACTCCGTTGACGGTGTCGATGAGCATCTCGACGTAGATCGGCTCCGCAACGCCGACGTGGTAGACGCCCTCGCCCGGGATGTCGTTCACGGGATCGCCGATCCGGAACTGGACCCGGCGCACCGCGTCGCCCGATTCGTTGCACACGGCGCCATCGTAGTCCCAGCAGTAGCACGCGATGTCGTCGCCCATGGACAGGACCATGGCCGGCTCCGCGCGGTCGCCTCCGCTCCCCGCCGCGCTGATGGTTCGACTGAGCATCATCGGGCGTTCGCGGCACTCCTGGGTCGAGAGTGGCCGGCGCCACATGCCGGCCCGCTGAAAACGGGCCTGCTCGGGATCACCGCCCGGTGGCTCGGTTCGGTAGAACGCCGTCACCGTCGTTCCCGCCCCCACGCCCGCAGGCAGCGCGAAGTCGTAGGCGCCGTCGGTGCCGATCGTGCCCACGGCGGAGCCGCCCTCATTGTAGAGCGTTCCGCCTTCACCTCGGAGGAACGCGCTTCCCATCACGACCTCCACGCTGTCCGTCGAGAGCCCGTCGGGCGCTTCGAGGGTCCCGGTCATGCGGCCTCCCGAGGCAGGGCCGAGAACGGCGCTCACGTCGTACCAGTACTCGCAGTCGGAGCGATGCGTGATCAAGGGCTTGCCGCCAGAACCTCCGACCTCGATGTCCGCGTACTCGCCGCTCCAAAGCGTCTCGAAGCGGTGGTCGTCGCGGTACTGCATGGCTTCGACCCAGCCGGCGCCAAACTGCCAGACGAACGCGATGGACAGCGCCGTCACACTTCCGAGTGCCGGGTCGATGCTGACGCCTCCGGCGCCGAGGTAGGTCTGGCCGTATCCGTAGGGGTCGCCTCCCATCGACGGGTCTGCCGACTCTTCGTAGGTCATGCCCCAGGTGCACCGGAGCGCGGGCGCGACACCGAGGAGCGCGTTGTCGACGATGGAGCAATCGCCCACGGGGGTGTCGGTGGCACGGTTGCGGCCGACGTGAGCAGGATAGCCGGCGCCGGCGGCGTAGCTCACGACCGCGGGGAAGCCCGTGATGCGCGCGGCCCCGCGGTCGAAATTCTCGTCGGCGGTGTACGGCATCCAGTCGGTGGCGAGGGGAGCGCACGTGTCACCCATGGCCTCGTAGCCTGGCTGGCAGTCACGGCATTCATCGCCCGAATGGCCAGGTTCGCAGACGCAGCGGCCCGCGACCACCGTGCCACCAGGGCCGCACGCGACGTTGGCGTCGACGTCGGCGATGATGGCGTCGCTGGTGGCGTCCGGAGCCGCCTCGACGCCGGCGTCTCCGCCACCGCCATCGATCCCGCCCGACTCTCCTTCGCAGGCGGTCAGGTATCCGACCGGCGACAAGCTGAGAACGACCGAGAGGACGAGGCGGATGCTTGGCATGATCCCAGCCTGCCAAGATCCTCCCGGCGATGCCGCTATATCGCGCTATTTCCCCAAGTGGGCCGTGATCACGGCTAGTTAGTAGCCCAGAGGACTAGATCGTCGACCGTTGGGGTGTCCGCCGTGCAACACGCTACTTCGCTTCTCATGACGGCGAGGCCGATCCGGCCCTCGACTGGGAGTGCGGCTTGCCCGTAGTTTCCACCGAGGTGCAGTGGATACCATCGAGGCCGCGGAGAGCCTTTTCGATCTCGTCCCCAGTAGCCTCCTCGACGGTATGCTGAGCTCTTGAAGGTTGGTCTTGGGTCACGCGAAGCTTGATCGCAGCCATCGGCCGTCGTTCCTGCGACCTACCGCAGCTCCCGGGTACCCAGGACCATGCCTTCGGGCGCGACGGGGTCGCCGGGTCGGAAGAAGGCGAGGCCGAACTCACTCGGTCGGGTCGGGCGTGTGCAGAAGGTGCCGGAGCGTTGGTAGAGCGTGCCCGTGAACCGCGCGCCCACCGTCACCACGTCGTATCGAGTGGGCTCACAGTCGCTGGTGATGCGGCGGACCGCGTATGGCCCTGGACAGAGGTTTCCACCCACGGAGACGAGCGGTAGGGCGCAGCCGGAATCTCGGTAGAAGGCTGGATTGACGATAACCCCGTTGGAGAAGGGGATGCACCGGAGATCGCCGTTGCGGTCCGGCAGGAACTGGCAATCGGCTCCGAGCACGGCGTCGAAGAGGGTCTTGCGGTACCCGTAGTCGTCGCCGATGGCGTATCGGCGCTCGATCAGGCGCCCAGCCGGACCCTCTTCGAGAGGCGTCGCGGGGAACTGGTCCGGGGCGGCGATGCCGCCCAGGGTGGCGTAGGCGAGCGAGGGCGATCCGGCGATGCACGCTCCGGTGGTGGAGGACACGCGGTACGACGTACCCGCGTGAGCTCCCGTCACATCGTGGACCGTGACCGGCTCGTCGCATGCGCCGGTCCCTTCGATGGCGTGAGTCGGCGGTGCGCACTCGGCCGTGGCAGCCACGATGCCGAGCCGGATCGTGCAGCTCGCGTCCGCGAAGGAGGCCCCGACGCTGATGCCCACCGGCATGCATCGGTCCACGTCGTCTGATGCGCGCCGGGGCGAGCAGGTCTCGCCCGCGGCCGAGGCGATGCGGTGAAACGCGCGTGCGCCACCCTCGGTCTCGAGCACTTCGACGACCAGGTCGGCCGTGCGGACGAGCTCGACGACGGTCGCCGATGCGAGCTCTGCGGGATCGATCTCCGCGAGCGTGTACGGCTGTGTGCCGGACACGGGCGTCGCGGGCTCGCACATGCCCATGGCGTTGCGCTGGTACATCGAGGTCGGATCGGCCAGGGGCGCGACGACCGAGTACGTCGTCGTTCGTCTCGGGCACATGTCGGTCGCTGTCGCGTGCACGTATGCCGGCGGATCGCAGCCTCCTCGGGTTGCATGTAGGTACAGTGACTCGGTGCAGCCGGCATCCCCGTAGAAGCCCATGCTGACCGAGGTGCTCGGTCCTGGCAGGCACCGGACCACGCCGTCCGATGCGACCCCGAAGAAGCATGGCTCGTCTCGCGTGGTGTCGAAGTAGCCGATCACGGTCTCCGGGCCGCCACCGCTCGTGACCACTTCGACCCGGATCCGGGTGCCGCCACCCAGCGGGCCCGAGAGCGATGTGCGTGGGTCCGCCACGGACGCGTCGTCGACTGGCAGCGATCCGTCCGTGTCCGGCAAACCGCCGTCGGTCGAGGAATCGATTGCCGAGGAGTCGGTGGGTGAGGTCGCCCCGTCGGTAGAGGATCCCCCGTCGCCCGAACCCGCGTCGCCAGGGGCGCCTCCGTCGTCGCCGCAACCCACGAGAACGGAGCCGGAGGCAAGGAGGAACACGACCATCCCACGCATGACCGGATCCTACACGTCCGGGCAGGCCGCCGACAGGATCCATGTCAGCGCACATCGTCTCCGGTCGGACGATTGCCAGTGCTGATGCGTGCACGTTCCTCAGTTGGCCGAAAGCCCGCCGATGGAACAAGACGCTCGCCGGAAGATGGGGTGATACGGAAGCTCTCTCGAGGTGGCCGAGACCCCTTTGCTGCGGGCCGTGCTCCGCTGCGGCTCCCGCGGGCCGGATGGCCAAATCCACCTACGGACGGCTGTCCAGCGTGGCGCCCAGCGACACGGTCACGAAGTGCAGCCAATTGCTCTGCTGACCGTCGCTCGTCGGGGTTGGGTCACCTGTGCCGACGGCGCCGCCATCCAGGTAGCGGAGGTTGAAGAACACGTCCGCGTGATCGTGGAAGCGCCAGCCAAGACGCAGGCTGAGGTCCAGGATCGCGCCGGTCACCTCGGTGTCGCTTCCGTTGAGCACCGACATGGGCGCATTGAACCCATCGACCTCGAAGCCGAAGAAGTACCGGTCGACAATGGGGATGCGACCGCGTGCTCGCAGGAGCGGCACGGGTCCCACGTCGTTGCGGCCACGATAGAGGGTGCCATCGAGGCTCTCGAAGGCGATGTCGGCGTTGCGAAGTTGTAGCGCGACGCCGAGCGCGACGAGCGAATCCGGCGCCGGTAGCAAGTCGTAGTCCCAGCTCAAGCGGAAGAACGGGAAGCCGTAGACGAACCGCACGGGCGTGCCCTGCGGAAAGTCGAGCCCGTCGATGCGAAGGTCGCGGCGCAGCACAGCGTCGGAGACCAGCTCCAGTGGCTGGTAGAGAAAGGTCACGTGGTGCCGACGCCATAGGTCGAGCTCGACCGACAGCCGCGTGAACTGGTAGAGGTTGCTTTGCGAGCCGTCGCTTCGGTCGTCGATGTCGGTTCCGTCGGAGCCGAGGCGGATGTCGTGATCGACCACCGCGAGAAAGCCGAGCTCGGCGGTCGCCCTCACGCCCAAGTCGGGGTCACTCGGCGTCTGCTCGGAACCTTCGGCTCCGCGAGCATCCTGGGCTGCGCCGAGCTGCGGCGACAGCGCACCGAGCATCGCGCCGAACACGGCGACGGCACTCCCCAGCCTGGCCGAACAGATCATCGAGCGTTGGTTCAGAGGCTGCATGTCGGACTTTTGGCGTCATTGTCCGCTCGCGCCAAGTGGCCATGGCACTGGAATGGACCCATACCTGGCCAGTGGCGCTGATCTCCCCCCGAGTCCTCGCGGTCGTGAACGCGGCGGTCGTGCTTGCCGTCGTATTCTGGAACTACTGGACCGCCGTGAACGGCTTTGCGGGCCGGACGGTCGGGGGGATGAGCGACGACTACGACACGCTGTTCACTCCGGCTTCATATGCGTTCTCGATCTGGGGGTTGATCTTCTTTGGGCTGGTCGTGCACGCGGGCTATCAGCTGTGGCTCGCGTTTGGCAACCCTGCGCCGCCCGATGCCGCGACGCCGGGCGACACGGACAGGGCTGGTCGAGCATCGAGCCACCTTCTTCGACCGACTCGGGCCGTGGCTGCTGCTGACCAACGTGGCCAACATGCTGTGGACCGTGCTGTGGTTGAGCGAGCAGACGGGGGCGAGCGTGGTGACCCTCGCTGCCATGTTCGTCTTCCTTTCGTTGGCTATGCGCCGACTCGACATGCAGACGTGGGACGCGCCGCTCGAAGTCATCGCGCTCGTGTGGTGGCCGATCGTCGTGTACGCGGGCTGGGTCACCGTAGCGGTCCTCGCCAACCTCTCCGCGTTCCTCGCCAAGCATGCCGTGGTGCCTGGCGACTCCGAGGCGTGGCCGATCGCGATGATCGCCGTTGCGGCGACAGTCAACGTCGTGCTCGTCGTCAGGCGCAACCTGCGCGAGCATGCGGCCGTCGCGATCTGGGCCTTCGTCGCGATTGCGGTGCGTCAATGGGGCGTGGTCACATCGGTGCAATGGACGGCGGTCGTCGCGGCCACGTTACTCGCCGTCGTGATTTCGGTTCACGCATTCGAGAACCGGCGCACCCTCCCGCTGCTACGCCGCATCCATGTGCGCGGCCAACGTTGATCAGGGGAGATCGAATCGGTCGAGGTTCATGCTGTTTCGAGATCCGTGTCGGCGTGCCTTCGCGGCTCAGGCGCGATATGCTAGTCCCTGAGAGGCGAACGTGCGGTTCAGGATCGTCGCGAGGTGTGCGGTGGTCGTCCTGTGCGGCGTGGCCGGTTGTGGGGACAACGGGACGACCGTTGGCGATGCCGACGCGGGCGGCACCGTCCGCAGGGACGGCTCGCCCCCGGCGCCCGACACCGGCGCGATCGAGCCAGGTGCGCTCCCGGAGGGCGACACCGGGATCGCCGCGCGCTACCCGGGCGACGTGGGGATCGAGGGCGACCCGTCGGTAGTCTTCTTCGATGACTTCGAAGCCACGGCGAGCCCCGCAGACCTGCGCGACCGCTGGGATGTGGTGTGGAACGAGGCCACGCTCCGCATCGCCGAGGAGCCCGCAAACGTGAACGCGGGCGCGCGCGCCGTCGAGATGATCTTCCCGAGAGGCGGAGAGGTCGGCAACGGGCTCATGAAGCACCTCACGGTCGAGCGGGAGGTCCTCTTCTTGAGGTTCTACTCGAAGTTCGATCCTGCGCTCGACATCACGGGCGCGGGATCGTTCCACAACTGCGGGTCGATCTCGGCGCACTACCACGTCGACGGGATGTCGACGCCGGGCGTGCCGGCCGATGGAACGAACAAGTTCCTCGTGTCGTACGAAGCCACGGTGTGGAGCGGTCCAGCGCCGGGCCACCTGATCGCCTACGTCTACCATCCCGAGCAGCGCGACAACTACGGCGACATCTTCTTTCCGACCGGCGAGATCATGCCGAACACGTCGCTCCCCGGCGACTTCGGCGACGACTTCGTGCCGCGGCCGAACATCACGCCCGAGCTCGGGCGCTGGCACTCGTTCGAGCTCATGGTGCGAGCGAACACGCCCGGCCGGCGCGACGGTCGCATCGCCATGTGGCTCGATGGCCGGTTGATCGCGGATTTTCCGAACATGCGCCTTCGCGACGTCGACAGCTTGCTCATCGACTACCTGAACGTCGGCGGTTACATCAACCCCAACGACGTCCGCGAAAACCGTCTATGGTTCGACGACGTGGTCGCTGCGACTTCGTACATCGGCCCACGGCTCTGAGTGAAAGTCCGATTCGCGTCCCCGTCCGCACCACGCTCAGCAGCCGCACTAGCTCAGCTTCCTCCAGGGGGCCGACGTGCGGCGACCGGTCTAGCGGGAATAGAAGGCTCGCCGGAGCCGGTTGCACGCCAGGATGATGCGGGGAACTGCGGTCGCAATCTGCTCGTTCGCCGGCGTCTGTGGTCTCGGCTGCGCCGCGCAGACCGACGAGCGAGCGTTGCCTGCCGTCGAAATGACCGCCCTCGAGGCGCCACCGGCCGTTGCTGATCCGGTCGAGTCGGAATACGAACCGGGGTGGCGGGCGTTGCCTCCGCTCCCGGCCGACACTCCGCCGCCGTGGCACGTGAGCGCGGCGGGCGGGACAGTCGTCGCGGTCGGGTGGGGCAGCATGTCCGTGTTCGATGGAGCGGAGTGGCGCCGACTCGACCCCGTTCTGCCAGAGCTAGATCTCGGGCCCGGACGCAGAGTCGTGTTGGCCGACGTGATGGCGCTCGCGCCGGACGACGTCTTCGCGGTCGGCTCACGGGCTACGATCGTGCACTGGGACGGCAGCGCGACGCGGGTCGAGCACCAGGAGCTGGGCGTAACCTCTCGCAGGGTCTCTCGCGGCAGGCTCGAGGTGTGCGACGGCCGCGTGATGGCTCACATGACGGCGTTCACGCTGGCGCGAGAGCCGGACGGTTCGTGGCAGCGGCTCACCGGAAGCTCCGCGACCGAGGCCCGTCGCTGCTTCACGGCGGTACGGTTGCCGAAACCGTCGCCGCAGTGTGGCACTTACTGGTGGCGGCCCGAGCACCCGATCCAGCGATGTCCGGACGGCTCGTACATCTGGTCGGAGCGCGCACAGGGCTGGGTGCACCACTCGACGCTCCCGCTGACTGACTCTGACCCGCTCCGCATCGAGACCGCGGATCGGCTGTTCATCGCATTTGGAGACGGCCAGATCGAGCAGACACAGCCATCACGCGGCGACTGGGAGCGTATACCGCTCCCCGCGGCGGGTGAGGTGCGCGACCTGGCCGCTACCGAGGAGGCGCTGTTCGCCGTCAGCGCCGCCGGTGTGGTCACAATGCCGCTCGCGCGCTAGCACAGGCGGTCACTTGGTACACCTTCGACGAATAGTGCGCGTTTGAGCCACTCGCCGCTGGCTCAAATTCGCCGCCAACCGCTATCCTAGGCACCATGCGCCTCCTGCCCTTGCTCCTTCTGATGCTCGCCTGTGGATCGAGCCGCGACCTCGACACCACGGGCGCGTCCGACGACGCAACCTCGGGCAGCGACCCGGGCGAGCTTCAGATGCGCGACCGGGGCCCCCGACCGACCTCCGAGCTAGGACGCCTCGAAACCACCTCCACGGGCAGCGCCGTCGCGACCGGTCGACCTGAGCGCGAATCGCGTCCGAACATCGACACGACCCATCCCGAATCGGGCAGCGAGACCGAGCTTCCCCTCACGCCGAGCGAGGAGTCCCGCCGCCGGATCTTTCGGAGGTTGCGTCCCGACATCACGCTCTGTCTCCGCGGAACGCACGCCACCTTCACAGTTCGCCTCCGCGTCGC
>Ga0214473_10011375_pt1 | contig 10439 bp, 8 predicted proteins | sample RVTome_7_FD_203509 | JGI IMG/M metagenome (GOLD analysis project Ga0214473, IMG submission 203509) | Soil microbial communities from uranium-contaminated site in the Upper Colorado River Basin, Wyoming, United States - RVT98D197 | ecosystem: Environmental > Terrestrial > Soil > Contaminated >... | reverse complement strand
CCGTCTTGAGATCACGGTCGACCAGCGCAAGGCGCATATCCTCTCATTGCTTGACGAGGAAGCTTCGATTGAATTCGATAAGCTCTTTATGGACGATCCCAGAAAAATTGTCATTGTCCTAACTTTTATAGCGTTAATGGAGTTAGTCAAGGTAAGAGTCCTGCGTGTCGAGCAGGCGGGGAGCTTTTCGACAATCAGAATCTACCGAAACGCGTTAGAAAAAGTCCCTGTTACCTCGGAGAGCCAATGAAATACATTATGGCCGCAACGACGCTGATGTTCGCCTGGTTTTCCGGTGTCCAGGCATGCGCTACCGCCGACTTGATCGCCTCCGGCGTTCCTCCAAACGATTCAGGAATTATCTTGAACAGGCCTGAAATGCAGAATCAATGGGCGACCCCCGACGGCGTTTTCCTGATCCATTTCGATACCGAGGGTCCCCTTGCCGTATATCACGCGTATGAAGATATCGATCCGGCCGACGGAATTCCGGACTATGTCAATAGATGCGCGGAATTTTTGCATTTGTCTCGCCAGAAAATCGTGGAGGATTTCGGGTTCGACCCGCCTCCCGATGACGACGATCAGGGGGGAGATTCCAGATATGATATTTATCTGACCGACGTTCCGGCCCTTACGACCCCGGAAAGTCCGTCCGACCAGTACCCCGGAAGACCGGCCTACTCCTCTTTTATCCAGCTTGGCCACGATATGAGAATTCCCCGCTATCCCGACGATCCTTATCCTTTTTTGAAGGTTTCCGCCGCCCACGAGTATTTTCACGCGGTCGAATTCGCTTACAGGGCCTATTCCATGGACGTCACGCCATGGTGGTTTGAGTCCTGCGCAGTGTGGATCGAGGATATTGTCTTCGACGACGTAAACGACGCTTATTACCAACTGCCTTATTATATTCAGAATCTGCATAAATCCCTTTACCAGACATCGGGATTATTCATGTACGGGGCATGGTTATATCCCGATTTTATTTATGAGGCGTTCGGCCAGGAAATGCTTAAGAGATGCTGGGAAAGATTCGCGTCCTTCAATCTGGCCATGGAAGCGGTGCGGTTGACGTTCGACGAATTCGAGATCGATTTCAACACGGAATATTGCCGTCATATTATCTGGAATTATTTTACCGATTATAATTATCGCGACGGATTTTACGAGGAAGGGGCTGATTTCGGTTCCACCGTCAGCATCGCCGCCTCGCACCAGCAATACCCTGTAGAATGGTCTCCCCAGCCTGTCGACCAGTTCAACGTTTCAGGGGCTTATATAGAATTTCTCAAGCCCGATATCTCCGCGGGAACGCTGATTTTGGGATATAACAACCCCACCGAGCATCAGCATTATCTCGGTATCGCCATAATTCGAAACGACGGGGAGATCGAATACGAAATACATAGGATCGACCACAGCGCTTCGCCCTATTTTTATATCAGCGATTTTGCCGGTTGCGAAAAGGTCATCATGATGCCAGTCTGGGCTTACGAAGGATACAGGATCGAGGGAACGACGCTATATGATTACCGGGCGATTATCGATAGCGCGAACACGTTTTCCCCTGTGGAGGGCGAGCCGCCGTCCGGGTTTGAACTGACCGGCGTTTATCCGAATCCTTTCAACGGATCGGTATCGATAGCCTTTGTTTCGCCGGTAAAGGGAGATTTCAATATCAGCGTGTATGACCTGATCGGGAGGCTAGTCTGGGAAGCTGGCGGGGCAAGTCGTCAAGGTTATAATAACGTCCATTTGCATATGCCCGAAACGCTGTCCGGAGGAGTTTTATTTTATGTTTTGCGGCAGGACCAGGTGAGTTTCAGCGGGAAAATCACTTATTTGAAATAGGAGCAAAGTTTTGCAGGAAGATCAGAATATCGGCGATTCTCTCACCATCCAGTCCGTTGAAAGCAGGATTTCCGATATACTTGAAAACGATTTTTCGGTGGCCGTCGAAGCCCTGCTTTTCGCTTCGCCGGAGCCTCTCGAGGATAGGGACATCGCCCGCGTAGTCGGATGCAATAAACGCGATATCCCGTCCGTCATCGAACAGCTCAATCAACAATATCAGGGTTGGGACAGATCGTTCAGGATTGAAAATTTCGGCGGCAGATATCGGATCTACACGCTGCCTCGGTTCGATACATATATAAGCAGGCTGGCTGAAATTCCGCGGCCCGCGCGGCTGTCCAAGGCGGCCCTCGAAGTTCTCTCGATAGTCGCGTATCGCCAACCGACGTCCAAAGCCGAAATAGAGCGTCTCCGGGGCGTCAATCCCGATGGTGTCTTGCGGACTCTTTTGGAAAAAGGGCTGATCGAGATTTGCGGTCGGTCGGACGGTCCGGGGCGGCCGCTGCTCTATGGAACGACCAGGGAGTTCTTGGACTTTTTCGGTATTTCGAATCTATCGGAGCTTCCTGTCCCGGAAACGGCTGAAGAGGAGAGGACGGCGATAAGCCTGGAGATAAAAAGGCCGCCGGAAAGACTCTATCCGCCGTCGTCCATCGATGAGACTGAATAAATATCTTTCCAAAGCCGGCATAGCTTCGCGAAGGGCCGCTGATCGGCTCGTAGCCCAGGGACGGGTCAGGATCAACGGTGAGATCGTAACCGCCCTGGGGACTATCGTCCGCGAAAACCTGGATGAGGTATTATTCGATGGCCAGCCGACCAGGCTCCCCGAGGAGTTTGTTTATTTATTGCTGAATAAGCCAGCGGGTTACCTGGTTACCTGCAAAGATAATCATGATCGTCGAATAGTACTCGATCTGGTCGGGCATTACGGGCGCATCGCGCGCCCCGTGGGACGCCTTGATCTCGATTCCTCGGGACTTTTGCTTTTGACAAACGACGGCGAACTGGCTTTCAGGCTTTCTCATCCCAAGTACAAGATCGATAAAAAATATCGGGTTAAATGCGAAGGATTTATTTCCGACGAGAGCGTCAGGGCCTTGACGGAGGGAGTTACCCTTGATGACGGTAAAACCTGGCCGGCCGAAGTCGAGCTGATCTCTCGAACTAAAAACTTCAGCGAATTCTATATAACCATCCATGAGGGAAGGAAACGTCAGATAAGAAGAATGGGGCTGGCGGTGGGCAACGAAGTCCTGGCTCTATCCAGAGTGAAATACGGCCAGATCGAACTGGGAGAACTGAAGCCGGGAGCGTATCGTCTGTTGAATAAGAACGAAATCTGGAGTCTGAAAAAATCGGTGGGTTATGAAAAAGCATAGAGTTATCGCCATCGACGGCCCGGCCGGGTCCGGCAAGAGCAGTACGGCCAGGTTGCTGGCGGAGAGACTGGGATTCACGTATCTCGATACGGGGGCGATGTATCGCGGCGTAACCCTGGCGGCCTTGCGCGACGGGATCGATTTGAACGACGAGCGCAAAGTCTGCCGGATCGCATCAAAAGTCAGGATAGAAATCGTCCCGGGTCCCGAGGGCGCCCGGTTTACGCTGGACGGCGAAGACGCAACCTGGAAAATACGCGAACCGCGAATTGACGCCGGCGTCTCTTTGGTCTCGTCGTACATGGGCGTTCGGAAGGAAATGGTCACGCTACAGAGGGAATTCGCCAGGGAAAGAGATATAGTCGCCGAGGGTCGTGATATGGGAACGGTGGTATTCCCGCATGCGGATTTGAAGATTTATCTGATAGCCGACCTGGAAACTCGTGCGATTCGACGCTGCCGCCAGCTGAATGGTGCGGGGATAAACACCTCCTTTGAGGAGCAGACCGCTTCTTTATCCTCGAGGGACCTATTCGATTCGGGACGGGATCACTCGCCGCTTCGCAAAGCCGACGGAGCGATAGAACTGGACACCACCAATATGTCTCTCAGCGGCCAGGTCGAACGAGTATTTGAATTAGCCTGCGACAAACTGGGCATATCATGAGGCTGTATTATCGTCTTCCCTGGTCTATTGTTAGAGTATTTGCGACGATTTATTGCCGATTAAGGATATCCGGAACGGAGAATATTCCCGCCACGGGCGGTTTTATCGTTGCTTCGAATCATATCGCCGGGGGAGATCCCCCCTTTGTGAGCTCGGCCGTTAAGCGCGAGCTTTATTTTTTGGCCAAAAAGGAACTTTTCCGTAATTTCTTTCTGAGAATTCTGATCACGAGTCTAAATTCCATACCTGTCAATAGAGGGGTGTTTGATTGGAACGCTCTGGTCAAGGCGGAGAAGGCCCTCAAGGGCGGCTACGGGCTGATCCTGTTCCCCGAGGGGACAAGGAGCAAAACCGGAGAGCTCGGCTCGGGGAAACCGGGTGTCGGCATGCTGGCCAGGAAAGCAATGGTCCCCATTGTTCCGGCCTATATCGAGAATTCCAGGGGATTCTGGAAGATCCCCTTTTCCGGCAGAAGGATTAAGGTGAGTTTCGGACCGCCGATTTTGCCTGCAAGGCTGGCCGCCGTGTCGGACGACAAGGAAGGATACAGGAATATTGTAAAAGAGGTCATGGAGGCCATCGCGAGTTTGAAAGCAGCGTCAGAATCCCTGCCGAAAACGCCGGTGAAAAGATAAAATTCATTTGCCGGCCGATTAATTTTTTATATATTGCAAGTCTGTAAATTCCCGATAATAGATCGGGGAACCCCTTAGGGGGAATGAATGCGTCAGGAGGAACATAAGTAATGCCAGCGAAGAAAACGACCAAGAAAAAGGAATTGAAGAAAGCCAAGACAGGAGGTGGCGCCAAGAGTAAGACGGCGGCCGCCAGGGTCGCCTCGCGCGAAAAAGCCCTGGAGAAAAAGGAGATCAGAACCACCGAAAAGGCCAAGGCCGTACATGAGGCGGTTCGGAAAACCCGCACCAAAGAGGCCAGGCAGAAATCCAGAAGAGTCGAAGTCGAACCCGCCCTTACCGTCGAAGATATTGAAATGCAGGAGTATTCCGCCGACGAGTTCGGGCGCATGCTTTCCATGTACGAGGGTACATTAAAAGATATCAAGGAAGGCGAGGTTGTGCGAGGAACTGTTCTGGGTGTTACCCGCGATGATGTTATTGTGGATGTCGGATTTAAATCCGAGGGAATCATACCGATGGTTGAATTCCCGCTACCCATTAATGTCAAAGTCGGCGACGAAATCGACGTGTATCTCGACGCCATCGAAAACAGCGACGGTCAGCTTGTCCTTTCCAAGCAAAAAGCCGATTTCATGAAAGTCTGGGATAGGATCAAAGACTCCCATGATTCCGGCGAGACTGTTTCCGGCAAAGTTGTTCGCCGCATCAAAGGCGGGATGGTTATCGATCTTTTCGGGGTTGACGCTTTTCTGCCGGGCTCTCAAATCGCATTGAGGCAGGTTCCTGATTTCGACGCATTGCTTGGACAGGCTTTGGATCTGAAAATCATCAAGATCAACAAGAGCCGGCGTAATATTGTCGTCTCCCGGAGGGTCGTGCTGGAGCAGGAGCGCGAAAAAATGCGCGACCATTTACTGCAGGAAATCGAACCCGGACAGGTCCGCAAGGGGATCATCAAAAATATCACCGATTTCGGGGTATTTATCGATCTGGGCGGAGTTGACGGGCTTTTGCATATCACGGATATGGCCTGGGGACGGATAAATCATCCCTCGGAGATTGTTCATCTTCAGCAGGAGATCGACGTCAAAGTTCTGGATTTTGACAAATCCAATAACAGGATATCTCTCGGATTGAAGCAATTGACTCCCTATCCCTGGGAAAAAGTCAACGAGAAATTCCCGGTCGGCAGCCGCGTAAAAGGCAGAGTAGTTTCTATTACCGATTACGGCGCTTTTATCGAACTGGAAAGGGGAATCGAGGGATTGGTGCACATCTCCGAGATGTCCTGGACACAGCATATCAAGCATCCCTCGAAGATTCTTAGCGTCAACAGCGCGATCGAGACGGTGGTACTTTCGGTGGACAAAGAAAACGAAAAGATATCGCTGGGGCTAAAACAGCTCGAACCTGATCCCTGGGAAATGCTCGATTTGAAATATCCCGCGGGGACCAAAGTCTCGGGCAAGGTGCGGAATCTTACGACCTTCGGGGCTTTCGTGGAAATAGAAGACGGTATCGACGGACTGGTGCATATTTCCGATATGTCCTGGATCCGGAGAATACAGCATCCGTCCGAGATAATGAACAGGGGCGATGAGGTCGAAGTCGTGATTCTCGGCATAGACAAAGAAAATCGAAGAATTTCGCTGGGGCATAAGCAGGTTCAACCCGATCCATGGCCCGAACTTCAGTCCCAATATTCCGGCGGCACCGAAACCGTGGGCGCTATTTCGCGCCTTCTGGACCGGGGCGTTATCGTCGATCTTCCCGGAGCGGTGGAGGGGTTCGTCCCGACAAATCAACTCGGCAAAAAGGATATAAATCGCCCTGCCGACGCATTCGCCGAAGGGGACGAACTGCCGCTGAAAGTGATTGAATTTGATTCTCACAACAGGCGTATTATCCTCTCGGTCGATTCGTACATGAACGGCCGCCAGCAGGCCGAGATAGAGGCATTTCTGGCAAAGCACCCGACCAGGACTATGGCCGTAGCCGATATGGTGGAATATCCTGAACCGGCCGGTCAATCCGATAGAGCGAAAAGCAAAGTGCAGCCATCGGTTCAATCTCCCAAAGACGCGGCGGAAGATACCAGGAAGGCGGCCGAAGCAGATAAGACAACACCGGATAAGCCCGAAGATAATTAGCTTTGTAATGCGGTCACCGGCGATGGCTAAGTCGGCGATTATCAGGGATTTCCGCTAAATAGACGAACAAAGCCCCCTGCTCGAAAGGGGGCTTTTTCGTTGACTTTAAATGGATTAAGTGAATACATTTACCAATGCTCTCGAAATTGACAAAATGGATCGTCCTGCGTTGTCTGGGCGTCTTACGTCGACCAACGGGCATAAAATCTCGATGGCCCGACGGCATATTCCGTATCCTGCTTGTCAAACAATCGGAGAGATTGGGCAATATTATCCTGCTGAATTCGGCGCTCAACGCCATATCTTCGCGGTTCCCCGAGGCGAAAATCGATCTTTTGTTGCCGGCCGCGTTCTGCGATCTTATGGCCGACGACTGCCGGATTGATCGGGTTATTCCGGTCGAGAAAAGAACCTATTTCATAAGATCCTGGAGGTTTTTGTCTTTGCTCATAAGCCTTCGAAAATCCGAATACTCTCTGGCAGTTGATTTTTCCGACGTCAATTCCCATTCTCTTACCGGCGCGCTATATACGTTGCTTAGCGGCGGCGAGACGACAGCCGGGTGGAAAACCGGCAAAAGAGCTATTTTTGATATCGAAGCGCCCCGATACAGGGAGATTATCCACGCCTCGGAAATGTATCTTAGACTCATATCGGAGATTTTCGGCGAGGATATGCGGGGAGAACCCTATTTTCCAATCGGTTCCGCGAAATCAGACGGCGGCAATGCAGCGGTCGGAATCAACTGCGGGGGAAGAGGAAACAAGAGATGGCCGATCGAGAATTTCATAGAAATCGGACGAAAGCTCTCGGCCGCCGGAATCTCCAGCGAGTTTATCCTCGGGCCCCAAGAACAGAACCAGCGGGCATTTCTGCGGGATAATCTCCCCCAACATGCCACATTGCTTCCGCCGACTCCATTATCGCGGCTTAAGAAAATTATCGGGGATTATTCTCTTTTCATTTCCTCCGATACCGGTCCCATGCACCTGGCCTGGAGCCTGCGGGTGCCGACCCTGGCGATATTTGTCGATTCGGAATTGGAGAAATTCAAACCGCTCTCGCCAGGTTCCGTTGCTCTGGACGCTCGCACAGGGCTCAGTCCTCAAACAATTTATGAATCGGCGGTCCGAATATTAAACGCGCCAAGGATTCCGGCATGAAACTATACTGGCGGCTTTTAAGATATTTGAAACCGCATTTGAAATATTATATCGCGGCGGTGATATTCGGGCTGTTATACGCCGGCATGAGCGGCGTTTCGCTGACTGTTATCGTGCCGTTCACCAAGGTCATATTCGAACAGGATATTCGAACGGACGAGATTCCGACCGAGCCGATAGACTATTCGAAATTGTGGCAACTCGACCAGGAGACGTTTGTAAGAGTTATAGGGGGAGAAACCAAAATTGAACGGCTGGAACGGCTTTGCTTTCTTCTGCTGGGGATTTTTCTGGTAAAAAATATTTTTCTTTATGTCTGGAGTTTTCTGATCATTGGGGTGGAGCAGGGCGTGGTCAGGGATTTGCGCGATAGACTTTTCGAAAAATATCATCAATTACCACTTGAGTATTTTCACGGTCAACGGGCCGGGGAGCTGATTTCAAGAATCACCAATGATATCACGCTGGTAAAAGCGGCTGTGGCCAACGGGCTTTCCGACCTTTTGAAAAATTTCTTTCTGGCCGTCGTGTTTTTGGTCCTGGTTTTGGCCGCCTCCTGGAAATTGGCGCTGGCGGGAATATTAATTATGCCGCCGTCCATCGGCCTCATAGGCATTCTGGGCAAGAAACTTCGAAAGAGCTCCAAAATTACCCAGGAGAAAATGGCCGCGATTACCACCGTTCTGCAGGAGACGGTCTCGGGCATCAGGGTCGTCAAGGCGTTCGCCATGGAAAAATTCGAGATCGGCAGATTCAGACGATTTACCGCCGATTTTTTCAAGACCATGGTGCATCTGACCAGGATCGGATCGCTGGCCATCCCGTTGACCGAGATGCTGGGCGTGGCCGCGGGGGTGTTTATACTCTGGTATGGGGGGCGTCAGATACTAACCGGATCCGGTCTCACTCCCGATAGATTTTTCTTGTTTCTGGTGGCGATGTTCTCTTTGATGCAACCCCTGAAAGTATTGAGCCGTGTTAATATCGATATCCAGCAGGGGTTGGCGGCGGCCACTCGGATATTTGACGTCCTCGATACCGACCCCAGAATTGTCGACGCGCCTGGTGCCGTTCGGCTGACTGGCTTTAGCGATAGGCTCAAGTTCGAAAACGTTAGTTTCAGTTACGCCGGCGGATCTTTCCTTCTCGAGAACATCGATCTCGATATAAAAAAGGGACAGGTAATAGCGCTGGTCGGTCCATCGGGCGGCGGAAAATCGACCATGGTCGACTTGATACCTCGATTCTACGATCCGATTTCCGGCAGAGTGACCATTGATGGAATCGATCTGAAAAACGTGGAAACCGCCTCGTTGAGAAATCTTCTGGGGATCGTGACGCAGGAGATAATTCTGTTCAACGACACCATTTATAATAACGTCGCCTACGGGCATGCCGAGATCGACCCCGAAAAAGTGGAGAGGGCGCTCCGGGCGGCCTGTATATATGATTACGTTAGGGAACTTCCCGACGGGATGTCTACGGAAATAGGCGATCGCGGCGTGAAATTATCCGGAGGACAAAGACAAAGACTGGCCATTGCCCGGGCCTTACTGAAGGATCCGCCGATATTGATTTTCGACGAGGCAACCTCGTCGCTGGACACCGAATCGGAGCAATCGATAACCGAGGCGATCTCCAACCTCTTGAGCGGAAGGACCGTGATCTTGATCGCCCATCGATTATCGACCATCAGAAAGGCCGACGTTATTCACGTGGTAGCGGGCGGCCGCATCGTGCAGACTGGCGATCATGTCAACCTGCTCAACGAAGGCGGTCTGTATAAGAAATTGCACGATCTGCAGTTCGAGGACGCTGAAAGATGACCCCGCCGAAGCGCGCCCTGATGATGCAGCTCCGCCGTATCGGCGACGTTTTGATGTGCACGCCGTCAATCAGGGCCTTCAAGATTCGATACCCGGATTGCCGACTGGATTTTTTAACCGAATTGCCGGAAGTTCTCGATGGCAATCCGCATCTTGACTCCGTCATATCGGTCGATCGTTCCAGGCAATATGATCCGTTCTATCAATATCGGCTGATAAATAAGATCAGGAAATCGCGCTACGATCTGGCGGTCGATTTCTTTGCCAATCCCAGGAGCGCCTACTATTCCTATCTAAGCCGCGCTCCCATCCGGCTGAGCTACGGTTTCGGGCATCGCAGATGGGCCTATAACCTGACCCCTGCAAAAGAGAAATCGGCTATCTACGCGGCCCGGGATAGATTGAATCTATTGAAGGCGATCGATATACCGTCCGAAAGCTGCCGGCTCGAGTTTTATCCCTCCGAAAACGATCGTGGCCGGGCAGCCGAGTTGTTGCGCGGGTTAGCCGGAAAGCCTCTCGCAACCATATCTCCGGTTTCCCGTCGGGCTTTTAATCGTTGGCCGTTGGAAAGATACGCCGAGCTGGGAAGATTTCTGGCGTCGGAATTCGATTTCCGCCTTGTTCTTTTATCGGGACCGGGGGAGGAAGAAACAGCGCATAGGCTGGCCGGGCTGATGACCCCGGTTGAACCGCTCGTACCGAGAATAGATCGACTCGGCCAGCTCGGGGCGATTTTTGAACGCGCCGAAATTC
>Ga0214473_10011374_pt1 | contig 10439 bp, 9 predicted proteins | sample RVTome_7_FD_203509 | JGI IMG/M metagenome (GOLD analysis project Ga0214473, IMG submission 203509) | Soil microbial communities from uranium-contaminated site in the Upper Colorado River Basin, Wyoming, United States - RVT98D197 | ecosystem: Environmental > Terrestrial > Soil > Contaminated >... | reverse complement strand
GCAAGGCTGCGGTCAGCGGCGCCGACCTCGTCACGTGCGCCACCACCTCGCCGCGACCGGTCTTCTCCGGCCGGCATCTGGCCCCGGGCACCCACGTGGATGCCGTCGGCGCCTTCCGCCCGGCCACCCGTGAGGTGGATACGATGACCATCCGGAAATCCCGGGTCGTGGTGGATACTTATGAGGGGGCCTGGGAAGAGGCCGGCGACCTGTTGATCCCGATCAAGGCGGGGGCCATCAGCCGGCGCCACGTCAAGGCGGACTTGGCCGAGCTGGTGGCGGGCAAGAAGCCGGGACGGACCTCGCCCCGCGAGATCACGCTGTTCAAGTCGGTGGGGTTCGCGCCGGAAGATGCCGTGACCGCGCGGCTCGCCTACGATCGGGCGGTGGCGGCTGGGCTCGGCATCGAGGTGAGCCTTTGAGAGAAAGCGCCCGCATCGTGCAGATCAGCGTGTCCCCCGGCGGCGTGCCGAAGCGCGCGGTGCCCTCGGCGCGAGTCACCGACGTCACGGCCTCCTTTCTCGACCGCGACTACTCCCGCGTCTCCCAGAAGAGACACCAGGGCGACAGCCGCGTCTACGCCCGGGTGCTCCGGGAGGGCTCCCTCACGAGCGGAGATCCCGTGCAGCTCCTCACGGAGGACGAGGCCCTGGCCCTGATAGGGCCCCGATGAAGACGGCCGACGCCGTCATCATCGGCGGCGGCGTGACCGGCGTCTCCATCGCCTTCCATCTGGCCGGCCTCGGCGTGCGCCGGGTCGTCGTGCTCGAGCGGAAATTCCTGGGGGCCGGCGGAACCGGCTGGTCGGTGGGCATCATCCGGCAGCTCTACCCGACCCCCGAGACGACCCGGATGGTGCGGGCCTCGCTCGACGTGTTCCGGAGCTTCGACGACGCGGTGGGCGGCCACTCGGGCTATGCCGGCTGTGGCGCGCTGATCGGCGTGTCGCCCATGATGCGCGCCGGGTTGCTGGCCCGGGTCGAGCAGCAGCGGGCCCTCGGCGTCCGGGCGCAGGTGCTGGAGCCGAGCGAGCTCCACCGGATCGAGCCCCGCATCGACCCGAGCGGGCTCGGCGCCGTGCTGTACGAACCCGAGTCGGGCTACGGCGACCCCTCGGCGGTGACCGCCGGCTATGCGGAGGCGGCGCGCCGGCGCGGCGCCTCCATCGAGCAGGGCTCCGAGGTCGTCGAGATCCTGAAGGCCGGCGACCGAGTCAGCGGGGTGGCCACGCAGACCGAGCGCATCGCCGCGCCGATCGTGGTGAACGCGGCCGGGCTCTGGTCGCCTCGGGTCGCCCGGCTGGCCGACATCGCGCTGCCGATCGTGATCGGGCGTCACCCGGTGTTCATCGTCCAGCGCCAGCCCGCGTTCGGCGCCGCGCACATGGTGTACCTGGACCTGGCCGGCGGCAGCTACGTTCGCCCCGAGACGGGGAACCTGACGCTCACCGGCTCGCTGACCGACGATGAGGCCCAGCACCCGATGGATCCGGAGCTGCTGGGCAGCGAGGCCGGATTCGACGAGGCCGGAGTCGCCCTCGCGCGCACGGCGCAAGCCCTCCCCGGCCTGGCCGATGCCCGCCTGAGCCGCAGCTACGCGGGCGCCTTCGATATCACGCCGGACTGGATGCCCATCCTGGACGAGTCGGCCCTGGGCGGCTTCTTCATCGCCGCCGGCATGTCCGGCCACGGCTTCAAGCTGGCGCCGATGGTGGGCGCGATGATGGCCGCCCGCATCACGGGCACCGCCGCGCCGGTGAGTCTCGCGCCCTTCCGCCTGGATCGCTTCCGGGAGGCGGCGTCCGCCGGCACCTTCGTCTCCTCGTACCTCGGCGCCGGGCAATGAGAACATCCCGCCTCGCGGGTTCGCGGCCTTGACCCCATCGATCCGGATCCGGGCCCTGATCCTTCTCCTGTCGGCCCTGGTGTGCTTGGCGATCGTCATGACCGGCGGGTTCATGTACAACCACTACGCCGTTCACTACGGGGTGCACGGCTGGGGCCCGCCGGAGATGGCCTTTCTCCTCGAGTACCTGCTCTTCGGCACCGTCGCCGTGATCCTGCTCGGCGCGGCCATCGACCTTGCCGCGGGCCGCCGCCTGACCGCCGGCTTCGACCGGCTGGCCAGCCTGTCCTCCGGCGCGACCTGGGAAGCAACCGTCGTGGTGTCGGCCCTCGTGTTCTTGCTCGTCACCGCCGCTCGCTACTGGCTGTTCGGCGACACCGCCATCACCGACGACGAGAACGTCTACGCATTCATGGCCCGGATGTTCGCCACCGGCCGCGTGTACCTTCCCTCGCTGCCCGAGCCGGTTCGCCCGTTCTTCGACGGCCACTTCCTCATCAACGACGGCAAATGGTACGGGATCTATTTCCCCGGGCACCCGGCCCTGCTCGCGCTGGGCGAGCGCGCTCACCTGATGCGCTGGGTGCCGGCCATCTCCGCGGCCCTGACGGTGCCGCTCGCCTTCGCGGTCGGGCGGCGCGTCTTCGGGCAGCGCGCGGCGCTGCTCGCGCTGCCGCTCCTGATCCTCTCTCCGTTCTTCATCCTGTCGTCGGCAACGCTGCTCGCCCACTCCACGGCCGGGCTGCTCCTCATCGCCTTCGTCTACGCGGCGCTCCGGGTGCTCGAGCGTCCGGATCGCGGCGAGTGGTGGCTGGCCGCGGGCCTCGCGCTGGGGTGGGTGGCCCTCACCCGGCCCCTGTCGGCGGCCGCCTTCTCCCTGCCCTGGCTGGTCTTGCTGGCGATCCGGCTGCGCCACGATGCCGGCCGCCGCGCCTGGACGGGCGCCGTGCTCTTCTGTCTCGTGGCCGCGGGGGCGGCCGGGGTGCTCGCCGTGTACCAGATGGTCCTGTCGGGCGATCCGTTCACGACGGGCTACCACACCTTCAACCGGGTCACCAAGCTGTCCTTCACCGTGGGGGCTCTGGTCGCTCCGGTGCCATTTCCGAGCATCTTCGAGCTCGGCTATACCGTCGCCCGCTTGAACTTCTGGCTCTTCGGCTGGCCGGTCTCGCTCGCCTTCGTGCCGTTTTTCCGCCGCACCCGGGAAGGCGTCGCGCTGCTGCTCGGCTCGGCCGCCGTCATCCTCCTCTTCGCGGTGACCACCGTCCCGAGCATCAACGTGGTCGGGCCCGTGCACTACGCCGAGCTGATCGCCCCGCTGGTCCTGGTCTCGGCGAGCGGGATCGAGGAGCTCACCCAGTGGGTGCGCGGGCGCCTGCACGTGAGCGCGGGCCGGGTCCTCGGCCTCCCGCTGGCCGCGACCCTGTGCGCCCTGCTCCTCTACGTCCCGCTCTATGTCGGGTCGCTGAGCGCGATGGCGCGGGTGGCGCTCGCGCCCTACGACCTGGTCGAGGGCGCCCGGCTCGACCACGCCCTCGTCTTCGTGCGGAGCCTGGGCGCCCTCGAGTTCCCCCCGTGGAGCTGGGCCTACTACCCGCGCAATCCCTCCCCCGGGCTGACCGATCGCGTCCTCTACGTCCGCGACCTGGGCGAGGCGCGCAACCGGGAGCTCATGCTCTTCATGCCGGACCGCGCGCCATTCTGGATGGGCGTCCGGAACGGCGAGCTGGTCCTGGTCCCGCTCGCGCGATGAGTCCTCCGTCGCGCGTGGGAGCGTACCGCTGAGCGCTCGGCGCTGGATCACCCCAGTCGCTCTCCTCTTCCTCTTTGCGAGCCACGTGTACCTGTTGCGTGACGTGTACGTGACCCATCGGTTCATGATCACGCACGACAGTGTCGCCAACTTCGCGCCGTACCAATTCGCCTTCACGGGTCTTCGCACCGGCGTGCTCCCCTTGTGGAGCCCCGAGATGAACGCGGGGGAGCCGCTCTGGCCGGTCGTGGAGCTGCATCCCGCCTATGACCCGGTGGTCCTTGCCGTCTTTGCCGTCGCCACCCAGGTCGGTGCGACCGGCATCTCCGCATTCTCGTTCGTTCTGCTGCTGTGGCTGTTCGGGTTCGCGCTTGGCGGCTGGCTGCTCGCCCGGACCATCGGCTTGAGTCCGGTGAGCCGGCTATTCGTGTTCACCGTGCTCCTGTGGTCCAGCACCGGCATCTTGCTGCTCTACCAGAGCCAGTACGTTGTGATCGCGAGATGGGTCCCCCTCGCGCTCGCGGCAGGCTGGTGGTTCCTGCAGCAGCCCAGCGTGTCGCGCGCGGCCTTGTTCGGCGTCGTCCTCGGACTCGCGCTCCCCGGCTACCAGACTCCGTATCTCGCGGTGTTCGCGGTCGTCCTCGCCGCCGCGGGAGGACGCGAGACCCTCAGCCTTCTGCGCGGAACGCCGCGACTCGCGCTCGGAGTGGCCGCCCTCTTGACCCTGGCGATTCTGCTCCCGACCCTGACCGCGGCCGCGGAATGGCTCGGAATGGCGCCGGTAGCGCGGCTCGCGTGGCCGCGGGGTACCCGGGCAGTGCTGACCCACGACGTGCTCGCGCCGCTCCTCGGGGAGTTCAGGACCGAATCGGCCCTCTATGTGGGCGTGATGCCCTTGCTCCTGGCGCTCGTCGCCGTGATCGTGGCCCTCGCGGGCCGCGATCAGCGGGCCAGGTTCTGGACGTGGACGACGGCCGGGACGATGCTCATCTTCCTCGGCGCCCCCGAGATGATCACCGGCCGAGACCAGCCGTTCCTGTTCGTGCGCGATTGGAGCTTCGTCCTGCCTCTGGTCGTGCTCAGCGTAGCGATCCTCGGAGGGATCGGCCTCGACTACCTGCGCTCCCGCCTCCCTTCGCGCTGGACCCTGCCGGTGGCGATCGCCTTGACGGCCCTCGCGTTTCTCGATCTTGCCGCCTTCGCCCATGCCCACTATCGCCACGTCTCGGTTCGGCGTACTCCGGAGTTCCAGGCGCGCGAGCCGGCGCCGGTCCGGCCGCTGGCCCGATTCTCGGCGTTTCGACAGGGGGAGTTCGACATCGCCGCCTATGCGCCGTTCCACAAGCAAGGACCCGCGGTGTGGGGGATCCCGAGTGCGTACCTCGACCCGGAGCCGTTTGCTCCACCGTATCGGCCCCTGGTCGCACTCGGTCAGCTCTACACGCACGGCTCCCACTACTTCCGTCTCCCTCGATACGACGCGGTTCTGGGCACACTCCCGCGACCGGCCTTCGACTGTATAGCGGGAGTCACCTGTCCGATCGTTCGTCTGGTCGGCACGGGAGTCGCCGCTCCGGACTTCACGGCCGCTCTCTTCACGCTGAAGCAGACATCCCTCGAGCGACTCCGTGACTCGATCGTGGTCGAAGGCCCCCTGAATGACGCGGTGGCCCGGCCGCCCGACCCGGCGGGCGCCTCCGGAACCGGTGACCCGACCGGCACCTTCACGATCCGGAGCTATCGCGCGAGCGCGGTCGAGGTCGATGTCCTCATGCGCCGGCCAGGATTTCTCTACTATGCGGATGGCTACACGCCGGACTGGTCTGCACGAGTGGACGGGAGCCCCGCGCCGGTCATTATCGCGAATGGCGCGTTCAAAGCCGTCTTCGTGGCTACCGGATCCCATCGCGTCACCATGGAGTATCGGCCGTGGCGGTATATCGTCGCGTTCCCGGTCAGGGTGCTGGCGATCTTCGTCGGTCTAGGTCTCTTTCTGTTGACGAGTCACCGGGAGCCCCCGCGAAGGGTGGAAGCCGTGGAGTCATTCCCGCCTCCCTGCTAAGATAGGGCGCCATGGCAGGCAGCGCTCCCCTGGTCGGCATCATCATGGGCTCCAAGTCGGACTGGGAGACGATGGCCAACGCGGCGAAGGCGCTCGACGCCCTGGGGATCGCCTATGAGGTCAACGTGATGTCGGCGCACCGGACCCCGGCGCTCGTGGAGGAGTACGTGAGCGGCGCCGAGGAGCGGGGGCTCGAGGTCATCATCGCGGGCGCCGGGGGAGCCGCCCATCTGGCCGGGGTCAGCGCGGCGCGAACGCTCCTGCCCGTCCTGGGCGTGCCGATCCAATCCAAGGCGCTCAACGGCATGGACTCGCTGCTCTCCACCGTGCAGATGCCGGCCGGCGTCCCGGTGGGCACGCTCGCCATCGGCAGCGCGGGCGCCACCAATGCCGGCCTCCTCGCCGCCGCGATCCTGGCCAACAAGCACCCGCACATCCGCGCCGCGCTCCGCAAGTACCGGGACGCCCAGACCCAGGCGCTGCTCGCCCAGACCGATCCGCGCACCTGAACTCGGAACAACGCACGGAGGCCGTCATGACCAGCACGAGCCCGTTCCGGACCCGCCTCGAGCAGGCCGTCAACGCGCGGCACAGCCGGATGAATCCCTTCACCGAGAAGTGGGTGAACGGTGAGCTGACCCGCACCCAGCTCGGCCAGTGGGTCTGCCAGCACTACCAGTACGTGTCCCAGTTCGCGCGCTGGTGCGCCACCGTCTACGGCACCTGCCCCGATTCCGACGCCCGCGATTTCCTGCTCGAGAACATCCTCGAGGAGGAGTCCGGCACCAAGCACGTGGATCTCCTGATCCGCTTCGGGGAGGCGTGCGGGGTGAGCCGGGCCGAGGTCGAGGGCGCGCGGCAGCTGCCCAGCACACGCGCGCTGACCGCCTGGTGCTACGAGACCGCGCGCAAGCCCTTCCACGTCGCGGCGGCGGGGCTGCTGGTGGGGCTCGAGTCGCAGGTGCCGGGCATCTACAAGCGCAATCTCCCGCCGCTCAAGAGCCACTACGGCTTCACCGACCACGAGGTGGAGTTCTTCGCCATCCACATCGTGGCCGACGAGGTGCACGGCGAGCGCGGCTACCAGATCGTGGAGCGGCACAGCACCACCCCCGAGAAGCAGGCCGAGGCCACCGACGCCGTCCGCGAGGCGGCCGAGATGCGCTGGCAGTACATGACGGGCCTCCATCGCGCGTTCGTGCTCAAGGAAGACGCGTGAGCGCGGCCCGGCGGGTCGCCTCGCTCGGCGAGGTCCCGGCCGGTCAGTTGAAGCTGGTGGAGCTCGACGGCACCCGGATCGTGCTGGCCCGGGTCGGTGACCGCGTCTACGCCTGCGGCGACACCTGCTCCCACCAGGGCGGTCCGCTGAGTGAGGGCAAGTTGAGCGGGAGCCGCCTCGCCTGCCCGTGGCACGGCTGGATGTACGACGTGCGCACCGGCCAGTGCCTCTTCCCGCCACGGGGCACGGGCGTCCCCAGCTATCCGGTGCGGGTGGACGCCGATCAGCTCCTCGTGGAGCTGCCGTGATCACGGTCAAGCGACTCACCCTCGAGGACGCCCTCGTCCTGCTCGCCGCCGCCGAGAGCAAAGCGCGCGAGATCGGCGTCACGGAGACGATCTGCGTCTGCGACGACGGCGGGCACCCCATCGCGCTCCACCGGATGACCGGCGCGCGCATCACCGGCGTGGAGATCGCCATCGCCAAGGCTTTCACCGCGGCCGGGCATCGCCGGGCGACCCACCGGTTCAATCAGCCTCCCGGCGGGCCCGCCCTGCCCGGCAACGAGGCCTTCGGGATCCACGCCATGCACCCGGGACGCTTCGCCGTCTTCGTCGGCGGATTCCCCATCGAGGTGGACGGCGAGGTCGTCGGAGGAATCGGGGTCAGCGGCGGCACCGGCGATCAGGATACCGCCGTGGGTAACGCCGCTCTCGAGGCGTTCCAGCGCCACCTGGCCGCGCTGAAACTCTAGGGCGCAGCGCCGGCGGCCCGCGGTCTGCCCGATCGATTTTTCGGGGCGAACCTATGTTTCGCCTCGGTTAGACTGGTCGGGATGTTGCGTCCCGCCTTGCGGGCTACGCCGCTCGCCCTCGCCCTCGTGACCGCCGTCGTCTTCGCCCCCTCGTTGCGCGGCGGATTCGTGGACTGGGACGATCCCATCAACTTCCTCGAGAACCCGTACTATCGGGGACTCGGATGGCGCCAGCTCCGCTGGATGCTCACCGCGAACGTGATGGGCCACTGGATCCCGGTGACCTGGCTCACCTTCGGCGCCGACTACGCGCTGTGGGGCATGAACCCCTTCGGGTATCACCTGACGAACGTGCTCCTGCACGCGGCCAGCGCGGCCCTGTTCTACCTCGTCTCACGGCGCCTTCTCGACTGCGCCATGCCGTCGGCGTCCGCGCCCGTACGAAACCTCGGCGCCGCCGCCGCCGCCCTTTTCTTCGCGGTGCACCCGCTCCGGGTGGAGTCGGTGGCCTGGATCACCGAGCGGCGGGACCTCACGTCCGGCTTCTTCTTCCTGCTCACCGTGCTGGCCTATCTCAAGGCCCACGAGCGGCCGCCGGAGGTGAGACCCGGTTGGCGCGGAGCCGCGCTGGCCTTCGCGGCCCTTGCGCTCGCCTCCAAGTCGATCGTGATGGGCCTGCCGCTCGTCCTGCTCATCCTCGACGTCTACCCGCTCCGTCGTCTCGGCCCGACGCTCGGCGACTGGATCGCGGCCCGGGCCTGGCCGATCTGGCGCGAGAAGATCCCCTTCGCGCTACTCGCGGTGGGAACGGCCGCCGTTGCCTTCCACGTCCAGCGCACCACCGGCTATCTGACCCAGGGCGATCCGGTCGCCCGGATCAGCATGTTCTTCTACAACGTCGGCTTCCATGTCTGGAAGACCTTCGTGCCCCTGAACCTGGGTCCGATCTACGAGCTGCCCCTGCGCCTGCACCCGCTCGAGTACCCGTACCTGCCCAGCGCCATCGCGGTGCTGGCGATCACGGCCGCCGCCTGGTTTTCCCGTGGACGCTGGCCCGCGGGCCTCGCGATCTGGGCGTTCTACCTCGTGATGCTCGCTCCCGTCACCGGGATCGTCCACACCGGCTACCATCTCGGCGCCGATCGCAATACCTATCTGCCGTGCGCCGGCTTCGCGCTCCTCGTCGGCGCGCTCGTCGTCGCCGCCGCCGAAGCGCCGAAGCGCGGTACGCTCCGCCGACCCCTCGCGGCGCTCGTTCTGGGGCTGCTCGTGACCTGGCTCGCGGGCCTCGGGGTGGCCGCGATGATCCAGACCAGAGTGTGGCGCGATCCGGAAACCCTGTGGCGCTACGCGATCGCGGTCGATCCCGGGTGCTCCATCTGCCAGCACAACCTGGGCATCATCGTGAGCCAGCGCGGCGATCGCGCGGAGAGCCAGGCCCTTTTCGAGCGGGCCCTTGCCCTGCGACCCGACCGCTCCGAGTTCTACACCAACTACGGGGTGCTACTGCTGCAGATGGGCCGCCGCCAGGACGGAATCGCGAAGCTGCGCTATCGCCTCGCCCACGAGCCGCGCGACGTCGGCGCGCGCACCAACCTGGGCATCGCGCTCATCGAGGAGGGCCACACCGGAGAGGCGATCGCCGAGCTCGAGCAGGCGCTGCGCATCAAGCCGGATTCGGTGCCCGCCTTGACTTCGCTCGGGCGGGCCCTGCTCACCGAGGGCCGCGTCGAGCCCGCCGTCACCGTCTTCGAGCGGGCGATCGCAGTGCATCCAACCGACGCGGTCGCTCGCCTGGGGCTGGCCCGCGCGTATGCGGCCCGGGGCGATCGCGCCGCCGCCCGGGAGCAGCTCGAGGTCCTGAGCCGGCTCGCTCCCCAGCTCGCTCGGCAGGTCGAGCAGGAGTTTCGGTAGGTCCCTCGTTTCGTGTAGACTCCGACCGCATGGGTCCTCGCGACAATCCGGCGCGCATCGGTGTGGACATCGGCGGCACGTTCACCGACCTGGTCTGGGTGGATGAGGCCACCGGCTCGGTTCGGGTCGGCAAGCTCCTGACCACGCCGAAGGACCCCTCGCAGGCGGTCGAGGAGGGGGTGGTGGGCCTGCTCCACGAGGCAGGGGCCGCCGCGGCCGCGGTACGCGCCCTCATCCACGGCACGACCCTCGCGACCAACGCGCTGATCGAGCGCAAGGGGGCCCGGGTGGGCCTCCTCGCCACCGCCGGCTTCCGGGACGCGGTCGAGATCGGCCGGGAAGGTCGCTACGACATGTACGACCTCTTCATCGACCTCCCGGTGCCGTTGGTGCCGCGCCAGCTTCGGATCGAGGTCTCCGAGCGCGTCCTGGCCGACGGCTCCATCCTGCGCCCGCTCGACCCCGTGCAGGCGCGCGCCGCCGTCGCCCAGCTCGGCGCGCTCGGCGTGGAGGCCATCGCCATCTGCTTGCTGCACGCCTACCGGAACCCGGTGCACGAGCGGGCGCTGGCGCGGCTGTGCGCCGAGCTCCTCCCGGGCGTGCCCGTCTCCTGCTCCTCCGACGTGGTGCCGGAGATTCGCGAGTACGAGCGCACGTCGACCACCTCCGCCAACGTGTACGTGATGCCCTTGATGTCGCGCTACCTCGACGATCTCGAGCGCAAGCTCCAGGAGCTGGGCATCCCGGGGCGGCTCTACGTCATGCTGTCGGCGGGGGGCATCGCCACCCCCGAAACCGCGAAGCGGGTGCCGATCCGTCTCGTGGAGTCGGGTCCGGCCGCGGGGGCGCTCGCGGCGGCGCGCATGGCCCGACAGGTCGGCGAGGAGCGGCT
>Ga0214473_10011373_pt1 | contig 10439 bp, 8 predicted proteins | sample RVTome_7_FD_203509 | JGI IMG/M metagenome (GOLD analysis project Ga0214473, IMG submission 203509) | Soil microbial communities from uranium-contaminated site in the Upper Colorado River Basin, Wyoming, United States - RVT98D197 | ecosystem: Environmental > Terrestrial > Soil > Contaminated >... | reverse complement strand
CGTGGCCGAACAATTCGCTCTCGACTAGATTTTCCGGGATGGCGCCGCAGTTGATGGCCACGAAGGGCCTTTTCCGGCGAGGGCTATTCGTGTGGATGGCGCGGGCGACCAACTCCTTGCCGGTCCCGCTCTCTCCGGAGACAAGAACAGTCACGTCGGTTCGTGCGACCCGACGAATAGTGTCAAAGATCCGCCGCATCACTGCGGTCTCGCCGATGATTTCGGCACTGGGGGAGGAGGGGAGGGTGGAAACGGTCGCGGCCAGCGCTTCCCTATCCAATCGGGAGAGCCTGCAGGCCCGATGGAGGATGGCATTGAGTTCGGACAATTCCACAGGCTTCAAGTAATAGTCGAAGGCACCCAATTGGACAGCACGTATTGCATTTTCGTGATCGGAGTTTCCAGTTAGAACGACGACCTTCATCGCCGGATCGTGAGTCAGGAATTCCTCGAGGAGCCGTAACCCCTCGCTTGGCCCGTTCGGGTCGGGTGGAAGGCCAAGGTCCAGCGTCACAGCATCGAATCGCTCCTTCTGGACGGCCTGGCGGGCCTCGTCCGCGGTTGCCACAACAACCACCTGGAACCGATCCCCGAGTCCCCAACGAAGCTGCGTCCGGATCCCGTCTTCGTCATCAACGATCAACACGCGGCCTACGGGTTGCTGGTCAATCGAAACCTTTCGGTCGCTTCCGCCTATGGCGGATTCGGTAGTTCGGTTGTGCTTGACGGAGGCCGGAGAGTGTTCAACGGCGTTCGGCGGTTCGACAGATCGACCGTTCGGTTGTTCTCCTGCCAACTGCCGGGTACCCCCAGGGTGGCCAGCTTGCTTGGCAGACTCAATAGACTCAACGGACTGGGAAAGGGCGTTCGTCTGTCCCCGCTCCGGATCGCGTAGCGGGGCAGGGTCGGCAACTGGGCTGTTCATCACTGAGACTCCTGTTGGATCAAATGCGTTCGGTGGTTCGGGAACTTTAGCAAAAGCGTACGAGTGTACGAATGGACGGCTCAGATCCAAACCGTTCGATATTTCGGGAAGCTTAGCAAAGGCGTACGAGGGTACGAATGTACGAATGTACGCTATGGGACGGGAAACTGTTCGATGATCCCCCGGACTCAAAACCTCAAGAGACTCAAGAACTCAAGAGACTCCTGGGATTAGCAGGCAGCTGGCAGCATGCAGCTGGCAGCCCGGACGAGACTCAATAACTCAAAATACTCAACAGGTTGAAGATGTGAAGTGATGCCAACTGTATGCCACTCCGACACATCTGGAGCCAGTCCTCGGAACGAAGAATTCAGGGGATGGAGATTCCTTGTGAATTTAAGGAGTTAGAAACAGTCTGAAGGATGGAGATTGGTGGGAGGATTGCCTAACGAGAGGAAGCCGCCGAATCCTAGATAGCACTGGTATGCAATGTTTTCACTAGTCCGCCCTCGCAAAGCGCAAAGCGCATAGCGCATAGCGCACTGCCGGCTGCTAGCTGGTTGGGCTGCAAGCTGCCAGCTGCCCGCTGCCAGCTGCTAGCTGGTTGTTGTGCTGACTTCTGACCTCTGAACGCTGACGTCTTGAGTTGGCAGCTTCACGACCATCCGCGTCCCCTTGCCCTCCTGGCTCTCGGCGGTCAGTGTTCCCCCGAAGGCCTGTACGATGTGCCGGCACTGGTAGAGGCCGATGCCAAGCCCGCGTTCCTTTGTACTCTGGAAGGGGCGGAACAGCTTCTGCCGAACGAATTCCTCCGTCATTCCCGGACCCGTGTCCATGACCGACATGACGGCGAAGCCGTTCTCCTGGGCCGTCTCGATCAGAATGTTGCCTTCGCCGGGGATAGCCTCTACGGCGTTGATAACCAGGTTGTGCAGGACTGACTTCAGTTGGTTGGGATCAACCCGGACCTCGTCGGTTGGATCCAGTCGAGACTCGATGCGGACGCGGGCAGGTACCTGCGTACCGATGTCCCGCAGCCAGGCCTCAATACTTCCCGCAAAGCCTATCCTCTGTGGGTGAACATCTGCGCGCCCGCCCGGAGCGGCCAAGGCGGCCAGTAACGTCCGCATCCTGGCAGAGACGTCTCCCAAGGTGCGAATGGCGTCCGCCTGGAATTCCGGTTTGGCCATGTGCTGCTTCGCGTTCTCAGCGAGCATGGAGAGCATGGACACGGCGTTCTTCAGGTCGTGGGCAATGAAGGTGGACAGTACAGATAGTGCCTGAACCTCGCGAAACTCCGATGCCTCCTGCGCCAGTCGCGCATTGACGATCATCGCGCCCGCCTGGGCGGCGACCGCGGTGACCAGGTCCCTGTCGTCCACGCCGAACGGCTTGCCGGACACTTCCGGGCCGACCACCAGGAGGCCGACCAGCGAGTCCAGTGCGAAGAGTGGGACCAGGTGTCCGACAGGAGCGTCCGGCAAAAGCTCCCGTTTCAGATCCCTACGAATCTCAGAAGTGTCTTCTCTTCGCCCCGCAGAGGGTAGTCGGTTTCCAGTATCCACGAGCATCCGTAGCGTGTTCGGGGAAAGGGTGAGTGTGGGAGGAAGGTGGTCGTACCCAATCTGATGAAGAAGACTCATAATCTCCGGTTGGCCTGCTGATGTATAAATTGCAACTTGCCGTACCCACATGACCTTCAGAATCCGCTCGGCCGTCTGTGCGGCGACTGCAGGAGCGGTGGTAGCGTTAGAGAGATGACGTGTGAACTCCATCCACTCTTCCCTGTAATCGTACTTGTGTCGATAGAAGTGGGCCTGGATGAAGCCCTTGACCTTCCACTGTATATTCTCAGAGAGTAGCACAAGCGCAAGGGCGGCCCCCCCCGCGATGGCAAGGAGGGTTCCGGTCAGAAAATCGAGGTTGATGGCCATTCGCCGGAAGATTTCAGCGACGACACCGAGGGAGAGCAGGTATCCACCGACCAGCGCCAACGTGAGTGAGCGATAAATCACGTAGCGGGAAACGTAGATGCTACTATCCAGCAGGCGATGTCTCACGAGGGCAAAGGCGATCAGGGCTTGGCCGCCGAGGAAGCCGGTTGACGACACAAGGGGATGCGATGGATGGATAAGTCCAAAGAGCAGGCTGTAACTTGCTGCCACAATCTGGCAGGCCAACGCGACGAAGATCCCCAAAATCAGCGTTGTCAACTTATAACGCACCGGCGGAGCGGCATAGCGATACAGATTCTCGAGATGGAGAAGGACGAGGACCAGGCCGACAAGATACACGGAGAATAAGAGCTTTCCCCATCCATCCAGCCCGATGACCATGTGACCTGTATTGCCGATTGAGATCGGATGAAGGCCCCGTCCGAGCGCCAGTGGGATCGCAACAGCGACCGCAACGAGGGTCGCGGATGCCAGCATAGGGTTCCGGTGTGACTTTCGGACGCCGCCATTCTTGTCTCCGAAGGTTAGGCTGAAGCCTAGCCAGATCGGGGGGATCGCCGTGGCAACTCCGAATGCGGACCGCAGGAGGACCAGGTGCCAGGACTCGGAAGGTGCAAAGCCGGATGCCAACACGAGGGTTTGGTGAATCGCAATGACAAGCAGTCCAAGGGCTAGCCAGTGATTGGCGGACGCTCGCCTGTTGCAACGCACCACGAACGCCGCGAGGCCAAGCGCGACCAGGGCGCTGACAAGGGTTGTGATGAAAGAGACGGATGAGAGGGGCATGCTTATTTACCGAATCTTTAGCAAAGACGTACGAAGGTACGAATGTACGAGGGTACGGCGGACTCTAAGGAATCAGAAACATTAGCAGGCAGCAGGCAGCTGGCAGCCGGGAAGAGGCTCAACAACTCAATAACTCAACAGACTCAATGGACTCACAAGATTAGCAGGCAGCTAGCAGCAGGCAGCTGGCAGCCCGGAAAAGACTCACAACTCAACAGACTCAAGAGACTCAAGAGACTCAAGGGACTAACATGAACTAGCGGGCAGCTGGCAGCCGGCACCTGTGAAGAGACTTAAGAGACTAGGAGAAGGCGTTCGGCAGTTCGACCCCTCGCGTATGCTGATCACCCTAACCGTCACCTTAGCGGGTATGAGAACCGGAATGATGACTTGTGTTCCCAGCTTTTTTCTTCCGCAGTGGGTGTTGAGCAGTTGCGACACGCCGATGGTGCTACAAGATCTTACCAACAACACCTTAGCGGACGTTATGCAGTTCCCTCATCTTTTCGCGCTCCAGCCTCCCAATCCGGCAATTGCTCCCCCGATGGCGCTGCCCACTGTGTTTGCTACCACGTCCGGAAGAGAGGAGTCCCGGCCAGGGAGCCAGACCTGCGTCACTTCAATTGCCAGGCTCACCGCAAGCCCCATGGAAATGGCAAGCAAGAGACAGATCTGCGCTCGCCTCCGCCCCGTCATAATGAGACGTAGGTATACCAGAAGTCCAAAGGGGACGAAGCCCAGCATGTTCACCATCAAATCGGAAGCGGGAAACGATTGGCTTGTCCAAAAGCCGAGAAGCTTTTTCTTGAAAACCAGGTGCCGCGGTTTCCACAAATGGTTCGCGGAGCCGGATAAATCGGTTATCCATTCGCCATTCGAGTTGACCAAGCGGTAGCAGGCCGTAGCAATGCCCTGGCTGCTGCTGCATGCCAACGGGCCACCGGCCCCAGGCTTATGGCTTTCCACCTCCTCGGCTGGAGTCCATGTCTTACCGAAGATGGCAAACCCCAGCACGCTGCCCGCCCAGGGGCAACTCAGCTCCGGGGAGTTCCCTAAATACACTCGATGTCCTTCCAGTGTGTCATTTTCCTTGAGCAGACGGACGCCGGGGTAGTTCTGAACCTGTTGACCGTCGAAATAGATATCGGTCCCATGCCGACCTGAGGATATCGTCAGCAAGCCTGTCCGACCTGGTGCCAGGATCCTGTCAACTCCGATTTCACGGTACGGTTTGCCTCTGGCCAGCGGAGTGTTGAACGAGCGCACGATCAGGAAGGATTTCCACTGGCCGAGGGACAGGGCATTGGTGCCATCCGATCTGTGCAGCTCGACGATGGACTTGAGACAGGATCTCGCCTCCCTTTCAGCGCGCAATTCAACCGCGATAGTGAGTGCTCCCTCCTCGCAGCCATCTATGGGCCGGCAGACTAATGGGTTCGGGGTGAATACCATCCCGCCGAGGTCCCGCTTGGATTGCTCGACGGGCGCGTCGAACTGCAGGCCCCGGCCGTCCAAGATCAGGTACGCGTGGTTGTTCACCAGGAAGTTGAACGGCCACAGGCCCGCAACAAGCAGGCATAGACAGCAAAGGATGCAGGCGAGGGTCAGTCTGTTCGGGTTAAGTGGAAGATGCAAGGGTTATCACCGCAGGGATGCCATAACATGACAGTCGGCAGGAGGCAGCTGGCAGCACACAGCATACAAAAAGCGTTCGGTGGTTCGAGAGTTCGGTGGTACGGTTGTTCACCGAGAGCTCTCAGCCGTCAGCTGTCAGCACTTTCGCGGCTTAGCGCAGAGCGCAAAGCGCATGGCGTGGAGGGCAGAGCGGATGGAGCAGAGGGTGCAGCGCTTTGCCCATTGTCCGCTGCAAAATGCGGGCTGCCAGTTAGCTTGGTGGACTCAAGGGACTTGGCGTTGTGACGGTTAAGCGTCGAATCCCTCTCCAGTCTTCGGAGTAGCCAGATGATGATCCCCATGAGGGCCAGGGCGGGGATAAAGAACAAGATTCCGCCCGACTGATGGAGAAATCCGTTGAGGAGAATTCCCCGATCCACATAGATTCCAAGGAACGTGAGTACGGAAATTCGTATCCCGTTCTTTACAAGGACGATGGGCAGCAGCGAGACAGCCAGAACGGCATTCTGCCAATATGCCCGAAGAAAGAAATGCGCGGCCAGAGCAGCGGTGATCACAAGGGCTAGGCTTGAGCGGATGCCGCTGCACACCTTCGCAACCTCGATGCTGAATCCCGGCAGGTGAAAAACAAATCCCTCGCGGAGATGGGGAATGCCGGTTGCTATGAAGATCATGTCTGTCACTTCAGCAGATCCCGCCTGAAGGAAGTAAATGATCCGGTCCATGAGCGCGCTGGGAAGCGGCACCATGAAAAGAAGAAAGAGAAATGGAAAGGCAGATTGTCTGAAGGCACGTCCTCCATAAAAAAGCACAAACGAGCCGAAGAGAAATAGAAGCGAGGAAAATACCATGAGGGACGAGGCATCATGCTGATCCAAACCCGGGCCCCACATTCCCGCGGCATAAAGAAGAAGGCCGACGGCTGCAACGGGGCACCCCCATCGCGGTTCATATTCGGCGCCGTCGAAGAGACTTTTCCTTTGCTGATACAGGAGGTAGGCGCTTATCAGAGGGATGAGCGGTATATGAGAGTAGTAGTCGCTGCGAAACGAGATCCCGACAAACGTCAGCGGCAGCATGGCCAGGATGGATGCGACTACCAGGGAGAGGAAAAAACACACATGCCTCGCGGGCGTTGTCTTCTCTGATCGGCCTATCGATTTGATTCCGTGAGGGTTCATTTTTCCCTCGGTGATCGTTCAGCTCTTTCGCCGCATGGCGCAAAACGCATGGCGCATAGCGGCGAGGGCGTGGAGCAAGGGATGGACTAACCAAGAGCGTTCGGTTGTTCGGTAGGTCGATTGTTCGGTGGTTCCTCAGTACAAAGAGGGTTCAACAGTTCGCCCTTCGGCTTAGAGAGCCTTCGGCATTCGAAATTCGGCGTTCGATATTCGTCATTTCTTTATTTGAGCGGCAAAGACGTTGGACTGGTCGGCAGTTCCGTCTCACGCTAAGCGCTATGCGCTTTGCCCTTTGCGTTTTGCGGGCTGCCCGTTGCCAGCTGCCAGCTTCGAGTTTAGAGTCACCCAATGTGCCTGTAGAGAAGCCTGCCTGCCGCGGCCAAGACGGCGTCCGGGATGTGGCAGACAAGCCGCCTTAGGAACTGGGTTCTCCGGGAATCCGAGAGCATCCTCGGCGCTGGCGCCACGCGCCTTGGCCTTAGCACTTTGCCTGGTAGTTCGCTGCCAGCTGCTAGCTGCCGGCTGCCAGCTTGCACGTTGGTTGGGACCAGGCGGTAGTATTCCAAATCCATCCGGCTGGCGCCCAGGCGCTCCTTGAACTTTACCAGGCCCGCGTCATCCACCTCAGAACGCCCCAGATCAAGTTGGCTCATTCCCTCAACCTTGGCTTCCTGAATGGTCATCCAGAAAAGAAACGGTGTACCCCCGAGATGGTGGAACCTCTCGTCCGAGCAGCCGTACTTGTATGTGACGGTATTCTTGAAAGAGAGGGTCAGCATGGCGGCCACAGGACGATCGAGCTTCGACGCAACGCGAATGGTCAGTCGGTCACCCATAGATGCAATGAGATGGTGGAACCAGTGCAACGGTTGTGGGGGCAGACAGTGACGCCGGCGGGTTCGCAGTAGAAGCTGGTAGAACTTGTCCAACAAGGATTCCGAACGGCCCTTCTCATAGCCCAGCGCTTCCCGTTCGGCGCGGCGAACCTTGCGTTGGATGCAATCCTTATGCAAATCGCGGAACAACGTCTTCAGAGGCGGAGCCAGTGGCAGCATGTGTAGATAGAACGTCTCCGACGGCCGCAGGTCCATGGCCGCAAGCCGTTCAGGTGCCTCGGTTGAAAAGGGCCGAACCTCTGCGTACTTGAAGCGCTTGCGGCCGGTGTGCCCGCGAACGTACGCCAGAATATCCGCGTGTTCTACGGGTGAGTTGACCAACGGATCGCAGTGGTCGGAGAACGGCAGCGATACCAGCCGTCGTCCCGTGATATAGCTTTTCACGTCGCAGAAAAGCAGGCCATTCTGCAGAGACTCGCCGGGAGCCGAACTGGTAAAAACAACTGGCTTGTACCCGTAGGTCTCATGCAATGCCGAGAGCCACCCGCGCGTATGAAATACGCTGGCTCGCGGATGCTGGAGCACCAGCTCGTCCCATCTTGGGTCTGCCAGCGGATCGACAATGTAAACAGCCACCTGACCTACCCTGAGTTCTTAACCGCCAAGACGCCAAGGACGCCAAGGAAAGACGAATACACTGTTCGGTTGTTCGGTAGGTCGGTTGTTCGGTCGTTCTGCTGCCAGCTGCAAGCTGCCGGCTGCCAGCTTGGCCCTGCGCCATGCGCTTAGCGCCTTGCCCGCTGCACTCTGTTTGCTGCTAGCTGCCCGCTGCCTACTGCCAGCTTCGGATAGCCGTCAACTGTCCTCTGGAACACTGGCAGATCCTCGGCAGGGATGTTGGCCAATCCGGGGTACTCGCTGTCTTTCTTGGACACAATTGGATGCGAGATCGGCCATGCGATGCCGAGGGACGGATCGTCCCACCGAATGCCGCGCTCTGCCCGGGGAGCATAATAGTTTGTGCACTTGTAAGCGAAAAGAGCGGTCTCGCTCGTGACACAGAAACCATGAGCGAACCCTGCAGGGATGTACACCTGCTTGAAGTCTTCTGAGGAGAGAGCCAACCCGACCCAATGCCCAAAGGTGGGAGAGCCTTTCCGGATATCCACCGCTACATCAAAGACCTCCCCCTGGACCACCCAAACGAGCTTTCCCTGAGGCACTCCAAGTTGATAGTGCAAGCCGCGGAGAACGCCACGTGTTGAGAAAGAGATGTTGTCCTGGACGAACCTCTCTGGTAACCCGTGCTGCTGATATCTCCGCCGGTTATAGCTTTCCAGAAAATGGCCCCGAGGGTCCCGAAACACATCCAGCTCGATGAGAACGATCTCGGGGATCGTGGGATGAGGTGTACAGATCATCCGATCTCCATCTGGCCTACCCTTTGAACCGCCATGAACACCCAGCGCCAGCGCTGGGTACCCGGGTCGCCAGGATAGCTGGCAGCTTGCAGCAGGCAGCTGGCAGCGAGCTATCAAATATTGAATGTCGAAGGCTGAATATCGTAGGAATTTCGCATTGGTTGTGGTCAGAGCGTCCCCAGGGGTCCTCGGCTCTCCTCGATGATTTGGAGCAGATAGGGTCCATAGCCGTTCTTGCAGAGCGGCTCGGCCAGGCGGCGCACCTGTTCCGCGGAGATGTAGCCCATGCGATAGGCGATCTCTTCTATGCACGCGACCTTCAACCCCTGGCGTTTCTCTATGGTTTCGATGAACGTACAGGCTTCCAAAAGCGATTCGGGGGTGCCGGTATCCAGCCAAGCGAAACCGCGCCCCAAGATTTCGACGCGCAGGTCGCCTCGCCTGAGATACGCGTTAATCACATCCGCGATCTCCAATTCTCCACGGTCAGAAGGCTTCAGGCCGGACGCGATGTTCGCGGCATCGTTGTCAAAAAAGTAGATCCCGGGAACCGCGTAGTGGGATTTTGGCTTCTGGGGCTTCTCCTCGACGCTCAGCACCCGGCCCTCTCTGTCGAATTCAACGACCCCATAGCGCTGGGGATCCCTTACCCAATACCCGAAGACAAGACCCCCCCTCTGGACCTGGACGGCACGGTGGAGGATCTCCGGTAACCCGTGGCCATAGAAGATGTTGTCTCCCAAAATGAGGCAGACATTGCTTGGCCCGATGAACTCCTTGCCGATGATGAATGCCTGGGCCAAGCCCTCAGGACGAGGTTGCACGGCGTAGGATATCCTCAGCCCGATCTGCGATCCGTCGTCAAACAGTGCCTCGAATCTGTGGCGGTCTTCAGGAGTGGAGATAACGAGGATCTCCCGTATTCCTGCCAGCATAAGAACGGAGAGCGGGTAGTAGATCATCGGCTTGTCGTACACCGGCAGCAACTGCTTGCTGACGACCCTCGTGATGGGGTGCAGACGAGTCCCGGACCCGCCGGCGAGGATAATGCCCTTGAAGCTGCCACGAGTCGGATTGGCGATGTGGGAACCACGACTCACGATCGGTCACTCCATACCTGTAAGCGGTCAGCAGTCAGCATCGAGCAGTCAGCTGGCAGCTTGCAGCTGGCAGCCCGCAGGAGAACAACCGAACGACCGACCAACCGAACCACCGAACGCCTTTATCACCGTTATTGATTCTACTGACTCACCTAACCACGGCTCCGTACTGGCGTTCAATCCAGTTGTGGTATTCGCCGCTGCGAACTGACTCGACCCACGCTGTATTTTCGAGGTACCACCTGATGGTTTTCATCAGGCCGCTCTCAAAGTCTTCTCGGGGCCGCCAGCCAAGCTCGCCTTCAATCTTGCTGGAATCAATGGCGTAGCGCCGGTCATGGCCGGGCCGGTCCTTCACAAGGCGAATCAGGGAGTCATGGGGCACGTGCGGAGACCAAGGCTTCATTTCGTCCAGCACACGACAAATCGTGTGAACGACCTCCAGGTTTGTCTTCTCACAATTGCCGCCGATATTATAGACGCTGCCCGGTTCCCCTTGCTCCAGGACGACCCGTAGGGCCTCGCAGTGATCCTCTACGTAGAGCCAGTCCCGCACGTTTAGCCCGTCGCCATAGACAGGCAGGATGTTGCCCTCCAAGG
>Ga0214473_10011372_pt1 | contig 10440 bp, 10 predicted proteins | sample RVTome_7_FD_203509 | JGI IMG/M metagenome (GOLD analysis project Ga0214473, IMG submission 203509) | Soil microbial communities from uranium-contaminated site in the Upper Colorado River Basin, Wyoming, United States - RVT98D197 | ecosystem: Environmental > Terrestrial > Soil > Contaminated >... | reverse complement strand
AATTTCGTAGAACGAGCCTCACCACTCTTTTCGCAAGGTTCTTAATCACTTCATCCTTCCAAAACGCACCAGGTTCTTTATCTTAGATTTGAGGCCGGATGCATCCAGCGTCACCTTAACACCCCAAAGGATTTTCTCCCAAATCAGGTGTAACAAAACCACAATAACGCATTTAAGTTTCGGTTTCAGTACAAAAATGTTGCCACAATAAACACTGCCTGTAGAAAAGAACTCCTTATGGGTTCCTTCCCCTTCAGTAAAATCGAAATATTTGAACGCCATATCCCTTTGGAGCAAGTCCTCCATCACTAACCATTGCAGTATTGTGCCGACGGACCATTCTCTATACTCTGGGTCGTAGCCCAGATACGAGTAAAGCAGAACTCCATCGATGCTGTCGCAATAAAGATAGGCAACAGGACATTCCGCATGAAGGAGCAAGTATGCTCGCACTCGACCGGACAGACTATCCTGCACCATCTTCGAATAGAAGGTCTCGTCATTGGGCAAACCTACACCCAGGAGCTTTTCCTGATAGCTGCTCTTTGAAACTCTTCGGGCAAGATCATAGAACTCCTTCATCTCGTCAACTCGGCTAAATCGCCGGAAAAACATCTGTCCGTGACAATGTTCCTGAAACCTCCTGACCTTTCTCCTAACAGTCGCCCTGGATTTTGCTGAAAAAATTTCCAGATACTTCGCATAGCCCATGGATAGGTCAGTGTAATACCTTCGATACGTTTGCGATATATAGTAGATGCCGCTCTTTTGCAGCCTGACTCTCTTAGCAGAACGCGAGATCGGAAAACTTCTGAGCAATACTCCGTCGCCATTTTTCGGCGACGGCACCCGTAATCTATCCGGATCCTCTGATAAAAGCTCCTGCAGGCCCATTAGATACACATCCACGGTGAACCATATCTGAGCGAGCGGGAACTCCCCCAGGTAAAACTTTATCGGGACTCGCCGCATTCCGGAGGTCATCATCCGTAGATACTCCTGAAAGATTGAACCATCATACGAGAAATTGTACGCCATGTTGGCGAGCGTAATGGCACTGGCTGTTGAGAACATGCCTGAAACTCGCCCCCTACAAAGCCAGACGAAAGGAACCTCTCGCGATTTCTGTTCAGAAATCGACAAAACGATATGAAACGCTTTTCGACGATTGGATCGCGGCGCGTCTGGGTGCTGTTCATCAGTTCAAAATTATGGGATACTATTACAAATGAATCCCAGCCGGACTTCTTAGCCTGGTCGAGTGCGCCTGCGAGTTCGCCAAAAGTGCAGGCGCCGATTTGGGTATGTCGCAAATGCCCGGGCCAATCCTCAAAACAGCTGACAGGGTATTCGTATACACCTTCAATGAGAACCGGTTGAAACAACTTCGTATCGGAACTCAGCCCAAACTCGCTCCAGCCCACGGTGGGATTGTAGCTTGTGTCAACACTTAAGCCATGGAATGATGCAGCTCGCAGAGTATCCAAATTGGCTCCGTAGCCGCCAGCCCGGAGCGCCATTACTCCATCGGCCCCGGCAGCATAAAGTCGCTGCAAGCCAATGCCGACCAGGGCAATCTGTTCATCGGCCGAAAACTGTCGAAGATACCGTCGCTTTGGTGTCCCTTTGGGAAAGATACTGGGTCTCGCCTCATCGGCCCACTCCGGATGTAAATGCAGCTGAATCTCTTGCCCAGCTTCCTTTATAAGACCGACTATCTCAACAAGAGGCTCCAAACCAAGCCGCAACGAAAACAACGGTTCTACAAAAAAGGAAGCCTTTATATCAAAGTCCCTAAGAATGGCAATGTTCTTTACGAGCCCGGAGTAAATGTAGCGCCGAAATGCCTCAGGAAAGCTATCGTCTATATTGGACCAGCTCTCACACCACACTTCCACATCGATGGTAACATATATGTTCACAATTCATTCCCCTAATTTTTCTGGAGTAACTCCCAGCATTTCTCCACCGAAAACTTGCCTTAGGTGTTTTGAATTCCTAATTTTGTTAGGCATTTCTGCAAGAATGACTCACGATGAATGATTGCGCTTTTTCGCAGATTCTGATAGATTGTAGTGTATACGATAACCTATTTCAAAACTCTTCAGGGCAAACGGCTTCGTGATTAATAAATTGTTGTTTCGGTTTTTTTGTCATCTGCCAGGCAAAGGCTTCAAAATAACTCGGATTGAGACAGGCAATGTCTTGAAATTATGCCATGAATGTTGTCAAAATACCTCTGGAGATGAGAACACGAAAAACCAATTCAGGATGAGCTCGTGTAAAACGAAATACGAGGGGTAAACAAGCCGGTCTTCAAGCTTAACAATCTAGTTAGACAAATTACTAACCGAAGAAATCGGAAAGATGGAGAGCCAAATTGAAAAAATCTATACTAATCGTCTGCGCCTTTTTAATGTTCTCTGGAAATTCGTTTGCAGCCAAATGGTTGTCTCTACCCGGAACAGACATTAAATCAAAGTGCCCACCGAATAATTTCAAAGGGAGTAGCTACTCTTATGCAAGCAATTGCGGTAATGTTGTAAAGGCATGGAGCGGAGCTGTCTGGGATGATGCCAACAGGACAATGTATCTCTGGGGTGGTGGACATGGAGACTATATAGGAAATGAGGTTTATAAACTAGATATTTCCTTAACTACCGGGGTCACGATGACTCGAATTACCGACCCAGACATATGGCCCCCTAATACTTTTGGCCCATGTATATATGATGCAGTTCCAGGAACGAATAATCCTGTTTCACGACATACTTATGGAAATATGGCTTTTCTTCCTGCTAGATACACTGGATTAGACCACGATAAAATATGGATTCATGGTGGTTCAATGAGTTGTAGTGGTGGTGGGATTGGAACTGACGATTGGTTCTTCGACGTAACAACAAAGACGTGGACAAAGATGTCTCCCACCGGACCAAACCCAAGAGGGATCATTCTGTTTGCAGCCTATCATCCTGGTAATAATAAGATTTATATGACGGGTTCGGAAATAAGTGCCTCAAATGCGTATTTTTACTCTTACGATCCCACTACAAATAATTGGAGTAGACTTTACGCTTTCAAGCCTTGGCTCATCAAAGGTCAGACAGGCCATAGGAATGCGACGATTGCTGGAGATTATTATTACTTTATAGGTGGTGGAGGGTTATGGAAGATCAACGTAAATGGAGTTCCGAGTTATCAATATCAAGTAGTTTCAACAACTGGCGCTACAGAGATAGAAAGTGCAAATGCCCCAGGTATAACCTACGACTCCAAACGTAATTTACTCGTCGCTTGGTATGGATCAAGTAGAACTCCTTCTGACCTACAATCAATTTATACCCTGAATCTTTCAACTCTTGTTTGGACGAAAACTACCGTCACTGCAAATGCTCCAACCTATAGTGGTCCTGACAACGGAACTTGGGGAAGGTTCACATATTCATCCAAAATGGATTGCTATGTGGCGGTTTCTGACTACAACGTAGATGCAGTCCTCTACTGTCCTGATGATTACCCTACAGATCTATGGTTTAGTAGAAGCCTTGCAGGTCCAAGAGGGTCCAATGCTTGTGAAAACGGCCAGTGTAAGCATATCCGGATGGGCATGGGGCCAAGCGATAATCTCATCTACTTTTTTGGTGGTGATCACGGAGCTGGTTCGGCTAATTCTAATATCCATACCTATAATGTGGACACGGATACGTGGACAACGAAAATTCCCAACTGTGCGACCCAAGGCACTGTTCAGCTAGATGGTATGGATGAAGGAGGGCTTTTTTACAATTCCAATGATGGACGATTCTATTATTTCTTTTCTGGTAATTATTGTCAGGAGTGCAGACTCTTGACCACTCCTCAGAACGGATGCCAGTATCCAAATACTGTTTATGATCCTAATTGCACCCACGGAAGCTGCCGCAACTCCGCTATGATGAGTATGGTAAATTTGAGGTACGATCCTATTAGCAATACGTGGGATGGAACGCACTTGATGGCTAATTCACCTCAAGCTGGCTACGACCATTGGGCTATACATGATCAGACTCTAAATAAGGCGTTTGAATTTGGAGTTGGAAATTCGGATTCAATAAGAGTTTATACCTATGATATAAGTAATAATGTTTGGAGTAAATCGGATAAGATACCAGGAGCTATAAGAGCCAATCGTAATAATCTAAGTAGAGGGCATTGGGCATATGATAAATCAGCTAGAGTGGTTTATCTCTGGGATTCTTATTTTGGAAAGATATTTAGCTATAATATAGCGACTGACAGGATGAGTTTGATTAGTTCCGATGCGCCTTTTCCTGAACGCGATAGATATTTTGTTGGTCAGTGGCCTTATGAGTGGGATAGCACAAATAATATTATCTTTATGAATGAATGTTTCGAAAACCAAACATTCCCGATGGTTTTTCATACATATAAGCCAAGTACAAATACTTGGCAGAAAAATTTACCATATAATAGTTGGAATGGAAAGTATCCTTGGGGAAGAGAATCTTTTTATGATGCTGTTCATAATTTATATATTTTACTGGGATATGTAGGAAGTACTTACGGAACAAATCAAATATGGTTTTACAGATACGGTGGGGGGGCAAGAACGAAACCGAGTACCGATACAACTCCTCCTTCAACTCTAAAAGAACCCCGGAAAACTCCATAAGGTTTGTGGGTGCCAAGGTTTTAGCGGTCCAAATATGACACGTTTACAGAGATTTGGTATTAGCTTTCTTTTTTGTTGTTTCCTTGCTGCTTGTACATTCACGAAGGCTATCCTAGCGGCACCCCTTTCAGTTAACCCATCTAATGCCTGGTGTGATATCATTAACAATGCCGCTCCTGGAGACGAAATCGTCTTTAATCCAGGCTTCTACACCATGCCCTGCTGGATTACTGCAAAAGGCCTTCCCGGCTCTCCGATCACCGTGCGTTCTCAAAGCGAAGAACCTAATCAGCGCACAACCTTTGCCTACCAAGGCTCGACTTCTAATGTCCTTGAGCTTCGAGATGCTGCTTATCTTACAATACGAGGGTTCTCGTTTGCCCCAACTCAAGACGGGGTTGACGCAATAAGGATTCGGAAAGCCAATGACATTATTATTGAGAAAAATCTTTTCAAGGGCATTGGAGCTGTTTCTATTTCTGCCAACGATGGCGACACCCATCGCATTACCGTTCGTCAAAACACTTTCAAGGATCTCAAATACACTGGCCTCTATTTTGGTTGTCACGATGGATACACCTGCCATGCAACTGATCTTTTGATCGAGGGAAACCTCATTGATGGCATCACAACACCTTTTGCCCCCTCTGCTATCGGCTACGGTCTCGAGATCAAACTCAATTCCTATGGAACTGTACGAGACAATACTGTTTACCGCACCAAAGGTCCTGGCATTATGGTCTACGGGTCGAATCGAAAGGATCCACCCAGCATCTTAGAGGGAAACTATGTCGAAGGTTCTATGACTGAAGGAGGTATTGTGATCGGCGGAGGTCCGGCTATTGTGCGCAACAATGTTCTCATTGGCAATGCCTACGGTGGTATTAGCGCCCAGAATTACGGTGGACGCGACCTGCAAAAAAATGTCTGGATCGTCCATAATACCATTATCAACAATGATCATTCCGGGATCAATGTCTCCGCCTGGCAAGCAGGACGTGGCAATGTTATTGCTCTTAATGCATTTCTTCCCAAATCTGGAACTCCTGCGTTGCGCCCTTCCCTACCCCCAGGAACTATGCTTGGCAATATTACCTGCAGCACCGGTGCATCCTGCTTCGTAAATGCGGTAACTCCTCCTTACGATCTCTGGCCCTCCTCCGATAGTCCCTTACTCGATGCTTCGGGTTACGGTATCGAACCATGGCGTCCTCTGGATGATTTTATGGGTATACAAAGAGACATCTCGGCAGATGTAGGGGCGTTTGAAAGAGCTTCGCAAACCCTTGATCATTTGGTCGGTGGTGGGTATACAAGACCTCCAAGGATGCGAATTGATACAGCTCCACCCTCCCCACCAAGAAATCTCCGGATTCAATGAAGCACGAACATGGATGGGTTACGATCCCACGCGCTCAACCACGTGCTGTCGCAGAAGGAGCAAAAATCTCTTCGGCCTACGGGATCCAGCAGTTTCGTATCAGCACCGAGGCCTGCGAACTCGCTAACCTCACACGCATTCATATTTCGTATCTCCGGATATCCAATTTCCATTGCGTCATAGTTAGACTTCAGGCAAAGCTGATCTCAAGAGTTTTACAGACGTCTGCGAGCACTCTGCACTGTAGTACACACAATCCCTAATTCTCGTCATAGCTTAATTCCTTCTAAAACATAAAACGTTGTTTGCGGGCGCTTGAACAAGAACGGATCAACGCGAAATTCTTTGAATAGAAATCCATATCGATCCTCGACATCAGCTTTGTTGTTGAAATGCCTGACGTGGGATTCAAACGGAAAACTGGGGACAGAACCATAAAATCTCGCGCCGGACCGGATCTTCTTAAGAACTTCTATATCTTCTTCGACGTGCTCCAAAAACTCAGTGCAGATAACAGAGTCATATGGATGCGTAGTATAGAGATCCGTTTTTATTGCATCTGCCACAAAGAACTGGAACTCTGGGCAAATCTCTTTGGCAACAACTATCTGCTCTTTGGAAAAATCAAAGCCTACATAGTTTCTGAAACCCTTATCGCGAAGGAGGGCGGCCAGCCGACCCCTGCCGCAGCCAATTTCAAGGGTCGATTGAATTCCAGCACGAAGAAGCCTATCTGCAATGACTGCCCAGAGAAAATAATATTCAGATCCTACATAGTCTCGTGCCGTTTCGCGGAACTCAGAGTAATATTTGTCATACCATTCCGCAGTCTTTCCCCGTGGTTTAACGGGTTGGCTCTCGCGAAAACGCCACCCAAACCTCGATATCAGATTCCAGAGGATTGGCGGTGTGAGAATCCTCAATGTCTCTTTTATCATTAACACTCACTCACTATGCCGAATTTCCCATGATTTGCTTTCGCTGCACCCGGGATGGGAAAACCGTCAACGTATAAACTTCGCCGAAGCCATTAGCAAAACGGTCCTTGTAGGGATCGTTCCTGGGGTAAGATCCAACTGCTCATAACCCTCCTCCATCAGCCTCTGAGCCGGAAAGAGGACAACTTGCCCGGCAAGTACTTCCCCAGAAAGGGGTTGTGTGCAATAATGCCCATCTGGACTTCCTTATTGCTGTAAGTTCGGAAGTGGGGTGCGGCAAACTCATCTTCAACCTTCAGCACTGTAGCATGCAAGAGAGCTGGCGCTTTCATCATGGCAAGGTGGAATGGTCTCATGGAGATCATCATTCCAGAACGAAGACGAATCAAGGACGGCTCCCTGGCGAAAGTCGTTGCGGCGAATGATATCATCGAAAAGCTCCACAAACTCCTTCAGATCGCTGATCCGCTTGAATTATAGTGGGCCAATTTCGTTCAGTGGTTTGAGGCTGTTTCTCTTGTTATTTGTCCTGAGCGACCTTACGATCTACTTTTCATTTCCAAAGCGCAAGAGCGGCCGCTGGTGTCCGTCGAACCTGTAAGTCGGCCTGACTTCAGGGCTGGTAAGCGAACCAGTCAGTGTTCTTGGGGAGAGGTATCGAAATGTCAGCATGGTTCGTGAAAACCATCATTGAAACAATTGTATGGCCCGTCAGGCGAACGCGTTCCCGATATCGGGCGGGCAGACCCTGGTCTGGTATTAGTGGGTATGCAACACCTCCAAGGAATGTCAATTGATACGACTCCACCCTCAATACCAATAAATCTCCGAGTTCGAACCAAGAAAATGGATTGGCTTAAAATGACCCACAGCCCGATGTGCGGTCATCTACCTTCTTTCTTTCCGATAAGCAAAAAACCATGGGCACTCACAAGGGACACGCCCGGAATACCCTCCAGTAAACGAACAAAACTTTTCACTTTGAATATCCAACCTAACCATGGAACCCTCCGCGGGGGAAGATAGATTCCTGTCCGTTGAATGAATCTTACGCCCCGCTTAAGGAGCCAACGATGAACATCGAAAGACGAGTAAGTGTGGATTCTGGGTAACCTGTCACTCAGCTTTTCAACGGCAGATCTCACCAATGCAGCGACTTCAAAGGCATTGAGAAACTCGATCACAAGAAGCCCCTCAGGGCGAAGGACTCGAACCATCTCATCCATAGCTCTCTCAGGGCTCCCTAACGCCTGAAGAACACCGATTGAGATCACTAAATCAAAACATTCATTGGAAAACGGCAAACTATAGGCATCTCCTCCGACATAATACCCATTCTGTTTCGGGTCCGCAGAAAGAGCCCGGTTGAGGCTCGGGAACGAATAGTCGAGGCCGATGACCCGGTGTCCAATACTAGCAAGGAAGCGAACGTAGTTACCCGCCCCGCAACCGAGGTCTAAAATTTGTGCTGGAAAAGGGAGTTTTTGCCCTCTCATTAGCTGTTTAAACAAGGCAAGCCGTTGCTTGAGTCCATTGTTTGACCACCCGGAGATGAGATGGTCAACCTCATAGTCTTGGGCAAAGCTTTCGAACCTTCTTTTCCACTCTTCTTCAAAGGTTTTCATTCTTCTTCAATACAAATTTCGACCTGCATCATCACCTGGAAACTCTGGAGCGGGAGGAAGATCCGATGTTTTCATAGTCCGAAATCGAGATTGTTTTTTTGCTCTAAAATGGCACTCTCAGATGATGAGAAAACGCAAAAAGTGGTTAAGACATTTCAAAAGTTGGTAGTCTTATCCATCTTATAGAGGGTATATATTCAACGATGAGAAGAATGCAAGAAGCCATAGTGTAACTATAAAAAATATAAAGATTTCATCTAACCTGTGCATGCACTCTACTTTTCTCAACACATCCGCTCATAGACTGCAATCAGACAATTCTCTGGGTATTTGACACCCATTATCTTTAATACCCGCCATAATGAGAGGCTCAAGAAACTGAGGAATCGGTTATTGCCGAAAATTCGGCAATCTGCCACATAGATTAGGCTACACTCTTTGAAACCGCCGAGCTCAAAATGTCCAGTCAAGCATTTTCTCGTGTTCATAAGGTAAAGCACAGGAAAGGTGTCATATTCCTTTGTTTTCCAAAGGATCTTTTTGATGAAATGGTGAAATCTGAATGGAACAAGAAACGAAAATATGGAACTTGGTGACCATCGGTTGACGGTGTAGATTATCACCTTTCCTCCGGGCCTGATTAAACGGCGCAGTGAATCCACAACTAACGTGGGATGAATAATGTGCTCAACTACCATCCGAAGAGTCGCTAGGTCAAAGGTGCGGTCAGGCCGAAAGAGATCGATAGTACTTTTTATCCTTTGGTGGACAAACTGATTTTCGTCAATGTTGTCATTCGGATCTACTCCAATCAGAATCTCACACCGGTCTGCCAACATTTTTGCCAAAATTTGATTGTTGGGGAAGATATCTCGACCGCAGCCCACATCGATCCAAGCACATCCCTCCCCGACGAGATTCTCAACTATAGCCTCATAAAAGTCATCGGGGGTGAAATAATTAAACCAAAGTCTCATACGAGGACCCCACCCTTTCTTACGGGTATTCCCGTATTTAAGACGAAAAATTGTTTCTAATTGTGCATGTCCAGGTTTCATTTTCCATCCCAATTCTTAATTACCTACTTGCTATTATAACGATAAATCTTAATTCACCCCTTTCTTACAAGATGCCTTATCGCCATGAAATTAAACTATACGATTCTGACAATATGAAATTGAAATCATGACCAATTAGATGCCTTCGATCTTCGCCATCTCTCTCTCGTGACTTAAAAACAATGTTTTTAAAATGACCGTAATAGCCACAAAATGATAAAAGAGGTCAAAGTAGGACATGCTGAGAAAGAGTCCGCTTACAATATACCCAATCAGGCTGCCTTCCATACACCGGCTACAGTTCCAGATAAACTTTAGTGACGGGTTTTTTCGGCTTTTAGCGATCATCCTCCTTAGACTTAGCATGGTAGTGAGGATGAGTCCCGAATATAGAGTTAATCCAATAAATCCATGTTCAGCGAGCACCTGAAAGAAGATACTATGGGCATCATGCCGCTTCGTCGGATCTTCCGGAAGATACTGTTCATACATTTCCGTTTGGAACGCTCGGAACCCTGCTCCCAGGAAAGGCCGGTCTAAGGCCAGCCTCCATGCCATCTTCCAAGCTCTCAAGCGTCCCATCGCTGATCGTTCTTGTTCGTAAGTCTCTATCGTCTCCATTTTTGCAACCCATTTTTCCGGAAGATACATTGTGGCAAGAAAAAATCCTATACATAGCATCAGCAAGACAATCACTTTACTTCTGCTCTTTAAAAAGAGAACAGAAAGGACAGCAGCTAACCCGAGGACTGCTCCTCGAGAA
>Ga0214473_10011371_pt1 | contig 10440 bp, 5 predicted proteins | sample RVTome_7_FD_203509 | JGI IMG/M metagenome (GOLD analysis project Ga0214473, IMG submission 203509) | Soil microbial communities from uranium-contaminated site in the Upper Colorado River Basin, Wyoming, United States - RVT98D197 | ecosystem: Environmental > Terrestrial > Soil > Contaminated >... | reverse complement strand
CCGTTTCAAGCGGGACGCCTTCAACCACTCGGCCACCCCTCCGGGAATCTCACCGACAGCGACAGGGAGATTCGACAACGAAAAACCCTTCGCCCGTCCGGCCGTTTCTCACATTCGCGAGCCCGACCGCAGCCTCTCGGCCCGCCCCGCGCCCACCGGCAAGGCCCACATCATAGAAAAACCCGCGGACAAAGGGAAGCAGAAACGTGGGCGGCTAGGATCTGCCGATGCGCTCCAGGCCGTCCATGTACGGGCGGAGGGCGTCGGGGATGCGGGCGCTGCCGTCGGCCTCCTGAAAGTTCTCCAGGATCGCGAGCCAGGTCCGCCCCACGGCCACACCCGACCCGTTGAGCGTGTGGACGTACTCCACCGGGCCCTTGGGGGCAGGGCGATGCCGGATGCTGGCCCGGCGGGCCTGAAAGGCCTCGCAGTTGCTGACGGACGAGATCTCGCGGTAGGTGGACTGGCTGGGCAGCCAGACCTCGATGTCGTAGGTCTTGGCGGCGGAGAATCCCATGTCCCCCGTACACAGCGTCACCACGCGGTGGGGGAGGCCCAGGCGTTGTAGGACGACCCCGGCGTCCCGGGTCATCTGTTCCAGGGCCTCGTAGGATTGCCCGGCCTCGGTGAACTTCACCAGTTCGACCTTGTTGAATTGGTGCTGCCGAATGAGCCCCCGAGTGTCCTTGCCGTAGGATCCCGCCTCGCGGCGGAAGCAGGGCGTGCATGCGACGTACGACAAGGGCAGGGTTCCGGGGGGCAGAATCTCCTCGCGGTGCAAATTCGTGACCGGGACCTCTGCGGTCGGGATCATGTAGAGCCCTTCGTCCTTGGTCTTGAAGGACTCCTCGGCAAACTTGGGGAGCTGGCCCGTCCCGGTCATGGCCGCCGCATTCACCAGAATCGGCGGGAAGACCTCGGTGTACCCGTGCTCCTTCGTGTGGAGGTCCAGCATGAAATTGATGAGCGCGCGCTCCAGCCGGGCCCCCAGCCCCATCAGGACGGCAAACCGCGCCTGGGCCATGCGGGCCGCGCGCTCGAAATCCAGGAGGCCCAGCGCCTCTGCGATCTCCCAGTGCGGCTTCGGTGTGAAATCGAACTGCCGCGGCTCGCCCCAGCGCCGGACCTCCGTGTTGTCGCTGCTGTCCCGCCCCACCGGGACCGACGCGTGCGGCAGATTGGGCAGGATCAGCAGGATCGACTCGATCTGTTCGTCGCAGGCCCGGACTTCCCCATCCAGCTTCTTGATCCGATCCCCCATCTCCTTGGTCCCGGCGATGAGGTCACCGGCATCCTGCCCCTGGTGCTTCCGGCGGCCGACCTCTTCGGAGAGGGTGTTGCGGCGGTGCTTGAGCTGCTCCACCTCGGACAGCAGCCGCCGGCGCGACGCATCGGCCGCCAGGAAATCCTGCAGGTCGAGGGCCAGGCCCCGGTTGCGCAGGGCGGCCTGCACGGCCTCAAGATTGTCCCGAACGAATTTGGCGTCGAACACCGCGGTCTTGTCCCGGGCCTATTCCTCGGCCGGTTCCGGCTCCGGGGTTCCGCCGGCGCCGGCCGCGGCCTCGCCTTCGTCAGCCACCAGGCCGGTGACCGCCGCGACTCGATCGCTGGCCTCCAGCCCCTGCAGCCGCACCCCCTGGGTGGCGCGTCCGATGACGCTGATCTCCCGGACGGGCACGCGATTCACCTTCCCCTCCTGGGAGATCATCATCACCTGGTCCTGCTCCTGCACCTGCAGGATTCCGACGACGGGGCCGTTCTTCTCCGTCACCCGCACGTTGATGATCCCCCGGCCGCCGCGGCCCTGCAGACGGTACTCCTCCAGTTCGGTGCGCTTGCCGTAGCCCCGCTCGTTCACCGTGAGGATGGTGGTTCCGGGCCGGACGACCTCGGCCGCCACGGCCGCGTCCCCTTCCTCCAGGTCGATCCCGATCACGCCGCGCCCGGTGCGGCCGATCGTGCGGACCTCGTCCTCGGAGAATCGAATGGCCATGCCCTGCCGCGTGGCCAGGAACACCTCGTCCCGCCCGCCGGTGAGCCGCACGGCGATGAGCTCGTCCCCCTCGTCCAGGGTGAGCCCGATGATCCCGCCGGCGCGGGGGTTGGCATAGGCGGCCAGCTCCGTCTTCTTCACCACGCCCCGCCGCGTGGCCATCAGGAGGTATTTGTCCACCTCGAACTGGCGGATCGGGATCATGGCGGTCACCGTCTCGCCCGGCTGCACCTGCAGGAAGTTCACCAGCGCCTTTCCCCTGGCGGCCCGGCCGAGCTGTGGCAGCTCGTGAACCTTCAGCCAGTGCACCCGGCCCAGGTTGGTGAACAGCAGGATGTAGCTGTGGGTCGTGGCCACGAAGAGGTGCTCGACGTAGTCCTCTTCCTTGGTGGCCATCCCGGTCGTGCCCTTGCCGCCGCGCCGCTGGGATCGGTACACGGAAAGGAGGCTGCGCTTGATGTAGCCGCCGTGGCTGACGGTCACCACCATCTCCTCGTCGGCCACCATGTCCTCGAAGGAGATCTCGGCCGTCTCCTCCAGGATCTGGGTGCGGCGCGGGTCTCCGTACTGCACCTTCAGGGCCGTGAGCTCTTCCCGGATGATCTCCCGCACCAGCGCCTCGTTGCCCAGGATAGCCTGAAACTTCGCGATGAGCTGGATCGTCTCCTGGTACTCGTCCTGGATCTTCTGGCGCTCGAGCTGGGTGAGGCGCTGCAGCCGCAGGTCCAGGACCGCCTGGGCCTGGACCTCGGTCATGCCGAACTGCCGCACGAGACCCGCCCGGGCCTCTTCCACCGAGCGGGACCGGCGGATGAGCTGGATCACCGCATCCAGGTGGTCCAGGGCGATGCGGTAGCCCTCCAGGATGTGGGCCCGCTCCTCTGCCTTGCGGAGGTCGTACCGCGTGCGCCGCAGGACCACGGTCTTGCGATGCTCGATGAAGTGCCCGATCGTCTCGTTCAGAGCCAGGACCTTGGGCTGGTTGTCCACCAGGGCCAGCATGATGACTCCGAAGGTGGACTGCATGGCCGTGTGCTTGTAGAGCGAGTTCAGGATGGGCGGGGCCGGCTCGTCCTTTTTGAGTTCGAGGACGATGCGCATGCCCTCCCGGTCCGACTCGTCCCTGAGGTCCGAGACCCCGTCGATCTTCCGCTCGCGGATCAGCTCGGCTATCCGCTCCACCAGCTTGGCCTTGTTTACCTGGTAGGGCAGCTCCGTCACGATGATGCTCTCCCGGCCGCTCCGGCCCTTCTCGACGACCGCCTTGGCCCGCATCTGGATCAGGCCGCGGCCCGTGCGGTAGGCGTCCAGGATGCCCTGCCGCCCGTGGATGTAGCCGGCCGTGGGGAAGTCGGGGCCGGGCAGGGCCTGCAGCAGCTCCTCGATCGTCACCTCCGGGTTCTCCAGCTGCAGGACGACGGCGTCCACCACCTCGTTCAGGTTGTGGGGCGGGATGTTGGTGGCCATTCCCACGGCGATTCCGGACGAGCCGTTGACCAGGAGGTTGGGCAGGACGGTCGGGAGCAGCGCCGGCTCTTGGGTGGTGTCGTCGTAGTTGGGCACGAAATCCACGGTCTCCTTGTCGATGTCCCGCACCATCTCCTGCGCGATGCGGGCCAGCCGCACCTCGGTGTACCGCATGGCCGCGGGGGCATCACCGTCCACGGAGCCGAAGTTCCCCTGCCCGTCGATCAGGGGATACCGCATGGAGAAGTCCTGGACCAGCCGGACGATGGTGTCGTAGACCGCGGCGTCCCCGTGGGGGTGATACTTCCCCAGGACGTCGCCCACCACGCGGGCCGCCTTGCGGTGGGGCCGGTTGAACGCCAGCCCCATCTCGTGCATGGAGTAGAGCACGCGCCGGTGCACCGGTTTCAGGCCGTCGCGGGCGTCCGGCAGGGCCCGGCCGATGATGACGCTCATGGCGTAGTCCAGGTACGAGCGCCGCATCTCCTCGTGGATGTCGGTCAGGTGGACCTCGCCGATCCGCTGCTGGGCGATACTGTCGTTCTGCTCGGGCACGGGCGACTCTCTTTCCGGGTTCGGCCTAGATGTCGAGGTTGCTGACTTCCAGGGCGTGGGCCTCGATGAACTGGCGGCGCGGTTCCACCTGGTCGCCCATGAGCGTCGTGAAGATCTGCTCGGCCGCCAGGGCGTCCTGAACCTGGACTTTGTAGAGCGTCCGGGTCTCGGGGTTCATGGTGGTCTGCCAGAGCTGCTCGGCGTTCATCTCGCCCAGGCCCTTGTACCGCTGGATCGTCAGGCCCTTCTTGGCCAGCGCCAAGGTGTGCTCATACAGCGCCGTCCAGTTCTCGGCCTGGATCGTCTCGGATTCCACCCGGATGGTGAAGGGCGGATTCCCCAGGGCCTTGAGGGCCGCGGCCGCCGTCTCCAGCTCGCGGTACTCGGCCGACGCCACAAGGGCTGGCGAGATGGTGCAGCTCGCGCGATCTGGGCGCACCGGCTGGCCCCCCTGGGTGACGATGAGCTCGAAGACCTCATGGTCCTCGTCCCACTCCACGCTTCCCTCGGCGGGTCCCAGCCGGTCGGCCTGCTCGCGGAGCCTGGACAGCAGCCGATCCAGCAGGCGCTGGGCCTTCGCCTCGTCCTTGAGGCTGCCGCGGGGGACGCCACCCATCTGCACAAGCGCCGCCACCACCTGGGAGTTCCGGCCGCGCTTGTCCAGGGCCCGCAAACAGTGCCGCCAGGCGACCACCTTCTTGAGGACCGCGGAGAAGCGCTGCCCGGTCCAGGTGCTGCCGTTGCCGGCCGACTCGACCGAGAGAGACTCCGCCCCCGCTTCCAGGAGGAAGTCCTCCATCCCCCGGTCGTCCTTGAGGTACCGCTCCGCCTTCCCGCGCTTCACCTTGTACAGCGGGGGTTGGGCGATGTAGAGGTGCCCGCCGTCCACGATCTTCCGGAGGTGCCGGAAGAAGAAGGTGAGGAGCAGGGTGCGGATGTGCTCGCCGTCCACGTCGGCGTCGGTCATAAAGATGACGCGGTGGTAGCGGAGCTTGGACAGGTCGAACTCGGGGTCAATGCCGGTCCCCAGGGCCGAGATGAGCACGCGGATCTCCTGGGAGGAGAGCATCCTGTCAACGCGCGCCCGCTCGGTATTCAGGATCTTGCCCCGCAGGGGAAGAATGGCCTGGAACCGGCGGTCCCGTCCCTGCTTGGCCGACCCGCCGGCCGAATCCCCCTCGACGATGAACAGCTCGCAGAGGGCCGGGTCCTTCTCAGAGCAGTCCGCCAGCTTGCCGGGCAGGTCGTCCCCGTCCAGGGCCCCCTTGCGCCGCACCAGCTCCTTGGCCTTGCGGGCGGCCTCCCGCGCCCGGGCCGCCTCGGCCGCCTTCTCCACGATGCGCCGGCCGACGCCGGGGTTCTCCTCGAGGTATTCCCCCAGCTTCTCGTTGACGACGGCCTCCACCAGGCCCTTGATGTCGGGGTTGTTGAGCCGCCCCTTGGTCTGTCCCTCGAACTGCGGGTTGGGAAGTCGCACGCTGAGGACGGCCGTGAGACCCTCCCGCACGTCGTCGCCGCTGAGGCTGGCCTTCAGGTCCTTGAGCAGGTTGCGGCCGGCGGCATAGTTGTTGATCGTCCGGGTGAGCGCGGACCGGAAACCGATGACGTGGGTGCCGCCGTCCTGGGTATTGATGTTGTTGGCGAAGGAGAAGACCGCCTCGGCGTAGCCGTCGTTGTACTGCAGGGCGATCTCCACGAGGGTGTCTTCCCGTTGCGCCTCGATGTAGATGGGGCGCGGGTGCAGCGTCGTCTTGTTGGCGTTGAGCAGCTCGACGAACTGCTTGATGCCGCCGGTGTAATAGAACTCCTCCCGCCGGTCCACACGCTCGTCCGCCAGGACGATGCGCAGCCCCTTGTTCAGGAAGGCCATCTCCCGCAGCCGGTTGCTCAGCGCGTCCAGGCTGAAGGTGCGATCCTCGAAGATCTCGCCGTCCGGGAGGAACGTCACCCGGGTCCCGGTCCGCCGCGCCCGGCCAATCTCCTCCACGTCGCCGGTCGGCTTCCCCCGCTCGTAGCGCTGGAGGTGCTTCTTGCCGCCGACCCAGACCTCGGCCTCCAGCCACTCGGACAGGGCGTTGACCACCGACACGCCCACCCCGTGCAGCCCGCCCGAGACCCTGTAGGCCGACCCCCCGAACTTGCCGCCCGCGTGGAGGGTCGTCATCACCACTTCCAGTCCCGGTCGGCCCGTCTGCTCGTGGATGTCCACGGGAATGCCCCGCCCGTTATCGGTCACCGTCACGCTGTTGTCGATGTGGATGGTGACCTCGATCCGGTCGCAGGCCCCGGCCAGCGCCTCGTCCACGCTGTTGTCCAGCACCTCGAATACGAGGTGGTGCAGCCCCTCGGGCCCGGTGCCGCCGATGTACATGGCGGGGCGCTTGCGGACGGCCTCCAGGCCCTCCAGCACCCGAATCTGGTCGATCCCGTAGGCGGTCGCTCCGCTCTCCTGGTTCTCGTTCGTCTTCGCCATATCTCCTCGTTAGCTCAGCCCGGGCGCTGCGCTCCCGCCGATCCCGGGGGCCCGGCGTCCCGCACCGCTACTACCCATGCACAAGAAACCCCCCAGCTCCCGCCCGGGCCGGAACCGCCTCGTGGCGCGGGCCGACGGAGTGGAGGGTCTCACCGGGGGCGACGCCCCCGCTCGCATCCCTGGTGGCCTGCCCGACTTCCGCCTCCTTCTTCTTCGGTGTCCCACGGCACCGGCGGCGTGTCGATCCTCCGCGAATGCTGGTCGCACGACACCACGCTAGATCCGCATGGGCATGATCACGCAGGAATAGGCGTCGTCCCCGGCGATGCGGAACAGCGCCGGGCTCAGCGGATCGGTGATCTGCAGGGCCACCTCCGCGCCCTCCACGGCGCCCAGGAACTCCAGGACGTACCGGGCGTTGAACCCGACCTTGAATGCCGTCCCGTCGTAGGACGCCTCGAGTTCTTCGTGGGCCTCGCCCAGGTCCAGGTTGACGCAGGACACGAGCGCTCGCCCCGGCCGGAACTCGAACTCAGTCGCCGTGGTGCGCTCCCCCATGATGGCGGAGGTCCGCCGGAGGGCCCCCTGCAGCGCCTCCCGGCCGACGGTGATGCGGCTCGGCGCGGGCGGGGGCAACACCTGATCGTAATTCGGGAACTGGCCGTCGATCAGGCGCGCCACCAGGGTGCTTGACTCCTGCTCCAGAATGAGTTGATTCTCGGCCAGCCAGAGCCTGACGTCGCCGCCCTCGTCGCGCGTGATCTTGACTGCCTCGACCATGGCCTTCTTCGGAACCAGCGCTTCGAGCGTGCCGCCCCCCTTCCCCCCGGGCCGCGGCGCCCTCACGAGGGCGAGGCGATGCCCGTCCGTGGCGACCATCCGGATCTCGCTCGGTTGCACTTGCACCAGCACCCCCGTCAGGGCGTACCGGGTCTGGTCAGAGGAGACTGCAAACAGGGTCTTCCGCAGCATGTCTCGGAAGACCCGCGTGTCCAGGACGATCTCGCCGTCCCCCTTGAGATCCGGCAGCGACGGAAATTCCTCTCGCGGGAGTCCCTTCATGCGAAAGCTGGAGCGCTGGCACCGGATGGCCACCTGCAGGTCCGCTTCTGCCTGCAACTCGACCGGCGCCTCGGGCAACTCCCGCGCGATCTCGTAGAGCTTCTTCGCCGAGAGCGCGACCGCTCCCGGCTGGACCACCTCGGCCGCCAGCCCGCGGCGGATCCCGACGTCCAGGTCAGTCCCGAACAAGAAGACGCCGTCCGGGCTGGCCTCGAGGAGCAAGTGGGAAAGAATGGGCAGCGTCTTTTTGGCTTCGACCACTCCTTGGACGGGCCCCAAGGCATCTACGAAGGCATCCCGCTCGACACGAATGTGCATGTGCCTTCCTTTCTCGTGTGTGGTCACACGCCCCGGGGAGGCGGAAAGCGTGGTGCGAATAGCTCCGGAATTTCTCTCTCCACACCAAAGGCTCTTCTACAAGAGATCTTCATAGACTTATAAACTAGAAGGAGTAGTCATAGACGAAAAGAATATGTGCACAATTCGCTAAAGGGATGGATTTTCCGGCTTCTCAGAGGCTGCGCGGGCGTGGACACACCACCCCGGTTTTCCGGCATCGCCCTCAGATCTGCCGTACCCTTGCAACCTTGTGGAAAAGGTGGGACACGCGCCTGACTTACCAACAAATTTTACCAAAGGGTGTCCCACGCTGTCAACGAACCCTTTCAGAGACTGAGCCCCGACGGCTGCCTCCCGGATGGCGAGGCCCCTCCCGACAGATCGACCTCCAAGACCAGAAAGGCCGAGTTACACACAGGCTTTTCCACACATGTGGATAAGTGGTATTTATTAATAGAATCAAATAGTTGCATAGGCTTTTTTGAAGAAAAATGGTCGCGAGGCCACCTACCCGCCCGTCATCACGGATGGCGCAGGGCCGGAGGCAAGCCAGAAAGGGCAATGACCGCCGGGGGGGACACCCCAAAGAAATCTGAGGGCCGCCCATGGCGTGCACGGCGCCGAGAGCGCCCGGTGGAAACTTGACAGGGCGACGGCGAGGGCAATATGATGGGAACCTTGTCGCTCGCCAGGGAGGAATAATGAAACGGACGTATCAGCCGAACAGAAGCAAGCGGAAGGGCTGTCACGGCTTCCTCAAGCGGATGAGCACGGCGAATGGCCGGAAGGTCCTGAGCCGGCGGCGGGCGAAGGGGCGCCACCGCCTCAGCGTGTAGGTCCGCCGGATGCGGAAGGCCGGGCCCGAGACGACGGCGGTCCGCCTTCGGCGGCACGGCGTACGCGTGAGCGGAGGCCCATGGACCCTCTGCGGATACCGCGCGCGAGGAGCGCGCGGGCAGTTGATCCTCGCCTTGGGGCGAGCCGCAGGGGGCGCGGTGACCCGGAGCCGCATCCGGCGAATCGCGCGAGAGGCTCTCGGGCACGGGTGCGATGCTCCCGGGGGGACCGACCTGCTGCTCCTCGCCCGGGGCGACGTAAGCCGGCAGCCCCGACGCCAGGTACGCGCCAGCCTGGTTGACCTGCTCTCCCGCTTTTGCGCGGCCCTGGCCCGACGCGAGGCGGACGGGAAAGCAACGCATGGGTAAGCTCCGGGCGGCCGCCCTCACGACGATCAGGGCGTACCGGCGCCTCGTCTCGCCGGGCTTCCCACCGGTCTGCCGGTTCTTTCCCAGCTGTTCGTCGTACGCGCTGGAAGCGGTAGAGCGCCACGGGCTGGCGCGGGGCCTGCGGCTGACGACCCGGCGCCTCTTGCGCTGCCACCCCTATCACCCGGGCGGGCCGGACCCCGTTCCGTAGGAGCCGAATGTAGGTTCCGGAGCGCGCATGGAACGCAACACCATCGTCGCCACAGTGCTCGTCGTCCTCATCTTGGTGGGGTACCAGTGGTACTTGTCCCACTTCGGGCCCCCGCCGGAGGAGCAGGTGCGCTCCGCCCCCGCCAACGGGTCAAAGCAGGCCGCCGCACCTCCAGAGCCTGCCCAGGCACCCGCCAAGGCCGCGCCGTTGCGGCCGAGGCCGTCGTCGCGGTCAAAGGGCTACACGCCCACGACGGATCTGGGCGTGCCGGTGCGGGAGGTCGTTGTCGAAACACCGCTCCTGCGGGTCACGTTCTCGACGGCGGGTGCCCGCGTCACGAGCTGGCAGCTCAGGAAGTATCGCGTCGGAAGCGGCGCCCCGGTGGAGCTGGTCGCGATGGAGGATCCGGGCGCCGCCCCCGGGCCGCTCGCGGCCTGGGCCGACCCGGAACAGATGCGGGCGGTTTACCAGGTGGACCGGGACGGGCTCACGCTCACCGGCGATCAGAGCGGGACGATTACGTTCACCCACATAGCCGCGTCGGGGATCGAGCTGCAAAAACGGGTGACGTTCCGTGCGGATGGCTACCAGGCGGAGGTTGGGCTGACGGCCCGGAACCTATCCGGTGCCGACGCGGCGGTGGAGCCGCGGCTGGCCTGGGGACCGGGGCTGCGGAACAGTGCCGACAAGAAGCAGAGCACGCTGCAGGCTCCGACTCTGTGGCTGGAAGGAAAGCGGCTGCACGAGGACGTGACGAAGCTCACGGGGGAGAAGGCCCTCACGGGGAGCCCCGCGTGGGTGGCCCTCCAGGACACGTACTTCGCGGCGGCCCTGCTCCCGAAAGACAAGGGGCTTCACGCCTTCGTGGCCAAAGCGGAGGGGGATCAGCCGGTGGTCGGACTGGCGGAGGCCAGGCACGCGCTGCCCCCGGGGGAGCAGGTGGCCACCACCGCCCAGGTGTTCGCCGGGCCGAAGGACCTTGACGTCCTCAAGGGGGTCGGCCAGGAGCTGGATAGGATCGTCGACTTGGGCTGGTTCGACTTCCTGGCGCGGCCCGCCCTGTACCTCTTGAAGTTCCTGTACGGCTTCACGGGAAACTATGGTCTCGCCATCATCCTGGTGACGGTACTCCAGA
>Ga0214473_10011370_pt1 | contig 10442 bp, 11 predicted proteins | sample RVTome_7_FD_203509 | JGI IMG/M metagenome (GOLD analysis project Ga0214473, IMG submission 203509) | Soil microbial communities from uranium-contaminated site in the Upper Colorado River Basin, Wyoming, United States - RVT98D197 | ecosystem: Environmental > Terrestrial > Soil > Contaminated >... | reverse complement strand
TCCCTTTTTTGACTTCTGGTATATCTGTCATCTTCAATATCTCCTCAATTCGGGAGCCACTCGGCCCCTACTTAATCTGCCATGCAAATGGGCTGTCCTTGGGGGCCACGTCGGCTCGCAGATCGACGAACTGATTCTGCATCACCTTTCCCCGCGATACCTCGTATACTTTCTTCAATGTCGATGGCGGGATATCTCGACCACCAAGTCCGAGTACGAATCCGGAAACCGTCGGCTGATGTTTGCTTCCGTAGAATGCGCCCTTCAGCTCCTCCTGCAATATGCCGCCCGAGCCGTAGCAGAACGCTTTCTCCAGGACGATGAAATCCTTCACATGCCCGCTGACTTCCAGTATCTTCTCTTTCGGGAATGGCCTGAAGCTTCTGATCTTCAAGACTCCGACCTTCTCCCCTTTGACACGCAGGTCGTCGACCACCTCTTTTATTGTGCCGACCAATGACCCCATCGCCACGAATACCCGCTCGGCGTCATCCATGCGGTATGTGTCGATCAGCCCTCCGTGCCAGCGCCCGAATTTGGCCTTGAACTCCTGCGCCGTTTTTTCGATAACGGCCTTGGCGTCCTCTTGCGTTTCTTGAATCTTGTAACGCGTTTCCGCGTACCATTGCGGCTCCGCCAGCACCCCGAATGTTTTGGGATTATTGATATCGAGAAACTCTATCGGTTTGTACATCGACAAATAAGCGTCGACATCGGCCTGATCGGGTATATCGACCGGCTCGAATGCGTGCGTCAATATGAACCCATCCATGTTGATCATGACCGGCAGAAGTATATTTGCGTCCTCGCCGATTTTATACGCCTGCGGATGCATATCCGCCGATTCCTGATTATCCTCGGCGAACAACATTATCCAGCCGGCATCGCGCACCACCATGGCGTCCGAATGATCGTTCCAGATATTGATGGGAGCGGATATGGCCCGATTGGCGCAGGTGATAACCACCGGCAATCGCAACCCTGAAATATTGAACAGCACCTCTGCCATCAAAAGCAGCCCCTGCGCCGTGGTCGTGGAGTAGGCCCTGGCTCCTGCCGCCGATGCGCCCAGTATCACGGATGCCGCCCCGAATTCCGATTCGACATTCAGAAATTCGGCCTTGAGCTCGCCATCGGCCACGAACTGCGATAGATTTTCAACAATATGGGTCTGAGGCGTAATCGGATATGCCGCGATTACATGCGGACGGCACAGCTTGACCATTTCGGCAACCGCCATCGACCCTTCAATTAGCTTCTTCATTATTTTACCTCCAACACCATCTCGATATCGTCCACGGGGCATTCGTATGCGCAAATGCCGCATCCCTTGCAGAAATCGAGATTGGCGTCATACAACTTGTCCGCGCCAGAAACACAGGCATCGGGGCAGACCAGCACGCATATACGGCAGTCGTTGCACGTCACATGCTTGAATACCGGCTTCATTGTGCGCCAGCTTCCTGTCTTATTTGCCTTCGATGAGCCTGGCGCCGATGTTATCTGAATCGGCTTAGACATTAGCGCCCTCCTTTGGAAGTTGAGCTTGTCGAAGCTTCCTTGACCAGGCTGAATGCTTTCTCGGCCGCCGCCACGTTCTTGCGCCCGATCATCCCCGGGAACCGTTCCTCGATGGCATTCTTTACCGCCTCGAGCGAGATAAGCCCCGTGACCCCCGCAAAGTATCCCAACAATGTTGTGTTCTGCACCGCCCGCCCTATGATTTCGAGGGCGATCTTCGTGGCCGGGATTGTCAGCACCGTGCCATTGATTTTCAACCCTAATTCCTCCGGCTTCTTCTCGGAATCGACTATCACCAGGCCGCCGGGCTTCAGGCCGCGGGTGACATCTATGGCGCCGATAAGCGTAGCATCCTGGATAATTAAATAATCGGGCTCATAAATTTGATTTCTGGCCCTTATGGCGGAATCGGATATCCTCACGAACGATTGCACCGGTGCGCCCATTCTCTCCGACCCGAAAGCCGGAAACGCCAATGCGAATTTGCCATCCGCAAAGGCCGCCTGGGCGATCAGTTCGGCGGCAGTGACGACTCCCTGACCTCCTCGTCCGTGCAAGCGAATTTCCTTCAATTTATCCTCCTTAAGAACATTTCTTACGCTATCTATTCGTTTTTCGGCCCGGCCCTGTACGATTACCAGCTTTGGCCTAACGCCGATCTATTTTCCCGGCTTGGAATGTGTGATGGCGGTCTGCTTCTGATACTTTCCCTGTCTGTCGGCATAGGATGTCTCGCAGATTCCGTCAGCCTCGATAAAGACCGCTTGGGCGATCCCCTCGTTGGCGTAGATTCTGGTCGGCAGCGGCGACGTGTTGGAGATCGAAATCGTGATATACCCTTCCCATTCGGGCTCCAACGGAGTGACATTGACGATAATGCCGCAACGAGCGTATGTCGATTTGCCGATACATACCGCCAGGATATTGCGCGGAATCTTGAAATATTCCAGGGATCGACCCAGAACATACGAATTATGCGGTATGACGCACGAATCCCCCTTGAATTCGATGAAATTGCGTTGATCGATATTCTTGGGATCCATTATTGTGGCGTTCACATTCGTAAATATCTTGAACTCATCCGCCAGCCTGATATCATAGCCATACGATGACAGCCCAAATGACACAACCCCCTCGCTGACCAATTTTTCGGAAAACGGGGTGATCATCCCTTTGTCCAGGGCCATCGTTCGTATCCATTTGTCTGGCTTTACCGCCAATTTATCTCCCGCTCTTATCCGCAGCAATACTGCGATTTTTCAATAAGTTAAGCTACTAAATCAGCTTTTCACTGTCAACGATTATTTTGGCTGCCTTGTTACACTTTTCACAATTATATTATCGGAAATAGTGGCGAAAAGTTGCAGTTCTATTGCCTTTATTATTAATAATGTTTACTGTTAATTATCGGATATCCTTGATTTACAAGCTAATACGGTATAACAAATTATGCGTTTTCTAAAGCTGAAGTGAGTGTTTTGCAGGAATCAAATCTCATGCGCATTCTGGCGAATATATATGATATTATTGAAATTCATTAAGAGACAATTATTACCATCAATTCCAATATCTGACACTATATCGTCCCCGAGTTCGCTGGACAAAATTGGTCTCTCTGCTTCGCTGCTGTCAGCGTGCCTCCCGGCCAGGGGCCGATGCCCCGAATTTCTCGATTCAAATTCCGACGGCAATCTGATTTCGCGGGTGCGGTCAGCTACTTGTCCGATTTCCTCGCCTTCGCATTTTCCATCCTCTTGGCGAAAAATAACGAGCTCCGTTTCGCCCTGATTCTCAACAGCTGCTTCGCCGAGTTGGGCACGCGCTGGATCAGCTTTAACCTCTCCATTTCGAGCTTTACCCAGGTCGTGTACCACGAAATATCGCCTTTGAATCCTGACGGCAATTTCTTCGAAATCGCAGCGGGCAAATCCGCGAACGGAACCTCGCCCCGTTCTCTCAGCACTTCCAGAATGGCTTGCCTAATGACCTCATATTTGTCCCTGTCGATATTGACTCCCTTCTTACCGGGTGTCACCGTACGAGTGTAAACTCTGCTTCTTGATGGCATCTTGTTCTCCCTCTTATTCAAATAACGCCTTCCAAAAGGCTAAAACAATTTGCTTCCGATCTTGGCCTCCACCAGGGGCGTGGCGATAGTGGCCTCGCCGCTTTCGGCGCCGGGAAGCTGCACGCCTAAAATAAGCGTCTCGGAGATCGTCTCCCCTATTTTGCGCGGCTCAAAATTCAGTACGCCAAATACCAGCCTGCCCACTAAGTCCTCCGGCTTGTGGCTTGTAAACCTCCCCACACTCGCTCGTCTTCCGAATTTACCATAATCTACCACAAGACGGTATGATTTTTTTTGCGCCGATCGTTCAATCTCGACCGATAATACCCGGCCCAAGCGAATTTCGAGCCGGTCGAATGTTTCCTCTTTGACGACTTTGCCTTTGATATCCGTCATGGCTATGACCCTTATTATAGCACTGCAATAATAGATTTTCAATTGAAAAGAGACAGGAGTTCCCTAAATTTTTCCGTCTTCAACAAGTCTTCCCTAATTTTCTCTACACTTCGTTGTGCCAGGTCGTAGGGCGCCGTGGTTGTGGCGACCGTGACCTGACACTTCTTTACCATGAAGATTAGATTTCCACGAAACCATCCCATGAGTTTGGGGAAACACCCGAAAAGAAACTCGCGGAAGCGTGACTTTTAGGTCAGGTCTTCTATCTCCGCATACCTGAAACAATTTACCATGTGATCATTCACCATTCCGGCCGCCTGCATGTATGCGTAGCAGATTGTTGACCCCACAAAAGCAAAACCGCGCGATTTCAGATCCTTACTCATGGCATCCGATAGCGCCGTCTTGGCAGGAATCTGCTTCAATGTGCGGCGCCTATTCTGCCGCGGGACGCCATCCACGAACCGCCAGATATATTTTTCGAAACTGCCGAATTCGCTTTGGATGATTTGAAATGCTCTGGCATTGGTAATTGTAGCCGCGATCTTCATTCTGTTCCGTACAATTCCTGCGTCTCCCATGAGCTTGGCGACCTTGCGAGCTGTATACAGTGCCACCTTCTCCGGCTCGAAATCATCGAACGCCTTGCGGAAATTCTCCCGCTTGTTGAGAATTGTCGACCACGACAGCCCGGCCTGGAACAGGTCGAGGACTATGAATTCGAAATGCTTGCGATCGTCATGCAACGGCGCCCCCCACTCGGTGTCGTGGTAAGCAATCATAAGCTCATTATCCGATGGCCACGGGCAACGGGTGATTGTCAAAAACTATTCCTCCAGAATATATCGCCTGTAAGGGCATGGCATGTTTACCCCAGCCCCTGCTGCAAAGCATGCGGGGTGCGGGGCCATGCCCGCACTTCATATTACCCCGGCAGAACTCCCGCCTCATTCAGCACAAAGCGGCTAAGCACCTTGACACCGAAACCCGTAGCTCCTTTGAAGCGGTACGGATGGCTCGGGCTTTCTTCGTGGTCCGTGCCGGCGATATCGAGATGCGCCCAGGGATACGCCTCGGCGAAATTGGCTAACAGGCAGGCGGCGGTAATCGCCCCGCCCCATTTGCCGCCGGTGTTCTTCATATCCGCCACAGGAGTCTTGATCAGCTCCTGGTAATCATCCCACAGGGGAAGCTGCCAGAGTCTCTCCCCCGACTGATTTCCCGCCTCGATTAAGGCATCTATCAGCCCCTGGTCTTTGCCCAAAATGCCGGCGCAGATATTTTGCCCCAATGCCACCACGCAGGCCCCGGTCAGCGTTGCTATATCGATAACATATTTAGGCTTATATCGCTTGGCATAAACTAACGCATCAGCTAAAATTAAGCGCCCCTCGGCGTCGGTGCTGATAACCTCGATTGTCTTTCCATTCGATACAGTTAACACGTCGCCCGGGCGGTACGATGTCGCCGAGGGCAGATTCTCCACCAGCGGTGTTAACCCCACGACATTGATTCTCGGCCTGATTTGCCCCAATACTGAAATCATCGATATAACGGCGGCCGCGCCCCCCATATCCCCTTTCATTGCCTCCATCCCTTCGGCCGGCTTTATCGAGATTCCCCCCGAATCGAACGTCACTCCCTTGCCCACAAGAACAATCGGGGCCCGACCCGCCTGTCCTCCCTTATATTCCCAGATCACAAATTTCGGCCTGTTTGCAGACCCCTGTGCCACTCCCAGTAGAGCCCCCATTTTAAGCCGCTTGATTTGAGCCTCATCCATGACCTTTACAGGTATCTTAAATATCTTTCCCAAATCCACCGCCTCCGCCGCCAGATTCTCCGGCGTCAGAAGATTCGCCGGCATATTGGCCAGGTCTCTGGCGATCAGGGTCCCCTCATTCATTATTCTAATTGCCTTTATGAACTCCTCTGAGATATTTGAGCCGCCGACAAAAAAGTAGATCGCCTTGAGATTGCTTTCGTCCTTTTCAGATTTCAACTGATCAAATCGATAGTTGCCCAATACCGCCCCATCGATCATCGGCGCCAACGTTTCAACGGAGTCGTCGCTGGCCAGGAATGCCGCCGTCTTCAGTTTCCGCACATTCCGAATAGCCAGGCCGGCCGCCTTCCGAATCGTCTCGGCGGTCGCTTTGGCCTTCTTGCCAAGGCCTATCAATATCAGGCGCGATGACCTGGCGCCTTTCAGGGGATAAACTTGAAAAATCTCCCCCATGCCTCCTCTAAAATGGCCCTCTCTAAAAGCATCTTTGACCAGCTTGCCCAGGCTGCCATTGAGATTCGGACCGTCGCTGTATTGAAAAGATATCAATGCGTCGCATTTCAGATTCTCGATTTTCCCCTCAGCAATTCTGCAGTCCACCAATTGCCTCCTCATCTCTCTTTAATAGTTTGCTTTGGCGTATTTTGAAACCTATCATATTTAAAATTGATGAAAAGTCAATCATTTTAGGAAAAAGGGTGATTTCAGCGCTTCCTTAAAGAAAATCTAATATTCGCCCTTATGACATAACTTATTGAAATGCTGCCAGTTAACTCGTAAGCTGATTTTTTTCAAAAAATATACTATACTTTTTCGTAAAGTTTTAGTATATATAATGTCGAACATTATTAATTGAGCGCAGAGCAAATGAAAATTACAGCTTTGGAAGAATACGGGATGCGTTGCATGGTGTTGTTGGCCACTTGCGAGCCGGACGAAACGCTGACGCTTCCCGACTTTAAGCTTCGCGAGGGGCTCTCCGTCCCATACGCCGCGAAGCTTCTTATGATTTTGAAAAGAGCCGGGTTGGTCAAGGCCGTGCGTGGACGGAAAGGCGGTTATGCGCTTTCGAGGCCCGCTGACAAAATCGCTCTCAAAGATATTTTCGATTCGCTCGGAGAACCCGCTTTCTCCCCTACCCACTGCGAACGCCATACCGGCTTGCTCGAAATTTGCGTTCACGAGGGTGACTGCAAGGTGCGCGATATCTGGAAATCGTTCGGGGGCATCATTGATCAATTGTTGGATAAAATCACGCTGGCGGACGTCGCCGGCGGACACCTCGGAATACTCGAAAGCTTCAGTCTGTCAGCGGGCAATCATGCTCGCGGCCAGGTGAATGTTCCTGTTATGGCCGAGAGGGATATAGTGCAAACCATAAAGAGGATAAAATGAAGGATAAAGACTTTGTATTCGCATGTCACGATATTCATGTGGAAGTGGAGGGTAAAGAGGTCGTCAAGGGGATTTCCCTGGAAATCGGGCGCGGCCAAAAACATGCCCTCATGGGCCCCAATGGTTCCGGGAAATCGAGCTTCGCCAACGCACTGGCCGGCCACCCGAATTATACCATCACCTCCGGGCAAGCCTATATCGAGGGCACGAATCTCTTGGAGATGGATGCCACGGAAAGGTCTCGCGCCGGGCTGTTTCTCGCGTTCCAATATCCCCTTGCTATACCGGGTGTCACGGTTGCCAATTTCCTGCGCGCCGCCCTCAAGGCCAGGAACGGCAACGATGAGGAATCGCTTCGGAATTTCAGAAAAGAGCTTATGGAAAAATTCCAACTTCTGGAAGTCGACAAGTCTTTCGCCAATAGGTATGTCAATGATGGTTTCTCGGGCGGCGAGAAAAAGCGCCTGGAGATATTGCAGATGGCCATGCTTAAGCCCAAAATCGCCATTCTCGACGAAACCGATTCCGGCCTCGATATCGATGCTTTGAAGGTCGTATCCAAAGGCATCAACTCCTCTACCAGCGGCGATGAGGCGATTCTGCTGGTCACTCACTATCAAAGAATTCTAAACTATGTCAAACCCGACAGGGTGCATGTTATGATCGACGGTAAGATTGCCCGTTCAGGAGGTCCCGAACTGGCATTGCATCTCGAAGAACACGGCTACGATTGGATGAAACAGGAACCAAGCCCCGTAGCGTAGGAAGACGATTTATTAGTTGGCAGCTAAGTAATCCAGAAAAACCAGAGGTAACAATGGCAGATATATTGGAGAAAAACTCAACTGTCGCCGACATCGGCGAGGATTACGAAACCAAATACGGTTTCAGCGATCCTGAAGAATACTTCATGAAGGGGGCCAAGGGCCTCAATCATGAGGTAGTCGAAATGATCTCACGCATGAAGAAAGAGCCGGAATGGATGAGAGATTTCCGCCACGAGGCGCTTGACATATTCTTATCCAAGCCGATGCCCAGGTGGGGGAATACGGAACTCTTGAACTCTATCGATTTCGATGATATTTTCTATTATATAAGGCCGATGGAGAATCAGGGCAAATCATGGGATGACGTCCCCGAAAATATCAAGAAGACTTTCGATCGCCTGGGAATTCCGGAAGCGGAGAAGAAGTTTCTGGCCGGCGTGTCCGCGCAATACGAATCTGAAGTGGTTTACCATTCGCTCAAAGAGGACCTTGTAAAACAGGGAATAATCTTCCTCGACATGGATTCGGGTTTGCGGGAACATCCGGAAATCGTGCAGAAGTACTTCTCCACAATTATTCCGCCGCAGGATAACAAATTCTCGGCTCTCAATTCGGCGGTTTGGTCGGGCGGTTCGTTCATCTATGTGCCGCCGGGGGTCGATGTCAAAATTCCCCTCCAGGCTTATTTCCGCATCAATGCTCAGAACATGGGGCAATTCGAGCGAACCCTGATTATAGCCGACAAGGGCTCGCGCGTACACTATATCGAGGGCTGCACCGCCCCGACATATTCGACCAACTCCTTGCATTCGGCAGTGGTCGAGTTGATAGCTCTGGAAGGCGCCTATATTCGATACACCACAATTCAAAATTGGTCGCACAATATCTTCAACCTGGTGACAAAGCGCGCCATGGCTTACAAAAATGCCACCGTGGAATGGGTCGATGGCAATATCGGTTCCAAGCTGACCATGAAATATCCGTCGATTTATTTGGTCGGAGAAGGAGCCAAAGGCGAGATTCTGTCGATAGCATTCGCGGGCAACGGGCAGCATCAGGACGCCGGGGCCAAAGTGATTCACTCCGCACCCAACACCAGCTCGAGAATTACGTCCAAATCTATCTCCAAGGCCGGTGGCAGGGCTTCTTATAGAGGCCTGGTCAAAGTCTATCCCAATGCGCTGAAGAGCAAGGTTTCGGTTGAATGCGACGCGCTCCTGATCGACGAAGCCTCCCGCTCCGACACTTACCCGACTATGGAAATCGACGCCGATGATGTGCGCATCGAGCACGAGGCCCGGGTCAGCAAAGTGGCCGAGGAACAGCTTTTCTACCTGACCAGCCGCGGGCTAAGCGAGGACGAGGCCCGGCTCCTCATTATTAATGGCTTCATCGAGCCGTTCACCAAAGAGCTTCCCATGGAATATGCGGTTGAATTGAATAGGTTGATCGAGCTTGAGATGGAGGGTTCAGTTGGATAAAGATTTAACTATCGATATAGATGCTGTTCTGGCCCAAAGGGTCAAATTCAGGGCCATTGATAAGTTCGAACCCGAATGGTTCTATAATCTGCGACGCGCTGGCTGGGATTTTTATAATGACAGTCCCATGCCAAACCGCGCCACCAACGTTTGGCGATATACCGAGCCGAAACAATATCTGATAGCAAATCCTGAGCAGTTGATGGACTGGCTGCCGGTCTTGCAGGATAACGCTCCACAAGAATTAAAACCAATGCGATCCGAGCATGCGGCCTTTGGTTATAACCGAAGCGACCTCCGCACCTTTACCCAAATGACTCCGGAATTGGGGGGCTCCGGCGTCATTTTCAAGGACCTCTTTTCCGCAATCAGAGAAAATTCGGATATAACCGGGCCGCATCTTGGAAAGCTTCTCGGGCCCGATTTCGGAAAGTTCGAAGCGTTTAATATGGCCTTCTGGAATAACGGGCTATTTCTTTATATTCCCAAAAATACGGTAATCGAGAAACCAATTTACCTGCATCGCCACCCAACCGGGCAATACACCATCCAGCGGCTCTTGATTGTGATCGACGAAAACTCGCAGGCCACCATTATCGACGATTATTCCTGTCATTGCCGCGGCATGGGAATGGTTACCAATAGCGCCATCGAGCTTTTTGTGGGAGACGCCTCCAACGCCAGATACGTAAATCTTCAACGTCTCGGCCCCGATTCCAGGCCCTATATCGTCAAGCGCGCCCAAATTGGGCAAAATTCGTCTCTGCATTCGGTGTTCAGCGGCACCGGGGCCTCCATGACTAAAGTAAATGCCGGGACGATACTCGCAGGGCGCGGCGCGAACAGCCGCATGTCCGGCGTAATATTCGGAGATGCCAATCAGCATTTCGATTACCACACCGTTCAAAATCACAGGGCCGGCGAATCCTTTTCCAATCTCGATTTCAGGGTTGTCCTGAAAGATAAATCTCTGTCCGCGTATACCGGGCTCATCAGAATCGAAAAGGACACTGTCAATTGCGAGGCCT
>Ga0214473_10011368_pt1 | contig 10443 bp, 7 predicted proteins | sample RVTome_7_FD_203509 | JGI IMG/M metagenome (GOLD analysis project Ga0214473, IMG submission 203509) | Soil microbial communities from uranium-contaminated site in the Upper Colorado River Basin, Wyoming, United States - RVT98D197 | ecosystem: Environmental > Terrestrial > Soil > Contaminated >... | reverse complement strand
GGATAGCCTTCGCGTAGTCTCGAAGGTGCGAGACCCCCATCGCCATCGGTGGAAACATCGCGGCGCTACGTAGCAGCGGCCCAATTGTCCCTCGAGCGCCGCCTGTCGCATAATACTGAAGCGCCGGTTGGATAACCTCTTTACCCATAAACTCTAGCTGTTTGTAGCCAAATGACTTAAACTGTAGGATGGTGCGCCAAAGTGGGTCGCGCCACCCAAGGGGGAGGTCCATCACGTCGAAGGCGTGCATCACAGCATCGCTTCCCATAATGCCTGCGCGCGTCAGTAGGTCCTCCTTTATGTCCGGGTTTTGCAGCGATGCCCGTATTATCTCAGGGGTAATATCGTACTTGCGTGCTAGCTCGGAAGCGGCCCTATCGGCGACACTGGTCTTTCCTGCCTTGATAGCCTGGTCCCACTGCGTCATCAGATGTTCAGCATCGAGCGACCCTCCGACCGCCCCCACGTGGCGTCCGACCCGCTCCGAGTAATCAAACCCCACCATCTTCATGTAGCGGTCCGCAAACCAGCTCCTTCCTTTTCCGGTTGCCCAGTTCCCAAGTTCCTCCTGCATCCGTCGATTGTAGGCGGCCATACCGAGCGTCTTCATTCCTTTGTGGGTGCCGCCAACAATATTAGGTGATACGGGTGACGGGAGCCCGCCCCGCCATAGCGACTGAGCGTAGTTCTTAAAGCCGTTACGGATGATTTGGTTCAACGGGCCCTGTGCTGTGTTAGCCACCGACGTCGAAAATCCTAGCTTTGTGATAGCCTGAAATCCGGTTAACGCCATAGCAGCATTCGCCATCGCTGAATCGTAGTGGTCCCGTCCGTTAATTGACTGCACAAGCCTGTCTACCCATTCGGTCCGGATGTCCATGTTTTTTAGGTCGCCCGCTAGGTCGTCTAAGATTTCGCCCCCTACCCCAAACTCCTTTGCGAGTTCTTGTCGCCATATCGAGTCTGCGATGTATTGAGGTAGCACCTTTCTGGGGTCTTTCTCATACATCAGGTCATCTGTAGTACGTGTCAGCTCGATGTGCCCAATCTTTGTAGGTTTATAGCTGAGGTTATGGGCAATAAATTCATCGACTTTAGTGGCGTCCCAGTTTTGGGCCAGTAGCTTTTTACGGAGGGTACGCTGGCCGCCTTTGGTGTACCACTCCACTGGGTATTTGTGCGGGAAATAGTTCGAGAGCTTATGATTTATAAGGTCTGTGGCCGTTCCGTCTTTAGGGTCTACAACCTGGATCATCTGTCCAAAGGGATCGAGGTTCTGTGTGCTGGTCAGATCATCCCAATGGTCATCCAGGAGGTTCGACATGTCGTCCGCAAGGCGTTGAACCTGGGGGGAACCAGCCGGCGCTTTGCCTTCCATCGTAGCCACCGCTCGCAGTAGATCATCCTCTTTAGCCCCTCGAAAGATGTCGGTCAAGCGCGTAAGGTACTGTGCCTCACGGATTCGGGCTCGTTGGGATGCGGTGTTGTATGATAACGCTAGCCGTTTGCCGCTTTGGCCCCCGAAGTATTTAAGCGCGGCCCCTGCGGGTGCCCACCTTGTAGCGAACTCCTGGGTTAGTGCTTGGAGGGCGGTCTTGGCAACAGGCCGGAAGTTGGCATCGACCGACCGGAGGCCCGCTCGAATCATGTCTAGTTGATCTGGGGCTAACCGCCCGAGCGCGGCTTCTGCCGACAGCTTAGCCCCTTTACTTACTGTCCGCTCGAACGCCCTGGCTATCCGTACTCCCTCCCGTGCCGTCTCTGGCACCTCTTTTAGAGGGGTCCCTTTGTATACATCTCGGTACTTGGCTACACCAAGGTAGTGGTCGTCCTGCAGTATCTTAGGAAGTGCTTCGTCTGGCACCCCGTTTAGGACACGGCGGATCGCCTCCATCGGCGTCATGTTTAAAGATCGTAGTTCCGCGCCGACAAGGGCCGCCTTTTGTCGTGCGGACAGTATCCGCTCGGCCTCGGGGAATGCTTTAAGTACCTGTTGTACCTGTGGGGTCAGCTTTCCACCTATCGCTATAGCGCCCTTGGCTAACGGCTTAAGCGCTACCTTAAGGGCGCTGGGGCCGAGAAGAAGGAGGGGGTCAGCTACGAAATCTAGTGCGAAGGCTGGGATGTCTTCGGGCTGAAAGCCTGGCTTCTGAGCTTCAGGAAAGAACTTCTCGCCTAGGGTTCCGAACTTTCGTTGGCCGAGTAATCCTCGGCCAATACCGGAGAGGATTCCTTCAATTCCCTCGCCAGCCGCTCCAGCCTGGACTGCCTCTGAAAGCGCATACGCCGGTCTGCCGAGGTATTCGACGGCGCCCCAAAAGCCCTCCTGCGGCCCTTCGACTTCGGGCAGTCCGGGCAGTCCGAACTCCTCTCGGAACGGGTTGTTAGAAAGTGGCTCCGGCACATTATTAACCGCGCAGCGCCATCTTTATAAACTCTAGTTCCTGTGGGTCATCCCAGGCCGCGCTGATTCGTTGACGTAGAACTTGCTCCATCTCTTCTGGGCTCTGATTATAGCGTTCTGCCAACTCGGCTCGGTAGGGGGTCAACATCTGGAGGGTGGCGGCTTCAAACTCGTCGCGCCCATAGTCACTCGACCCTTGTTTTGCGGTCTTCCATGCGGCGTCAATCGCACTAAACGCATTGTTTAGTTGTGACCCACGGTACTTGGCGTACTGGCTCTGGAGGGATGTCGAGAGCTGCATCTTTCCCATCTGTAGTTCGTTCTGTTCGAGGGAGGCGGTGTCCCCGCGCTTCATCGCTCGGTTAGCCTCATCCCGACGCGCTGCAATCATCTTTTTTACGCCTTGGTTATCGGCGTGCGGTCTCTGAAACAGATAGGACTCCAGGCGGTCGGCGGCGGCGTTGGCGCTGTCTGCCTGGTCCCGGTATTTCTGTGCGTCGGATCCTAGCTTATCTATCTTGGCCTGAAACTTCTCCCCCTCTGTCTCCGGTTCCCCTCGACCGATCAGCTTTGGGGGTTGTCCTGCTTTACGCTCGATTCGATAGTTCTCTTGGAGCCCTTGCGCTGGGGACGCTTCGCTTGGGGGGGCTTCAGTGAGTGCACCAGGGGGAACCGGGTCCTTCCCCATCTTTTTAAGCGCTGCATTTACACGGGCTTCGGTAGGTGCGCCACCTTGGACAACGGTTGCCACACGTCGTGCTACATCCTGACCGAAGCCTAGTTCGAGGAGTTTGTAGCCGAGCCATGCCTGGGTGCCATAAAAGCCTTGGGCGGCACCACCTAGGACCCCCTTTCCCTCACCGGCTTGACTCGCTATGGCGCCGAGCCCGAGGGCCGCCCCTCCTAACAGACCGTATTTTCCTAGCTTACCTAGCTTACTAGCTCCTTTTGCCGCTGGGCCTACTTCACGAACCGCGCCTTGGCCTGGTACTCGCATCCCTGGACGGTCTAGTGGGCGCATCAATTCGTAAGGTCGATCCGGTCGGAATACTTGCTCCATTTCTCCTGGGCCCATTGGGGGTATATTAGGGGCAGTTCCCGGCCCCCGGCTACCATAGAGTCGTTCAAGGGCACTAGGTCCGCCGCCCCCAAAGTCTTCCCCCGCACCCATTTCTACTCCAGGTGTTAACATCTTCTCGTAATATCGACGATATAACTCTTCAAGATCCTCGGGAGACAACGAAACGGAGCCCCCCTGGAGGGACTTCCGACCGCTCTTGTCTCTCTGCATATAAGGAAAGAGTACATCCGATTGGTCCTTGTTAAGAACGACCTCCCCTTTATGAAGCGTGTAGTCACCGGTCTTGGGGATATACCCCCCAGTTTTAGCAGAGCCGCCTGGCTCAACCGATTGTGGGGCCAGGCCCATTGCTTGCATCCATTGCATCTGCATAAGAGGCGATGAGAAGTCCGACTGTGACTGAGCCACATTTTGTTCGTAGATTTGTTGACCTTTAGTTTTTGCTGGGGCACCCCCTGCCGCGCTTCCTCCACCACCCCCAGCAAAAGTCCCGCTTTCTGGCACGAATAGCTCACGGGTTGTGCCATCAGGTAACCGTATCCACTGACGCGCTGGGCCTTTTGCTGTACCCATTGTACGACCGGCGTATTCCTCCGCCGATTCTGTTACAGATTGAGGTTTATAGGCGGAGCGTGGCAAGGTTTGCTCTTTGAGCTGGCGCCTAAGCAGGTCACGCTGTTGCATATCCTGTTCGCGGGCGCGCATCCGGTCTTCCGACATCCGCCGAAGCTGCTCCTCCATAAGTCGCTGTTGCATCGCTTGGCGTTGCGCCAACAGTTCCCCAAACTGGAAGTTCTGCCCACTTAGTGGGTTGAACGCTTGGCTAGGTAAAAATCCGGCGTGCTCTGCATAGACAGACCGCCCCGGACCCACCCCTGAGGTCATTAGGCTACGTCCACCAAGCGACATGGTGTCTCGTGTCGGCATTAGTACCCACCCATCGAAGCGTTAAGCTGCGCTAGGTATTGCTGCATCTGCATCTGTTGATTAGCGAGCTGCTGCTGCTGCTGCATCTGTGACTGAAATTGTCCCGCTTGTTGCGCCATTCCGGCTTGCTGCATCGACCGCGACATATCAAATTGCCGCCCCTGTTCACCCAACTGCTCGAGCCCGAGTTGCGGCCCAAACGTTTGCCCTAACATTTGAGCCCCCATCCCTGGCGCTTGAAGCGCCAGATTTGCCCCCGCTTCGCCCATAGCCTGTTGCCCACCGGTTGCGATGTCCCGCTGCATCGACATCAGCTCCGGGCTTTGCCCGCTTCCATAACCACTCCATGCCCCCTGCAACGCCGCTGCCCTCTGTGACGCACCGCTCTGCTGCCCTATCTGTCCTCTCATGGCCTCCATGAGCCGTTTGTAGTAGTCCGAATTAGGGTCTAAAAGTCCCTGCCCAGCCTGCTGTAACTGGCCCATCCCCGGCAGTGTCCCCGGGGGTGACGCCATTCCACCTCCACCACCGCCTCTCCCACCTCCACCTCCTCGACCTCCTCCCCCACCAAACCCACCACCGCCCCCTGGCTGAGGGGCATTTCCTCCACCAAACGCCTGCCCCATTTGAGCGGCTTGACGTTGATTAGCGATAGCGCTTAGCTGGTCTTGAGATTGCCCCCCATAATTTCCTGGCCCCATAACAGGCACACGTCGTTCTACCGCAGATCCAGTACCGTAGTAGGGCATTTTCGCTTTCCTTTCGCCTCCTTTATTCTACCACGCTAAGCCTTCGTAACGAGGGCAGCCCACATAGCAGCCCCCGTAACATTCAAGGGTCCACCACTTGTCTGTTGCGCCACCAGCTCAACATAATCGTTTGCGACAAAATTCAGTATACCGTGTACATTAAGGATGGTAGTCCCCGCAGCGGCTGCATCTACCCGTACCGACCCCACGACAGCAGCGGTCCCGTTTATCTGCGTACCCAAGAACCGTATCCCGGTTGCATTCGCCGCAAAGGTCGCGTTTCCTCCTACCGCGTATATCCCGGGGACACTGATAGTAATCCTTGTGTTGGCACCAGTTACATGTAAACTAAAGGCGTCAAAAAGGTCCGTATCATCTAGCGGTATGGCCGCCGATACACCGGTCGTAAGTTCAAATGGGGTCGTGAGTCTGGCGCGACACGTCGGCCGTGCTAGATACTCGGACGCCCGGAAGTCGTTCGGATCGCTAAGCACCGGTATCTATTCTCCGAATTTTGAATCGAATTATTGCATCATCTGCAACACTTGCGACCGCACGAATGTCGTCATCCCCCGCAATAATCCCTAGGTCCCGCCATCCAGACGACCCAGGATACGGAATGACCTCGTTAAACATGTCGTACTCAGGCCCAGCTAGACTCCCACCAGCGGCGACATCGACACCCACCGACACCGTAACCGCCGCAGCCCCTGCATCAATGTTGACCACCTTGTACTGCACCCAATAGGACTGAGCCGCCGTAGTCCCGGGGTTGTAAACAATCCCCTCCGGTACCGGGACCGCAACCCCATCTTGTTGAACCCATCCCTCGTAAGGACGAGTCCATAAAATACGGTCGGGGTCCGTTCTAACGGCATCATTGTTGGCGGCTTCATCGGCCCCCACCAATTGCGTCATTAATTGGAGGTCGCTGTTAGTCCGAAGGGGATCGTGGTTCGCGCTAACGTCCTGCCCATAGAGCATCACAGTAGGGCGCCCGTTCGATTCTGCCAGGGCCACTACGTCCGCGTTGCCGCCAGACGTGCGCCGCAACACTTGAAGCGCCCACATCCTGAGCGTACGGTCATCCTCCGTTAGCGGCTGAACGTCCTTGTTGTTACGGTTCTTGGCGTTCAACGCTACCGACAGCGCCTCGTTCGTTATAGCAAATTCGCTGTTATCAGGCACTACTTAACCTCGTCTAAAACCATGGTTTGTGCTCCGATCAAGGTTTGGTTCATTATATTAATCTTCCGTAAATCAGATAGAAGCCACGAAAGATGGACAGCGGGGCCTGGGCTACGTGTTATGTCTATCTCAACGGTGGTCCCCAATAAATTGATTTTGAACTTATCGCCATTCGATAGCACGAACTCACCGGATATCACCAATGTGACTGACATTATTCTTTCCGTTTAGCCTCAAGAAGCCGCATCTCTGGTTCAATCGCTACTACTGTAAACATCTCGTCAGGTCGCGTGTTCGCAAACTCATACGTGAAATACAGCCCGCTCCTCGAAATCAACAGCTTATCGTTAAAATCGTTCAAGTTGGCCGTCCGACTCCTAGCCGAAAGGAGCGACCGGTCTCCACTCAACACCTCCACGTCAATCGTAGCCGGGCTCGATGCCGCCGAATCGGTCAACATGTACGTCATGTACAAGTTGAGAAGCGTCTTCCGCGTATGCGGGTCTCCCGCATGGTCTACCCAGCTCCGCCAGAAGCTCGGTATCCCCGCGACGTACCACGTATCGGATGTCCCGGGGACACGTGACAGCGGCGTACCTAGTGTCACGACGGTCGCCGTATTCGAGGCAATCGGCACCACATCCACAAGACCATCGCTAGCGTACACAATCTCGAACCTCATTCCTGCCAGGCCGTTCCCATCAGTAAAGAGGGGATTCGCGGCAGTAGTCAAGGTATTTACGAGTGTGCTAGTTCCAGTAACGATAGTCCCAGTAGCCCGTGAACCGGCTGGTAGTCCCGCCCTTTGGCTACCCGGTTCGTAAGCGGAGATATACCGAAGGGAGTCGCCGAACACCAGGCGCTCCGACCGGGTCAGCGGGTCAGGGGGTGTGCCGTCAGGGTTGGTTCCCCCCAGGGCATTAGTCCGGTCGAAACACTGGGCGGTCGGCGAACAAAACGTCCACCCATATGCCGGGTCCGGCAAGAACTTGTCTGCATCAATCCAGTACATGATGTTTCGATTAAGGATGTTTTCGGTGCCACAGGCGAATATAAACCGTACTGTGTTGGCGTCTTGGTCATACTTCACCTCCGACTCCAGCATCATCCCGGGGTTCAACTGACAGAGTCCTGAGGTATGGTCGATGAAGAGCGGCAGCAGATACTTCCCGATCCACTGGGGTTCCCCCAGGCCCGACCGCCACCGATATGGTCCGCGTTCTGACAAAAAATACACCCATCCGTTGACGGTATCGACTGCCTTCGGCCCAACACACCCCACCATCCACGGCAGCCGATAGATGACACGACTTACTCGACCACTTGAGTAGTTGGGAAGCGCCGTGATTGTGAAGGCCCCCTTCTGCGTAAACGCTACAATCTCCCTATCCGTTGTGTTTAAAGCAGTTAACAGTTCCCCCTCCGACACTGGGAGTTCGATGTACCCTAGGATTTCCCATCGTTCAACAAAGGAATTGGCCGCTTCGAACGAGTTAAAATGTACCCGAGTGTTGGTGGCTGGCTGCGTACTTGAGGCGGTCGTTGCTTGTTGTGATACCGCGTAAAACTGGTCCCGGTATAGCGTCATAAAGCTGAACCGTGGCTCGTCCCGTGCCGTTCCCCGAAACGGTTGTATCGACGAGTCAGTGGCTAGCCCGGTATCGCTAAATGTCGTGGTGCCTGGAGCGATTGTCCCTAAGAAGTTGAAGGTCGTACGGTCGGCATCTGTTCGGTAGAGCACAACACCCACGTCTCGGTCTGTGGCTACCGCCGCTGTGTTAAAGTGCCGCGTGCCGGTGTAGCTGGCAACTGTAATAGTACGGGTGAGGTCACCTCCTGATGGCGTTACACTCAACTGCGCCCCAAGACCACTTTCCTCCCCGGTATACACGTCGTAATGGGTGTAAGCGTAGAGGTAGGTCGCACCTGCAATAAGGCTACCGCCAGCGACAGCGGCACTTGTTGGCGCGGCGGGAACAGCGGCCCATCCCCACAGATACAGAGCTTCGTCGGTTGGGTCATAACGAAGGTTGAAGTCAGCCCATCCTGCAATATAGAGGTTATTGTTATAGACGATGATAGATGGCTTGGGTTGTGGGTCTGCAGTTACTCCACCTGGTAGACTAACCGTCTCAAAGGTCCGGGTGGCCGCATCCCATCGATAAAACGTCGAAGTGGTAAGTACCACACATCCGCTATACGTTGCGAGGCGACGGGTAAAGTCGGCCCCGTCATCCGCTACTCCATAGTTCCCAGCCCGTGCAGTGTCCCCGGCAACAGTGGCGTTCTTGCCCTTATAAGCGAATCCTTTGATGGCGAGCGGCCGTCCTGTAAGCGCGGTAGAGTTCAGGCGTTCCCAACCCCAGTGTTTCGTGAAGGCGCCGTCCTCTCGAAACATGATGTCTAGCGCGTCTTGCGCCTCACCTGGTTTCATGTTGACGCCGCCGGTAAGGCCACGAAGGTTAACACCTAGGTTAAGCTGGGTTATTGGTTGGCTGACGTAGGCGCTAGGCATACGGAGCCCCACTAACCCCACCAGATGGGGGCCACGTTGGGTCATGGCCAAACGCGGGGCTCATAATCGACACATCTTGCTCAGATGCGAACTCTAGTTCAATGGGCACATGAATAGAACAATACCCGTTAGCCCGATTGCGGTCTCGTATAAACGCGCAATGCCTATCTCCAGGCTCGCTTCCCCATGACGACACCACTCCTTTTAGGTCTGGAAGCGCGGTAGTAAGACGGTCTACTTGCATCACCACCCCGGTCTGCTCGGCTGTAATAGTAGCCAATCCACTTCGTACAGCAACCCATCCGGTTGCGGATGCCGCTGCCGTTGCCGGGGACACCTCGGCTGGCACCTGAGCATCCCATCCCCGATGCTCTACCAGTTGAATATCCGCCGGAAACAGGCAGAACACCGTCCCGGTGGACCCTGTCCCTAACGTCTGAAGAGTGTGGTTTCGGACCGAGTTTTCGATTTGTGCTGCTGTCAAAACAACGGCATGATACGCCACCCCGGCCACCGTGTAGGGAGTCTCTACTTTCCCTGAAACAGCGGCGGCTGTAGCCCTGGCACAATACTGGAGCGCAAAATACCCTAAGCCTAAGTCAGTCGCGTTAATAGCTTCCGTCCCTTCGCTAACCCCGTCTACATAAACAGTCATGTTCCCAGTACGATTGAAAGTAGCGCAAACGTGATGCCATCCCATCGGCAACACAGCTACCTCAAATAAGAAGGTAGCCCCAGCCCCAGCTCCCGTTTGGTACACCGCCTCGAAATCCGCGCCCCGAAACTGGAACCCTGCGCCTGCTATCCGTGCCGCGCCCGACGTCCCAAAGACAGGGGCAGACGCAGTGTTAGTAGTGTTATCGTATACTCCAGTAAAACAATACCCACAAGCCGCCGCAGCTACCGTCTGCCAGGTTGATACGGAATCTGGGTACTGACGTTTGACCCACATCTCAATCGAGAAGTTCCCTGTATCCTGAAGCGCAGGGCTACTCGCCGCACTATACCCGTCTGCACCAACACCATCCGTCCCATTGATTAAAGTGGCGTCTGTAATAGTATCCGAGCCAAGCATAATGTTTGGGCGCCACTCTATCGCAACGGCAGTATTGTCTGTCACACCTTGTGTGGGGCCGCCACACGACAGCCGGTTGGTAGAGTGGTCTACCACGGTCGCTTGTTCGCGACGACCGTTAGCCATTAGAACCACCCGCTGATGATGTCCAGGAGCCTCCTCAACCACCCCGGTCCGTCTGGCGTGTCCCCGGGTCCTGACGGCAGGGTAGGAGGAGGCTCTGGAGCCCCTGGGTTAAATGCCTCTTTCCAAAGGCGTTCAACCTGGGTAACTGGTCGGTCGGGCTCGGTGAGCATTCCGGTCATAAAGTGCAGGCAGTACGAAGCCCCAGCATCAAAGGCGTTGGTGGCCTGTTCGATGACCCGCTTCGCATCTCGGGTCGAGAGACCGGCCCAATTCGGAATCCTTGGAATCCACTCGTCCCACTCCGCTTTCTCCATACAATGGATGTTCTCGTTTAGATACACGGGTTTACGGTAGCGGTCCTGGAAGATGTTTATGTCA
>Ga0214473_10011367_pt1 | contig 10443 bp, 8 predicted proteins | sample RVTome_7_FD_203509 | JGI IMG/M metagenome (GOLD analysis project Ga0214473, IMG submission 203509) | Soil microbial communities from uranium-contaminated site in the Upper Colorado River Basin, Wyoming, United States - RVT98D197 | ecosystem: Environmental > Terrestrial > Soil > Contaminated >... | reverse complement strand
TACCTCTTCGTCGTGGTGTGCTTCGTACCGTGTCTTGCCCTGGGACACGACTGGCGGTGGGGAATGGGGAGGCCGCTGCCCGGCGGTCTCTATAGGCGGCCTCTTCCTGCCGACCTGGGGCGGTACCACTCGGAAGACGACAGAAGGGATCCGGACAAGTGAACACAACGCGCCACAGGCAAGGGTTCCTGCTCTGTAGTCTCATATCCTTGTAGGAGGTTTCCACATGGCGATTGACGTACACATCCACACTCGCGGGACGGAGGACGGGAACAAGATTCTCAAGGCGATGGACGAGGTCGGGCTGAAGCGCGTGGTGCTGTTCGCGGTCCCGCCCCATCGCTCCGAGGAGGCGAAGGGAGAGAAGCAGCCGCACAAGATCATCCTCGATCAGATCGCGAAGCTGGTCAAGGTGGACCCGGAGCGGCTGATCGGCTTCGCCTGGATCGAGCCCACGCTGGAGGACGCGGTAGACGCGGTGAAGTACGCGTTCGAAGAGAAGGGCCTGTGCGGGGTCAAGATGATCCCGAACCACTGGTACCCCGCCGACGAGGGCCCGCAGGCCTGCTACGCCAAGATCAACGAGTACGGCAAGCCGATGCTGTTCCACACCGGCATCCTGTGGGGCCGGAGCGACACCTCGCAGCACTGCCGCCCGGCCTTCTTCGAGATCATGCTCCACTACCCTAAGATTCGCTTCGCCATGGCCCACTTGAGCTGGCCCTGGACGGACGAGTGCTTCGCGGTATGCGGCAAGTTTCGCGCCGCGGGCAACTACAAGCCGGAGAACTGGCGGAGCTACGCCGATATGACCTCCGGCGCGCCCCGCATCTGGAAGACCGACGCGATGCGCAAGGGCCTCGCCTATATGGGCGACCGCCAGTTCGTCTATGGCAGCGACTGCTTCAACGCCGAGGACCCCGAGGCGCTCAAGCACAACCTCACCGAGGACCGCGAGATCCTGGCGGAATGCGGCTGCTCCAAAGAGACCATGGACCGCATTCTCGTCGAGAACGCGGAGCGGTGGCTGGGGATCGCGCAGAGCGTGGAGACGAAGGAGTAGCTGTAGGGCGGGCCTACCTACGCCCGCCAACCTGTTGTAGGGGCACGGCCTGCCGTGCCCCTGCGCCGATATCCGCAGGAGGCTGCTGTGCCCATTGACGTCCACGTGCACTGCAAAGGCGGTGAAGACGGAACCAAGGTGCTAAAGGCGATGGACGCGGTCGGGCTGGAGCGCATCGTGCTCATGTCCCGCCCCGCCTACTACTCCCTCGTCACCGAGGAGCCCGACCCCGTCGGCCACCGCGTCGCGATAGACGAGTTGGCGAAGATCGTCGCGCCCGATCCGTCGCGCCTGGTGGGCTTCGCCTGGATCGAACCCACGCTTCCCGACGCGGTGGAGATGGTGGACTACGCGCTGGGGGAGAAGCAGCTCAGCGGCGTGAAGATGCTCCCCAACCAGTGGTACCCGGATGACGAACGCGCGCAAGCCGTGTATCGCCAGGTCGAGCGCTACCGCAAGCCGATGCTATTCCATAGCGGCATCCTGTGGACCTGGGGCAACACCTCGAAGTACTGCCGCCCGGCCGGGTTCGAGATCATGATGGAGTACCCGGGCATCCGCTTCGCGCTGGCCCACATCGCCTGGCCGTGGACCGATGAGTGCATCGCGGTGTGCCAGAAGCTGCAGTGGACCCAGCCCAAGCGCGGGCACGAGTGGACCTGCTACATTGACATCACCACCGGCGCGCCGCGCCTGCACAAGGTGAACGCGCTGCGCACGGCGCTCGCCCTGGTCGGCGACTCGCACCTGATCTACGGCAGCGACAACGCCGACCCCGAGGACCCCGACGCCTATCGCCACACCCTCGCCGAGGACCGCGCCATCCTTCGCGAAGCCGGCGCCTCACCGGAGGTGATCGAGCGGATTTTCAGCAAGAATGCATTGCAGTGGTTAGGCCTGTAGGGGCGACCCGGCGGGTCGCCCGCACTGACAAGAGGAGTCTGCCATGACCTCTCGCGACCGCGTCCTGACCTGCCTCCGCCACGGCAAGCCGGACCGCGTCCCCCTGCAGGAGGCCTTCTGGGAGGCCACCGTGAACGCGTGGAGGCAACAGGGCCTCCCCGAGGGCGTTTCGGCCGAGGAGTACTTCGGCCTCGAGCTCGCCATCATGAGCGTTGACAACTCCTTCGGGTTTGCGCCGGAGGAGATCGAACGCACCGACGCGTACGTGGTCGAGCGGGACGGCTGGGGCGATACCAAGAGGAACTGGCTCGATCACCGCTCCACCCCGGAGCTGATCGGCTTCCCGATCGAGACCCGCGCGGAGTGGGACGCCCTCAAGGGCCGCCTCACCCCCGATCCGGCGCGGGTGGACTGGCCTGGGGTCAAGGCCCAGCACGCGCGGTGGCGGGAGAAAGGCCAGTTCGTCTGCATCGCCGCCATCCCCGGTTACGAGGCTACCTGGCGCAAAGTAGGAGTGGAGGGCGCGCTCACCGCGATTGCCGAGGATCCGGAGTGGGTGATGGAGATGTACGAGTACGACGCCAACATGATCATCGGCCTGATGCAGCTCTACGTGGACCGCGGGCTGGCCTTCGATGGGATGTGGTTGTGGGACGACCTGGCCTACAAGAACGGCCCGCTCTTTTCCCCGCGGGCCTACCGCGAGCAGTTGCTTCCCTATCACCGACGGCTCACCGAGTTCGCGCACTCTCAGGGCTGGCCGGTGATCCTCCACTCCTGCGGCAACATCACCTCCCTCGTCCCCGACCTGCTCGCGGCCGGCTTCGACTGCCTGCAATCCCTCGAGGTGAAGGCCGGCGTAGACCTCGGCTACTTGGTGAAGGAGTACGGGCGGGACCTCTGCTTCATGGGTGGCGTGGACGTGCGGGAGTGGTTCGGCGATCCAGCGCGGCTGGAGCAGGAAGTGCGCGCCAAGCTCGCCATCGGTATGTCCAGCCCCGGCGGCTACATCTTCCACTCCGACCACTCCCTCCCGCCGCAGGTGAGCTTCCAGAACTACGCGCGGGTGGTGGAGTTGGTGAGGGAGTACGGGGTCTACGCGTAGGGGCGCGGCATGCCGCGCCCGGCGCCTCACTTCCCGCGGCCCTGCTCCTTCCACCACTGCCTCCACACCAACGGGTTCTCACCCAGGTCAACCCCCGTGACCTTGTGAAGGGCCTCCGCGACGGGGCGACGGTACGTGCCGTGGTGACGGTCCAGCACCTCGACCAGACCAGGGACGGCGCGGCGGTCACCGAGATCGCCGAGAGCGCGGAAGATCTGCCATGTCCCCCCCAGATACCGGTCCGAACGGAGGGCGGTGAGTAGTGGCTGCAGCGCCCGCGCCTCCCCGAGTCTCGCCAGTGCGAGCGCAGCGTGGAACCGAATATCTGGTTGGTATGAGCGCAGCGCAGCCAGGAGAGCCGGGCGCAGTTCCGGCGCCGGCTTGTCCCAGGAAAGCGTGCTGAGGGCTGCGCTCTTCAACTCAGCATTGTCGCCCTTAAACACCGCGCGAATGGCCTCTACAGCTTGAGGCGACTTCATCCTCGCTAGGGAGCGCACCGCCTCATCGCGGATGTGCGCTACGGGGCTATGAAGATCGGACAATAGCGGGGCGACGACGCGTGGATCGTCTAGTTCCACCAGTCTATACTGCGCGGGCTTCCCTCGCTTCGACTGCAGATCGCGTAGGGCCGCAGCCACTACCTCTCGCGCACTGTCATCATCTATGCTGCACAGCGCCTCTATAGCTACCCAACTCACCGCCTCATCCCGATCCTCAAGGGTCGCGATCAGCGCAGACGCAGCTTCCGCCTCACGTAGACGGCCCAATCCATAGGCCGCGCCTCGTCGCACGCGGCTCTCACCATCCCGAAGACCACGCATGAAAGCTGGCAGCAATCGGGGATCACGCCATTCCTCCGCTGTCGGACGCGCCCTTACGCCAAACACCAAGGGGTGTGCTTTCCCCCCGGCCGCCGCGCCCAAGGCCGCCACGCGAACCTCGGGACTGGGGCTGTCCATCGCGGCCAGGATAGCCTCACGCGCGGGCGCGTAGCCGGCAAGACCCAGGAGGGTGATAGCACGCTGCTTCGCGAGCGGCTCCTCCTGCTCCGCTAACGTCAGCACCTGTGCGAACGCCGGGTCTCCGAGCTGCATCAACGCTCCCATGATCGCGGGCACGGCCCCCCACCCGCTCGAGGTCGGGGTGTGCGTCTCCGGGTCGGTTCGCAACGCCTCCACCAGGGGAGTGATGGATTCACGGGCGCCAATTTGCCCGAGCGCCTGCGCGGCGCGGCCGCGCACCGCGAAGTCGGGATCCTTCAGGAGGCTGGTGAGAACTGGCACCGCGCGGCGGTCCGTGATCTTGGCGAGCGCCTCCACCACGTCCTTCCTGCGCAGTCGGTCTGTGCTCTTCAGTTGAGCAACAAGCGCGCCAATCGCCTCCGGGTTGCGCATCTCCCCGAGCACTCGCAGTGCGGATTCCCGCACCCAAGGGGACGGGGCCTCCAACAACGCGCGCGTCGGCTCCAGGGCCGGGCGCCCGATCGCCGCGAGCGCGCGAACTGCCTCCTGGCTCGGACTGCCTACCCCATTGTCGGAAGGCTTGCCACACCGCTCTTTGAGCATCTCTATCAGGTCGGGTATGGCGGACGCCGCCCACTGCCCGCGGTCCGCCAGGTGGAAGGCGGCGTGGGCCTTGTCGTTAGGCGACGGGGATTTCAGCAGGCGTAGGTAATGGTCAACGTCCGGCGGGCGAGGCACAGTGACTCGCGGGCTTGTTGTCGGCACCTCCCCCGCGGGCTGCGGGTTCCGGTGTGCAACTGGCCGTGCGCTGACGGTCGCGAGCCCCCCGGAACTCAGAGCACAGATGACAGATATCGCGCCCACGACCACGCACCGCGCCGACCCAAGCCGCTTCCGCATCGGTCACCCTCCAGGTGTGCCTGTCGGTTAGACACACCGCGACGGCGCGGTGTTCCGGTGAGGCGCAGGATTCCTGTCTTGCTAACTAACACACCAATCAGTCGGAAAGGACTTGCCCTTCGTCCTCCCCCACCGCCCCCAACACCGCCCTCCCCACTTGCCCCAGCGACTCCGCGGAGCACTTGTCCGGCGTGTCCGCGGTGGTGTGCCAGTAGGGATAGGTGAAGTCTATGATGTCCGCGCACTGGATCCCGCGGTCCAGCAACTGGACGTGATCGTCTAGGACGGCCTGCCCCGGCTTCGCCACGAACGCTTTGGACCCCGCGCGCGCGGCCGCGCCCCACAGTCGCGCCACCACCTCCGGCGCGCGGTCCAGCGAGATCTGCTCCTGCGGTAGGCGCAAGTCCTTGTCTCCCACCATGTCGAGCAGGGCCGCCCAGTCCGGCGGCCGCGCGCGGTACTGCTGCGCGAAGTACCGCGACCCGAGGAACATGGTCTCCACGGTCGTGCCATAGTCCTCGCCGTCGAAGAGCACCAGAGTCACTCTCTGCGCCGGCGGATGGGCCTTCAGCGCCCGCGCGATCTCCAGCAATATAGCCACGCCTGACGCCCCGTCATTCGCTCCGGAAATCGGCCGACTGCGCTTCCTGGGATCGGGATCGCATTCGGCCCGCGGTCGCGAATCCCAATGCGCGCACAGCAGAATGTGTCGCGCACCCTTGGGACTTGCCCGCCGGCCGTCAGGCGGGTCGAACGTGGCAACGACGTTGGTGAGCCGGAGGGTCTTGCCGTTGACTTGGGCAGTGAATTGCTGCCGTTCCACCGTGTCCGCAAGCGGCTTGAGCTGCTTCACCAGCCAGTCCGCGCACTGCGCGTGGGCGCGGGTGCCGGGCACGCGGGGCCCGAATTCACACTGCTTCGCCAGATCGCGATAGGCGCGCTCCTCATCGAACGGGCGCGGCGTCACCGCACTGGGCGCGGGAGTGGTCAGCGCCAAGAGGAGGAGGGGCAGGAGAAGCTGGGGTCTGCTCATATCTCCGCGCGCAACTGCCTGATCCCCGTCTCTGGGTTCGGGACCCTCCGCAGTCGCACTCCCCCAAGGCGCCCCACTGCGATCTCCGCGAGGTACAGCACCCGACACCCCGGCTCGAGGTGCCCCATGTAGGTCTGCTCTCTGATGGAGATGCAGGTGTGCAGGTGCGGCGTGTAGTCCGCGATTAGGCCCTGCACGCTCAGCAACTCGATGGGCCCTTCGTACTGGACGAATTGGTCTATGGAAGGATAGCCAGTGTGGGTGATGTGGTGCAAGCAGGCCTGGTCGAGGGTGCCGATGCCGGAGAGCACGATCCCGGTATGCAGGTCCTGCTCCTTCGCCAAGGCCTCAATCGCGCCGAGCACATCCTCGCCCTGATCCAGCCGGAGCGCGATCACCTCGCCCAATCGCCCGCCCGGGAAGACCTCCATAGTCGCGCCTCCTACCTTACACTGTCATCCAGCGGCCGGCCCAGCGACTCGTACAGCGCCCGCCGCCCCTTCTTATCTCCCTCCAGCTCGCCCCGGGCACACCGCGCCACCTCGGCCGCGATCTCTTGCGGGACCACGATCACGCCGTCATCGTCCGCCACCACCATGTCGCCCGGCGTGACCTTCACCCCGCCGAGGTTGACGATCTGGTTCAGCGATTCGAACTCCAGCCGGCCGATCACCGTGGTGCGCGCGCGATGGCGACACCATACCGCGCACTGCTGCAAAGCCACCTCCGCCGTGTCGCGGCACCCACCATCAATCGCCACTCCGCTCACCCCTTTCGCGACCGCCGCCAGCCCCACGTTCGACCCCCAGAACCCGACCTCCAGACCGCTCAGGTCCAGCACCAAGAAGTCCCCCGGCTGCAGCAGGTCCATGAACGGGTACTGGCACTTCCCCCCGTACCACCGGCCGGAGTACTCCGTGTACTCCTCCGGGCTCATCTGAGGAACGATCTCATTGGTGGCCACATAGCGGGCGGTCACGGCCCGGCCGAACGCGAAGGCCCCCAACCAGATCGGCCGGATCGCCCGGTCCACCAGGCCCAAGTCTCTTCGCCCTACCGCGTCCATCCCGTCCGACACATCCGCCACCCGCAAGCCCTGGTAGAGCGCGAGCAGCTTCTCATCTCGCTGATCCATGCTAACCCCCTGGAGGCCGGGCCCATCTGCTGTGCCATTGGCCCGCCCCAGTCTCACTGACGGCAGGTTCGGCGGCGTGCTCGCCGCGCCTTCCCGCCCCTGGCGCCGGCCGTGCGATTAGCCTCCCCGCAGCGCCGCGAACATGACGATCAACAGCACCGCCCCCAGCGCCAGATACGTCCACGCCTGATCGAACAGCCCGGGGCGCTTATGCTGCGTCAGTGACACGCCGCACTGTCGGCACTTGAACCGGGTGTAAGGATTGGTGGCGCCACAGTGGGGGCACGTCAGCCCAGTATGCGTGGGCTGCAGACCGGCGCGCTCGTATTGATACTCCGACGCGCTGCCCAGCTTGATGGGGATTACCGCGTTGCACGCCCGACACCGAGTGGCGCCCTCGAAATTCATCGTCGCACATTTCGGACAGCTTGCCATCCCTAACCGTGCCTCCGCAATGATTGTTGCTTGCGATTCCTTGCTCCGCGCACACGCGCAGCCCACGTCAAATTGGCCTGCATCATCTGGGCGAATCCCCCTCTCGGCGCCAGCCTGCACAGCCGGCCTCCCTGGCGGGAGGCTACTACGCACATTATACGACCCGGCCGGTCCCATCCCCTTCCAGATAATCCATGACAGCCCTATTCCACCGGGCCCGCAGCTTCGGGCGGCGCGGGTCCCCTCTGCTCCTCCACCCTCAACTTCGCCAGCTCAAACGCCACGCCGAACGTCTCTCGACTGGCCCCCACCGAGTAGTTCAGCCGCGTCCGGCCGTCAGGGAGGCGCTCCTCCCGGACCGGGTCGGACACGCGGTCCCATTTCCCCTTCATCTCGCGGCCGTAGACTAGCCACCAGCCCGAGGGCAGGGTGATGCTGACTTGCGCGGCCGCGGGACGCACCGCGCTGACGGCGAGCCCCAGTATTCCCGGCTTCTCGGCATAGGCTTCCACCGTGAGCTTGGTGTCGCCCAAAGACATCTCCACGCGATCGCCGGCCAGATCGAGGTTCCGCTCCGCAGAGCGGCCGCCGCCAAGCGCCGTGATCCGCGCCACACCCGACGGTGCCTCTCCAAAGCGCGCGGCCAAGTCGTAGTTCGCGTCGGGATAGGGGAGAGGTCGCTCTCGCTCCGGGGGCAGATAGGACAGCAGATCGGCTAGCACTGGATCGGTATCGCCATACACGTCGCCCCAGTTACTCACCCACAACTGCGGCGGCCCTCCCCAGGCCCGCACGTAGTAGCCCAGCGGCGTGCTCAGCCACACCCCCGGCGGATCGCCCACGGACACGATGATGGCGGACCGATCCAGCGGCGGCTCGTCGGTGTACGGCGCCACTCCGAACAGCCGATTCCGCTGCCGCAACAGCTCCCGCGCGATCCGCGCCGCATGCTCCGGCGACTGCTGCTCGTAGATCAGCGTCGGGCCGGACTCGCTGAGTAGCTCCTCCGCGTCGAACTCCGGCCTGTCGGTGAGAGTTTCGATGAGCGGCGCGGGCTCGCGCCGTGGGAGGAAGTGGGTCCGGTCGCGATGCTGGATGTCGAAAAGCGCATGCGCCATTCCCATCAGCAGCACCGCCGAATCCCACAGGCGACGCTTCTCTCCTCCCCACGCGGGGTCGTGCCGATCGTGGAACTCCCACACCGCTCCGGTCGCAGACGCGAAGTCTAGCACGCCACCAAGCAGTTCACGGCTGAACTGCGAGGCCGCCGCCGGGCTGTCGGCCGCCGCGTAGAGCACATACCCTGGTGTGCCCCCGCTGATCGTCGCGCTCCGGCTGTGGGTGCGAAGGCCGCGGCCGAACTGTAGCCGCTCCCAGCCGGCAATCAGACCGCCGGTGATCAGGCCCTCCGTAGCCGGCAGCACGCCGAGCAGATGCCCGCGCGCGTACACCTCCGGGCATAGCGAGAAGTCGCGGGAACCATCCCCGCCGCGCCCAACGGCATACCAGTCGGGCTGGCCTTCGGCCGGCATGAAGTCGCGCAGAGCCATGCGCGCCCGATAGGCCAGCGCGCCGTAATTTGCCGCGCGCGCTGGGTCGTGCATGCGCAGGGCCAGCTTCGAGCCGTACTGGGCCGAAGCGATCAGCAGCCAGGAGTTGTCCAGGAGGTCGTCAAGCTCGCGCACCGGCGCCGCGAGAATCCATGTCTCGTCGCCATTCATCGGCTGCAGGCCCTCGGTGGACACGGCTGCGGTATCAAGACACCCCTTCACCATATCCCAATACGGCCCGGCGTCCACGCGGCCCAATTCCTCGGCCTCGCGCACCATCAGCACCAGATAGTGAGGTAGCTCGACGCGCGTGTACCCCCACGACATCGGCTTGCCATCGGGGATCTGATACGAAGAAGCGATCCCCGATTTCTTCCACGCGCGGTAGAAAAAGTCGAGATTCAGCCGCGCCTCCGGCACCCGCCCCAGTTCGAGCAGCGCGCGCTGCACCCAGTAGCTGTCCCTCACCCAGGCGCGGTTGTGGGGGTACCGCACCGATCCGGTGTGAATCGCCTCGGGCCCGAGGTGGGATCGCACCAGGCAGAGCAGCGAGTCGAGCAGATCGTCCGTGCGCTCATCACCGCTCTCCAGCGGTGTTTCCCTGCACCACTTCTCCCAGTTCACCTTCGTCTGCTCCAGCAAGGCCAGGGGGTCGCGCCGCGCCTCCTCCGCGCGGCGCACGGATTTCGCGAGGGCCGCCGCGTCTCTCCCAACGATCAGGAACAGCGCGGCCGCGGCGCGCCCGCCCCGGCCGATGCGGCCCATGGGGAGGGTGAGCGTGTCGCTCTTTGCGCGGAAGTTCGTGTCGGAAACCACGGCCAGCTTGTCGCCACACTGGTAGGCGTGCCGGCTTTTCCTCTGCCACTCCCCGCCTGCGGCAATGTTCAACGAGAGCGTGACGCCAGGAGCCGACTCACCGCTGTTCTCAACCAGAAACCACCGGACTAGGAAGTTGTCAGCCCTCCCCATCGGCGCAAAGTCTACCGTCGTCACGGTGAGCCCCTCCTCCTCGGCCGTGAACACCGAGATGGCAGTGTGTCGCACCCGCCGGAGCGTCTGGGAGGCGAACCCGGACAGCGGCTCGGAGGACAGCAGGCCGGTGTTCGCAGAGACGGTGATGGGTTTGGCGAGAGCGCGGGTCGTGCGCGCGTCGCCCCACCACACCTCGATCTCACTGAGGTCGTCCGGATTGCAGCCGATCGCAGCAAACACATTGGGGCTGCCCAGCGTAAGACCATCCGGGCTGTCCGGCCGCTCCGGTTCCTGGGTGGTGTTGCGGAAGGTGAACCAGGTGGAGTAGGACTGCTCCTCGACCCACTGGGCCAGCCGGTTGGCCTGCCTCGACCCAACGGGCCCC
>Ga0214473_10011366_pt1 | contig 10443 bp, 9 predicted proteins | sample RVTome_7_FD_203509 | JGI IMG/M metagenome (GOLD analysis project Ga0214473, IMG submission 203509) | Soil microbial communities from uranium-contaminated site in the Upper Colorado River Basin, Wyoming, United States - RVT98D197 | ecosystem: Environmental > Terrestrial > Soil > Contaminated >... | reverse complement strand
ACGTTCTTGAACTTAAACATGATTCTGTTCGAAAGTTCAAGAACGTCCCGGGCTTAAAAGTAAAGTTTAAGAACGTCCCCGAACTTCAGACAAAAGTTTTCAGGAACGCCCCTTGATCGTTTTTCCGATCAAGGCGGCGAAGAGGATGCCGGCGGCGGCTTCGACGAGCCCGAAGAGGACGGAGATCCGGTCCAGCCCCAGTCCCACCGGCATCACGGCGCCGACCAGCATGCCCGCCAGCCCGACGTTGGCCAGCCAGAACTGGACTTCCGCCCAGCCGATGGAGGCGACCCGGGGCAGGCCGAAGAACATCGTGGGGATCAGCTTGAACCCGATGCCGTAGATCAGGAAGAGGACGAACCCGATCAGCAGCATGTGGGTGTGGACGAACTGGAAGTTGTCGTTGCCGAAGACGAGCATCCCCGCGCCCAGAAGCAGGCCCAGGGCAAGGTAGAAAAAGGCCACCCGGATGTACCGGCGACAGAGGCGGTGCAGCCGGTCCTGCGTGGCGCGGTCCTGGACGGAGGGTTCCACCCTGTCCTTCCGTTCGATCAAGTCGTCCCTTCGCCCACGGAATAAGACCCGGGGGGGAGAGCGGCGTCCGCCACGAATACGACGCGGGCCCCGCACGTTTTCTCCAGGGAGGTGACCTCCTCGCGCTTCTGGTTCAGCAGCGCCTCCAGGAGCTGCGGCGACACGCGGACCGCCAGGTCTTTCGCAGGGTCGCGCGACAGCTCGCTGTGGACCCGCCGCAGGAGGCGCACCATCAGGGCGTCCGGCGTGGGAAGGGAGCCCGTGCCGAGGCACACGTCGCATCCCTTCATCACGACGTCGTAGAAGGAGATCCCCATCCGCTGCCGGCTGATCCCCACCAGACCGAATTTCCCCATGTTGGAGACGTCGCTTTTCGCCTTGTCCTTTTTCAGGGTGTCCTTGAGGGTCTTCTCGACGTCCTTGATATGGTTCCGGTTCTCCATGTCGATGAAGTCGACGACGATCAAGCCCCCCATGTCGCGGATCCGGAGCTGCCGCGCCACCTCCGATGCCGCTTCCTTGTTGGTCCGGTAGGCCGTGTCCTCGATGTCCCGGTCCTTGGCCGACCGGCCGGAGTTGACGTCGATCGACCACAGCGCCTCGGTCCGGTCGATCACGATGTGCCCGCCGGAGGGAAGCGCCACCTTGCGGGCGCAGGCCCTCTCCAGCTGCTCCTCGAGGTTGAACTTGAAGAACAGGGGCCGTTTCTGCCGGACCAGCTTGAGCTTTGAATTCTGCTTCGGATAGTAGACGTCGAAGAACGCTTGCGCCTTGCGGTACGAGTCCGCCGAGTTCATCAGGACTTCCGAGACGTCGGACGAGTAGTTGTCCCGCAGCGTCCGGATGACGATGTCCTGCTCCTCGTAGAGAAGCGCCGGCGCCTTCTGCGTACGCGCACCCTCCACCGTCCGGTCCCACAGCTTGAGCAGGTTCTCGAGGTCGGCGCGCAGGTCTTTCAGGGGCTGGCCCGCCCCCACCGTCCGGACGATGAACCCCAGATGATCCGGGTAGTTCAGCTTCTCCATGTTCTTCCGGATCCGCTCCCGCTCCTTCTCGTTCGCGATCTTCTTCGAAATCCCGTACCTCTTCATCCCCAGCATCATCACGAGGTACCGTCCCGCGATGCTGATGTACGAGGTGAGAGCCGCCCCCTTGATGGAGGATTCCTCTTTGGTTACCTGGACGAGGATCTCCATCCCGGGCCGCAGGTGGGGGCGTTTGTCCCCCTCGTTCCACGTTCCGAGATTCTCCATCAGTGCGCCCCCGCAGTATTCGTTCAGGGGGAGGAAGCCGTGCCTCCCCCCGCCGAACTCGACGAAGGCCGCCTCGATCGCATGGGCGACATTGACCACCTTGCCTTTGTAGATGTTTCCCTTGAACTGCTTCCTGCGCTGGTTCTCCACCTCGAAGTAGTCGAGAATGCCCTCGCTGACGAACGCCACCCGGATCTCCTCGGGATGGATTCCGTCGATCAGCATCATCTTCCGCGGCCCCTTGCCGGCGGTTTCGGCGGAGACTTCCTCCCCGACCTCCTCCTCATCCTCCCGCGCCTCGATCTCCTCGACTGCCTCTAGCGCCGCGACGGGCTCCTCGGAGGAGGTCCCTTCCGCTCCGCCGTTGAACTCTCCCTGCGCGGGAGCGCCTTCGGAAACGGGTTCCCCTTCGGGCGCCTGCGGCAATCCCTTTCCCCGGCGTCGCCCCCGGCGGCGGCTGCGACGTCGTCCCTTCTTCGGTTCGCCCCCGGATTCTCCCGCCTGCGCCGATTCCGGGCCTTGCGGAGCCGCGGGGAGTTCCTCCGGCCCCTCCGCCACAACGACGTCCGCCGGGGTCTCGCCGTATTCCTGCGGGGTTTCCTCCCCCGCGTCAGGCGCGCCATCGGAGGAAGAACCACCGACCTGCTGCGTCGCTTGCTCGCCCTGCGGCTGGTCCGGGTGGCCTGCCTGCGCTCCCTTGCTTCCCCGCCGGCGGGGCCGGCGGCGGCGCCCTTTCGACGCGGCGGTTGCGCCCTCGACCGTTTTTACGACTTCCTGGATTTCCGGCCGTGTCAGCGCCTCCTGCGATTCCTCCGGCGCCGGGACCTTGTCCCCTCCCGGAAGTCCGTCTTCCCCCTCAACCGTCGCCCCGCTCGAGGATTCTCCCTCGCCGGGAGACAAGCCGGCCTGCGGCGAAGCGGGAGAAGCGGATTCGGCGGCCTCTCCCTCCTTGCGCCGGGGGCGACGCCTCCAGTACTTGCGCTTTCCTTTCTTTTCCGTCATCGATTTCCTCCTGAAATTTTCGGCTCCAGGAAACTCGGCAGGATTCCCGGAAGTTCGCACACGTCGCTCACCACGGCATGGGCGGGAGATGCCTCCTCCCTGCCCCCCACCCAAACGGTGAACATGCCCAGCTCGCGGGCCGGAAGAAGGTTCTCGCGGACGTCCTCGCAGAACAACGAGTCATCCCCGCGGGCCCCGGTCGCCTGCAGGAGCTTGGCATACGGGTAGGGCGACGGCTTGGCGATGTACTCCATGAATTCGATCCCGTAGATCCCTTCCATCATGTCCGAAACGCCCAGGGCCTTGAGAACCCGGCGGGCATACGACTCCGAGCCGTTGGTGAATACCACGCTCCTCCCCGGGAGCCCGGAGAGCATGCTCCGGAGGTCGGGCCGCGGGGGGACGATCTCCGGGATCGGCACGTCATGAACGTATTCGAGATATTCTCCCGGCGGAACGTCATGATAGTGCATGAGGCCGCGCAGGGTGGTCCCGAACTCCCGCAGGAAGTCCTTGCGGACGCGCCGGGCGGCCTCCGGGTTCACGCCGAGCCTCTCCTGGACGTAACGCTCGATTCGGGCGTCCACGATCCTCCAGAGGCTCACCTCCGGCGGATAAAGCGTGTTGTCGAGGTCGAAGATGAACAACGGCTCCGCCGCCATCGCTACTCCCCTCCCACCGCGATCTCGGATACCGCCAGAGACGGGGATCCCACGTTCCCGAACCACCGGAAGTCGGAGCCGACCTCCGTCACCTGCCGGAGAAGGGAAAGGACGTTCCCGGAGACGGCGAACCCGCGAACCGGTTCCTTCTCTTCACCCCTCTCGAAACGGATCCCTGCCGCGCCGACGGAAAAATCCCCCGATATCGGGTCGGCGGTGTGGATTCCCAGAAACTCCGTCAGCAGGATCCCCGACCCGGCCTGTCGCAGCATCTCCGCGGGAGTCTTGTCGCCGGGTGCGATGAGGAGGTTGGAGATCCCGACCGTCGGCGCTGTCTTGGATCCCGGGCGCCGGCAGCTGGCGGTCGTCCCCGTCCCCAGCTTTCTCCCCCAGAAGGCGTCGGCCAGGTACCCTTTCAGCACTCCTTTCTCCATCAGGACGTTCCGGCGGCATGGAGATCCTTCGCCGTCGAACGGCTGCGAACCGCTCCCTTGCGCATCCAGGGGATCGTCCAAGATGCCCATCTTCGGGGAGGCGATCGTCCGCCCCAGCGTTCCCGCAAGCATCGACTTCCCCTTGGCCACCTGGGAGGCGAGGAAGGAAGGGATCAGCACTTCGAGGAGCTCGGCGGCGGCGGCGTTCTCCAGGACCGCCGCATAGCGGCCCGTCGGCAGGCGTCGGGCCCCGAGCATCCGTACCGCCCGCAGGGCGGCCTCCTCCGCCACCGTGTCCACCTCCAGGTCGGTGAACCGCCGGCCGAACCCGAACCCGTAGCCGGTCTGCCCCTCCTCCCCCTGTTCGGCCACCGACTCCACGTGGGCGAAGTAATGCGACGCGCGCCAGGCACCGAAGCCGCCGGCCGAATTCCGGAACCTCGCCTCGGTGACCGTCTCCTTGAGGGAAGCGGAGCGGACCCGCTTCATCCGCGGGTCGAAGGCCAGGGTCCTGCGTTCCAGATCGGCGGCGAACTCCGCCTTTGCGGAATCCCCGACGCTCTCCCACGCAGGGTCGTAAAGGGCGGGCTCCGGGAATTCGCCATCCGCATCGGGAAGGCCGTAGGCAGGATCGGGGTCCGAGGCATCGGCGCAGAAGAGCGCCGCCTCGACCATCCGGACGATCTCGTCGCCGTTCTCGCGAAATCCGTAGGAAAATCCCATCCGGCCGTTGCGGAAGATGCGGACGCCCAAGGAGTGAGCATCGGCAATGGAAATGGAGTCGATCCCCCCGCCCCGTGCGTCGTACCGTCGCGCACGCTCCCTCACGAGGTACAGCTCGGCCTGTCCTCCGCCGCGCCGCGCGACTTCCTGCAGGACGATGCCGAAAAGCTCCTCAAGCATGCCGTGTCCCGGAGAGATCGGCCACCAGAGCAACTTCATCGCAGTCGGGGAACTTGGAACACTTAAGGCAGTCGGACCAGATCTTGTGTGGAAGCTCCGACTTGTCCACCTGCTTGAACCCCAGCTTCTCGAAGAATACGGGCTTGTAGGTGAGGGCGAACACGCGCGTGATCCCCAGGACGATCGCCTCGGAGATACAGGCCTCGACCATCTGCGTGCCTACGCCGCGGCCCATCCGGTCGTCGCGCACGGCGAGCGATCGAACCTCGGCCAGATCCTCCCACATGAGGTGGACTGCCGCCGACCCGATCACCTCCCCACCGTCCTCCACGTACACGAAGTAGTCCCGGAGGTTCTCGTAAATCTCGCTGAGCGACCGCGGCAGCATGTCTCCCTTGCGGGCGTACTCGGCGATCAGCTTCTGGATCGCCTTGACGTCCCCCATCCTGGCCTTCCGGATCATCCGCTTGCAGCCCTCTCGATCAGCTCCCTGGCATGCGCGCGCGCCTCCCCCGTGACCTCGGATCCGGAGATCATGCGCGCCAGTTCCGTTATCCTATCCTGTTTCGCGAGCGGTTTCACGCTGGTGGTCACGGATCCCCTCCCGGAGATCTTGCTCACCAGGAGGTGACAATCCGCAAAGGCCGCCACCTGGGGAAGATGCGTCACGCAGACCACCTGCGCGGCCCCCGCAAGCTCTTTCAGGCGCGCACCCACCCGCTCCGCCACCCGCCCTCCGATCCCCGTGTCGATCTCGTCGAAGACCATCGTCCTGGAGCGAAGCCCGCGGGAGGAGGCGTTCCGCAGGGCCAGCATCACGCGCGAAAGCTCCCCGCCCGACGCCGTCTGCGACAGGGGACGCAGGTCCTGTCCCGGGTTGGCGCTGAACAGGAGCTCCGCCTCGTCGAGCCCCGCCGCAGAAAGGGACGCGGCCTCGGGCTTCCGGGAGGCGATCTCGGCCCGGAACTTCGCGCCGGCAAGAGCCACGCGCGCCAGCTCCTTTTCAACGGCGGCGGCCATTTTCTTCGCCCCCCCCTGTCTCCCCCGGCTCAACGCCGAAGCGGCGGCGACGCACGACTCTTCCTCCGCCGCCAATGCGGCGAGCACCCTGCGCCCTTCCTCGAGGGCCGCGTCAAGGGCGCCCCGTTCCGCCCGGAGGTCGTCCAGGTGGGCCATCAGCTCCGGGACCTCCTTCGCGTACTTCCGTTTCAGGCGGCGGATCTCGGTCAGGCGCTCCTCGATCTGCTCGCGACGGTCGGCGTCAAGGGTCACTTTCCCCGCTCGGGAAACCAGCTCGCGCGCCAGGTCCGTAATCTCGCTCTGGAGCCCGCGGATACGCTCGCCCAGCTCCGCCAGGCGCGGATCGGCGGCGGCCGCCTCCCGCACCCTGGCGGCCGCAAACGAAATCGACGATGACGCGGAATGTTCCGCGGAGGAGAGAGCCCCCTCGGCGTCCCGCAACGCCGCCTGGACCTTCAAGGCGTTCCGAAGGACGGAATGGGCCGCGGCCATTTCCTCCTCCTCCCCCGGGACGAGGACGGCCCGCGCAAGCTCCGCGATCTGGAAATCCAGCGATTCGATCCGCCCTCGCGCGCTCTCTCCCCGTGCGTCGGTTTCCTCCGCCTGCCGCCGCAGCGCGGAAACGCGCCGGTACAGCCGGCGAACCTCCCGCGCCAGGGGACCGGTCCCTGAGAACTCGTCGATCGAGGCCAGCGCCGCCGCCTTCGAGAGCAGGAAGGGGACGCCGTGCTGGCTCACCATCTCCACGAGCACGGGGGCGAGCTCCGCCAGCGCGGACTGTGCGACCGCACGACCGTTGAAGTAGGCGCGGCTTCTCCCGGCGGAGGGGATGACCCTGCGCAGCACGAGCTCCTCCTCCCACGGGAAGCCCGCTTCCTCCCATGCCTCCTTCAGGTCCTCCCTGCGGGACAGGTCGAGCAGCGCGGAGACTTCCGCCTCCGGCTCGCCGCTTCGCACCGTCACCGGGTCCGCCTTCTCGCCCAGCGCAAGGCGGATCGCCTCCACGAGGATCGACTTGCCGGCTCCCGTCTCCCCGGTGACGATGTTCAGGCCCGGGGCGAAGGGGACGCGGACGTCTTCGAAGATGGCGAGGTTGCGGACGGACAGCTCGATCAGCATCGCGGGAACGGAATCACCGCTCTCCCCACTTGAGCTTGGTGCGCAGGACGGTGAAGTAGTCCTTGGAGGGGGAACGGAAGAACCGCAGGGGTGCCTCTGCCTTCCTCACCTCCACCACGTCCCTCTCGCGGAGCCCGAACCCCACCTGGCCGTCGAGCGTCAGGAACACGTCGGTCTCCCGGGAGCGCAGCTCCGCGCGTACCACCATATCGTCCGGGATGACGAGCGGCCGGTTGGTGAGCGTGTGCGGGCAGATCGGGGTGATCAGGATCGTGCGCAGCATCGGGTAGACGATGGGACCCTGCGCCGAGAGGGAGTATCCCGTCGATCCGGTGGGCGTCGAGATGATGAGGCCGTCGGCCTTGAAGGTGGACAGGGACATCTCTCCCACGGTCGTCTCGATGTCGATGATCTTGGCGAGCGCGCCCTTGTTGATGACCACGTCGTTCAATACCGTGTAGTTGGCCACGCGCTCGCCCATCCGGTGGACGTGGGCGACCAGCATCATCCGCTCGTCGTAGTCGAAGTCGTAGTTGAAGATCTTTTCCAGGACGGGGTACAGCTCGTCCAGCGTGATCGCGGTGAGGAACCCCAGCGCCCCGAGGTTCACACCCAGGATCGGCTTCCCGGAGGTCCCCACCACCCGCGCGGCGGAAAGGAGCGTGCCGTCGCCGCCGAGGACGATGAGGAAGTCGCATTTCTCGGGCAGCTTGGAGCGGACGACGGCGTCGCCGCGGGGGACGAGGGCGGCGGTTTCCCGGTCGAGGACCACCCGCCGACCGCGGGCGATGATCCAGTCGCAAAGGTCGGAGACGATCTTTCCCGCACGGGGGTCGGTGTGCTTGGCGATGATCCCGGCGCACTTCATCGGGGATTAGGATAATATATCGGAAGGAAAAGAGAAAGCCCATGAACGAGCCCCGGCCGCCATTTTCGCTGTTTCCCGGCGCGCAGCCGCCGCGCGCCCCCCTCGCCGACCGGATGCGCCCCAGGACGCTCTCCGAATTCGTCGGGCAGGAGGAGATCCTGGGGGAGGGAAGGTTCCTCTCTTCCGTGCTCTCCGCCCGCCCCCTTCCTTCGCTGATCTTCTGGGGGCCGCCCGGATCGGGGAAAACGACGCTCGCCAGGATCGTCGCCACGGAAACGAAGGCGGTCTTTCTCCCCTATTCGGCCGTCCTCTCCGGGATCAAGGAAATCAAGGAGGCGCTCTCCGAGTTGAAACGGAGCGGACGCCCCGCGGGCCGACCCGCGATCCTCTTCATCGACGAGATCCACCGGTTCAACAAGGCCCAGCAGGACGCGCTGCTCCCATTCGTCGAGGACGGCACCGTCACCCTCTTCGGCACCACGACGGAGAACCCTTCGTTCGAGATCCGCAACGCGCTTCTTTCCCGTTGTCGCGTTCTCGTCCTCACCCCCCTGGCTCCGGCCCAGGTGGAAATCATCGCGCGGCAGGCGTTGACCGAAGCGGAAAGGGGACTGGGAAAGAAGGAATCGTTCCTCTCCCCCGACGCCCTCCGGCACATCGTGGGGATCTCGGACGGGGACGCGCGCGTCGCCCTGAACGCGCTGGAAGCCGCGGTCGCGATCGCGGAGCACCGGAATCTGGAGCAGGTCGACGTGCCCGTGGCCGAGGAGGCGCTCCGGAGGAAGGCGCTGCTCTATGACAAGGACGGGGAGGAGCACTACAATCTCATCTCGGCATTCCACAAGAGCCTGCGGGGATCCGACCCCGACGCCACCCTCTACTGGCTGGCGCGGATGCTTTCGGCGGGAGAGGACCCCCTCTACATCGCCCGCCGGATGATCCGCTTCGCGTCGGAGGACGTCGGGAACGCGGCCCCGGGAGCGTTGCAGCTGACTCTCGCCGCTGCGGAGGCGTACCGCACGCTGGGAAGCCCCGAAGGCGAGCTGGCACTGGCCCAGGCGGCCGTCTATCTCGCCACCGCGCCCAAGAGCAACCGGGTCTACACGGCGTTCGGCCGTGCCATGAAGGACGTGCAGGACGGGGGGAGCCACCCGGTGCCGATGCACCTGCGCAACGCCCCCACCCGCCTGATGAAGGAGCTGGGATACGGCGAGAAGTACCAGTACCCCCACGACTTCGCGGACGCCTTCGTCCCGGAGAACTACTTCCCCGAGACGCTCGGCCGCCGCAACTATTACGAGCCCTCGGAAGCAGGCCACGAAAAGACGATCTCGGAGCGCCTCAAGGTCTGGTGGGGCGCTTTCCGGAAATCCCCCAAATAGAACCTAGTAGCCGGTCTTGCCCGGCCCCTCCCGGAAACGCTCCCCGCCGCCTGCCCGCACCAGCGTCGTTTCGATCCGCAGCAGGGAATTCGATACGTAGAGTTCCCGGTTGTACGTCTCGAAGCCGGCGAGCCGAATCTCCAGCTTGTGGGTTCCGCTGGCCACCTTGAGATACCGCTCCTCGGTGAACTCCGACGCCTTCCCCTGGACAACGCCGTCCAGCACGACCTCGGCGTCCGGGGGGTTCACCGCGAAGATCAGCCCCCCCTCGTTGCCCACGCCGTAAATTTGCTCCTTGGGGTAGCACCCGGCAAGGAGGACAATCGCCAGCAAGCCGAACACGGGCAGAAGGATCCGTCTCATAGTGCGCCTCCTATCTCGCCAGCTTCACGATGTCGTTGACGGCGATCCCCTCGCCGCGAACCCGCCGGCACACCGCCGCGTCCTCCCCGAAGAAGTCGGTCACGGCGATCTCTCCCTTCTCCTCGCCCGGCTTGCGCCCCAGGGACAACTTCGTGTCGGGGTCGATCACCTCGCGTCCCTCTCCGAACACCCGCAGCCGGTCGCCGACGGCAAGTCCCGTCTTCCGCCCTGCGTTGACGGTGATTTCCTCCGCATCGACCGCAGCGACTTTCCCGCTCCACTCCATCGCCTCCATCCGCTGGATCAGATTGTCGATGAACTTGGAGATCGCGGCGCGGATCGCTTTCCCTTCCAGGGTTTCGTCGTACCCCTTCGTCCCGCCCACGCCGAGGACCTGGGTCGAGCTCTCTTCAACCACACCACTCCCGCTGTCGGCGTAGACAACCTGGCCGGTCGTGGCGTCGATCAGCCGGACGTCCACGGTGGCCTCCGCAGTCTGTGTCTTGCTCGCCCCGACAAGGTAAGTGGCCGACTTCTGCTTTACTCCGAACTGCGAGATGGCGCCCGTGATGATGGCGTTCAACCCGAGGACCTCCCCGGACTTCGCGCCGGTCCCTGTCTGGATCGTGCCGGATTTGGCAAGGTCCTGCTCGTCCAGGATCAGCTCCATGTCGGCGCCGCGCGACACCAGGATGAACAGCCCGGACTTCGACAGCTCGGTGGTCAGGATGTCCTGGACCGCCCCGCCCAGGCGACCTCGGCCGTACGCACTCTTGTCCTGGAACCGGATGATGGCGACCCGCTTTTTGGGGCCTTTCGTCAGGATGGCCCCCGGCGGCGCCTCGGAGCGGCGAAGGGTAGCGGCGGGAGCGGAAGCCCGGTCCGCCGGCCCGGTGATGGGGG
>Ga0214473_10011365_pt1 | contig 10445 bp, 15 predicted proteins | sample RVTome_7_FD_203509 | JGI IMG/M metagenome (GOLD analysis project Ga0214473, IMG submission 203509) | Soil microbial communities from uranium-contaminated site in the Upper Colorado River Basin, Wyoming, United States - RVT98D197 | ecosystem: Environmental > Terrestrial > Soil > Contaminated >... | reverse complement strand
GATTTATATCAATTGCTTACAAATTTCAAATACACATTGCCAACAGAGGAACCTTCTAACCAATTGAATTTATTTACGTAACATTTGGACAGTAGTGATTTCCTCTATTTTCCCACGCTCCTTTATTCCCAGCATTTCATCATTCCGATTTTCATGTACTCCTGCCTTCCTTATGGCATTCGTATTTTTCATTTTACTAATCTACTCATCCCTCTCTCAAAATTTCAATATTGCAAGCCTGACCCCCAAAACCTCCCTTTAAACGAGCCTTCCCGAACGTCCATCTTTCCCTTCTCAAATGTCTCCTCCGAGTTATTCAACTTAGTCAATAACATCCCCAAACCCCACTAATTCTCTTAAATGCTGACTATAAAAATTCAAGGCGGTTTTTTATTGTATCCTGGGAGAAAAGGCGGGCTTTTTGGAGCAATCTTTCAAGCGTTTCTCGGAATGGCAATTGTTTCGAAACAATTATCCCCCCATGTTCCCGATTTTCTTTTACGAACTGGTTATGCAGAATTACAAAATCCTTTACATTAAAGGAAAAGATACAGCGCTTCTCCTCGGTCGCAAATTCAAGTTGTTCACGATCGGTTTTTCCTTTTCTTTTTAATTCCTGAGCATGCAGAACATCAAAACCCCTGTTTCGTAGGGCGTGGGAAAGTTCCGCGTGAACATCTTCATCCAGGAAAAACCTGATTTTCACTCTGAGGTGCCCTTTTGGGCGGGATGGCGCAAAACTTGTTCTTTCCAGGTTTCCTCGTTGGAAGTTTCTTCCAGCTCTTTGTTTATTTCATTTTGATGATCAAAATAGTAAGCAAGAGCAGAATGAACTTGCGAAGGGTTCAGATGGTGGAGGGTGGCCATGATTTCATCGACACTCATACCCATTTGATAATATCCTGCAATACATCTTACAGTTATTCTTGTCCCCTCAATGATGGGCGCACCGCCAGCTATCTCTGAATTATAAGTAATATGAGGATAGCTAAGTTGTTTGACTGCAATACTCATGGGTATACTCCTTCCCTTTCTTAGAGTTTTTGAAAATAACAGAACCCCAACCCCATGATGCAATTGATAATTTTATATCACAAATATCCAATAAAAACAATGATTTATTTTTCTCCCTATTTTTTTAAACTTAAAAGAGGATAATTTTACCCCCAATGGCAAATGGGAAATTAGTAAGGTGTCCCCCGAATTCCGTAAATTTCTTTTTCAACCCATAAGAAAATTGAATTATTGAAGGGCGTTATATTTCAAATTGAAAGGATAACATACCCCAAAGGGTGAAGTAGGAAAAAATAATTTGGTCCCCCATTTTTCACTGTGTTCCCTGTGTGCTCTGTGTGCTCTAGCGCAGCGGGCGAGAGAAAATAATTTTTATTTGCGGAATTCCGTCCTAAATGATTGTTTCCAGACCCCAAAATGCCACTCTAAGCCCTAAAACCACTATGCTTTTTATAGCTTTATTCTATCCTTTCAGATAGTTCGCTTGGTCTGACCCCAAAAGTTTTGATGTTTTCAGTTGGTTATCTTGGTCCGACCCCAGCTTCTCCATCCATTAAGGACTGGCAACGGCTGCAAGAGCGGGCAGACGCTTAATTTTTCGGATTTTCTTCACAGCGGGTGAATGGATCACATGATAAAGATCCCAGGCCAGTTGTAGGTTAAGCCAGAATTGCGCTTCCATACCAAAGAGTTGTTCAAGGCGGAGCGCTGTATCTGGGGTGACCCCCCGCTTGCCGCGAACCAGTTCGTTAATGCGCGGATAAGATACGCCGATTTTCTCGGCGAGTTCTGCCTGCGACATGCCAAGCGGCCTCAGGAATTCTTCCAGGAGCATTTCCCCCGGATGCGTTGGCGGCCCATTAGTAGGGATGCGAAGCATTTTTACCTCTCCTTTAATGAAGGTCTTTGGATCATGGACAATGTCCAACGATTTATTCAGTGATAATCCGTAATTTCAACCCGTTCCGGGCCTTCGTCAGTCCAGATAAAACACACCCGAAACTGTTCGTTGATCCGTATGCTATGTTGCCCCTGCCGATCTCCTTTGAGGCTTTCCAGCTTGTTCCCCGGCGGAATTCGTAATGCCCCAAGGGAAACAGCAGCGTTCAATTGATCCAGCTTTCTCCTGGATATCTTCCAGAGTTTAAAAACCTGAAAAAATATTTTGGTTGATATCTTTCTCTGCGTACTCTGTGTACTCAAGCGAAGCGGGTGAGAGAAAATAATTTTTATTTGCGGAATTCCGTCTTAAATGATTGTTCCAGGCCTAAAATTGCCGCTCTAAGCCAAAAATCAGCCCATTTTTTTCCATATTCACTCAATAAATCAATCATGTACCCTGGTCCGACCCCGGACCCTTTGTTTTTCGCTTTGACATGGATTTCGGAATTAGCTAAAATAGTCATAAAGTTCATTTAAGGAGGTTATTATGACCACTAAAAGTTATTCCATCGTTGAGGCGAAGAAGCACTTCTCAGAAATCCTCGGCCGTGTAGCATATCGTGGCGAACGCATCCTCATATCAAAAAGGGGCAAGCCTTTGGCAATGATAGTCCCGTCAACCGGAGAACCGGCGGAAGACCACCTAAGCAAAGTCCAGGGTTGGCTGGAAGATAGCGATCCCTTTTTCAATATCGTAGATCAAATCGTTCACGAACGGGAAAGGCACATTCCACGCATTTCAAGATTGGGGAAAGATTAACCAATGTACCTGTTGGATACCTATATGCTCAGTGAAATTATCAAAAAAAATCCGAACAAAAATTTCATCAAAAAATTGGGAACCATCCCATCCCCGGCCATTTTCACAGCAACGATATGCGTCATGGAACTGCGGTATGGCGCGATGAAGCGGGGGAATCCTTCTGATTTCTGGCAGATGATAGAGCAACACATCCTCTCGAAAGTCCGCATCCTCAATTTCTCGTACACTGAAGCCTTAAAGGCAGGAGAATTAACCCATCAGCTGTATTCCATGGGCCAGCCAATTGGTATAGAAGACATCATGATCGGATCGATTGCCCTCTGCAATGATTTAACGATGGTCAGCGGAAATACAAAACATTTTCAGAAGATTTCGGGGCTGCGGGTGGAGAACTGGCTATTGTGAAGAGGTATCAGGCCCCAGGATTCAGGTTTCAGGGCTCTTTCCTCTTCCGCCTTCCGACTTGCGCTCTTACGGTCTTTCATTGTTTTTCTTTTTGCAATTTTCATCTTTCCTTCCTTGCACCTTTAACCTTTTTTAATCGCTTCGCGCCTTACGGCTTTTGCTATAAGCTATGAACTATCAACTATTCACTATGAGCTTTCAGCTTTTCTACTTCCTCCTCCCTCGTCTCTCGTCCTTGACTCTTGTCTCCTGTCCTTCTAATGTCTGTTCGCCCTGGCCATTCGGACTCGATCCCCTTAAACCCCTATTTTTAGGTTCAAAAATGCCATTCTAAGCCCTAAAATCACCCTGCTTTTTATTGCTTTATTATATATTTTCAATCGGTTAGCTTGGTCCGACCCCAGCTTCAGCTTCTCTCCCTGGCATTACCCGCTCAAAGCTATGGGCTAACAGAGGATCGCTCTCGATACCCCTCTTGCGGAACATTTTTTTGATGATGGGGTAGGCAACCTGCTCGGTGGTGCCTGGGGCCACGGTTGTTTCGATTAAAACCAAAGTTTCCGGATTGATATGGGTGGCGATAATTTCCAAGGATTCTTCCAGGGCTTCCATGCCGGCCCGCCCCTCCCGCACGTTTCCCAGCGATTCTTTCAAATAGTCGCACTGAACATCCACCACTACCACGTCGGCCAGCTTCAGGGCATCGTATGTATATGTGGCCACGAGGGTTTTCTTCTCGTTTCCGCAACGGTGAATCATGGGGGCTACTTCCGGGTCCTCAGAGTTGACCGGCGGGATTCCGCGGTTCAACAAGGGAGTCTTCCAGTAGCTGCGGGCGCTGGGCCACTGCATCCCGATTACGAACTTGGCCGGGTTTCCCTTCTTATCCTTGGAATCAGCCACTACCGCCGCCATCACCGCGCCCACAAAGCCCACCCCCATGACCATAACAATCTCCCGTCCCATGGCCCGCTGGTCTTTAACCAATTCCTTCAGCCGTTCAAATTCTTTTAAATAATCTTCCGGCTCCGGTAACTGAAACTTCTCCCCCGTTGGACTAAACGAATATTCAGCAATCCATTTCTCCTTTTATTAAGTTTCTTGTTTCGTTTTGCATGTTCCTTGTAAAATCTCTTTTTTAGCTCAGGTTTCGCTCATTAGTGCCTCCAAAAACATCTTTCCATGGTATACTATTCTATGTTATAAAAATTTCAAAGAAAAACTTTAATTAAAAGCAATGCGCAAGGCGTTAGGCGCGAGAAATCCAAAATGCCACGGATCTGGGGATGATTCATATGCGGTTCGGCCTTCTTCTTCTCGATAACAACCGCTTTCCCTGGTCCGTTGTCATCGGTAGGAAGTTCATCTCTCTTCATCCTCGTTATTATAAATTCCTATGAACGTCCAACTTACATCTTTTAACCCCCCATTCTGTCCAGATGAAGCTGCAACATGAAGGGTCATCTTTGCATTGAAACTCTTGAAGCGAATTTTTATTGAACAGAAAGGAGTCAACCATGCAAGCCGTCATGCTCGCACTCTCAACATTCAGACAATCGGAACTGGCCACATCAAAAGCGCTTGACGAGGCAAAAAAGACGAACAACCTGCTGCTCGTGTACGTGGTCGACGTTAACCTGGCCCGCTATTTCATCGGTTCTGATCAACTCGTCACCGAGCAACTAAAAAACCGGTGTGAAGAAGAAATACTCGCGGAACACAAAGAGAGAGGGAAAAAATACGTTGAAAATATTGAAACGCGTGCGCGCACAAGTGGCATATCAGTCAAGACCGTTTTTCAGGTGGGACGCTTCGGACTAATATGCGTTGATATCATGCAAAAAGTAAATCCTTCAGTGATTGTGACCACGCGTTCTAAGCGGCCAGAGTGGGTAAAGAAATTTTTCGGATCGCCGGTGTCATATTTGATTAAGCATGCTTCATGTCCGGTGGTAGAGGTGTAAGATCACCGGCGGTTTTGTGTGATTTGAAACATGCCGTCGCGAGAGCTAGTTTAGGTGTTGATTAACTTTAATTAATTCTTTATCAACCCCCTTTTTGACCCATTACTAAATCCTTGACATCAAATACGGTAAAAGAGTTAGGAATAACATCTTTCTGTGTCTTTCCTTTTATGAATAAAAAAGCATCGTCTTGGGTATGTTTGCCCGTGAAAATATCTTTATTCATTAATTTCTCCTGTTTTATACTTCCTTTTAAGTTAAATCCTTTGTCCCCAACCAATATGATATCCGGGGCTCTATCTATAAAAGGCCCATAATAAATATCCTCTTGGGTATAAATATCCTTGATTACTCTTCGTTTGTCGATCTCCAAGGCCGCGAATAATTTTTTTATGTCCTGGATAATTTTTTCTCTGTCCCTTCTGTCCACCCTGCCATTGGGGTATTTTTCTTTTGTATGAATATAGATCCGTGCCGGATCCAAGGCAAATGCTTTGGTTGAAGAATCGATGTGGATTAATTCATGTTCTTTTTTATTTCCAAAATGAAGGTAACCTTCTTTTTTCAGGAAAGCATTGATATATATATCGTAATCCAGTCTTTCAAACCCGTGATCCGACAGCATTATTAATCGATCTTCCTCTTGAATTTTTAAGACAATTTCCCCTATGATTTTATCTATTTCCCGGAAGTATTCCAGAAATTGCCCATGAAATTTATGGCTTTCTTTCTCATAGGCATTCCATAGAAAATGAAGGAGCCGGTCCGTCCCCGTGAACACAAACATAAAGATTTCCCAATCAATATTCTCCCAAAGATACCGATAGGTTTGGATGCTCCCCGGCAGCGTCTTATTCAAATCCTCTAGAAATAAATCCATCGACTGGTGGGCAAGGGTCGAATCCACATCCAACCGGTAGTCAAATTTTTTGAGAATGGGGATGAGCGATTTAGGAAAAACACTCTGGTTAAAATCAATCGATACAAATCCAGAAATGTGGACGCCATTCATTTCTTTTACCGGATAGGTCGAGGGAACATTGACAATGACAGACTTTCCTTTAATTAAATTCCAAAAAGGAGGGGATTGTAGGTCATTGAAGCATGGAAACCTTAATTCATAAGAATGGGGCAATAAATCCGTAAACCCAAAAATACCGTGCTCAGCAGGGTTTTTCCCGGTAATGATCGATGACCAGGCTACGGAAGAAACTTCCGGGAGGGACGATTGCATCTTCCCCAAAAATGCATCTGAAACTAAAAGGATTTCCCTCGTGTTGGGCATAATGCCCCGTTCCGCAAGATCTTTGAATAACCCAAAAGGAACACCGTCCAAACCGATAATGATGGTGCGCATATTTATTATCTCGCGCTCATGGCTCAATTTGGGGATCCGTGATGATTCCCCCTGCGCAGATATCTTCATCCCGGACAATCACGAATCTTCCCAACTCCTGGACATCGTAAAAAGATTTGATCGTGATCGGGGTCTTAGTTTTGATAATTACTTCCCCTACTTCCAGAGTAGAAGAATTAATTCTTTTCTTTATCGCTTCCATTTTTCCCCCCGTTTCCTGGGTCGAACACCTGATAAAGATTTTATCTCCCTTGTTGAATTCCTTTTTGGCCATCCAAAAGAGGTTGGCTTGGAAGGTATCTGTAAGGAAAGGTTCCTCCCCGGAGTTGCACAACACAAATCCACGGTCCAGAAAGAGAGAGTCTTCGATCGTTATTCCGATACTTTCTCCCGCCGAAGCATTCTCAATCTCGTTGGGGAATTTTTCAATCGTTTTTACCCTGCTTATCTGCCTGGTTGGAAGGACTTTAATTTCCTGCCCCTTCCGAATGACTCCCGCCTCAACCCTGCCGGCGGCGATCCTTTTGTTGTCCACTTTATAAATATCCTGGACCGGGAAAATCAGGGATTTGTCATGGGGGGATTTTCGATTGCTGAGGCTGTCGAGGCTTTCCAGAAAAGTGGGCCCCGTATACCACGGCATCTGTTCCGTTTTCCTGGCGATGTTTTCTCCCTTGATCGCTGCGATGGGAATATAAAAAATCGGATGAATCCGGATCGAATGCAAAAACGCTTCGATATCCTTGCTTACCTGGCCATAACGGAATTCCTGATACCCCACGAGATCCAGTTTATTGATTAATACGATGACCTGCTTGAGACCAAGCATGGAAAGGATGTAGGCATGGCGCTTCGTTTGCTCCTTCACCCCTTCGTTTACGTCGATTATCAGAACGGCCGCTTCCGCCTGGGAGGCTCCGGTGATCATATTCTTGACGAATTCGACATGGCCGGGGGCGTCGATGATTACATATTCCCTCTTATCCGTCTTAAAAAACACCTGAGTGGTATCGATGGTTATACCTTGCTGCCGTTCTTCTTCCAGATGATCCAGTAAGTACGCAAATTCTGTTTCCCGGCCTAAATCCTTCGATGTTTTCTGGATCTCTTCGATTTTGTCCGGCGGCAAGGAATTCGTATCATAAAGAAGCCTGCCAATAAGCGTTGATTTCCCGTGGTCTACATGGCCGACAATCACAAATTTTAAGTTGGGTTTGTTTGTCATTCTTGATCCCCCAAAATTCCTTTTTAATCATTTTAATAGTTTCACCAAAGTAACGATGCCCAAAATGATGGTTAATCCGCCAATCGCTACATTCAAATATTTGGTATCTATTTTCTTCACGGTCTTTGCTGTAAAAGGGACGGAACAAATGGCCCCCGGGATAATAATCCATGCCAATTTCCAATCGACTTCTTTATTGGCCATGAGGATATAAGACATGACCCCTACAACACAGGTCAATCCTTCCGCTAAAGAAGTAATTCCAATGGCACTCCTTCCTTCTACTCCTGCAAGGATTTGCCCGCTCATTACCAGCGGCCCATATCCACCACCACTCATCCCCTTGTTAAAAGATGCTATCAAACCGAGAGAGGCGATTTTTTTCCAGGAAAAGGCAAAATTCTTTCCAAGGGTTAAAAGAACCAAAATCCCCATACAAAGGACAAGGCATCCTATATAAAGGTTTACCCAAAATTTGGATATATTGAGGGCAATTATGACCGCGACAATAGTACCCAAGACACTGCAGCTTGCAAGAAGCAAAGCCACCTTTAAGTGGAGTGGTACTCCTCTTTTAAAGCTTTCCACATAGCCTAAAGATTTTAATTGATTCATGATCAGGGAAAAGTTGGTGGTTTCGGGTTTTAAATTCACATTTCCTTCGCGGTGATGGAAAAACCCCGCAGATAGGCCAGTAAAAAGTTCGGATAATAAGATAGCCGGCACAATCTGTAGTGGGCTGAAGCCGAAAAGCAAAAGAACAGGGGTGAGAGTTGTACCATACCCCATTCCTAAAGTAGAATCCATATATTCACATAAAAAAGCGATCCCCATGATTGCTGCACCCGTCCACAGAGTTAATTCAGGATTCATGATTATTTACCCCTTGTTACATATACCCTAAGGACCGTAACTTTTGCATCATGTAGGCAGATTCCTTATCCTGCGCCCTTCCGCTCCTTTCGGAGATTTTTGAGATTCGCAATTCCTCCACGATTTTATCGATGCAATCTGCATCAGATTGGATCGGGCTGCAGCAGCATTCACACCCGATGCTGCGAAACCGTTTTCCCTCTTTCGCCAAGTAGAGAGAAACCATGGGAATATTTTCCATTTTTACATATTCCCAAATATCGAGTTCCCGCCAGCCAAGCATCGGATGAATCCTCAGGTGTTCTTCGGCCGTCGCTCTGGTTTTGTACTGGTCCCATAATTCCGGAGGCTGGTTCTTGTAATCCCATTCGAAATCCTCATCCCGGGGACTGAAAATTCTTTCCTTGGCTCGAATACCATGCTCATCTCTGCGAATAGCGAGGTACAGGGCTTTGAATTTGTATTTTTCGATCGCTTGCTTCAAGGCGTTTGTCTTCAATTCCGTACAGCATTCAAATTTCCCCTTATCTGGTCCCACGCTAGAAACAAGAGCTTCCTCATTCTTGGCAACAATCAAATTCAGACCCCATTCTTTCGCCCGCGCATCCCTGAACTCATAAATCTCCTTAAACTTGTGCGTGGTATCGAGATGGACAATCGGAAAAGGAATTTTCCCAAAGAAGGCCTTTCGGACCAGCCATAAGAGGGTTGTTGAATCTTTGCCGATGGACCAAAGCATGGCTACTTTTTTATACTGGCTATAAGCTTCGCGAATAATAAAAATGCTTTGGTTTTCCAATTTCTTAAGATATTCTTCATTTACAATAGTCATTACCGAAAATACCTCCCTTGATTTTTTACGATGCAGAGGGTTTATCTCATAAATAACCGAGAGATTTAAGCCTTTTTCTTATAACCTCTATTTCTCCACAAGTTAAAGATTGCTTCTCTTCCTTGGACGATTTCAACGAAGCAATGTCCCTCAAAACAAAAACAATTTAAAACGCCATCGTTAAAGGCTCTTTCAAAGGCGATGATCGACCCTTGCGTCATACCCAAATCATCGCCTCGCACGATTAATTGGATGGTATTGGCTGCAATAGACCTGCTACTCAAGAGCAAAAGAAATATTGTGCAGAAGAAAACTGACAGTTTTTGAATCACAGGGATTCAGGACGAATTACTTCCATTTGTTTACCCCGCAACCCGTAACCCTTGATGTTGAATGCTTAGACACCTATTACCAGCGGAAGAAGCGGTAGGGATCATCCCATTCTTCCGGGGTATCGAGGTAAAAGCCTTTCAGCCACCGTTTCTCCACTTTAGCCCATACCGGTGTGCGGAAACAAGGGAGAAATGGGGTGGAGCCACTAACCCCCATGTTGGCCAGAAGGCGCGCGATCAGGAAGGAGGCGCGCCGATATGTCCTTTTGAGGTTGTACTGTTTCTTGTACTCAAATTGCCAGGGCATCAACTGACAGAAGACCACGTTTGCGTTCTGAGCTCTAGCCAGGACGCCGTTGCCTATCACGGAGGCCCCTCCCGACACGAGGGGCAGATCCCGCGGGTCACGGTTGTGGACATCCGCCGGCCCGATGCCCGCGAAAAACGAGTCTTTGTCCAATGGTTCAAAGAAGGCAGAGATGTGTTCCGTTTTCTTCGTCTGGACCTTCATCGACAGAAACGTATTCGCCTCGGCTTCGTCCAGGCCGATTGCCAGCAGGTTGCCCCCCGCCTTCAGCCAATCGCCGATGGCTGCTGCATGCGCGGCCATTTTCTGCCCGCCGCCCGGACCCACGATCAGAACCTGGTCGGCGGACAAGTTTCCACCCTCATATGAAGCGAGGGATATGCCTGCTTTTTTGAGATAGCCCTTCCCGGCAGCATCGCCGATGTAGAGGG
>Ga0214473_10011364_pt1 | contig 10445 bp, 13 predicted proteins | sample RVTome_7_FD_203509 | JGI IMG/M metagenome (GOLD analysis project Ga0214473, IMG submission 203509) | Soil microbial communities from uranium-contaminated site in the Upper Colorado River Basin, Wyoming, United States - RVT98D197 | ecosystem: Environmental > Terrestrial > Soil > Contaminated >... | reverse complement strand
AGGTTAACTTGGCTCCTTCCAGCAGTGAGATTTTGGGTTGAAATCCTAAAGCCCTTTTCGCTTTGGTGATATCACAAACCCAATTTTTCTGAAGGACCTCTTCAACCTTTCCTCTATTCAAGAGAGGTGGCTTCCCAGAAAGTTTAGAAAAATATTCTGAAAAGGATGCCATTCCAGTGATGACCCATACAGGAACACGAATGCAGATCGCATTGATTCCCATGGCTTGAGCCATGATATCACCTACCTCTTCCAATCGATAATCCTGTCCATCAGAGAGAAAAAATATTTCACCGCTAGGTACCTGTGACTCAGCGGCCAACAGGACTGCCTGAACAATGTCGTCCACATAACATAAACTGATGTGCTGGCCTTCTCCGGAGAGGCAGGGTTTAATTCGTTTAGAGAGGAGTTTGAAAAAGGCATAGATGTCCCTTTCCCTTGGTCCATAAACAGCACAAGGCCGTAAAATAAGGAGGGGAAGTTCTTGGGCATGGGCAAGGGCCAATTCTTCCCCCATCCGTTTACTTTGACCATAGGGTGAGACAGGTTCACATAAATCGGACTCTTTTTTTTTATCTCCATCCCGACACGGACCCGCGGCGGCTTGACTCGAGAGATAGATAAATTTTTGGATACGAGGGTTATTGTCAAGACAAGCCTGAATCAAATTCTTTGTCCCAAAGGCATTGATTTCGAAATATGTTTTTTCCTTCACTGCCTTGGTGATGCCTGCAAGATGAAATACCTGATCGGTCCCTTTTACGGCTTCTTTCAAAGAGTTTTTATCACTACAATCTCCATAGGTCCTCTCGATGGGAAGGCCTTCGAGCCACTTTAAATCGCTTGTCTTGCGGAGTAGACAACGAACTTGGTCTCCTCTCTCAAGGAGAGTCTCTACCAAATGGCTTCCAATAAACCCTGTACCCCCAGTGACCAAAATCTTCAAACCAATCGTACCCCAATTAAATGAATGAATTTTATCTTTTTTCGCTGAATTGTCAAGGAAAATTCAATATTTTTGCCTATCTTTGGGGGGGTCCAATGAATCGAACATCTGTGATGCGATGGAACAATGACCCTATTGACTCTGGTCTGCTGTCACTTAAGTCAGAGACAGCTACCCTTCCAATCTTTTCTAATAGAAGGCCAGATCTCCCTGATTTTTGGATTCCCCAGATACTATGGATAACATAATATCGCCCCTTATCCTTCCCGAGATAGAGCATAATGTGGCCTGGCGATTGGAGAGTGGTGGCCAGAGGGATGGCTTGATCTAAAACCTTTTGCTTCTCTTTAAGGGTCTTTCCATCTACTTGACCAAGATCCATTCCAACCATGGCTTGGTCTTTTGAGTTTCGGGGCATCAGAATACCGAACGTCTTGAAGAGGTCCATGATGAATCGAGAACAGTCCCTGCCACCGGCCCTATCTCCCCAACCGTAAGGGTGGTTTAGCATTTTAAAGGCCTGACGTGCAATATTTTCTTGAGTATAAGGGAGAACACCTCGATGAACATCCTCGTTTGAGCGGATGTACCCCTTCCTCAGGGTTAAATAGCCGTCATCCTCTCTGGAGGGGATAGAGATGAGATAGCACGGGTTAGTCTTTGGAGTATTATCGGGAATGCTGAGCAGGGGAAAGGAATCCCCCATCTGGGCCACAAAGGCCGATTGTCGAAAAGATGGGTCATCGAAGATGTTTATAAAATTTCCTGTCACCGTCAGTCGTTCTTTTGCTGCTTCATAATCCATGACTTCCTTTTTCTCTCTGGCAACGGCCAAATTCCTTAAAGGGACCCATCCACGAATAAAGCTGGTTTGAACATAAGCCCAGCCTTTGTCTTTACTGAAGTGGTAGATTCCTATCGGAGACCCTGGAGAGATAGAGGAATGTTGAAAAAGATCGAACTCGTAACGGTGTGGGGAACTCATTGAAGGTTCATCGGTGGGAAAGACACGAATATCTGTCCGTTTGACAATAAGAGCGTAAAGCATTCGACTGCTTTTTTGAATGGAATCTTGGTTTACTTTGTTTTTTAATTCATTCCAAAAAGATTCACCGAGGGGGATCCCATTCTTACCATAGCAGGGCTCTTGAGTTTTTCCAAAATTTTCCCAATCTTTTTTTAAGAGATGAAGAATCTCCTCTCTTGTCCAATCTTCCTTTAGGTCTTTTATTCTAAAAAGATAAAGGACTTGTCTCCTCAGGTTCTCTCCATTCATCTTTTCGATCGCTTCGGCTGTGAACAAGATATGGCCTGGATTCTTGATCTTTTTAGTCCAATATCCAGGTCTCTCCATCTCCTGTGTAACATTGGAAAGTCGAGGTGAAGCGGTAACAATCCTGGAAGCATTTCCGAGGGTGATGAAGAAAGAAAGGATGGTAATGATAGTCAATAGAAGAGAAATGGGTCGCCTTTGAAGAATCATAAAGACCTATAAGTTTTGAATTTTCTTGAAATTATGGGTCAGTTCATCTGTTCATTCACGAATAACTGAGTTTGTTTGACCTGTCAAGAATTTTTCTGGAATTTCTGGAATTTTTCTTGACAAAATAAAAAGCATATATTAAACTGAAATATTATCGGTTGGTTTGAGACCAAATCGAGTTACCGAAAGTTGGTAGCTCTTTTTTTTATGCCTGTTCGTAAAACAAGCAAATCTCAATTATTTCAGTTAGTTTGGGAAAATAAATTCAATAAGAAGGGAGGTTGATTGCCATGGTTTGTCAAACTGTCAAGGTGGGAACAGAGTGCATCTTCATGAAGAAGGCGGGTTGTTCCTACAACGGGGGAAGATGCTATCCCATCGTCGAATCCTGCAAAGGGTGTGACCGAGTGGTAACTTATGAAGCAGGTTCCTATTGCAAGACCTATTGCGAACCCCCCATTAAGTGGGCAAAAGGAGCTTGCAATTTTGCGACTCATGTGAAGAAGGAAGTCAAAGAAGACAGCTTCAAATTAAACCCTTTGAAGGCTTCGAAACGAAATGTGGCCCAAAAGGTTTAATGAAAAGCCTTTTTCTTTGATAATCATGTTGTGGTGAGCCCTTCTCTTATTTAGTTTTTATCATTTGGTTAGATGGGAGAAGGGCTTTATTTTTTTTGAAGTTCCCCAACAGATGAAACTGATTACCACACAGGTGATGAAAACCAAGATGTGAACGCCAAATCCTGAGGCGATCGCTTTTCCCTTATTCAGCCCGGCCATCAGAAATCCTGCTGTCCATCCTATCTCCATTGTCCCCCAATTTCCAAGGCCGCTGATCGGCAAGGCACTGGCCATCATCCCCACTGCAGAACCGAAGACCACCCTTAAGAAAGAAATATCAATTCCAAACCCTCTCAGAAAGGCATAACACATCCAAAAGACCATGACCCATGAAATGAAGCTTGTCAAGCTGACGGGGAGATAGGCCCTACGAGCCTTAATCGCATAAAAGTCCTCTGCTATCTCATTCATTTTTCTTTGTACCCATAGGAAGGATTTAATATTTTTGGGTCCTCTCCATTTAGAAACCTTTCCCAAGACACTTGAAAACCCTATTAAAAGACCACTCATGTGGGAAAAAGCAAAGAAGATGAAAACGAGCAAGAGAGCGGTCAGCAAAATGATCAGGAATGGATTGATTTTGAAAAGATTTTGAAACCCGATCGAAGCAAATAAAAAAGTCGTCAGAATGATGAAAAAGTCATAAACTCTTGAGGCAATTAAAGAGGCCAGTCCCTCGGTGATGCTTATCCCGCTGATTTTGTTCAAAAAATAAGGGAAGATGAATTCTCCCAATTTTGAAGGAAGGACCATGATTGATAAATTATGGAATACAGTGACCCTGAAAAGTTCTAACAGAGGAATATCTTTGGAATGGATCAACCATTTGAATCGGAGGGCTCTGAATAGAAGCGCAAGGAGGTAGCCTATTGCCCCCAGGGCGGCCCAAACGGGATCGGCCGATTTTAAAAGAGTAACGAGGTCTTTGAGAGAAATCTGTGTAAGAAGAACGAAAAGAATGACGGCTGTAATGGTAAGAGATAGAAGGATGCGTTTCAACAATAAAGCTCCGAGGTGTGAGTGACGTCTCTGAGGGAGAAGATTAATATAGTTTAGAAATTTGGTCAACTTAATAAAATTTACACCCTCGTCTATCTCCTGAAAGTAGGGAAGAATTTAAGGAAAAGGGAAACATTTTAAGGAAGCATCTCCAAACCTGTGATGGAATAAAAAAGGCTCACCTGGTAGTGTGATTGTGAGAGCAAAACACACGGGAGGTGAACCATTACAGAGGAAGAGTTGTTGGGGATCCGGGATGAGGTTTTCTTAGGGGTATTGAAGAGGGTTCGATTACGTTTTCCGAGGTGTGGTCAAGAAATCTACCCTGAGATCAAGGTAGCTGTGCTCAAAGGGTGGGAAAAAGCACTCGATGGGTCTGAGGAAGCCTGGCAAGCTCTCCAGCAATTTCAGAAGGAGACGGGAACTAAACTTTTCGCAACCTTTTACCGGAATCCTCTCTCCCCCAGTTGCCGGGTTAATGACAGGACCATCAAAGGGAAAGTGGAGATATGGATGGATTAGGGTCGCATGTCATAGTCTAAGGGAGGCCCACAGAAGCCCAAAGAGGGGATAATTCTGTAGGTAAGGGGTACGAACATAGAGCAAAGGGTGTTTTGATAACTGTAATTGATTAAATCTTATGCTCTGAAGCCAAAAACGGGGGAGATTTTGCTCTTTGACAACTGAATATTGATTTCTCTATTTAACCATCATAGAGCCAGCATGTGACAATAACCACCATGCAGCTTTTAATAACCATGCCATCCCCAAGCTAATGATAGCAGCAATGATGGCTTGGCCCAGAATTCCAATAGGTTTTTTCTTGAAGGAAATGAATGGCCATATGTGAATGCGAATTTTGCCGAGCAAAACTAATATGTATGCCCATAAATTTGAAAACATTAGCAATAGGCCGATAAACAAAACCAAAAACGAGTGTTGGAATTTAAAGAGGGGAGCCATTGCGTTCGCAGCAAGCAAACAGCCTAATAAACCAGCCAGAACCCCAAAGAGCTGAATTAAAAGTCCAACAACGTTTGAATGAGCCACCCAATTTCGATTCTTATATTGGTTGAGTCGTGAGGAGAGACGCTTATAGGTTGTATCAACCCAAGCCTCATCGTCGTCTGTGACTCTTAATACACACTTGATTTGCTGATCTCTATCGAGAAAAATTTCAATGTTTTTCCCTAAATTTAGGTAATTTTTCGGAGAAGTAACTTGGAAAATAATACGTTCAACATTTTTTGCAATTTCAAAACATCTTTTTATTTCTTCAAAATCGGTTCTTACGATTCCCATACCGTCGTACCGGAGAACGTAACTTAATGTTGCTAATCCCCCGTCGGGTAGCCTCAAATTTGCGTTCTTAACGATTTCTTCCAAATCACTATTTAGGTTTTCTAAGTCGTCACCTTTGATAGTAATAAAAGGTACGAAACTGTCTTTTAAGTAGTTACCCATTGCTAACTCCGATCTATTATCAATTGTCAATGACGGTTCATATATACACGATATTTATGATTTTTGGAAGCGAAAATATTAGGAGGGAATGGGAGGATTAAGCTATAAGCGATTTTTTTACCGTTAATGAACTGGCGAAGGAATTTAGGGTTAATCCAAAAACCATTTATCGGCGTCTCTGGGGCAAAGGTATCCCAGCTTTCAAGGTGGGAAGGACATGGAGGATTGGGAAGAAAGATTTGATGTGGTTAAGGAGATAAAATATCTACGAAAACAATTTGTTAAATTAGGCTCAGAATTCAAACCCATTCTTACAGTTCAGACATTTATGGTACCCTGTACTGGCAACCTGGAGAATAGACTTTTTATGATTGACATCAAAACAGTTGGGGCAAAGATACACTATTGGTTCGGTATGGCCGCTTTCAGGCTTCTTGACGTACACAAGAATACCCGGAGCAACCTCCTTCAATTCACAACCCTCCACCTCTTTGGCCCAATTTTCGACTTCTCGCAGCTTCTTTTCAAGATTCTGTATTTCTCTAATGTACGCACTATTTTCCGCCTGCAAGGAAAGTATCATGGATTGCAAAGGAATTATAGCATTCAAGAGTTCTTCGACCTTTTCCCTGACAGCCATATCTTTAATTTTCTCAAGAGAACCTTTAAGAAATTTTGTCGCAATACTGAGACTACTAAGAACGGCTGTGATGCTTGTTAAATCCATCATGTAGAAAGCATATCAAAAAGGTAGGTGAAATACAATAAAATTTTTTCTAAACTGTTGTCCAATCGAGTCCAAAAATAATGCTTGATAAATAGTTTCATTAGGTGTATATATGATGTATATTAATGTATATTAATTTCAGGAGCTAAGACCCATGATGAGAAGAACCAATATTTATTTGACAGAAATGCAGATGAAGAAGTTTAAGGCAATTTCAAAGAAGGCAGGCTATCCAGTGGCTGAAATCATAAGAAGGGCATTGGATGAGTGGTTGGAGAAATATGAAAATAAGGTGAAAAAATAACTGGGAAATTATTCTCCATTGGAGCAAAGATATGCTATTGATGAGTATTGGGAGAGGTTTGAGAGGAAGGGAAAACGGAGATGACGAAAGTAGGGGGATGAGCAATAGGAAAAGTTCTCTTATTTTTAGTGGGTGCGATAGCTATTTTTGTTTTAGTTATGGGAATTGGCCTTCTATTTGCCACTAATGATATTGTGCGCAGTCTAAGTAAAATCGTTGATGGCGTGAACAAATTAGTTTGTGTATTGGACGACATAAAAGAGATAAAAAATGACATAGCTGATATAAGAAATGAATTACAGGATTTACGATTAGATAAAAGAAATGACATAGAAGAATAAAATAAATAGTAGAGAGGAGTTGAAGGGATGACCGGGAAATATATTATCACAGTAGTTGTTGCTTTTATCCCAGAATTATTTTTCTCATGGATAATTGGAAAAATCTTTGACGTTTCCATGTGGTATATTTTTTTAGGTTTACAAATAGTTAGTTTTTTTCTGTGGATTATAAGAACTGCGGTGGGATATTTATTATTTCATTTGGTGTGGAAAAATGGACTTATTGATTCTATTTATTGCTCTTTGGTTCAGCATCAATACCCCAACCCACAAAAGTATTTACTTTCTTCAATATCAGAATATAAAAAGCACTTCACCTATTCAGGCACAGATTATTTCTCCGATGTGATGTGGGATGATGAAATTGAAATAAAAACCAGATTAGATTCAGCAGTAGCTTATGGAACGGTAAAGGGCATGGCTCAAATGCAAGGTATCCTTGAACAAGTGAGAACTGAAAAAGTTACCGAGAGAGCAGTAGAAAAATATCACAAAGTAAATTTCTCGGGCAGAGATTACCAGGCAATTCAAACTGAACAATGAGGAGGAGCTCTAATGGACAAAAAGCCCAGGTTAGGCTCGGACCCCTTGAGATGCATTAGGGATATGGGGATTTAGTAAAAAGGGGGTGACCAAATGAAATCATTATCGGTTAAGTTGGGAGTTATTCTTATTGGAATCGCTATCTTTGGATATACGGAAGTGTGGGGGTCGGGTGCAACATCTTCATCTTCTATCAATCTGGAGCCATTAATTTATACAGTATTAGGTTTTGTTTTAGGTTTGTTCGGGAACCTTATTTTAGAAAGAATTAAAAGAAAATGGTTAAGGAAAGACTTTGTAAATGCTCTATATGCGCAATTCAAAGAACTTGTGCCAAAGTTGGCGGGAAACTATCTTATTCTAAAAATTGACTTAGGAGAAATGGACCGAGATGCGCTTAATTGGATTAAGTCCGTCAAGTCACAAGGTTATCAATTCCTTGAAGATAAAACTGTTGAAGCAATAGATAAATTTTTGAAATTGAATGATGATCAGATAAGGGTTGTAAATCAATTGAACAAACAAAAGCCGCCAAAAGCAAGTTTCATAAAGAAATTTAATTTACCAGTATTAGATGAAAATATCAGTTCTATCTCTTTATTGGACTCAGATCTTCAGTATTCTTTATTAGACATAAAAACTAAAATTAATTGGTTAAATGAAATAGTTGAACGGCATAATTTCTTTTTTGAAAAAACCTTTGATTCAGGAATAAGCCGTGAAAATTGGGAAATTATAGATTCAAATATTAGAGAGGGTTATGCACAATTGGGGAAGTGGTGTCGTAATACTTCAGAGTTAATTATGAAGTTACTTAAAGAACTGTCAGGCACAAAATGAAAGGAGGTGACCCGCAACTCATTGATTCGTGATAGCAGAGGAGGATTGAAGATGGACTCAGAGAGTATTGGATTTTGGGCTTGTTTTTTACCCTTAGTTGGTGCTTTTGTCGCCATTGGTTTTGGGGTTTACTTCTTTATAAAGGGAGATGTTACAAACGGCCTTTTGGCTTTGATTCTCTCCTGTTTAGCCTTCAATCTTGTTGTCCAACTGAATGAGACTTGAAAGAGGGCAAGAAGTCTTGTTTAAATGCAACGTGGCGATTGGTTTTAAGAGACAAGGGAGGAGGTGATGGTCATAGGGCGTAAGCAAGTGATAAGAAGACGTAAAAAGGTGAAGATGCCACAGGTTGAAATTGATTTGGAAGCAATCAAGGAGATTAAGGAACGGAAGAAAAAGACAAGACGGAAATGAAAGGAGGTGAGTTGGAGGGACCGTAAAAAGACCAAGCATAAGGGGATCTATAAAGTAGGGAAAGTTTATTACATTACCTGCAATGCTCAGGGCGTGATGCAGAAGGAATGAAATGATCTCTTCCGCTTCCAAGGCGTTCAGAATGGGTCTTTACAAGATGGGACGGGATGCCATATAATCACTGGGAGATTCACAAGTCTTTTAAGAAAATTTTAAAATCCCTTGGAATTGATACAAAGAAATATTCGTGGAAGGAGTTGCGCCACACAACGGGGTGTTACCATCACAAGATATTAAAATCATTCATAGGCCGGCGTAGCTCAGTGGTAGAGCAACTGATTCGTAATCAGTAGGTCGAGGGTTCAAATCCCCCCGCCGGCTCCATCAAATCGTGGAGTAAACCCCGTTAGAAGAATTTCGGCTTTCTAATGGGAATGGTCACATGGACCATTAACCCCGCGTTCACTCCTATAAAGAAATTACCTTCACCCTGTAAGAGACCAGAGGTCTTACGGGGTTAATCCCCGCTGAAAGCAGCGGGGTTTTCTAACGGGGTAAAGTTTTGTAGGAATTACCTCCTTGTGCCCTTAAGCTCCCCTCGCATCCATTCAAATGTCTCCGCCCCTTCCTTGGATGAATAAAAGGCACCACATTTGGGGCATCTGATCATCGTCCCCTTTGATGACTCCTTCGTTGTCCAAGCGCATCCAAAACAAGCTAAGGATAGGAGGGTGAGTATACAAAAGATGATCACCCATTTACGCATAGGAACGACTCCTCCTTTTTATGATGTTTATTCTTTGGTATTATGCGAGAAATTTATTGATCAATCAATAGTCTTGAAAAAACCTTTCAAAGTTTTTAATGACCATTTCGATCTCATGGTATCGCCCCTCACCCTATCCCTCTCCCCAGCGCCTGCCTGCCGGTAGGCAGGGGGAGAGGGGAGGGGGAGGGAGCCTATTGTCAAAAAACTAAACGCGTTAGTATTAGTTGACACGCCCATCTTTTTTTTTTATCTTTTGTTTAGAGAAGGTGATTTTAGAGGTCTCTTAATGGATGGGAGAAGTACCATGTTAAAGAGAGTTATGATAAGAGCTGTTTTAGGATGTTGCCTGATCGGTCTTCTTTTTTGGATCCCTTCATGTGCCGTCAATCCCGTAAGCGGTAAGCAGGAGCTCATGCTCCTGAGCGAAAAGGAAGAGATCCAGCTTGGCCGTGAAACAGATGTCCAGGTTGTTAAACAGTATGGACTCTACGAGGATCCGAAGACGACTGCCTATCTCAATGACATCTGCCGGCGTCTCGGCAGGGTCTCTCATCGACCTCATCTAACTTACAATTTGAAAATCCTTGACGCATCGGTGGTAAATGCCTTTGCCGTGCCCGGAGGTTATGTCTATTTTACTCGTGGCATTTTAGCCACGGTGAACAGTGAAGCCGAACTGGCCAGTTTAATAGGGCATGAAATCGGTCACATCACAGCCCGCCATTCCGCAAAACAATATAGTAAAACCCAGCTTGCTCAACTGGGATTGGGGGTTGGAGCCATGTTCATTGATTCATCCATTTTAACGGGACTGGCCCAGAACTTAGTTGGGTTGCTCTTTCTTCGGTTCAGTAGAGATAATGAGAGGGAAGCGGATAGTTTGGGAATCGAGTATTCGAGTAAGTTAGGTTATGATGCCACTCAGATGGCCAGTTTTTTTGAAATGTTGGAAAAAATGAATCCAGGTTCAGACCGAAGTGGTCTCCCAGGAT
>Ga0214473_10011363_pt1 | contig 10445 bp, 12 predicted proteins | sample RVTome_7_FD_203509 | JGI IMG/M metagenome (GOLD analysis project Ga0214473, IMG submission 203509) | Soil microbial communities from uranium-contaminated site in the Upper Colorado River Basin, Wyoming, United States - RVT98D197 | ecosystem: Environmental > Terrestrial > Soil > Contaminated >... | reverse complement strand
TTATATGAATCTGTCTGGAGAGATAATGCCAGGCGCTGGGATGAGAGAATCCCCACCTTTGAGGTTCTGCATAAATACAACAGTGATTATAAAGTCATTTTGGTAGGGGATGCATCCATGTCGCCATATGAGTTAATGTATACAAATGGAAGCGTTGAGCATAACAATGATGAGGCCGGCGTTACCTGGTTGACAAGGCTTAAAAATCAATATCCCCACATGGTCTGGCTAAACCCTGTCCCGGTGGACTATTGGAGATATACGCAATCTATTCAAATGCTAAGGGAGTTTATGGAGAACCGAATGTATCCTCTCACACTAGCCGGGATTCAGGATGCGATTAAGGTTTTGAAAACTAAATCCCGAACCGTCCAAATCAATTGAGTATTTATGTTTTCCTTTTCATGTTAGTAGATGAATTGAAATGGTCTTGCCTATTTTTCAGGTTAATGCGTTTACAGACAAACTGTTCTCAGGAAATCCCGCAGGAGTCTGCATTTTATCTGAGCCCAAAAATGATAAGTGGTTGCAGAATGTTGCGAGAGAGTTAAATTTCGCAGAGACTGCATTTTTACTAAAGCAGGGTTAAGTCACTTAATGTTATGGGGCCGGGGCTTGCGATGATTGGGCTTATCCACACGGTAACATTGCACCTTAACAATTAAGATTTTTTCGTTTATGTTGGGAAATAAATGGTTATTTTGTTTCATTTACTATCTTGCTGATTGTACTATAGTGTAGTCCAAGAACCTTACCAATATCTGCTAGTGTATATCCATATCTCAAATGAGCATTTCGTATAACACGGTCCCTGGCGTTCTTGGACTTACTACCAACTTTGTCGAATAATTTCCTCAATGGGGGACGTTCTGCGACTTTCTCTTTCTGTGTCAATTTCTCTTTTTTCTTTACTCCCTCAAGGTAAGGCTCATAATCGGATACGAATTTGTCATCCCCGAGAAGGATCTGTCTTCTTACTCTATCCCACGGCTTAGGCTTTTTAATCGCCTGCTTAACATGGGATTTGTATTTCTCATGTGCGGTCTTCAATTGCTTTCCAAACTGCGAGAGTATCCACTCGTTAGTTAAAAATGAAGGTGCGTTTACAATACCGGCGGTTGCTTTGTAACTGCTCCATTTGTAATTGCCGGGCGATTTCACCACTCTCAGGCGAACTGGATTCAAGACCACGTGGGTGGCGAGATCAAGGAGATAATTTTTCTTGTCGATTAGAATACCCTTAAACCTTCCCTGAAAGACATGACCCGCTCGTCGATGCCTCCGATTAAAATTCTGAGTGTATATACCATTTAATTGACGCATTCCTTGCGAGAGATTGCCCTTTGGTGTTTCAATTAAAAGATGGTAATGATTATTCATCAAGCAGTAAGCGTGACAGCGCCATTTGAAACGATCAACCAAAAGACCCAACAATTCAAGAAAGTCTTTCCGGTCTTGTTCATCTTTAAAGATAGGTCGGTTTGCATTACCTCTGCTGGTGATGTAGTAAACAGCGCCAGGGTATTCGATGCGTATTGGTCGTGCCATAACTAAAGTATATTGCATAAATCGATTATTTCAAGGTTAGACCCCGAAGATTTCTCCCAAATCAGATTTAGGGTACAGCGTGTCCGGTGCAATAATCGAGATAAGTAGTGTTAAGGCTAAATAGGGGTCAGGGCTTCAGTAATGGACGAGCTTATTTTTTTCCAGTTGTGTGCTTTCGAGTTTGTTAAGGTTCTGCTTAGGACAAGATTTGTACGTCGATTTGAACGTATATATCTTTGAAAAACATCTATGGACTGATACCCCCATCACACCTAATATGCTGCCCGTTCGGGGAACAGGCACTACATGATCATGCCAAAATTCTACATGTGAATCCAACCTTAAATCGCGATAAATTCAATTCAAATAAAACAGGGTCGTACGTCTGCATTAAACAAAATAAACGTTATATATTGCTCTCAATTAATCTTTGAATTTCGACATCTCCCTAAGAAATGAAATTAATAGGGTCGGTCCACCATTTATTTGGGCAAGGGCAAGTACTTGAATCTTTATGGCAGCGCCTAGCCTGTAACTGTCGGGTTTTGCCAGCCTCTGGTAGGTGAAACTGTCTGATCAATCTCCTCTGAGCCCCAGTTATTCGGCTCATAGTCATAGACCGGGGTGCTGGTCTTCAACAACTTTTCTTCGCAATGTTGTCGCGAGCCCGGGCGCGGAGTTGGTCGAGGTTCCAGTCAGACCTTGCCACGCCGATGACCGGCACGTTGAGGTGGCCGGGTTTCAACATCGCATGCAGCGCCGGAAAGATTTTCTTGTAGGCCAGGTCGCCTGTTGCACCGAAGAAGACAAGGGCATCTGAATGCAACCCGTTCATGATTTCTCCTTATTTCTTTGATTTTTCCAGGTGTCCACCGAACTCGTAACGCATGGCCGACAGCAGTTTGTTCTGGAAATCTGCTTCGCCGCGCGAGCTGAATCGCTCATAGAGCGCCGTGGCAAGAACAGGCACCGGCACGGCCTCGTCGATTGCGGCCTTGATCGTCCACCGTCCCTCGCCGGAGTCTGAGACTCGCCCCGCGAAGCCCGAAAGATCCGGGTCCTGAAGCAGAGCAGTCGCCGTCAGGTCCAGCAGCCACGAGGCGATCACGCTACCGCGGCGCCACACCTCCGCGACGTCAGGTAGATTGAGGTCGTACTGGTAGTGCTCGGGGTCGCGCAATGGGGTCGTCTCGGCGTCGATCTCATGCTTCTGCTTACCCACATTGGCGGCGCGAAGAACGCCCAGCCCCTCTGCGTAGGCCGCCATGATGCCGTACTCGATGCCGTTGTGCACCATCTTCACAAAGTGGCCAGCGCCGTTCGGACCGCAGTGAAGATAACCCTGCTCCGCGGTGCCGCCGACCTTCTCTCGTCCCGGGGTGCGCGGTATGTCGCCTAGCCCTGGCGCCAGGGTTGCGAAAATTGAATCGAGATGCTTGACAACTTCCTGCTCGCCACCAATCATCATGCAGTAACCGCGTTCCAGGCCCCAGACACCGCCGCTTGTCCCCACGTCCACGTAGTGGATTCCCTTCGGCGCGAGTTTCTTCGCGCGCCGGATGTCGTCCACGTAATAAGAATTTCCACCGTCGATGAGGATGTCTCCTTCCTCGAGACGAGGCAGGAGGTCGCCGATGGCATTGTCCACGACTGCCGCCGGTATCATTAACCAGACCGCCCGTGGCTTCTCGAGCTTCCTAACGAGATCCTGGAGCGATGAGGTTCCCACTGCCCCCTCCTGGCCTAATTCCTTCACCGCTTTCGGCCCCCTGTCAAAGACCACACACCTATGGCCTCCCTTGAGAAGCCGTCGCACCATGTTTCCCCCCATCCTTCCAAGACCAATCATTCCGAGTTGCATAATTACCTCCTTTTTTAGAACAGCATGTTATATTCTTTGAGTCTAGTTCACTGCTTAGTCTGTGCCAGCTCGCAGCCGCTTCATGGCTGTAGCAACCTCCCACGTAATGTTCTTGGCCCGCGAAACATTCGGCAGCTTCCGGAATTTCGCACGGCTCACTGGGGAGCCCATGAACTTCGGGACTCCAGTCGGCGTCATCCAACAGTTGCAGACCTTGTTGTCGTCCTTGATGCAGGCGCCATGGATTCCGCCAATTTTCTCCCCGTACCCCAAGCGCGGCACCTGCAAGCTCACGCTTGAAGTGGTGATTGAGTAGTTTGTGAGATGGTCGTTTTCGCGCAACTCGTGGTCCGGATCGACCAGTAAGACTACTGGGACTGGTGGTATCACGATACGGCCTCCAGTGCGTCGCTCACGATCTGTTTTGCCTCGCTCACAATGGCGTTGAGGTGATCCTGGTCCTTGAAGCTTTCCGCGTAAATTTTGTAGATGTTTTCTGTGCCGGAGGGGCGGGCCGCAAACCAGCCGCTGGCAGCTATGACTTTTAGGCCACCGATGGGGGCGTTATTGCCCGGGGCGCGGGTCAGCTTGGCTGTGATTGCCTCGCCAGCCAGGTTCGACTCCCTGACGTCCTCGGGCGACAGCTTTTCAAGCCTTGCCTTCTGCTCAGGTGTCGCCGGCGCGTCGATGCGCGCGTAGCACGGCGTGCCGAACTCCGCCGTCAGATCGCCGTAGTGCTCGCCCGGGTCCCTACCCGTTCTGGCGGTGATCTCGGCGGCAAGCAGGTCCATGATCAGACCGTCCTTGTCGGTGGTCCACACGGTGCGGTCGTACCGCAGGAAGCTCGCCCCTGCACTCTCCTCGCCAGCGAAGCAATACGACCCGTCGAAGAGTCCCGGCACGAACCACTTGAAGCCCACCGGAACTTCGGACACGTGGCGGCCAAGCTTTTGCACGACCCTGTCGATCATGCTACTGCTGACTAGCGTCTTGCCAACAAGGGCCCGGGCCGGCCAGTGTGGTCGGTGCGTCAGCAGGTAGCGGATGGCTACGGCCAGGTAGTGGTTCGGGTTCATCAACCCTGCGGCGGGGGTGACGATTCCGTGCCGGTCCGAGTCCGGGTCGTTGGCGAAGGCGACGCGGTACTGGTCTTTGAGGCCGACGAGTCGGACCATGGCATACCGGCTGGAGCAGTCCATGCGGATCTCGCCGTCGTGGTCGACAGTCATGAACGAGAAGGTCGGGTCGATAGCCGGGTTTACGACGGTGATGTCGAGTCGGTACATGGAGTTGATCGGCTCCCAGTAGGGCCTAGCGGCCCCGCCAAGCGGATCCACGCCCAGCTTGAGGCTGGCGGCACTGATGGCCTCCATGTCGATGACGTTCCGCAAGTCGTCGACGTAGGGGAGAACGAAGTCTTCCTCATGCGTGGTGTCCGCCTTGATGGCCGCAGCAAACGGCACCCGCCTTACGCCGGCATTGCCCCTACGCAACAGTTCGTTTGCCCGGTCCTCAACCCACCGCGTCACGTCGGTGTCGGCGGGGCCGCCGTTGGTCGGGTTGTACTTGAAGCCGCCATCCTCCGGAGGGTTGTGCGACGGAGTCATGATGATGCCGTCCGCTAGGTGCGTCTTGCGGCCACGGTTGTGCACAAGGATGGCACGCGATATGACGGGGGTTGGAGTCACTCCGTCGTCTCGCTGGATAAGGGTCTCCACGTTGTTGGCCGCCAGAACCTCGAGCGCTGTGCATTGGGCCGGTGCGGACAGCGGGTGCGTGTCCTTGCCCATGTGGATGGGACCGTCAGTGCCCTGACTTCGACGGTAGTCGCAGATGGCCTGGGTGATGGCCAAGATGTGGGCCTCGGTGAACGTGCCACGCAGGGACGAGCCTCGGTGTCCGCTGGTTCCGAAGCTTACCATCTGGTTTGGGTCACTGAGGTCGGGCCGACGTTCAAAATACTCCCGTTCGAGGCGAGCGAGATCCACCAGCATCTCCTTGGGGGCCGGCTGGCCTGCGAGCGGTGAGATCATTACGTTGTTTTTCAGTTCACTCACTACGGCACTGGGCATGGTTCCACCTTCCAGATCCCGGCGGCGTACTCGGCGATGGTGCGATCTCTGGAAAACTTCCCACAGCCTGCCACATTCACTACGGCCTTCCGCGGACTGGCCCCGGTCGGATCGATCACGTTGTCGAAGACGAGGTGCCGCTCGTAGAACGCGTTGTCCGTGCCAGCCAACTGCTTCGGGCCGCACCCGTATTGAGTGACGATTTTCGCTAGTTCTTTAGATACCGTTGAAGCCAGGGGTATCGCCTTGGTCTTTGTGTCCCTCATAGTATTTATCAGATTTAATGCACGCAGGCTTTTACTTTTCTATTTTGTCACAAAGAGGAGCGTCATGTCAAGCCATCGGGTCTGCTGATAATTGGAGTTCCTACAAGTAATAATTCGTATCACTGCAATTTAGGAGATATTACGAGGAATCCGTAATATCTGTGAGTGCTCACGAGGGTGTTCCAGGCCGGAATCGGGGAATTTGCCCTGAATGCGGAGGCTGTCTAGTCATTCGTGTGGCGAAAACTGGTAAACATGCAGGTAATAAGTTTTGGGGCTGTTCAAATTTTCCAAAATGCAAGGTTATTCAAACGTATGAGGATTAATCAATATTTAGACCGCTTAGCAAAAGTGAGAGCTTGCATTAAAACACAGAAGCCACTTTCTCGAGATCCTGACCTGCCGGAGTTGGGGGTTGTTAATAGAACATGTCATGGTCATCGAATACACTATCAGTAATTCAAAACATGTAGGGACTGATGCCTCACCAGTCCAAAATGCCCGTTTGGAGAACGGGCGCTGCATGGATGCTTGCGAATAAAAGAAATCAGGTGCTAATCTTCTCCGATCGCAATGAAATTGAATCTGCTGTCCTGGGGTGCAGGCGGCGAAGATGTGTTGAAGAAATACACGATACCCCCCCGCTGCTCGGCGCCTTTATAAACACGTGCCTTATATTATAAGCGTTATTATCGAATCCAATGGGCGTTATATTTACCGCAGGAACACTTGTAAAATCCTGGCTAAACTCGATCGTATACACACCAGCGCTAACTCTAGCACTTTGAAAAACCGCTCCCTCCAGCACGTTCCCGTTAGACTCGACTTGACCATATATTGTCCTTGTTGCCATAAAAAGTCCTCCTTTTTTATCTATGCTAGAATCTTGGTTCCCGTACTATTTTCCCGAGGCGACCCAACGAGTAGTAGGCCTCCGAAATGATGTAATGTTACACGACTATTAGGACGTATAATCACAGAGATATTAACATAATGTGTAGTTGTTGCTTTACCCAATTTGTTTACAAAGGCTATTCCTGTTCGCATTATCTCTCAAAAGAAAAGCTCTTGTCAAAAAACTTCCCCTTTTACCGACCATTTCTTTGGAAGGGCGAACCCCGTAACACCCATAAGCCTCTTTTAACCCTATGTATTCTATTTATCCTTTGGCCACACCAAGCGTGAGTCAAATCGAAATTCTTCAATTTTTGAGATAGTAACACGTTTAATATCTGCATGCGCAGGATTGATTAGAATATTAAATTCATTTTCGACAACCGCGGAAGGAACACGAAGCGACAGGGTTTCATTCGATAATGCCCATTTTGTACCTATTTCAGCCAGTTCTGAAGGCGGTGGGTAATCCCTCCAGTTATTAGGTAAATTGCAGGGCAGAATATCTTTTGGCTTTATCAAATCGGGTATTTTAATTGAAGCAATGCTGAGATCGCCTGGAATGATTGATATGGGCACGTGTACCAAATACTCTACAGTTGCTAACGACCTGTTTTCAGAAGCGTATACTATGCCTATACCCTTATTATTCCACCTTCCTCCATACAGTCTTGCACCGATACCAGACAGATCACTAATATGGCGAGTCTTAGCAATACGATAAACGATCATCAAGCATCAAGAGAAAACGCCGTGCTCAATTCGACCCAGTTCATCAAGCACCATTTCCACTCCGAACCTTGAGCTTAGCAAGCTCGCTGGTGTTCTGTTATCAAGAGGTTTACTGGGATGGTTCATCCAGGATAGGAACTTATTTTTATCCTCAAATACCTCTTTCCCCTTGGCTGCCACTTCAGCAATCTGTAAAATTTGCTCTGAAACAATGCTATTGAATTTATCTTCGGATGAGTATCTTTGTATAGTGCGCTCACTAACCGGAAGAAGGTCAGCCATTTGACTCAATGTAAAGGATAAGAAATTTGCGAGATGGGCCAGCGCATTTTTGGAAATCCCTCTTTTGCTTAGTTCAATCATGTCCATCCGATTACGAATTCTCTTCCTCAGAACCTTCTCGCCACCCAAGACTTTTGTAATACCCGAAACTCTCATTTTTAACCCCCTAAAAAATCTAAATGCCATTTGTCGTAAATATACCGTCAATTGTCGCTCTTGTCAAACAGAAAAACACCCCAGCGACTGACTTTAGAGACATTTGTTACTATTTTTAAACAGTTTATTATGGGGCCCGGCTTTTGTTACGTTCTATTTCAATTACTTAGCGAGGAGGCCTTATAAAGATATTCCAGTCGATTTTTGTCACCTTGTGATCACAGGGGACTCAGGGGGCAGCCCTTAACCTTACACCGAAATATCTCGGATTCAGGGTGAAATTGAAAGAGGATATTTTAGAGAGTCAAAGTTGATAGCATTATTGATTCGGTAAAAGGTTTAGGACTGCCCCTGTAATCTTTCCTTCTTAATGATCAAAGCGTGAACAATTTCCTTAAAATTTTATTAATTTCAGGAAGGCTGCGATTTATGCGGGACTGGAAAGTCCCGCCTATCGATGTGAATTGGTATGATTTACAATTTCAGTTGATGGGGTTTTCTAACCCCGTATAATATTTAGGTCAATAAGGCTCGCTGATCGATGATAATGTCAATAATCTTGAAAAACTTGTGGGGACTGATTCCCGCATCAGACCAAATTATGCTGCCCGTTCGGGGAACGGGAGGTACCTGAGTATTTCAAAATCTTACAGATGAACACAACTTGAAAAGCCGATAAATTTTATTCATACTATCGCAATTATTGATCAGGGCGGCGTAGCCAAGTGGTAAGGCAGCGGTCTGCAAAACCGCAATGCCCCGGTTCGAATCCGGGCGCCGCCTCCACTAAGAATATTTAATTGGGTTCAACAAGTGTTTTTACTCTAAATTAAAATCATGCATTACATGAATTAGCCCGGGTGGCGGAATAGGCAGACGCATTGGACTTAAAATCCAATGGGCTTTACGGCCCGTGCCGGTTCGACCCCGGCCCCGGGCATGCTAAAAAAGGAAATTCAGGTTATTTAAAAATACTCAAGTAAAGATTGGTTGTTCTAATTGTAATTTTGAATTAAAGGATTTTGATCAAGAAAAAGATGGATATATGTGTAGGTAAGTGTTTTAAATTTCGGTGTAAGTATCTCTAATTATAGCTTTATCAATTTATGCTTTTTTCATCATCGGTTTCTTCTTCCTCCTCCTCCTCTTCCCATTCTTCTTCATTGTCAAAATCTTCGTCATCTTCACCCCATACCTCGTCTTCGTCTTCGTCAGATTCCTCTTCTTCCTCTTTGTCCAATTCGTCGTCTTTTGTAATTAACCCAGAGAAAATGACCATTTCACTTCTCCCATATATAATTTAACTAAAACCTTACATTACATTTTTGCATTAAAAAGTCAAGGTGTGCTTTATCAGCTAATTCGCAGAGTTGTACAAGGCAGACTACAAATTATATGGTTTTAGAATGTTAAGGAGAATCAGAATCTTTGTATTACTATGCTTCAATCTTGGCTTGTTATCCACCTGTTTCAACGAGAGACCACTGGAAAGGGTTCAGTTTCTTATGGGAACACATGCTAGAATCGTGTTATACGAAGGAACGAACGAAGATATGGATAATGCATTTTCAAAGATGAGGTATTTAGAAGGCTTGATGTCTGACTTTGATCAGGACAGCGAACTTTCTAGAATTAACCGTTATTCAGGGGAAAATATCGTAGATATTAGTAATGAATTGAAAGAAGTCCTCGAAATTTCTGTTGAGGTAGCTAGGGAAACTCAAGGGGCTTTTGACCCTACAATCGGTGCACTCACGATTGGGTTTTATGGGTTCGGCAGGGAGGATTCTAAAGTGAGAAGATTTGATAACTTAAATGAGGTAAAGAAATTGGTTGATTTTAGGCTGCTTAGTTTACATGATAATAAGGCTTTTCTTGAAAAGGAAGGAATGATGCTGGACCTGGGTGGAATTGGAAAAGGATTTGCGGTGGATAAGGCTGTAGGCATGCTTAAGAAGCGAGGAATTACAAAGGGTTCTGTATCCATTTCGGGTGACTTAAGGGTATTCGGAAATAATCAGATTATATATGTTAAACATCCCAGGAGGGAGGGGTTTATAGCCTCTTTTACAAACGGAGGAAAGGATCTATCAATCTCAACAAGCGGTGATTATGAACGAAGGGTGAAGGTGGGTGGGAAGAGTTATCACCACATTCTTGTTCCCGAAGTGGGTTCGTCTGGAAATGATTTTCAAAGTATAACTTTGGTTATGGAAGGTAATAGTACCCTTGCCGATGCTTATTCAACGGCACTGTTTGCTATGGGGAGGAAGAGGGCAATCAATTTTCTGGAGAACCATAACAAAGTTGGAGCTTTCATTGTTTTTTCTGACGGCGGGATTTTTTACAATGAGAAATTTAAGGAACTTGTGGAAGATTTTAGGTTGACAAACTGACAACTCCTACTTTGCTTTATATTAATATCGAATGTGCCAAGGTGTTTCTATAATTCACGGTATGGTTTGACAAAAAAAATCATTAATTGTGGTTTCCTATCTTTAAGGATTGATACATTTGATATTACGTGATTTAGTTGACAAAATCACTTATTAGCTTATTATTTTAGTCTACAAATTTAGGCTCCTTTTCTTCTTTTCAAGAGATAAGAAGGCAGTGATATGGCGATTTCTTCGA
>Ga0214473_10011362_pt1 | contig 10446 bp, 7 predicted proteins | sample RVTome_7_FD_203509 | JGI IMG/M metagenome (GOLD analysis project Ga0214473, IMG submission 203509) | Soil microbial communities from uranium-contaminated site in the Upper Colorado River Basin, Wyoming, United States - RVT98D197 | ecosystem: Environmental > Terrestrial > Soil > Contaminated >... | reverse complement strand
GATCTCCGCCACCGGGGCGAGGGCGGAGCGGGCCAGCCACCACGCGCCGACCAGCGTCGCCAGCGATCCCAGCAGCGCGGTGGCGAGCATCCGAAGGAGCACCTGCCGGCTCGCCTCATCCAGTGGGCCGAGCGACGCGGCCACCTCGAGCACGGCCGCGTCCGCCGGGCTCCCGGGAGCCACCGGCCCCGAGAGCGCGCGGACGGCATTGCTCCGCCACGGCCCGGTGCGCAGCGTCCGCTCGCCCGCCAGCGCCCGGCGGAAGCTCGCGCTGTCGAGCGCGATGCTCCGGGCCAGGTCGCTGTTCGCCTGGATGATCCGGCCCGACGAGTCGCGGAGCACCACCAGCCGGTTGATCTGGCGGACGAACGCGCCCGCGTCGGCGGGCGCCGGGCTGGCGGTGATCAGGCGGTGATCCACCAGGTCGAACGCCTGCAGCTCGAAGGTGCTGTGGAGCGACTCGTCGAGCTGGCGGCGGAGGGTGCGCAGCATCCCGAGGTAGGCCCAGAGCCCGATCCCCAGCAGCGCCACGCCCATGGTGAGGCTGTACCGCACTGCCAGGGCGCGGCGGAGGCTCACCGCCATCGCGTCATCTCAGCCCTGGTCCACCGGATCGGGAACCAGGGCGCGGATGCGGTCCACCAGCTCCGCGAAGCGGAAGGGCTTGCCCATGAGATCGTTGACCCCCGCCTCGCGGGCGCGCCGGAGATCCTCAGGGGCGTCCCGGGCGGTGAGCATGAGGATCGGCGTCCGGCGTCCGGCCGCCCGCAGCTCGACCGTCACGTCGTAGCCGCTCTTCTTGGGGAGCATGTAGTCGAGCAGGATCAGGTCGAAGCCGCCGGCCGCCGCCCGCGCCACCGCGGCCTCCCCGTCGCGCACCCAGGTGACCGCGAAGCCCTCCTCCGCCAGTCCCTGCTCGAGCAGGGAGCCGAGCTTGTGATCGTCCTCGACCACCAGAATGCGCATGCCGTAGACTGCGGGGCCCAGCATGAAGGGATCGTGAGAAGAGTCCGAAGGCTGCCGCCGTTGAAGGAGGCTTCACCGCCAGCTCACCGGCGCTTCAATCCGCCGGGGGCATCCTGCGGACATGTCCGCCGTGCAGCTCGAGACGACGCCCGGGTCTCCTGACGGCCTGACCTCCGCCCAGGCGGCCCGGCGCCTCGCGGAGGAGGGGCCGAACCGGATCGGCGAGGAGCCGGGGCAGCGCTGGGTCTTCATCCTCGCCGCCCAGTTCCGCAGTCCGATCGTGCTGGTCCTCGTCGCCGCCGCGGTGGTCTCGCGCCTCCTCGGTGAGCGGATCGAGGCGGTGGTGATCCTGCTCATCGTGGGGCTCAACGCCGCGCTCGGCTTCGCCCAGGAGTACCGGGCGGAGCGGGCGGTGCGGGCGCTCCGGCGGCTGGTCAGCCGGACGGCGCGGGTCCGCCGGGACGGGGTGGTGCGGGCGCTGCCCGCGGCGGATCTGGTGCGCGGCGACCTGGTGCAGCTCGAGGTGGGCGACCTGGTGCCGGCCGACCTCCTCCTGGTCGCCGCGGACGAGGTGAGCGCCGACGAGTCCTTACTCACCGGCGAATCGGCGCCGGTCGCCAAGGAGGCCGGCGCGGCCGTGCGCCTGGGCACCGCCATCGTGAGCGGCTACGGGGCGGGTGTCGTCGTCGCCGCGGGGCGGGCCACCCTGCTGGGGCGCACCGCCGGCCTGCTCCGGCGCAAGCCCGAGGAGACGGATTTCCAGCGCGGGCTGCGGCGGTTCAGCGACTTCCTCGTCCTCATCATCCTCGGCCTCACCCTCTTCGTCTTCCTCGCCAACGCCGCGCTCGGCAAGGGCTGGCTCGACTCCTTCCTCTTCGCGGTGGCGCTCGCGGTCGGGATCACCCCCGAGGTGCTTCCGGTCATCGTCACCATCGCGCTGGCCCGGGGCGCCCAGCGGATGGCGCGGGACCGGGTGGTGGTGAAGCGGCTCATGTCGGTGGAGGACCTGGGCAACATCGACCTGCTCTGCTGCGACAAGACCGGCACCCTGACCGCCGGCTCGTTCTCGCTGCACGACTTCGTGGCGCCCGACCTGACCCGCGATCCGGGCGTGCTGCTCCGGGCCGCGATCGCCGGCAGCACCGGCACCGGTCCCCCGACCGGACCGGCGGCCAATCCCACCGACACCGCCACCTGGGCCGGCGCGGCGCTCGCGGCGCTGCGCGGCGAGCTGGCGCGCAGCCGGGTCCTCGACCGGAACGCATTCGACTTCCGCCGCCGGCGCGCGAGCGCCCTGGTAGAGCTGGATGGCCGGCGCCTGCTGGTGGTGCAGGGCGCGCCCGAGTCGGTGCTGCCGGCATGCGGTGCCGTCGCCGAGGGTGGCCTGGAGCGGCCGCTCGACGCCGGCCTCCGGGCACGGCTGGACGAGGTGGTCCGAGGGCGGGAGGCGGACGGCTACCGGGTGCTCGCCGTCGCGCAGCGCGAGTTCGCCGGGGAGCGCACCGTCAGCGAGGACGAGACCGGTCTCACGCTCCGCGGCCTCCTGCTCTTCCTCGATCCCGCCAAGCCCGAGGCGCGCGAGGCGCTGGGCCGCCTCGCCGAGCTGGGGGTCGCGGTCAAGCTCATGAGCGGGGACAGCCCGGTGGTCGCGCGGCGGATCTGCCGCGACGTCGGGCTGGCGGATGGGCCGATGATCACCGGGCCGGAGCTGGCGGCGCTGCCCGAGGAGTCGTTCCGCTCGGCGGCGGCAGCGCATGTGGTGTTTGCCCGGGTGACCCCGGAGCAGAAACACCGGCTGGTGGCGACCCTGAGGTCGGCGGGCCGGGTGGTCGGGTTCCTGGGCGACGGGGTGAACGATGCCCCGGCGCTCCGCGCCGCCGACGTGGGCATCTCGGTGGACTCCGGGACCGACGTGGCCAAGGAAGCCGCCGACGTCGTGCTGCTGGAGAAGAGTCTCGCCGTGCTCGCCGGCGGCATCGTGGAGGGGCGGAAGACCTTCGCGAACATCACCAAGTACATCCTCAACACCGTCAGCGCCAACTTCGGGAACATGTCCACGGTGGCGGTGTCGTCGCTCTTCCTCCGCTTCATCCCGCTGCTGCCGTCGCAGATCCTGCTCAACAACTTCCTCAGCGATCTGCCGCTCCTCTCCATCGCCACCGACCGGGTGGACCGCGAGCTGCTCCAACAGCCCCGCCGCTGGCAGATCGGGGTGATCGCCCGGTTCATGGTGCTCTTCGGCCTGCTGAGCGCGGTGTTCGACCTCCTGCTGATCGGGGTCCTGCTGTGGTGGCGGCCGGGAGAGGTGGCGCTCTTCCGCACCGCCTGGTTCCTCGAGTCGGCCTGCTCCGAGATGATCGTGACCTTCGCGCTGCGCAGCCGGCTCCCCTGGCACCGCAGCCGGCCCGGCCGGTGGCTGGTCGTCAGCTCGGTCGCGGCCGGCCTGGTGACCTTCCTCATCCCCTTCAGCGGCGTGGGGCAGCGCTACTTCGGCTTCGTGCCGCCGCCGGCCGGGATCGTCGGGCTGGTGCTGGGAATACTGCTGGCATACTTCGCCGCGGCGGAGCTGGCCAAGCGGCCGTTCTTCCGGCACTTCGAGCCGGAGCCGGCCTCCCCCGGGGACACGCAGGGCCGAGGCCGGCCATGACAGGCTACCGTTCCCCGGCCGCCCGGAGCACATGGTTCATCCGCTCCACCGAGAACCGCGACCCCGCGCTCGGCTCGGCCAGCAGCCGGTCGAGCAGCGCGACCTCGGGCTCACCCTCCGCGGCGGCCCGAATCCGGTACCAGCCGGTGGAGCGCACCAGGTAGCTGCGGGCCTGGCCGGCGGGAACCGGCGGGACCTGGAACCGCAGCTCCGCGGCGTCGCCGGTCTCCATCGTGTAGTACCGCCGGTCCACCTGGGTCAGCAGCGGGAGCACGTCCCGCCCGCCGGCGTCGGTGGCCGCGACCGGGTCGAGCGTCCGCACCCGCATGGGGCGCTCGTCGGACGGGTCGAGAGCCACGTGATCGATCCACCAGAACGACGGGGCCGACTCGAGCCTGATCCGCACCGTGTCGCCGTCGAGCCCGGTCAGATCGAGGGGCAGGACCTGCCGCTTGGCCAGCTCCGGGCCCGGGGCGCCGATCGCGCCCCGCAGCAGCCACCGGTCGCCGGACCAGACCGACACCTGCAGGAATCCCTCCCGCGCCATCATCGCACCGAATTCCTGAAGCTTGGCCGGGCGGGTATCCAACGAGTGGTACCATGCCGGCGTCGCCCGGCCGTGCATGGTGACGAACGCCGTAAGCATCGCCGGCACCCACGGGGTGTTCTGCGCGTCCACGACCAGTCGCGCCCGCATGGCGCCCCGGCGGGGGAAGGCCAGCTCGAGACCGTCGCGCACGTCCCCGGGCGCGGCGGGATCGCGGCCGGTGGCGACGCTCTCCCACCCGACGCTGTCGGCGGCCCGGACCGCCGCAAGCGCGTCCCGGCCCGCCAGATCGGTCGCGCGGGCGGGGGGAACCAGACGGCCGACGGAGAAGAGGCGCCCATCGCCGCCGGGCGCGACACCGATCGCGGGGTCATGGTCCACGGCGAGAACCACGAGCGCGTCGAGGTAGTCGGTCTCCTGCAGCTCGTTCGCCACCCGCAGACGCAGGGTCCCTCGCTTGGGGACGGCGTAGAGCAGGTTGTCCACGTCGGCGCGAGCGGCGCCCTCCGTGATCGCGCCGGCGAAGGTGCCGGAATCGAGACGCCAGGTGTGGCCATCCCAGCTGTAGACCAGGGGAGAGGACTTGAGGCTATCGGTGTTCTGGAAGTCAGGTCCGCAGCAATCGGCCGCGGCCGCGACCAGCACAATCGCCAGGCCGATCCCCGCGGTCAGCGCGATCGTCTTGCCGGCGTCGAACCGGGACACCGCGAGCTCCCGGATGTCGGCGAACGGGATCATGACCAGCGACGCCGCGGAGTCGCGTGCAGCGGCGCCTTTACGCAGCCCCAGCAGCGTATCGCTCCGAAGGATGGGGCCGGTCAGCTCGACCCGGCTCCCGTCGACCCGGGTCACCCGCACCACGCTCGGGTGCTTCGCCTCGATGAGTTCCTGCGGAGTGCCCTGGTGTGTGCCCCAGCTGCTGCATCCGGAGAGATACGACAGCAGCACGACGAACGAGGTACCGCGGCGCAAGCTGCCGCCGTGACGTGAAGCGCTCATGCGAACCTCCTTGGCGGGCCATCGATCGCCCGCTCGACGGCTCCAACTCTGCAGCGGGTGCATGAAGCGAGGCTGAAAGGGGGCTGAAACCGGAGCGTCGACGGCAAGGCGGTGAAGACAGCTTCACGGTCCCTTCACCCCGGTTTCGGCGTGCCCGGAGCATGATGGGGGCGGCCGCAAACGCGGGGAGAACCATGAGATCGTTGCTGAGCACCTGGCTGGGCCTGGCCCTCGCCCTCGCGGGCGGGCCGGTCGCCGCGCAGGGTGCCGAAGGCGTGACCGACGTGCTGATCCGGGTGAACGGACCCCTGCGGGTCGCGCCCGAGGAACAGGTGTCCACCGCCGTCGTGGTGGGACAGGACGCCACCATCGAAGGCACCGTGCGGGAGCAGTTGCTGGTGGTGAACGGCACCGCGCGGATCACCGGCACCGTGCTGGGCAGCGTGGTGGTGGCCGGCGGACGGCTCGAGTTGGGGCCCGGGGCGACGGTGGGGCATGACGTGGCGCTCTTTCGGAGCAGCCTGGTCCGCCACCGCGACGCGGTTGTCGCGGGCGGGATCCACCAGCACGGCCTTTCGGTGAGCGGCCGGTTCCTGCGGCTCTTCTGGGCGGCGATGACCCTGATGATCGTGGTGGCGGCGGCGCTGTTCGCCGCCGCCGGCGGCCGGCAGCTCGGCGAGTCGGCCCGGCTGCTCAGCGCCAGACCGGGCGAGACCCTGCTCGCGGTGGCCGCGCTCTGGGTCGCGGTGCCGCTGCTCACCGGCCCGCTCTTCCTGAGCGTGGTGGGGATCCCGCTCGCCCTCGGCGTGCTGCTCTTCCTGCTGCCGGCGCTCTGGTTCCTGGGTTACATCGTGGCCGCGACCGCCGTCGGGATGGCGCTGCTCCGGGCCGCATGGGAGCCGGGACGGCCGCTGGTGCGGGAAGCGGCCGCCGGCGTGGTGGCGCTCCAGCTCGCGGCCTATCTCCCCGGACTCGGCGTGCTGGTGATCCTGATTGCGGGTCAGGCGGGCGCCGGCGCGCTGGCCCTCCGAGCCTGGCGCGGCTGGCAGGCCCGGCGACAAGTCCGGCCGGCCGTGGTCCAGGAGGCGTACCTATGAGAACGATCGCGGCGACCCGCGAGGTGTCCGAGCAGGGCTTCCCCGGCACCCTCCCGCTGGAACAGCAGCTCCGGTTCCTGCTGCGCTACGCGGTGCTGGCACCGTCCGCCAGAAACGCGCAGCCGTGGCGCTTCGCGGTGCAGGCCAACACCGTGCTGCTCCGGGCCGATCCCGCGCGCTGGCAGCCGGTGGCCGACCCCGAGCAGCGAGAGCTGCACCTGAGCCTGGGCTGCGCCCTGGAGAACCTGCTGGTGGCGGCGGAGCACTTCGGGTTCCGCCACTCGGTGGCGTACTTCCCCGCGGCCGACGACCCGCGGCTCGTCGCCACGGTGACCTTCGGCTTCGGTGGGGTACGAGCCCTCGAGCGCGCCGGGCTCGGCCTCGACGTGCTGCTCGCCCGGCGCACCGCGCACGGCTCGTTCACCGGGCGGCCGCTCGAGGTGTCGCAGCTGCGCGCCCTCGAGGCCGCCGCCCGCGACGACGAGATCGTGGTCAACTTCACCGAGGCTCCCGGGCGCCGGCGCGACGTCGAGGCGCTGCACGCCCGGGCCTTGGAGACCCTGTTCGCCCGCCCGGAGTACCGCCGCGAGCTGGGCGAGCAGATCGGCCAGGGAAACCTCGGCCTCCCGTGGCCGCTCTCCCAGCTCGGCCGGCTGGCGATCTCCCGCGAACGGGTCGCGCGCCGGATCGAGCGAGCCGAGCTGGACGCGCTCCGGAGCGCGCCGCTCCTCGCGCTGGTCAGCTCCCCGGGCGACGATCACCGGGCGCACTTGCGGAGCGGGCAGGTGTTGGAACGGGTCTGGCTCGCGGCCAGCGCCCGCGGTCTCGGCCTCCAGCCCGTGAGCGCCCCGCTCGAGGTGCCGGCGACCCGGGACGAGCTGGCCCGGATCTTCGGCTTGCGCGAGGGGCTCCGGCCCCAGGAGCTGGTTCGGATCGGGGAACCCGATGGGCGCCGTGGCTTCCTGACGCCCCGGCGGCCGGCCGAGGAAGTCGTCGGGGTGTAGATGACGGCCGCACGGCGCCAGCCGTCGACCGCGGCACCGCCCGAGGCGGTGCTCCGCACCGTGGCGCTCACCAAGATCTACCGGATGGGCGAGCTGGAGGTGCACGCCCTCCGCGGCATCGATCTCGACCTCTATGGCGGGGAGTTCCTGGTACTGCTGGGCCCCTCCGGCAGCGGGAAGTCGACCCTGCTCAACATCCTCGGCGGACTCGACGTCCCCACCGGCGGCCGGGTCTACTACCGCGGCGGCGAGCTCACCGGCGCGAGCGAGGCCGAGCTCACCCGCTACCGCCGCTATCACGTCGGTTTCGTCTTCCAGTTCTACAACCTGATCCCCAGCCTCACCGCACGGGAGAACGTCGCCCTCGTCACCGAGATCGTCCCCCAGCCGTTCCCGGCCGAGGAGGTGCTGGAGCTGGTGGGCCTGGGCGACCGGCTGGACCACTTCCCGGCCCAGCTCTCCGGCGGGGAGCAACAGCGGGTGGCCATCGCGCGCGCGGTCGCCAAGCGCCCCGACCTCCTGCTCTGCGACGAACCGACCGGCGCGCTCGACTGTCAGACCGGCAAGCTGGTGCTTTCCGCCATCGAGACGGTGAACCGGGAGCTGGGGACCACCACGGCCGTGATCACCCACAACGTGCCGATCGCCGCGATCGGCGACCGGGTGGTGACCCTGGGCGACGGGCGGATCGTGCGGGAGGAACGGAACCGGGCCCGGGCGACGGTGGAGAGCCTGCAATGGTGAGGGCGATCGACCGGAAACTGCTGCGCGACCTGCGGCAGCTCAGGGGGCAGGTGATCACCATCGCCCTGGTGGTGGCCTGCGGCATCGCGTCCTACGTCGCGCTGCAAAGCACCTGGGCCTCCCTGCAGCGCTCGATGTCGGCGTACTACCTGGAGTACCGGTTCGGCGACGTGTTCGTGCACCTGAAGCGCGCGCCGGAGGACGTGCGGCGCCGGCTGGAGGAGATCCCCGGCGTGGCGCTGGCCTACACCCGGGTGGTCGAGGGGGTCACCCTGCCGCTCGCCGGGCAGGCGCAGCCCCCGCTGGCCCAGGTGGTGACGCTGCCGGCGGGCGGCGAGCCGCCTCTCGGGCGGCTCTCGCTCGAGGCGGGACGGATGGTGGAGCCGGGCCGGGCCGACGAGGCGGTGCTGCTCGCCAAGTTCGCCGAGCGGTACGGCATCGCGCCGGGCGACACGCTGCCGGTGGTACTGAACCAGGAGCGCCGCCGGCTGGTGATCGTGGGCACCGGCAGCTCGCCGGAGTACATCTACCCGATGCCGCCGGGCGGGGCCGCGGGGGTGGACGACGAGCGCTTCGCGGTGCTCTGGATGGACCGGGAGGCGATCGCGCCCGCCTTCCGGATGGAGGGCGCCTTCAATGACGCGGTGCTCCGGCTCCAGCCGCGCGCCTCGGAGGCCTCGGTGCTTCGTGAAGTGGACCGGCTGCTCGATCCCTACGGCGGATTCAGCGCCGTCGGGCGCGGCCGGCAGCCGTCCAACGACATCCTCGATGACGAGATGGAGCAGCTCCGCACCTGGGCCACGGTGGTGCCGCTCATCTTCCTCGGCGTCTCGGCCTTCCTGGTGAACGTGGTGCTCGCCCGGCTGGTGCAGCTCCAGCGGCCGGAGATCGCGTCGCTCAAGGCGCTGGGCTATCGCGACCGCGAGGTCGGGCTCCACTACCTCAAGCTGGTGACGGTGGTGGTGCTGCTGGGCGCCTGCCTTGGCATCGCGGTGGGACGCTGGCTGGGCGCGGGGCTCACCGGGGTCTACGCCGACATCTTTCGCTTCCCCGTGTTCACCTATCAGCTCGGGTTCCGGGTGCCGCTGGTGGGCGCGCTGCTCAGCTTCGGCGCGGCGGCGGCGGGCGCCGTCGGCACGGTGCGACGGATCGTGCAGCTCCCGCCGGCGGAGGCGATGCGCCCGCCCGCGCCGGGCGTCTATCGCCCGCTGCTGGTCGAGCGGCTGGGCGTGCCCCAGCTCATCCCGCCGGCCTGGCGAATGGTGGTGCGCGAGCTGGAACGGCGGCCGTGGCGCACCGTGCTCTCGGTCCTCGGCATCGCCACCGGAATCGCGACCCTGGTGGTGGGGCAGTTCAGCGGCGACGCGTTCGAGTACCTGCTCGACGTCCAGTTCTCCCGGGTGAGCCGCGAGACGCTGAGCGTCGGCTTCGCCGACCAGGTGCCGCTGCGGGCCGCGGGCGAGCTGGCGCATCTGCCCGGCGTGGCGCGGGTCGAGGGGATCCGCGCGGTGGCGGTGCGGATCGAGCGCGGGCATCGCTATCGTGAGGTGCCGCTCATCGGACTGCCGGACGACGCGGAGCTGCAGCGGGTTGTGAGCCGGCGCCGGATGCAGCCGGTGCCGCTCCCGCCGTCGGGCCTGCTGCTCACCCGCACGCTGGGCGAGATCCTCGGGCTCGAGGCCGGCGACACCGCGGTGGTGAAGGTGCTCGAGGGCTCCCGCGCGACCCACCGGATCCCGGTGGCGGGACTGGTGGACGAGCTGATCGGGCTCCAGGGCTACCTGCGCCGTCCGGAGCTCAACCGGCTGCTGAACGAGACGCCGAGCATCTCCTCGGCGCTGCTTGCGGTCGATCGGGGCGGCGACGACGAGGTGATCCGCCGCCTGGAGGAGCTGCCCATGGTGGCCAGTGTCACCAGCCACGACGCGGTGGTGCGGCGGCTCCGCCAGCAGAGCGGTGAGTCGATGGCGGTGGTGACGCTGGTGCTCACCGTCTTCGCCGCCACGATCGCGGTCGGCGTAGTCTACAACAATGCCCGGGTGGCGCTCTCGCTCCGGGGCCGCGACCTCGCGAGCCTGCGGGTGCTCGGCTTCACCCGGGCGGAGATCTCGCGGATTCTGCTGGGCGAGCTGGGGCTCCAGGTCCTGCTCGCGATCCCGGTGGGCCTGCTGCTCGGCACCTGGCTCACCTCGCTGGTGGTGGGAACGATCCACCCGGAGCGGTACCGCTTCCCGGTGGTCCTGTCGCCGCGCACCTACGCCTTCGCCGTGGTCGTGGTGCTGATCTCCTCGGCCGCGAGCGCGCTGCTGGTGCGCCACCGGCTGGACCACCTCGACCTGGTCGCGGTGCTGAAGACCCGGGAATGAAGGAGTGATACCATGAGGGACGACGCCGCATCGGGAGTGCTGTCCCGACCCGAGACCACGGAGCCGGCCGCCCTGC
>Ga0214473_10011361_pt1 | contig 10446 bp, 10 predicted proteins | sample RVTome_7_FD_203509 | JGI IMG/M metagenome (GOLD analysis project Ga0214473, IMG submission 203509) | Soil microbial communities from uranium-contaminated site in the Upper Colorado River Basin, Wyoming, United States - RVT98D197 | ecosystem: Environmental > Terrestrial > Soil > Contaminated >... | reverse complement strand
TGGGCGGCGTGGGCCTGGCCACCGCCGCGCTCGGGCTCGTGCTCTGGCTCGGTGCCGCATCGGACGCGGACGTGGACGCGGACGCGCACGCCTCACGCGCGGGGACGCGCCTCGGCCTCGGTCCAGGTCGCCTGCAGCTCGAGGGATGGTTCTGACCCAACAGGGCGGGCGGGGCGCCGTGGGGGCGGGGACGATGGCGGTCGTGGCCGCGTTGCTGATGGCGGCCCTCGGAATCTGGCAGTGGCGGAATTACGCGCCCCCCTCCGGAGCGGGCGCGGGAGGCGGCGGAACCTCTTCCACGGCCAAAATCGCTATGGATTCCGGCGTGGGCGAGGATGGCTCCCCGGGAAGGCGACCAGCCGGGCCCGCCCTCGTGGACCGGGAGCTCGACGGGGGGGCGCCCATGGGAACCCGGGGCGAATAGGAGACCCTCCCACGTGTTGCCCGTCAGCCGGGGTTCTACTATCACGGGACCCCCGAGGAGCCATGTACAGCGACGTACGCGCCATCAACGAGCTCGTTCAGAGAGAGAGCGCCTTCCTGGAGGCGATCATGCACGAGGTGCGCAAGGTCATCGTGGGCCAGGACCACATGATCGAGCGCATCCTGATCGGCCTTCTCACCGGCGGGCACGTCCTGCTCGAAGGCGTGCCTGGTCTGGCCAAGACCCTCACGGTGAACACCATCGCCGGGACGGTCTCGTCGAAATTCCAGCGGATTCAGTTCACTCCGGATCTGCTCCCGGCGGACGTGGCCGGGACGGTCATCTACAACCAGCAGCGGGGCGAGTTCACGGCCAAGAAGGGGCCCATCTTCGCCAATCTCGTCCTGGCGGACGAGATCAACCGAGCACCTGCCAAGGTCCAGAGCGCCCTGCTCGAGGCCATGCAGGAGCTCCAGGTCACCATCGGGGACACGACCTACAGGCTCGACCGTCCCTTCATGGTCATGGCGACCCAGAACCCCATCGAGCAGGAGGGGACCTACCCCCTAGCGGAGGCCCAGGTCGACCGATTCATGATGCACGTCAAGGTCGGGTACCCGACCCGCGAGGAAGAGCGGCGGATCATGGAGCGAATCGCCGACCACGTCCTGATGGGTCCGCAGGCCGAGCCCCCGCAGCGAGACCCCGACAAGGCCCCTGACACGCCCTACCGCACGGGGCCCAGCAGCGAGCCGGCGCCGCCGGTGGCGCCACCCAACGCCCTGGCCGTCAACCGGGTCGTGTCCACGGAGCAGATCCTCGACGCGAGGAAGATCGTCGGACAGGTCTACGTGGACGAGAAGATCAAGGACTACATCATCGACATCGTCGCCGCGACCCGCGACCCTCGCAAGGCCGGGCTCAAGGACCTGTCCGACATGGTCGCGCACGGCGCCTCGCCCCGGGCCTCCATCGCCCTCAACGTCGGAGCGCGGGCCCACGCATTCCTCAAGCACCGCGGCTACGTGACGCCGGAGGACATCAAGGCCATCGGCCCCGACGTCCTGCGGCACCGCATCATCCGCACCTACGAGGCGGAGGCCGAGGAGATCACGAGCGAGCACATCGTCCGCCGCATCTTCGAGACGGTCGAGGTGCCCTGATGTCGCCATGATTTCCCGCGAGCTCATCAAGAAGCTGCGCAAGATCGAGATCCACACCTCGCGCCTGGCCAACGACCAGCTCGCGGGCAGCTACCATTCCGTCTTCAAGGGTCGCGGCATGGCCTTCAGCGAGGTGCGCCAGTACCAGGCTGGCGACGACGTGCGCTTCATCGATTGGAACGTGAGCGCTCGGATGAGCGACACGTACGTCAAGATCTTCGTCGAGGAGCGCGAGATGACGGTCATGCTCCTCGTCGATCTCTCGGGCAGCCAGCGCTTCGGATCCGTCGCGCGACCCAAGGTCGAGACCGTGGCGGAGGTCGCCGCGCTGCTCGCCTTCAGCGCGATCAAGAACAACGACCGCGTGGGCCTGATCCTCTTCACCGATCGTATCGAACGACACGTTCCTCCCAAGAAAGGCAAGGGGCACGTGATGCGCGTCGTCACGGAGATCCTGAACGCCCACCCGCAGGGCAGCGGCACGGATCTGGGCGCGGCGCTCGACATGCTCGGCCACGTGGCAAAGCGCCGGTCGGTGGCGTTCCTCATCAGCGATTTCATCGCGGACGGATACGAGCACCGCTTGCGCGTGGCGTCCGCCAAGCACGACCTGATCCCCATCCAAGTGATCGACCCTCGCGAGGAAGCGCTGCCCGACGTCGGGCTCGCATTCCTCGAGGACCTCGAGACGGGGCTCCTCCTGGAGATCGACACCTCGGACGCGAGCGTCAGGTCGGCCTACTTCCACCGGATCGCCAAGCAACGCGCGCAACGGGAACAGATCTTCCGACGGCTGCGAATGGATCACGTCACCGTCCAGACCGATCGGGACTACGTCAAGCCCATCGCCGAGCTCTTCCGCATGCGACACAAACGCATGAAGGGGTATCGATGAGGACGCGGGCGCGCACTTGGACGCTCGTCGCCGTGGCTCTGCTCACCGGAACGGGGCAGGCCATGGCGCAAGACGCCGGGGCGGGCGTGCTGGTGGCAGACGCGGGCTTGCCCCGTCCTCTGGACGCGGGACTGGCCGCTGACGCGGGCGCCAGCGCCGCGGTGCCGAGCGACCTTCTCCCAGAGGCGCTCCGACCCGCGCTCAGCCTGTCGGCGGATCCCCAGCAAGGGGTGATGACCGGTGATCTGATCCGGCTCGCGATCACGGCGATCGCGCGTCCGGGCGACGATGTGGCCGTGCCCGAGCAGGCCCTCGCCCCCTTCGAAGTGCACGGCACGCAAATGCGGCAGGACACGACGAGCGACGGCCGCCCGCGCTTCGTCTTCACCCTGGAGCTCATCGCCATGGAGCCGGGTGACCACACGCTCGGCCCCGTCACGCTCCGCGTCATCACCGCTGACGGAACCATCGGCACGGTGCAGACCGATTCGGTGCCCGTGACCGTGGGGGCGCTGCTGGGCAACGAGCCGAACGCGGAGCTCAAGCCGCCGACGGATCCCGTCCAGGTGATGGAAGAGGACTACACGCTCCTGTGGATCGCTGGCGCGCTCCTGACCATCGTCCTGCTCGCCGTCCTGATGCTGTTGCTCTTCCGGTGGTGGTCGAGGCGCGAGCGCAGGGCACCGCCGGCGGCGCCTCCGCGGCCGCCGTGGGACATCGCCCTCGAGCAGCTCGATCGGCTGCGCCACAGCCTCAAGCCGCGCATGGCCTCGGGTCAGGTCGTGGGCTGGGCGGACGAGCTGAGCGATGTGCTCAGGCACTACCTCGGCGATCGATACGACTTCGACGGCCTCGAGAGCACGACCGACGAGGTCCTGGGTCGGTTGCGGACGGCGACCGTGGTCGGCGTAGGTGTGGAGGAGGTCGCGGCCGTGCTGGGCGACTGCGATCTCGTGAAGTTCGCCAAGGCCACGCCCGGCGAGGACGACTGCGAGGAGTTGCTGGCGGGGAGCTTCCGGATCGTGCGGGCCACCGCGGTCCTCCCGAGCTCCGCGGGCGCCCCTGTCCCGCCGAGCCTCGCGGCGGGCCCGGGCAGTGACGGCGCGACACCGGCCGAGCCTGCCCCGCCTGCTCCTCCCCCGTCCACAGGAGGCACGCCGTGATCTGGCGCATCCTGCGTGCGTTGCTCCCGCTGGGCTGGACGGTCGCCTTCGCGATCCCCACGACCTACGTCGTGCTGTATGTCGTCGAGGCCGTCTACGAGGTTCCCCTCCGTGCCGAGAGCTTCCGATTCGAGCGGCCGTGGGCGCTGCTCCTTCTGCCGGCGGCCCTCCTCGTCCTGCTCGCCCGAGGGTGGCTTCTGCGCAGATCGGCCCCGCGCATCCAGATCAGCCGCGGCCACGACCTGGCGATGGGCGCCCCAGGGTTCCGCACGTGGCTCCGTGACAGCACCACGGGCATGCGCGTCGTGGCCGTGGCGCTCATGGTCCTCGCGCTCACGGGGCCGCAGAGCATCCACGCGCGCGACCGGGCCGAGCTCGAGGGAATCGACATCGTGCTCACGCTCGACCTGTCGCTCTCCATGCAGGCCGCCGACATCCGTCCCAATCGGTTCGAGGCAACCAAGGTCGTCGTGGACGACTTCATCGGACGGCGCCCCAACGATCGCATGGGCGCGGTCGTGTTCGGCCGCGAGGCGTACACGCTGCTGCCCCTCACGACGGACAAGGAGGCCCTGCGCACCATGATCCGCGAGCTCGAGCTCGGCATGGTGGACGGTCGTGGCACGGCCATCGGCAACGCCGTTGCAGTCTCCCTCAACCGCCTGCGGCGCTCGGAGGCCCAGAGCAAAGTCATCATCCTGCTCACCGACGGCGACTCCAACAGCGGCAACGTGTCTCCCGACCAGGCGGCGGAGTTCGCGCGGACCATGAAGGTGAAGGTGTTCACTATCCTCATGGGCCAGACGGGCGACACGCGGGTGCAACGCGGCCTGGACATCTTCGGCAGGCCCCTCTGGGACGTCGGCAATTTCCCGGTCAACCCGGAGCTGCTGTCCAACATGGCGAACAGCACGGGCGGCGAGTACTTCCAGGTGACGGATCGGGAGGGGCTCGAGCGGAGCTTTCATCAGATCCTCGACCGTCTCGAGCGCAGCGAGATCGAGGACGCGGGCCGCGTGTACGGCGAGCTGTTCCCGAGCTTCCTGTGGCCGGCCTTCGCCCTGCTCGCCCTCGAGCTCGCGATGGCCGGCTTCGTCCTGCGGAGGTGGCCATGAGGCCCCGGGTCGCCTGGTGGATCCCGGTCGCCATCGCCCCCGGCCTGGTCGCCGCCGGCGCGGTGGCCATCGGCTGGTGGCTCGGCGAAGCCCTGAGCTGGCGCGAGCGCGACCTGTTGTGGCTCCTCGCCCTGGTTCCCGTCTTCGCGGCTACGGTCATCGCGACCTGGTTCCTGCGGCAGCGCGCGACGGGCCGATTCGGCGATCCTTCCACGCTGCGGGCGCTGTTGGTGGGCCGGTCGGGACCGTGGCGAGCGACGCGCGGAGTGCTCACGGTCGTGGGCCTCGGACTGGTGGCGGTGACCCTGGCCGGACCGCAGTACGGCAGTCGAACCCGCGTGCTGCGCAAGCGCGGCGTCGACGTCGTGGTCGTGCTCGATTTCTCCAAGAGCATGTTGGCGCGCGACGTGCGCCCCAATCGCATCGACCGGGCAAAGGCGGAGCTCGCCCGCTTCATCGAGGAGCTCGACGGAGATCGGGTGGGCATCGTGGCCTTCGCGGGAGAGACGATGGAGTTCCCCATGACGGTGGACTACGCCGCCATCGAGCTCTTCATGCGCGATCTCGGCCCCTATGACATGCCCGTGGGGGGCACCGCCATCGGCCGGGCGCTCACCGCCGCGGGCCGCCTGCTCGACCGCTCCAGCCGTCCGCGCACGGCGGGGGAGTCCGAGGACGAGCGATCGAAGGTCGTCGTGCTGTTCACGGATGGCGAGGATCACGAAGGTGATCCGGTCGCCGCGGCGCAGCAGCTCGCGGACTCGGGCGTTCGCGTGTACGCCGTCGGGATCGGCTCGCGGACCGGGGAGCCCATCCCCACGTATTCGCCCGACGGCACGTGGACCGGATACACGCACGACGACAACGGCGAGCTCGTGACGACCGCCCTCACCGCGGACAACGAGCGGCAGCTCGAGCGCATCGCAGAGGTGACGGGTGGGCGCTACTTCAGGGCGAGGCAGGGGGGCGTCGGTGTGGACCAGATCAGGCGGGAGATGCGGCGCATGAAGCAGGCGGAGCGCCAGTCTCGACGTGTGACCGTCAACGAGGATCGCTACGCCCTGGTTCTGTTCCCTGCGTTCCTGCTGATCCTCCTCGAGGCGCTGCTGCCCGAGGCGTGGATCGGCGGGCGACGTCGGACGCGGGGAGCCTCGACCGAACCCGCAAAGGAGGCTGCGTGATGCATCATCGAAGGGCAATGCGCGGTGGCACGATGTTGTGGATTGCAGCCCCAGTGTGCCTCCTGACCGCTTCCCCGGCCGCCGCGTGGGACCCCTTCCTCGCCCCCAACCGGCACGTGGAGGACGGCAACGACGCGATGCGCGAGGGGGATCCACAGGGCGCCCTCGGCGCCTACGACAGGGCCGCACGCCAGTTGCCCGACGCCCCGGGCGTGCACCTCGACCGGGGCCTGGCTCTCGCCGCCGCCGGTGACCTCGATCGCGCGCGCGAGGCGTTCCTGCTCGCCACCGAGCCGCCCGCGAGCGACAACATCCGCGCCGACGCCTACTACAACATGGGAAGAGCCTTCTATGCCCAGGGCGACGCGGTCGCCGGCCAGGAGGATCACCGGGCTGCCCAGCAGCATTTCCGCGAGGCCGTGGACGCGTTTCGTCGCTCCCTCAGGGCTCGGCCCGGCGATCGCAACACCGCCTGGAACCTCGAGCTCGCCCTTCGGCGCCTGCGCGAAGAGCAGGAAGAGCAGGAGCAGCAGGACCAGCAGGAGCAACAGGACCAGGATCAGGAGGGTCAGCAACAGGACCAAGACCGCCAGGGACAACAGGGCGACCAGGACCCCCAGCCGGATCAGAACGGTCAGGACCAGGAAGAGCAGAGCCCGGACCAGCAGCCCGATCAGCAGCAGCAGGGAGACCAGGGCAACGACGAACGGCAGCCCGAGCCCGGCGGCGACCGCCAGCAGGAGAACGACCCCCAGCAGCAGGCGCAGAACGATCAGCAGGCAAACGACCAGGACCAGCAGCGCCAGGGACAACAGGATCAGAACCGCGAGCAGATGGGCTCCGGAGGCCAGGAGCTTCCGGACGACGTGTCGCGCGTGCTCGACGCATTGCAGCAGAGCGAGGAGAATCTCGAACGCTACAGGGCCCGCGCCCGGGCGGTGCGGGAGAACAGGCGACCGACCAAGGACTGGTGATCATGAGCCGCGGACAGGTCGGGAGGCTGGCAGCGGTGCTGGCGACGCTCTGCGTCGCCCCGGCGCACGCCAGCGCCCAGTCTGTGACGGTTTCCATGACCGCCGATCGGACTCAAGTGCAGGTCGGCGAACAGCTCGAGGTTCAGATCCGCGCGGATGTGAGCGGCGCAGACGTGAGCAACGTAGAGCCGCCCGACCTGAGCGCGTTTCGCGTCGTCGGTCAGACCGTGGCGAGGCCCATGCAGTTTCGCTTCGGCGCGGGCAACCGTCAGCAGATCATTCAGTCGACGACGGTCTACAGCTACCGACTGCAGGCGGTGAGCGAAGGCCGCTTCGAGATCGGACCTGCCAAGGTCTATGCGGCAGGACGCAGCTACACGAGCAACGGCCTGACCCTCGTGGTCGGTGCCGGTGGCGGGGGCGCAACGCCGGGCGTGCCTCCGGCCCAACCGCCGGCCGGTCCGCTCGACGGCGCGGTCTTCGATGCGCAGGCCTTCGTGCGCACGGTCGTGGATCGATCGTCCCCGTGGGTCGGCCAGCAGGCCACGGTCACCGTGTACCTCTACACGCGGACGCAGGTGCGCTCCTCCCCTGTCATCCACCGTGAGCCCACCGCGGACGGCTTCTGGGTCCACGATTTGCTGTCGCCGGCACGCACGCTCGAGCCTCAGCGTCAGGTCGTCAGCGGTCTGCCCTACAACGTCTACGTGCTTCGGCGCTTCGCCGCCTTCCCGCTGCGGAGCGGCCCGCTCACGATCGGAGCCCTCGAGCTCAGCTTCGACACCGGCTCCGTTCTCGACTTGTTCAATCCCCAGATCGCAACGGTCCGCCGCGCAGGTGTGCCTGTCACCATCGACGTCAAGCCCTTGCCCGAGCAGGGGAGGCCGGGCGGACCGATCGCGGTCGGCACTTTCGAGCTCGCGGCCAGACTCGATCGCACCCAAGTGGCGACAGGCGACGCGATCACGCTCACGGCGACGATCTCGGGCACCGGCAACGTCAGCGATGCCCAGATGACGCTGCCAGCGATCCCCGGGGTGCGTGTGCTCCAGCCGCAGATCCGGGACCAGGTGACCGCGCAGGGCGATCTCGTGGGCGGCACGCGCACGATCGAGTGGCTCCTCGTCCCCGAACGAGCCGGCACCTACACCTTTCCGGATCTGGCCCTCCCGACCTTCGATCCGGTGCGCGGCGCCTATGCACGGGTCGCGGCCGCGCCGCTCACCCTCGTGGCCGCCGGCAACGCCATCGACTCCGCAGGACCTGACCCCACGGACACGACATCCCCGGACGGAACGAATCCCGATTCCGCCGAGCCTTTGACCCTCGGCCCGGTTCGCACGCGGAGCGATCTCGCGCGCGGCGTTCGCCCCGTCACCGACAGCCCATGGTTCAGCGTCGCGCTGGCGCTTCCCCCCGCGCTGTGGCTCGCGCTCGTCCTCGCGGGCGTGATCAGGCGACGCCTCAGGGCGCGCGATGGTTTCGCGGTGGCGGAACGGGCCGTGCGGGTCGCGCGTCGGCGGCTGGGCAAGGCCCGCACCCTCGCGTCGAATGGAGACGCCAGGGGCTTCTACGGCGAGGTCAGTCAGGTCCTCAAGGAGGTGCTCGAGGTTCGCCTCGGCGAGGCAGTGGGAGGCTACACGTACTCGCAGCTCCTCGGCCACCTCGTCTCCCGCGGCATGGAGCAGGACCTCGCGAGCCGCTTGGTGGACGAGCTCGAGGGCCTGGAGTTCGCGCGCTTCAGCGTGTCCGGCGTGGAAACAGACGAGATGGGCCACTGCACGCGGCGCGTCGGCGCGCTCCTCGAGCGCATCGACCGATTCGTGCCCGAGGCGGGGGAGGCCGCGCGATGACACGGCTCCTGATCGCCGCCATCCTGCTCTGGTCGGTGCCCACACCGGGCTCCGCGCAGCCCATGGGCGAGGTGTTCGAGACGGGCAACCGCGCATACTTCGCCGGCGATTTCCAGCAGGCGCTCGAGAGCTACGCGCGGCTCTCGGAAGCAGGCGTCGAGGACGCGGACCTGAGCTTCAACCTCGCGACCGTGCACGCGCGCCTCGGCAACTACGGGGAGGCCATCCGGTACTTCGAGCGCACGCTGCGCCAGCGCCCGGGTGACGACGGCGCCGAGCAGGGGCTCACCGCCGTCCGGACGGCCCTCGGCCGCAGGTTGGCCGAGGCGCGGGGCGAGGCGCTGGTGCAGACGCGACCGCCCTTCGGCGAGGCGCTCGTTCGCCCCTTCTCGCAGGACCTCCTCGCATGGCTGGTGCTCGCCTTCGACGTGCTGCTGTTCGGCGTGCTGATCGTGCGGCGGCGCCTGCTCGGCGAGACGGGACGGTTGGCGCTCGGCATCGCGGCGCCACTCCTGGGAGTGCTGTTGGTCCTCGCCGCTGGCGGCCTCGCCATCAAGAGCGGCGTGCTCATCGACGGGCACGCTGCCATCGTCGTCGCGCGCGACGCCACGACCATGCGGGAGGGTCCCGATCCGCGGGCCTCGGCGCGCGGTGAGGCGGCCGAGGGTGAGCACGCGCGCGTCGTGGACCAACAGGGCGACTGGGTCCTCGTGCGCCTCTACGGCGGTCGCGAGGGCTGGCTCCCCGCGGACGACGTCGGCGTCATCTGAGCTGATGTCATCGTCGGCGCCAACAGATTGGGAAGCCCCCGCCGGCAATCCTCGCGGGGAGGATCAGGGCGTGTCACACGTTGGAAGCGGCGACCCCTCGGGGCAGCGGGCGCCGCCCGAGGCCCCGCTGTACTCGTAGGGTTCTCCGCTGCAGCCCCCCTCCGCCCGAACGCGCGCCAGGGGACCCCAATCGAGGTCGTCGAGGAAGGCGTCCAGGGGGGTTGCGCATTGAGCGCGCAGCACGCGCAGGACGTTGCAGCGCAGCAAGTCGCCGGTCTCGGCGTACACCCGGATTCGGACGTCCTGTGACGGTTCGTCCGTGACACCCATGCAATCTGAACACTGGCTCGCCGCACACGGCAGGCGCGTTTCCACGATTCCAGCAGCCAGGGCGCTCGCCTCCTCCTCCGTCAGCCAGCCCTCGCACCGGCCACCGCCGCCGGAAGGATGACCGACGAAACTCCCGTCTCGCGCCAGCTCGAAGCGCGCGGGGATGTTGAAGTTCGGAATGGGAATCACCTCGAGCTCGACCCCGCCGGGCCGTACGCCCACCACGCAGGGGTCGGAGGCGTGATCGAGGGCGCACCCGGTCCCCACGATCGCCATGACAGCGTAGAAGATCCAGGTCCGCTGCACGTTGCCCCTGGTTTCGAACGTACACCAACTCGGGGTCCGTGTTCGAGCTGCCAGGGCCTGCGCCCTTGTGCTTCCCGCTCGCGACTCAGAGTGACGCTGGCAGGATGAACGTGGTCGAAGAACGCCACCGGCACATCCTCCGGCACATCGCACATCCTCCGGCATTGACAGGCCCCCCGTCGCCGGACGACCATTCGCCGGGCAACGGAAGCGAACGCATGACCTCCGACAAAGAAGCTGGGACCAAGATCCTCGTCGCAGACGACGACCTC